>OLQE01000085.1_pt1 | contig 82769 bp, 125 predicted proteins | sample 1643161 | NCBI WGS metagenome assembly OLQE01 (sample SAMEA3136650, study PRJEB25190) | human gut metagenome
CTCACCACCTTGCCGTCCTCATACTCGCGAATTGTCGCCGTCAGGCGGCCATAGTTCAATGACATTCTGTACCTCATTTTACGTAAGTTTTTTATTGGTTAAACATTGAGAGCGGTTCAATACCGCCTATTTAAAGTTTAATACTTGGGAAACATCTCCCATATCATCTCGTCACAGTCGACATCGGGGAATCTCCGCCGATGCACACAATTGCCTCGCTCATCACATTGTAAATCCAATCGACTCACACACACGCATGAATCCGATTAACAACACTACCGCTGACACACACGCCACGATGACGGCGACGCACTTCGCGCCTATGATTAGTTTCTCTTTCATATATTGTAAGTTTAATTGGTTGGTTCGGGGAGGCGGCTCGACCCGCTCAATGTTTCCATATCTCCCCGATGTCTTTCCGATGAACGCAACCTGCCCGTTATATTCCAACGTCACGGCTTCCTGGCTCTAACACGTAATGGGAATAACCCGTGCCCTATTCGCTTGGAATTGTATTAACGTATGTATTTTGCCCCTTTATCCCTTAATTACGACATAAGTTCAATACTCACAAAATAGATTGGTTTTGGCTGTCAACGCGGTTTTTGCCCCGCCATTGGCAATTAATTCATGTTTCAGTTGGGACATAGTTCACCTGTTAACGGTTCAACTCGTTTTTAATCCTCCTGAAACTCAGGAATTTATCTGAATGGTAAAGCGCAAAATAGCTACATTAACACGCTCACTCAAAAGTAATAATTCACACAAAATCAATTGCGTTAGTGTTAACTTCACCATTTCATTGTGTCAATGTTCGATTGCGGGAGCAAAGTTATAACATTTGGTTGCAAATACCAAATGTTATGCCGTAATTTTTCATATATTATATATTATTTAACAAATAGCATAATTTAGTTTACATTCATTTACAAATACACCTCAATATCCAACATTCAAACGGCAATTCATAGTTCACACAACTAAAATTATAGTTGAGGATTAGCCGGCAAAATTGATGCAGCGCACATAATAAGTGTAAAAAATACACTTATTCCAGAAACCGTAATAGATACACTCGCACGCGGTACTATATATAAGGAAAATGTAAATAATTGTTAATAGATTATAAAAATAAGAATAATATTTGCATATGCCACATGCATAACGTTAAGGGTGCTTAATTGCCCCTTTGTTTTTGTGTGGATAAACTATAATTATAGTTATAGTTGTGTGGGTGATTTGAGTACGAGCGCAAACTAAATTTATAGTTGTTTGCTGCATCGCAGGATTGAGTGTAAAATATACACTTATTATGATACCAACAATAGTGGTGTTACATTGCTATATAACACTATTCAAGTGCAACGCTTGACAATTGGTCGTTTATTTGCGTTGTGGCAGCCTAAAATATTTCAGATATATAAATTATCGTCTAACATATTTAAATCGAAAATAGAGCCATTTCTGAGCCAAATAGACGGCATTATGATTTTGTTGTCTATATATGCTACATACCGCCCCCCCCTGTATAGCCATTTTGGCTGCACCCAACCTCATCTCGAAATTTTTTATTTTTATTTTTTTTATTTTCGTTCAGGAAGTGTTACCTTTGTGTTCGAGCAATGATTGGTTTTTTGTTTCAAATTGCATTGGTAAGTTAACTTTTTGGATGGCGTGCATTGTATGAGAATATGATGCACGTTTTTTATGTGTGGCGTTGGGGTCGCACTGGCAAAGGCTTGGATTCGTCTTGTGCCTTTCAGGCGTCGACAACTCCAAACAATTGCCGTGCTGTGAGGGGAGTTTCACTTCTTTGAGAATAACTTTAGTTATTCTTTTCTTTATATATAGTATATACATAGTATAGTGTTTCTATGTTAGGATGGGGTACTAATATACGTTATATAATGGCGGGGAAACCTTGGAAATAAGGTCGGGAGTGTGAGATTCTGCTGTCTTATCTCATGTTTTTTGGCATATTTTTGTTGAAATCGTTTGGAATATCGGGAAAGATGTTATAACTTTGCGTCGTGGATGCCACCTACCACCTCTGGCGTTCGGTGTAAGATATTGAAGTTTTCCCCTTTCGAGTGTGTGGTAGCCTCGGGAGGGGAACTTTATTTTATTTGTCTTATGATTAATTATCAGGACTTTAGCTACAACGGTAGCAAGATTACGTTCTCACGGGGCAAGAATGTGTATGTTTGTGCCACTCAAATGGCGCGAGGTTTTAACAAGAGCCCGAATGATTGGCTCAAGACGCAAGCAGCGAAAGATTACATTGAGGCTGTTTCTGCCGAAACGAAAATCTGCGTTTCGGAGCTTGTGATAACGCGAAAAGGCGGAGGCTCAATTCAGACCACGCAGGGCACATGGATGCACAAGGATGTGGCTATGGAGTTTGCGCGATGGCTTGCGCCTTTGTTCGGTTTGTGGTGTAATCGTCGAATTGAGGAGCTGCTGACGACGGGTCGCACGACTATTCATAATTGTGTGCCGCCGACTCCCACGGAGGATGTCGTCAAGAATGACGCGATAGTGACCACGGCCATGAGGATTCAGGACAAGGATTATTCGTTCTCGGAGGTCGGGCGGCTCATAAAGTGGAACGGCAAGCCCATGCAGCGTCGTTTGTTCGTGGCGTATCTACATGAGCATGGTTTTCTTCAGTATGTTCCGGGTTGTGCGGACTACCCGACGGAATTGGCCATCAGCTTGGGCTTGATGAGCGTGATAGACCGCACCAAGCGGGGAGGTCAGCGCAAGTTGATAAGGCCGAGGGTTCGCATCACGATGGACGGAGCCAATTACTTCATAAACGTCCTGTCGAACGGGCTTTGCGGTGTTCTCAGTGCAAAAGATTGATACACTGTTGTTTTAGTCGTGCGAATGTCGTAAATTTGCGACAAAACATGTTGATATGAACAAGTATAAATTAGACAAGTTAGTCACCGAGCATGTTGCTGATTTACAGGCCGGTGGCTCTTCCGAGGGGGGGGTGACGTAGTTGATAAAATACCGCTTAACAGCAGAAGTCTTTATTTGAGAAAAGTGCGTGACGAGCCGTCGGAAGAATTTGAACTATTCATTGTTGCGCCAAGTATTGTTGAATCTTCACAAATGTGGAGCAGAGGTCGTAACTATAATCAAGAACCCGTTCTCTTTGATTACATGGAATTTGGCGATAATGATGGCCTTGTCGGATATATGATATTCAATTTCACCAAATATTATTATTTGAATAATGTAATTCTTGTCAATAATGAGGAGGAAGTGCCTACTACTGGCGGAGAGTTTGACAATGAGAGTCATTGGTTGTCAAGTTGCTATGGATTTGTTGCGAAGATGACACTTCCAAAGTGAAGCATGAAGCCTTTGTTTGATTTGCATTATTAGGAATAAATACTTATCTTTGTGCTTGAAAGTGGAGTCCACTACCTCCATGAATTAAGAACTCATTATGCGTTCCGTGTGGTGTATAGTAGTGGTGCATCATGCGGTTCGCTGTTTTTACAGGAAATGACAAGGGTTGAAAGACTTGAACGGGAGCTTGAAAAGCTCTATTCGTACCGTCAGGCGGCCATGCGCCGCAACGATTTGTTTTGGCTGTCGGCCAACAACGGAAAGATACAGGAAAAGGAGCGGGAGTTGATTGAGGCGAGGCGTTACCAGCCTATGAAGCTCGCGGACGTCCTCGACGACAAGGGGCAGGACGTCAAGAACTCAGTCTACAAGGCGCTGCTGAAAATATCGTTGGCCGCCGACTTCGCGAATGAATGCTCGGAGGAAGCCAAGGCGCTGCTCTCCCAGCTTGACCTGAACGACTTCTCGCTTCGGTCGGATGTGGAGGAGCTTCGTCGGCTGTCGCAGAAAATAGCGTCGTTCGTCATCATTCCCAATCAGAACGTGCTCACCGACATGATGTGCGACAATGCCGATTTCATAGACGTCTGCAATTCTGCTGCGGACTCACATCTCAACGACAAACTGAAACTTTAGCCGACTATGGACATAGAAACATTCAAAAAAGCGACCGAGATTTATTCCAAGCTCGAAGGGGTCAACGAGCTCATCAGGAGCATCACAGTTGGAGATACCCAATCCCAGACTTTCAGGTATAGAGTGTCCGAGCTCGTGAGAAGCGACCCGGAATCTTTCTTGATTTACCTTAACGGTTTGCGCGTTGAGCTTGAAACCGAGTTCAATGAGCTTCATTGTGAGTGTCCTCCTGTCGTGGAGGACGAGAATTCCACCGAACAGGAGAACCCGAAGTCATGAGCAAGCTGTTCAGGTTTCATCGGGGTTCGTTGGCCGAGAGCCTTGAAACGACGATAGAGGTTTCGGGGATTCACGACTTGCGACGCATATTGGCGGTCGAGATGCCTTATGTACACAATGTGCGCATATCCCTCGCCTCGGACAAGGACGACCGGCTTCCTGCCGAATGGGGAGGCTATTCGCGTTACGTGTTGGCCGACTTCGACGGTTTTTCGGGACAGTGCATCGGGATGTGCAACTTTTATGACGACTGAGCCATGACGGACGAGCAGTATTCGGAGCTTTTGTCCTTGGCCCGTCGCAACGACGAGATGCTGAGCGAGATACTTTCGTATGTGCGCAAGGTGGACGACCCCAAATACAAGGCCAATGAGAACGACAGGGACTTTGTCATGAATGTCGTCGCGAACGCATTGGTCGAGCGAATGTTTGACAACCAACAACAAACAAACAACATTAGAAGATGAACAAGATAACGATAGTGGTATTCATTGTGTTCTTAATCCTGAAGTTGGCCAAGGTGATTTATTGGCCGTGGATATGGGTCACATCCCCGTTGTGGATTCCTTTTGTATGGGGCTTTGCCGTTGCATTGTTCTGTGTCTTATACGGATTCAAAATAGAGAAGAAATGAACTGGAAGAACATAAATCTGTTGACTGACGACGACAACGGGAAGCCGTTGCTAATCAGGAGCCCTTACGACAACAAGCGCAGTTACGTCTATTTTTGCGGTGTTGTCGCGGATGGCCGTGTTTTTCAGGCTAATTACGCCGATGGTGGCGTATTGTGCAACATCAATTACCTTGAGCCACTTGAAACAATATCGACGGAAACGCAATACATCCGCATAGACGAGATAAAAGGACTGATAATCAAGGACGGCGAAGTTTTGTAAAAATTCCTATAAACATTTGCAATTATTCCAAATATATTTAGTATCTTTGCAGTGTATTATTAACAACATATAAACCACTACAACAAGTATGGCTAATTATTCACTTAACATCAATCTCCTGAAGATTGACGGGGCAACGCTCCAAACCAACCCGAACACGGGCAAGCGTGCGGTAATCATACCGATAGACACAGCCGACATTTTCGTCAACGAAAGCGGAACCGCCGCATACCTTGGCGTAAACATGTACGAAAGCCGTAACAGTCAATACGGCGACTCACATTCGCTGAAGCTGAAATACAACAAGGAAACCATCGACCGCCTTGGCGTAGACGCTATCAAGGCTAAGCCGTTCATCGGCAACGCAAAGGAGAAGCAGGCTTACAACGCCGACGGCGGACAGCATTCCGCCCCATCACAGCAAGACCAATACGGAGGATGGTGATATGGATGTAAAAGTCAAGAAACTGCATCCATACGCTGTAATCCCTTCCTATGCCAAGGACGGCGATGCGGGCCTCGACCTCACGGCGACATCCATGAACATAGACAACCGTGGATATTTCGTATATGGCACTGGATTGGCATTTGAGATACCGAAAGGATATGTCGGTTTGATATTCCCTCGTAGCTCCATATCGAAAAAGGATTTAGCGTTGTCAAACTGCGTCGGCGTTATCGATAGTGGCTATCGCGGCGAGGTGTCATTTAAATTTTATCCGACATCAAGTAAGCATAATATCTACAATATCGGCGACCGCATAGGTCAACTCATTATTATGCCATACCCTCAAATCACGTTGGTAGAATCGGATGAATTGTCCGAAACCGAACGCGGCGCTGGCGGATATGGCTCAACAGGAAACTAACATTATTAACTTATAAACCACTACGAAATGGAAAAGATTTACAATGACATCCAATCATTAATGATTGTGTTTTCAAAAGAAATGCAGGCTAACGTAAACGGAAACAAGGCCGCTGGCGCTCGTGCCCGCAAGGCATCCCTTGAACTTTAAAAGATGCTGAAGGAGTATCGCAAAGTATCTATCGAAGCTGCAAAGAAATGAGGGAGATAAAGATTAAGACGGCCCAGTTGACAAACTTCCGTGGTCATACGTTCCGGGTTGACTTCAAGGATGCTCGCACGGATGTGGCCGGTTACAACGGAACGGGAAAGACCACTTTGTTCGTGGCCGTGAAATGGTGCCTTACAGGCGTCGACGAGCTGAATCGCACGAACTATGACTTGTTCGATTCCACGCTCCCATTCTCTCCTGAGAACGCCAATTGGGCGGTTTCCGAGGTGGCTGTTGACTGCGACGGTGTTGAATACCTGTTCAAGCGTCAGGCAAAGCCGAAGTGGGTTCGTCCTCGCGGTAGCTCGGAATATGTCAAGGACAAGTCCGACGAGTATAAGTTCTATGTTGACGACTTGGAGGTGTCGGCCGCCACTTATCGCGACAAGGTCGTCGAGGTGTTCGGCATGGATGTGGAGAAGCTGAAACTTGCCATTGACATTCGTTATTATCAGATGCTTGATTGGCGTGACTTGCGCAAGCACTTTGCCGAAATCGTCGGCAGCATAGACGAAAGCGAGTTTAAGGGTGACTATACATCGGCCCTGCAATACTTGGAGAAGTATAAGGACAGTGAGAAGGCCAAGGAATATATGCGTCAACAGATTGCTCCGCTCAAGCAGCAGATTGCGGAAATAGAGGCGGACATCAAGGCTACCAACCGCCAACTGCCCGATTTAGGCCCAGTTGATGACGCAGAACGCCAAATTGCCGAAAAGAAGGCCCGCATTGAGGAAATCAACAAGGAAATCCTCGGCTTGGAGGAGGCCAACAAACCTTATGTGGAGAAGCGCAACAACGAGCTTGCCGAGATTCGTGCGTTAAAAAACCAATATAACGATGCGGAGGACGCTTACAATGCTAAACTCCGCAATGCAGTTATGCTGTTGGAGTACCAATTGTCTAAGGCCGAGGACAACAATGCAGAAATCGAGCGCATAATCAAGAGCAATGAACAGACTGTGGCGAACCGCAAGGCGGAAATCAAGATGTGCCGAGAGGACATTGAGTATTTGGAGCAAGAAGTCACCAAGCTGCGTGAGCAAAACATGGAGATGAAAAGCCGAGAGTTCTCAGACACCGTTTGCCCCAACTGCGGACAGGAACTACCCGCCGACCAAATAGCCCAATTACGCACTAAGTTCTACGAGGACATAGACAAGCAGCGGGCTCCGATAGTGGAACGTGGTAAAAAGACCGTGGAGCGCCTTGAAATACAAAAGTCCCGACTCGCAAAGTTGGAGTCCGAGAAGCATGCGATAAACAACGCGATACCCGCATATATTGATACGGCCGCAATCACGGAGCAAATCAATAAATTAAGAGCGGACTTCGTTTCTTTTGAAAATACAGAGGAAGCGAAGTCCATACTCAAGTTGGTTGAGGACAAGGAGGCTTCGTTGACCGAAGTACCCACCGTGAATTCCGCAAAGTTGCAAGATGAAAGCCGACAGTTGGTTCAGGACATCGAGGCGTTGACCAAGATTGTGGTGCGTCGTGACACACATGACAAATGTATGCGCGACATCAAGAGTTATGAGGACAACAAACGCAACACAGGCGTTGAGTTGGCCAAATGGGAGGGCATTTTGAACAACCTTATTGAGCGCGAGCGTGAATGGGCCGATACCGTCCGCAACCGTGCGAATGAGTACCTTGAACATTCCCATGTCGAGATGGTCGAAATCGCCAAGTCTGGTGCGTTGGTGGACACTTGTACCCTGACGATAAACAGCGTAGACCGAGGCAGCACCAACCATGCCAACAAGACTATAATAGGAATTGACATCAGCAACGCATTGTGCAAGCGATACGGTGTGAATGTGCCGGTGTTCATTGATGACTTTGAGCATTTCACATCGGAGATTCCTGATACCCACGGACGACAGGTAGTCACCTTGTCGGCAGACAAGCATTATCCCGAACTGACAATCCTTTGATTTGTATGGCTGATTACATGTGTACGTTTTTCATATCCAAGCTGCCGTTTTGCATGGAGAAGCAAGAAATGGTTAACGGCGTGGAGAAAACGTGCCTTGTAATCCCATGCGACGACGCGCAGATTGGACATACCGCAAATGGCTCTTGGTTTATCCGCTTCCGAATGAATGAGATACCTCCGAACCCTCAATTGCGCACGCATAAATTCGGCTTGGTTTACCGAAACAACAAAAATGTGGACAGGGCGAAGTCGCTCGGTTACTTTGACTTGTCAAACAAGCTCGGACATGCGTTCGTGATGGTCGAAGCGCCAAAAGCAGATTACACAAACAATATGACACAGATTTTTTGTGACGGTAAGCTGTTTCTTGACAGCATACAGCCGGAGGACGTCAAGACCGATAGGATGACGGGCCGTAAATACGTTGAGTTCAGCTTCCGCAAGACAGAGTTCTTGGATCCTTTCGGCAACAGCCATGAAGTCATCGTGCGGACTAACTACGGCGAGCATCAGATAGGCTTGGCCAAGGAAATCCGCGACGAAGAGGGATGGTTCACTCCCAAGGAAAATAAAGAACAAACAACAGAACAACAACAAAAGCCGTCCGAATACGACGGCTACGAATGGTAAAGTATATGGCATATTTCATATCGACAGTCCGTTTTGGGTTGGTTAATAATTTGCATATCTGTTAATTAATCACTATCTTTGTATATGATTTCGTACAAATATAAGCTCTATAATTCCAAGCGGAATAAGCATCTCTCGGCTATGCTGCGAGAGGCTTCCTTTGTATGGAATCACTCCCTTGCATTGCAGAAGAGGTATTATTCGCTGTTTGGTAAGTTTATCTCAAAGAATGCGATGCAGAAGCATTATGCAAAGAGAATAAAACGCACTCTGCTACATTCACAGACGACACAAGAGATTCTTGAACGCCTTGATACATCATATCAACGTTTCTTTAAGAAGCTGGCAAAACGGCCTCCTAAATTCAGAAAAGCGATTGACTTCTGTTCTATTGTCTATAAGCAGGGAGGATTCTCTTTGAACGGGAACGCATTGACGGTGAATACAATCAAGAAGCGTTTCAAATTCTCTTATTCGCGGCCTTATGAGGGCAGGGTTAAACGAATCGCAATCAAGCGTTCACGACTCGGTGAATACTATCTGATAATCACAACGGACGCAGACCCGAAAGCATACGGAAAGACACACAATGGTGCATCCGTAGGCATTGACTTCGGCTTAAAGACCTATATGACCTTATCGGACGGTACGACCGTAAGGAATCCACAGTTCTTAAAATCCGACCTTGACAACGTTAGGCGCAAATCCAGCTCACTATCCAAATGCAAGAAAGGCTCGAATAACCGACAGCGCAGACGCAAGGATGTGTGCCGCGAGTTCGAGAACATCACTCACAAACGCGAGTTTTTTCAGTGGAAGCTCGCACATGAGTTGTGCCGCAAATATGATTATATCTTCATTGAAGATTTATCGTTGCTCGGCATGACGAGAATGTGGGGACGCAAGATGTCGGATTTGGCTCATGCTGAATTTGTCGGCAGACTTGAACACATTGCACGAAAGTATGGCGTGACGGTTCATAAGATAGATAGATTCTATCCGTCCTCAAAAACTTGCGAGTGTGGATATGTGAACAAAGGATTGAAACTTAGCGACCGCGAATGGGTATGTCCCGAATGCGGCAAGGTAAACGACCGCGACCTCAATGCGGCTGAGAATATACTTCGGAGGGGCATCTCCGAATTGTGGAGCGGGAGTAAGACCGTATCTGATACGGCATCCTGCGTTTGCACACAAGAATCCCACGCGCTTTAGCCGTGGGAGTATGTCAAAGCTAAATAGCAATTCTTTCATCATAATATTGGATTTAAGTGATTAATTATGCGGATGGCTTGTGAAAGTCGTCCGTTTTTCATATCTTTGCTTTTTGTTTCCATAGGTATTAATTTTAGGTTATTTAAGTAATTTTTCCACGCCGTTTGTTGAAAATAGCGTGGATTTTTTTGTCGTTACGAAAAAAGTTGTTAACTTTGCCGTACAAAACAACATCGCGGGATGGAGCAGTCGGAAGCTCGCTGTGCTCATAACTCAGAGGTCGCAGGTTCGATTCCTGCTCCCGCCACTAAGACTATATTTGCGTCCGTTACCGCAAGTTTAACCTTCTAAAGCCTCGTTTGGGTGTGTAACGGCCCCATTCGGGGATTTTGTTTGCTATGGAGTTCTCCGACCCCCTGAACCCAACCAATGAGGAGCTGTCACATTATCTATGTGGTATAATACCTAAAGAGCAGATAGACAAAGTTTTCTCCGGCGATGCCTCAGCCAGTATTAACTGCGGTTTCATGGGCTTTGTACAATACTATTGGCATCTCTCAAAGATGCTTCCCAAGGACACTATTATTTATGATTTCGGTTGCGGCTACAACGCGCAGTCTTTTTTCTTTGTCGATTTTAAGTCCTATCATGCAATAGACATCCTTGCAGACGAGATGTTTTGCGCTCCCAATTGCACCACTTACAAATGCTCGGCGTCCGAGTTCCTAAACAACTACATCATAGAGCATGACAGCTTTGCCATCGTGAATTTTGTGCCGTGCTGGGAGGAAAATGTGATAGACCTCGTGCATGAGCGTTTTCAGAATTGTTTCACTTATTATCCATGTGAGCTATGAATAAAGATTACATCCTTTGGCTTCTTTTCGGCGACCGTAATCGCTCGATGATGTTTCTCGTTGCCATTCTAACCGATTTGTATTTATGGGGATGAAACTAAGAGTGTTTGAGGCTTTTAGCGGGATTGGTGCGCAAGCAATGGCTTTGAAACGCTTGTTTGCCAATTACCCAAATAAGGTTGAGTTTGATTATGTCGGCACATCGGAAATAGAATCAACGGCCATCAAGGCGTATGAATCCGTACATGGAGCCGTACCGTGCTTCGGCGACATACGTCACATAGATTGGGTGGCTGTGCCTGATTTTGACATATTCACGATGTCGTCGCCTTGCCAAGATTTTTCCGTCGCTGGCAGAGGCAAAGGCGGTTTGGAGGGCAGCAATACTCGCTCGTCATTGTTGTGGGAGTGTCGTAAGGCGATTCTCGCCAAGAGGCCCAAATATATCCTATTTGAGAATGTCGCGGCCGTCAAGAACCGCAAGCATGTCAAAATTTTTAATAAATGGCAGCACGAGCTGGAAAGCTACGGATATACAAATTTTTGTTCAGTTCTTGATGCCCGTGACTATGGCGTAGCTCAGCACCGTGAACGTTTATTCATGGTGTCAATACTTGACTGCACCTACCAGTATTATTTCCCCAAACCGTTCAAATTGGAGAAACGGTTGAAAGATTATCTTGAACCAACCGTGCCTGAAAGTTATTATTTAACAGCTAAGCAATTGTCGCGAGTTATTGAACATTGCGACAAGAAACAATCCGAGGGATGTGGGTTTAAGACTCAATTCTGCAAACAAGACGGCATCGCGAGTACCATCTTGGCTCGATACGGGCAACGTGAAACAGACCCGTATGTTCAGATGCCAATCATTGGCATAAGTTTGCATCCCCTATGCCGTAAAATGGAATTCAGGGGATATAGGAGCATTAATTTTGATGTGGCGCCCACGTTGACTGCGCATGATGCAAAAGCGGGACAACCATGCTTGTGGGAGATAATGCAACTCTATCCCGGCTCTGGCAATCCGCAGTCTGGGCGAATATACGACATCAACGGCATTTCTCCAAACCTTGACACATGTGCAGGCGGCAATAGGATGCCGAAAGTTCTCGAGCCCGTCATCCTGTCGCTTCCTCATGGCTATTTTGAGGGCGGCGAATCGGAGATTGCACCGTGCGTGAAGGCGTCGGCGTTTGAACGTAACAATTATGTGAAAGAGCTGGTAGATAATACATTTTTACCCTCCTCCATTTTATGTGATGAGCATGAAATGGCGAACGACCAAGTATTGGTTGACTCCGAAAGCGGCAGGGCGTATTACGTCAAGGACGGATGGTTGTGGCGCATACGCAAGCTCATGCCATCGGAGTGTTTGCGCTTAATGGCCGTTTCAGAGGATGACATTAAGGCAATTTGTACCTGTGGAATATCAAACACGGCGATTTACGCATTGGCAGGCAATTCTATCGTGGTCGATGTATTATATCATATCTTTTACAAATTATTCATTGATAAAGAAAATCAAGAACAACAACTAACATTTTTTTGACATGGAGGACTATATAAACGTAATTGTGCTTATGAGCATACCGATAGTCGCATTGGCAGTATTGTGCGTGTGGCAGTATGTTCATTATACCAACGAAATTCAATCAATGGAAGATGAATTTCACATCTGTGAGGAGTTAGGGCGAACAGTGTCGCCGAACGACTGTTATTTTGAGGTGGAGAAATTAAATCCATTAGGAATATGTTTAGTAATCAAGAAGTTCCGTCACTATCCCGACCATTACGTAATAATCCGAAATTTCTCGGATGCCGATTGGAAGTATTCAGAGTTGTGTGCGGAAGAATTGTGCGAACAGTTAAATGAACCTATATGATATTATGAGCGTGATTTATATAAACGGAATCCCCGTGGCAAACACGGGATTTGGCTATATTGATAGCTATTACAGTCCACAACGTCATCTCCGCGACATGGCAGATGCTCAAGATGTGGAATACGAGGAAATTTACGAACAGGAAAATGAACAAGAGAATGAGCAAGCTGGTACAATGGTGGAATGACCACAAGAATGAGGCCCGAAAGACCGAAATGAACAACATCAAGTCGGATTTCAAGGTGGTTGAGCGAAACGGGACGGTATTTTTGACGCATCAAGGATATGCTTTCGCCGAGGTAGCCAAGGATGCTTCAGTGTCCGTAATAGTCGATAAATTAAACGAGGCCCGTAAAGCTGCATTGGAGTTTGAGGGCTATGGAAATTAAAATTTAGGTACATGAACATTTCAGATTTAAAATTTTGCGACCGCGTTCTGCTACAGAGCGGTTCATCGGTAAAGGAACATGCACAAGTCAAGGCGTTTCTTGACAATGGCAACGTGCTGTTGCGTCTTTCCGACGGTAGGATTGACGAGTTTGACCCACAATACATACTCAAAAACTTCGGGCAGCCATGAGCGAGGAACAAGCCCCTTATGGAGTGGCATACACCGTTGAGCCACCAAAGTCAGAGCTTAAAGTCGGCGACAGGGTACAAGTCATCGACACGGATATTCATAGATGTGAATACATGGGTTATAAGGGCACAGTGGTGGAAAATCCCAACCCAGCCAACGGATGCGTCAGAGTGGCACTTGGGGGTTATGGGTTGTCTGCGGACTTTCGCCCTGAATGGTTGAGCAAGCTCGCCGCCCCTGTTCCAAAGAACCCGGTGAATCCCAATGTTGTGCGATTCCAAGCTATCGTCAACGAGATGGTTGGCACCTATGAAGCCAAGAACGCGACATACGGCGACAGTTTTAGCATTTCGGTTCGCAAATACGGGCTCATATCCGCTTTGACAAGAATATCGGACAAGTTCAACCGTTTGGAGAACCTTTTGCTTGGGGCAAAGAATGAAGTCCCCGACGAGAGTGTTTATGACACGTTGAAAGACCTTGCCTGCTACTGCGTCATGACCGTCATGGCTATTAAGGATAATGATTTTGAAAACGTTGAGTGATATGTCATACAATTGTTTAAATCCATACGGCGGTATGATTGACGGCCGGTTCAATGAAGACCCAACACAAGCGCACCGATTCGCTTTTTTGAACAACGAATTTTTGAACAACGAATCAATAAGACTTGAACACAAGAGCTCAGAAAACAAAAGCAAGAGATACGTCAAAAGAAGATAGATGACATTCCGAATTTGAGCAATCGGCAACTTTTGGAAGAAATTTATAGAATTCTCTTGGAAAAGTCATAAACTTGTATTATCTTTGCCGATACAAAGTCACAGCTTGCACCTGTGGATGGAAAAACGTATAATCCTTGTAAGTAGTTGGGTGAGTGCAAGACGCCCGACGAAAGCAAGGAATTTTTATTTTATGCAGATAACAATATCACGTTCAGTGTTAAGTGAGGCGTTGATGGAATTGGCTCCGTTGGCCTCAAAGAAAACTCCGTTGTCCATACTCAACAACATCAAGTTTGTCACAAAGGGCAACAAAATCAGGATGCAGCCCACTGATACTGAAACATCAATCAGGAAATACGTCGAGGCCGAAAGCATAGACCAAGACGGAGAGTTCCTTGTGGATTGTGCGATTCTTACCGCTTTCGTAGTTAAGACTAAGGGAGAAACCTTGACTTTGACGATAAGCGATGGACAGCTTACTGTAAAGCATGGAAGAGGCACTGCTTCTTTTATGACATTGCCGAACGACGAGTTCGTGGAACCGAAGCAGGACGATGAAACAACCGATGTAAGCATCCCGGCTTCTGTATTAGCAGAGTTTATCGTAGCCGCAAAGAATTTCGTCGGTGACGATGTTTTGCGACCGCAAATAAAACCCATTCGTGCGATAATGAAGGGGTGGCGTGTTCACTGTGTGCGCAACTGATACGCGAAAGATGTTTATTGACTCCAAATCCGTAGATGTCGACAATCCCGATGTGGAATGGTACATTGAGCCAGCGGTGTTTTCATCGCTCGTAAAGGCGTGCAAGGGACAGGAATCCGTAATCGTAAAAGTGTCGGAACGTAATGTGTCATACAGAATAGGCGCCACAACGATATTTACATTGCAAACTATGGGCGTTTACCCGCAGTACCAAAGAGCTATACCGCAATCCCATTCAATTGACATTGTGTGTGACAAGTCCGACCTCGTTGAATCAATGCAGCGTGCTGCCCTTTTCGCTCCTAACAGCCAATTGGTGAAAATCAAGGTAAACGCTCTCGCAATGGATGTTCAGGCCGACAACATGGATAAGTTGCAAAAGTCCGTAGAAACGCTTTCATGCACATCAAATGCCGAGATTGTGTTCGGCGTTAATTCAAAATTCTTTTTGGATTGCGTTGGCGCTTGCAGTTCCGAAGAAGTCACGGTGGAATTGACCGACGCTTCGCGTCCCATCGTGATTAAGGATTCTATCAATCCCGACAGAGTTATTCTTTGTATGCCGATGGCATTGTAAACGTATGATGATGACAAGAGAGGAACTTAGAGAACGCCAAGGATGGTCGTTGGAACAAAAGATAGACCACTCAATCGCTACCATAGAATCATTTGTAAGCAAACTCGGTGGCGTTGATAAGGTCGCTGTTTCTTGGAGTGGCGGTAAGGATTCAACTGTCCTTCTCCATCTCTGCAAGCGATTGTTCCCTGATATTCTCGCTGTTTTTTGCAATACAACTATGGAATGGCCCTCAATCATCCAATTTGTGAACAAATACAAGCGAGATGGCGGCAACGTTGTTTTGTTGCGCCCAAAAATGAATGCACGCCAAATTTACTCATTGGCGTTCCCTATGGTTTCAAAAGAAGTCAGTGAAAATGTCCACGCCGTGAAAGTCAACCCTAACTCTGTAAAGGCAAGAAAGGCGTTGGGTATTGAAAATCCCAAATCAATGTTCAAGCTAAACAAACGTTGGATGTATTTGATAGATGAGCCTTACAACATTGACAACTGTTGCTGTGACTACATGAAGAAACGCCCTGTAGCCAAATTTTGCAAGGAAACGGGACGAAGCATGATATTAGGCACTATGGCAAGTGAAAGCTTATTACGTGAAACACAATATATCCGTAATGGCGGATGCAATGTGTTCGCTGAAAATGGGGGGAGGAGGGAGAATGTATCTATGCCACTCTCAATATGGACAGAACAAGACATTTGGAATTATATTAAAAGATTCAATGTTGAAATTCCAGACATATACTACAAAGGGGCGAAAAGGACTGGTTGTGTCGCTTGTTCATACGGAAGTGTGTTCAAAGACGATGACCGTTTTAATTTGCTTTATCAGCTTGAGCCGAAGTACTATAATATGGTAATGAATTATACTAACAACGGCGTCACTTATCGGGAGGCATTACGCAAGATGTTTGCTACTGTAGGCAGATATTTACCCGACGAGAAGCCAAAAAACTTATTCGATTTCAATGAACAGACAACAACGACGTAAGCTGATGCGCCTTATAGGAGCAAAGAAAGATAAGGTGGCGGAAGTTAAGGCCGTTTGGGATAAATACTTCCCGGATGGCGACCGCCAGCTATCGGACGAGGAGTTTAAGAAAGCTCAGGACGAACTTAATACCATAATTGACAAATGACAGATTGTGCCCTATCAGATATTAGACTTATCCACGGCGACTGCCTCAAAGTGCTGCCAACGCTTGCAGACGGAAGCGTGGATATGATACTTACGGATTTGCCGTATGGTTGTCTGAACAAAGGCAACAAGCACGCGCAATGGGACAACGAGATAGCCCTTGACGCATTATGGCCCGAACTGCTCCGTGTGAGTAAACAAAATGCCGCCATCGTGCTTTTCGGTCAGGGTTTGTTCTCTGCCAAGCTTATGATGAGCAGACCTGACTTGTACCGCTACTCTTTGGTGTGGGACAAAATAAACCGGCCGACGGGATTCTTGGATGCGAACCGCAAGCCCTTGAGAATACATGAGGACATTATTGTGTTCTATCGGACTCAACCGATATACAATCCTCAAATGTCAATTGGGAATAAAGTCCATAGCAGAGGCAAAGTTGGTAACGGAACGGTCTTTGGAAAAAACGGTTGTTATGGCAGTTTCAAGCAGACAGAACCAGTTATAACCAACGAGAAATACCCAAACTCAATCCTGAGCTTCGCCAAGGAACATGGCAAATACTTACATCAAACCCAAAACCCCGTGTCGTTGCTCGAATATCTAATCAAGACCTACACCAACGAGGGTGACTGTGTGCTCGATGCTACGATGGGAAGCGGCTCTACGATGGTGGCTTGTGCAAATGCCAATCGAAAAGGTGTGGGGATTGAACTTACGGAAGAATACTATAACATTGCCGTTGAACGTGTAAAAGCGTCCACGGCGCAAATGAAATTTGACTTATGAAAACGAAACTTACATTAGCTTTTCTCGCCCTGTGCGCCGTTGCGCTGACGGGGTGCGAGGAACAAAAGACACAAGAACAGATTGATGATGGTATGGCATCAGATATAACTGAGTTTAATTATAAAGGGCATCGCTATCTGAAATATGATAGCGGAAATGGGAAATGGGCGATTGGCGGCATCACCCACGACCCGGACTGCCCGTGCCACAAAACAGATTTAGAGCGATGAAAACGAACACAGCAACTACCCGAGAACAATCGACACGACTGCTTAAATGTGGCGTTCCGGCTGAGAGTGCGGATATGTGTTACCAACATATTGATGATTGTGTAAACAACACCGACAAACCTATTTGCAACACTCACAAAGAGCAATATAATACCCTCATAGGATATGGATTTGGCGATAGCCGCATACATATTACTCCTGCATGGAGCCTCGGCTGTTTGCTTGGACTCATGCCGAAAGAGATAAAGATTGACGGTTATCCATACCGTATAAGCATCTATTACGAGGACTCCGATGAATCCGTAATCGGCAATCAGTGGTGCTTGTACTACAAGCCAAAGAAGCACAACGAGAAAAGCAGGGTAGACGATGTGCCTATGTATGCGCCCGACCTTATCGAGTGCGCTGTACAGATGATTATATGGCTCATAAATTACGGCTACAAGCTGAACGGGATTGAGAAAGGAGGTGAGAAATGAACGGGATATTGGATAACGTCAAAGTAGGCGATAAACTGCTTGTTACGAGTATGTGGGCCAAGAGGATAGTCACCGTAGAGAAGGTGCTGAAAGCGAATATAATCGCAGGCGGCTCAAAATATCGTAAAAGCACCGGTTATAAGTATCCGATTGACGCATGGAATATAACATCAGCCCGCCCCGCGACCGAAGAAGATATTGAGAATGTCAGCAAGGAGATAGCAAGGAATATGATGCTTGCTGGATGCCGCAAAATCAACTTCGACAACCTGACAGACACTCAGTTGGAGCAGATATTGGAAATAGTTAACCCTAAAACCGAGAAAGATGGAAAGATATAGAGTAGGAGAAATGGAGAATCTTTTAGGAGATTCTTGCTATGCCGTACAAAAGAAAGTATGGTATGGATGGAGAACTATTGAGAAATATAGCAAATGGAGCAGTGCCGAACGACTTGGCAAATACCTTGAATCTCAAGGACACTATGTTGAATGGTACTAAACCGAGAAGTCGAAATAAGCATGATAAAACCTGCTTATTTAAACTTTGGGCGATAAAGTAAAATAACACAGCGCGTTATGCGCGTAAAATAAAGATGAATAATAAATACAGAATCAGAAAGACGGGAGAAATCGTTGAGGTTATCTCCTACGGAGGTTCAACAACCCGTAGTGATGTATTGGACTTTGTTTCCTACATCGACAGCAAGGGTGCTGAACACGAAAAAGAACCCCTTAACCTCTATTGGGATTTAAGTCCCATAAAGGAATGGGGAGTTAAAAATAACGAACATCGCAACTTATCGCAAGAAACCGCAAATTGCGATAAACAGTTTGATAAAATATTGGAAATTAACACCGAGGCCGAGCGGAGGAAGATAGCGGCTATGGCGATGCAAGGATTACTAAGTAACCCTAACGTATTTGATGATGTAGTAAGTCGCAAGAAATATTATCCTCAAATAGCGGAAGACGCGATAAAGGCTGCTGATGCCTTGCTTATGGCGTTTAATATGGAAAATTTGAAAGAAGCGACAGATAAGATTGCGGAACTTAATGGAAACAACTGATTATTGCTCCTACGAGCTTTCAAAGGCTCTCAAAGCGTGCGGCTTCGATGAGCCGTGCGACCGCTACTATGCCCGAAAAAGCATTATAGGGGATAAGTTTAAGCTTACGGATGTATATTCTTGTATACGACATCAAAATAGCAAATATAGCACTGCATCCGCTCCGACCTTATGGCAAGCCCAGAAGTGGCTGAGGGAGAAAAAGAAGCTGCATATACTTGTGGATTTTGACCTTGACGGCGATTGGTATTACAAGGTATTACCTATTGTCGGCTGCTGTATAGCTGAGGGATATAGAGGTTATCTAATCTATGAACAAGCGTTATCGGATGGCATTTCCGACGCCCTCCAACTCCTTGACAACGAAAAAGAATGAGCATACCGAAGAAAATACGACAGATTGTCTATGACAAATGCGGCGGCCATTGCGCCTACTGCGGCAAAGAGATAGACTGCAAGGATATGCAGGTAGACCATGTGCATCCGAAGCATAAAGGCGGGTCTGATGACATTGACAACCTCATGCCCGCTTGCCGAGCCTGCAACTTCCGCAAAGGAACGCTCTCCGTAGAGCATTTCAGACGCGAAATCCAAGACCAATGCGATTCGCTCTGCAAGACTTTTCAAGGGCGTATGTCGCTCGCGTATGGTCTTATTGAGCGTGTCAGCAAGCCGATAGTATTTCACTTTGAGAGAATGAACAACGAAAAACAATGACAATATGATAGGACAAAATAAAATCAAAGAAAAAGAACGAGATATAGTCGGTTGGAAAGCGGCTGTCTACAACTGCAAGCTCCCCGACCAGATAGGTCAGCTTATCCATGAGCCGACAATGAGCAGAATACCCGTTTACAAACCCATATCCCAATTCAAGCGCATCATGCTTAGGTGGGCTTTCGGGCTGAAATACGAGAAGATATGATAGAGGTTGTTGAATCCCCAAAGGAAGTGCGCTGTCAATGCTGTTTGGCGCTCCTGCGATTCAGCAAATACGACGTGGAGATAGAGCTTGGATTTTTGAGTGTTCATCGTTTTATCATCTGTCCTATTTGCGGAGATAAGGTGAGAATTAACTAATTAAAAAATAACATGGAACAAATCAAAGTAGGCGACAAGGTGCGCGTCAGAGAGAATATACCGAAAGATTATGTAAGCGGCTCAGACCATATATTTACAGAGGTTGAGAACACCGTGGTCAATGTAACTGACAGTCGTGCCATAATACGGGCCTATGGCAACCACTTCCTTTCTATCCCCACCAAATACCTAATCAAGGTCGAGGACGGGGCGAAAGAGCCGAAGCCAAAGTATCACAAAGGAGACAAGGTTTGGTTTCAGGGTGGAGTACACGTTATTACACAAGACGGATATTATCAGAAGGTGTGGGGTAAGTACACCTATATGATTGGCGATGTTTGCTATGATGTATCAGAAGATGAGTTACAACCCTATACCGAGTCGACCGAGGACAAAAACAGCCTTGCTGCTCCCGAATCCGCAGAAACCTTGCAGATTTTAAGCGAAGAAAAACATTTGCGCAATTTGTCGCAAAATATCGGAAATTGCGATAAATGGGAGCAATACACCGCCGACCTCGCAAAAGAGATAGCAGTCAAGAGTTTGGAAAAGAGTTATGGAGTTGACCCGGAAAGAATAGCCGAGTATGCCGTCAAGGTTGCTAAAGCGGTTGTGGAGGGGCTGAAAAAGAAGTGATATGGGAAAGCTGACAATAAGACCGGGCGATAGAATATCCATTCATCACAAGTTAGATGGATATTATGCTGATGCTTGGGTATTACACAAGTTTTGGTTTTTCGGGTGGTGGTTAAAGGTCGTGACATATAAGTCGCAAAACTACATAACAGTCCCGATTGGTTGGGTAGAGTATATAATAAACCGCAATGACATAGGAAAGCCATGCCGATAATTCAAATTTCCATAACCGACAACGGCGAGCATTGGGAGAAAACGGTCAAGTTCTGCAGAATAACCGTCTATCATCGTCACGACTTCACCAAAGAGCCCCAACGCAAGCCCGTGGGATTCCAAGTGTTTGAGAACTCCATTGTGGAGGTGATTGACGAGGATTATTGGCCGGATGACTATAAAACCCCAAAAAAAATGAATATGAAAATTAAAGATTTACTCGCCAACCGTGAGAAGTTGGCAAAATATGACGAGCTACAGGAGTGGAAAGATTACTTTGACAAAAATGTAATTGTCAAGGCCGGAGGCAATGGTTCTTATTTATATAGTGTAAATGAGCTTCCCGACTACATCAAGGAAATCATCGTTAACGCCCTCTATGACGAGATACAGAAACTTGATGAGGAGTAGTTATTAACGTTAATAAAACAACATGAAACAATTAAAAATAGTTTGCATAAACAATACGCACTCACACGAGGACGAAGAAAAAATGTGTTTAACGGATTATTTGTGGGTTGACCTCGTTCAGACCCATCTTACTTATAATAAACCTTTGTATATCACACCGCGCTCTCGTGATACATACATATATAAACATTTCGTCAAACAAACGTTAGACGAGGACGGATATGTGACACCCGGCGACTACACGACGTCAACGCCTGAGCTCGGAGTAGTGGAGTACTCGATATGGAACGAAAAAAGCGACTACTACAAAATATTGTTCCCTCCCGTCAAGTTAAAGTCAACGTTTTGGGAGCGGTACGGGAGTTTTCTGAAGATGATTGGGTGGCTGACGCTGACCATGGTTGCATGCTGCGTCATAAACAACATCTTCAAGCACATCAATTTTAGCTTCAGCGTATATCCGAGTGTAATAGGATTCATGTTTGCCATGCTGTGGGATAAAAATGAAACGATAAAACGATTAAAAGAAAAGATATGAAACTGAAAAATTTATTGAAAAGTCGCGACAAGTTGCGCAAGTATGACGATTTGGTAGAAGCCCACAAGTCGTTAAAAGAAGTTTACGATGACAACGGGGCTCCATACGAATGTGTGAAATATCCATATCAATTGTCATTGTACGCACGTAATGGGAAACGAACACGAACAACGTTTACCATGCAGCCGTTCATGTTACAAATCATTATTGACGCTCTTGAGGCTGAGTTAAAGAAAATGGAGGACGAACTATGAAACGAGAAAACCGATACATTGCAATCCCCATGTCCTTGTGGGAAAACCAAGACCTGACATGGTTGGAAAAAGTAGTGCTTATAGAGATTGACAGCTACCCACGCTCTGAATTGGGCGTGAACGTCCGCTCTGGCGCATTGGCTACCGCATTGGAGATAACAAAGAAAGAGTGCGATGCTACGCTAAGGTCATTGTTTGACAAAGGTGCCGTCCAAGTCAACATAGACGAGGGACAGAAACTTATACTCCCGCTTGTGTACAAGTCCGAGTATCGGCCGACCAACCAACCGAAAGTAATCGAGGGCGAGAAACCTGAAACTTTAAGTTCCATTGACTACGACGATGTATCTAAGAAATGGGCCGAGAGTTGTCCCACATTGCCGCCAATTACGCGATGGACTCCACAGCGCAAACGTAAGCTCAAGTCTTGCATGAATCAAGGTGAGCTGACCATAGGCGACCTATATAAGATTTTCAAATTGGTAGGGTCAAGCAGTTTTCTTTGCGGGAACGCAAACACCGATTGGCGATGCACATTCGATTGGCTGATAAAGTCGGCGGCCAACGCGACAAAGGTTTACGAGGGCGCATACCATAACCGGGATAACGAGAAGTATCTTTATGATAAGATTATGAGCGGAGAGGATGTGTTGGTGAAAAAAGACGATGGTAACGAGGATTATTGGCAGTAGGTATTGCATAAGTGAAAAAGATTGTTTAGTTTTGCGTAGAGATTTGGGAGCGGATGGGTCGCTCCCGTTTCGTAGATGTCGGCACTGTGCATCGTTCCCAATCTCTTTTTCATAACACAGTGCGATATAACACAGTGCTATATAATGACCGAAACTATCATTATCAGATATAAGGAGGTTAAGCCATGACCTCCGACCAAATATCAGGTCTAAGAAGGTGGTATGACATTTTCAAGGACAATCAGCATCTTGTGGAGATAAGGCTTATAGACCCCGCCACAAGCAAGACATACTCTGGCTACTTTAAGGATGTTGACGCAATCATTGAAGCGTTGAAGCCGTATGAGCATTGCAATCAATACTTTGTCCTTAACCGTATAAACGACGCTTGTTTTAGCCGTCAGCAAAGCAACAAGTTTGTCGTAAAACCACGTGAAACGACAGCCGATAAGGATATTGTCGGGTACGATTGGATAATGGTCGATATTGATGTTGAGCGTACTTCGGGTACAGCAAGCACTGATGAAGAACTTTCATACGCCAAAAAGAAAGCCAATGAGGTCTACGCCTACTTGCGCGACGCCAACTTCGAGCAGCCTGTGGTGTGCTGCTCCGGCTCTGGCATCCATGTCATGTACCGTGTCAAGCTGGAGAATAGCGAAGTTAACCGTAAGCTCGTAAAAGATTTTTTGGATGCTCTTGGTATGCTATTCTCTGATGAAAGAGTTCATATAGATGGCGTCGTAGGGAACCCTGCGAGGTTGTGCCGTCTTTACTATTCTGTCAATAGAAAAGGGGCGAATACAAAAGAACGTCCCCACAGAATGGCGTACATTGTCCGGGCACCTGAGGAAGTCAAGCCGACGGACATCGTGTACATCCAAAAAATAGCATCCTTAATCCCCACCCCCGAAACGCCGTCGAAGCAGAACCATTACCGGGGCTCCGATAGTTTCGATTTGGAGGCTTTTTTGGAGAAATACGACATCAAGGTCGCCAAAAAGACCGTGACGAACGACTACACTAAATACGTGCTGGCGGAATGTCCCTTTGAATCATCTCATAAAGCTCCCGATAGCTGCGTGTTCGCTTTCCGCAACGGCGGCTATCAGTTCGTGTGCCTGCACCAATCGCACAAGCATCTGACTTTTCGTGATTTTAGACTTCATTTTGACCCTTCTGCATACGATAAAGCGACTTATGCTGAGTATGTGCATAGGCAGAATTACTACCGTGTACGACCACCATTTGAGCCCGAACCTGTAACTGCGGAAAAAGGCGAGCCGTGGAAAAGGATGTCTGAAATAAAGAAAGTTGAATTGTCTGTGGATGATTATATCCCATTTGGGATAAAAACGTTGGATGACATTGTTATAGGGCAGAAGTTGGGCCAAATTACCGTGTGGTCTGGTAGGCGTGGATGCGCAAAGTCTACGGTTCTTAATCAAGTCTTGTTAGGTGCGGCTAACCGTGGCGCACGTTGCGCTTTGATAAGTCGTGAGCTGTCAGAGGGAGAAACCAAGCAATGGATGATGCTTCAGTTAAGTGGAAAGCAGTTTAATCAGAAGTCACGATTTAACGATTTCTATTTTACTCCCGCACCTATCGTTGAAAAGATTGAACCGTGGATAGACCAATATTTACGGATATACAACAATGTATATCAAGGCGACATTCTTAACCTTGAAGATAAGATACGGCAGCTATATAAGGAATGGCCATTTCAAATACTTGCGCTTGACAACCTCATGACTATTGAACTTGACGACTTGGGAGAAAGGGATGAATGGTCGAATCAAAAGAAGTTGCTAAACAAATTGACAAACCTTGCGAGGGAATTGAATTGCCACATTCATTTGGTCGCGCACCCCAACAAACAGCGTCAATGGTTAGACTGCGATAGTATTTCGGGCAGTGGCAATATCGCTAACTATGCTCAAAACGTTCTTATTGTTCATAGGATATATCCTGACACTTTTGAAATGCAAGCGCAGGGAGCTTTGTCAAAGGACAAAATAAACGACATATCTTCAAGTGGTTGTACCAATATAATTGAGATTGCCAAGTGGCGTGACAAAGGTTCAGCTATGGGGAAGATTATAAAGCTGTGGTTTGAGATAGAATCCAACCGTTTGAAATCCGACCCTTACGAAGTCATTAACTATAATTGGCAGGAGAACGCGGAGCAACAATCATTCGTAGATTTGCCTAATTACGAATTATCCACCGACCCGTTCTCGCCAGCCGACCCCGACGAAATCGTGCCTTTTTAACCACTACCGATATGAATACATCCTTTGAACGTTCTATCTCCCGAACTGACGAATGGTACACGCCTAAAACGCTGATTGCTAAATTAGGCCATTTTGACTTAGACCCGTGTGCTCCATGTGAGGAATTCTATACTGCTGACACGTGCTACACAAAAGATGTTGACGGATTGGTGCAACCTTGGTATGGCAGAGTATGGTTGAATCCCCCGTATAAGAATCCGCTAATCGGACAATTCATGAAACGGATGGCGGTGCATAAAAACGGGATAGCGTTAGTGTTCAACCGCATGGACACGGCATTATGGCATGACATTATATTTCCGAGTGCAACTGCCATGTTAGTAATGCGTGGCAGAATAAAATTCTGTGACATAAGCGGGCGTCAGGGCGGGACTTCGGGCTGCGGGAGCGTATTAATCGCATACGGGGATGATAATGCGCAACGACTTGCAGAGTGTTGAATTGACGGCAAATATATACGCTTATTTTTTGATAATCCGCAATAAATCATTATCTTTGCGCTATGGACAAGACATTTGAAGAATTCATCGCCAAAGCGAAACGCTTAGGGCTTTGCCAAGAATACACCGACAAGGTGGATAAGGCGAAGTCTAAAAAGGCGTTCATGGACATCTGTCTTGACGCAAACGGGATGCCTTGGGTTGCCCGTTCAATTGCCAAGGGATGGGGGCTTACAGCCGAGTATATCTGCCGTGAGTATGCTCCATTCAATAACGGCAAGTATGTCCGCGACATGGACGGCTACACATCGGCGATGTATTGTTTGGACGGCAAAGGGGACGACATTGCCGCGATACGGGCCACTACGACGGCATTGATAGCGATAGATTTTATCGGCACTATATACATTCCCAAGAATCGTATATGCGAGATGCACTTGGTTAACTGCAAATGCTACATCAAGGGCGACGGCAAGGCGAATGTCTACATATACGGCGAAGATGCCGATATTTACGACTATGACAAGTCAAACGTGAAAATCATAAGAGATGAGCTATAAACACCACACCAAATACCGCTTCTACATACATAAGTACCCCCAAGGCTCAACCACATTCCCTGTCATAGACTTGGAGGAGCATTTCAATTGCTATTACAAGTCCTTTTCGGGGAACAAGCCAACCAAGGCAATGAATGTGTACGAGGAGAAGTTTGCCGAGAAAAGCGGTAGCAACTTGTGGGTTCCCTCAGTTGACGACATAGCATACGACACATCCGACATTACTTTGACGCTTGTGTGGAAGTCCAATGCGGAATACGCCGTATTGGAGGATGAACAGGCGTTCTTTGACTACGTTACCGCACAAAAGATAGAATACCACGACACTTTCCGTCCCGACCGCTATTGGCAGTTGTGCCTTATAGACGCCCCGGAGGTTTCGGATGAGATACTGCACGGTAAACAGCAGTACCGTGTGGTGAAATACAAGTTCAGGAATTTCGGGGGCAAGTTTTATCCAACGTCGCAAATTTAAAATCAAACATAATGAAAACCAAAGAAGAAATCTTAGACCATTTGTCAAAGACCGTCTACACCCACCACGCGAGAAAGTCAATCATGGAGTGGTTGGTGCAGCATATAAAATATATCAGCAAGAAGCATATAAAGTTTGCCAGCCACGTCTACAACCGTGACGGAGTGAGGATGACCGAGGGTCTTTCGTTTGAGGATTTTGAAGAATGGTTAGACCCGTTGACGTTTCATGTATCAAAAAAGATTCAAAAGCTGGATGATAATATAAATCATCCCCGTATAACCGATGCCATAAAGCTAATGGATGACGAAACTGCAAAAGAACTAACATCCCTGTTTGTACACGGATGGCATGTCGATGGCAACAAAATCATAGTTCATGATTTCCATGTCGGCGATTGGGTAAAGTATATCCCCGAACCCGGAGAAAGTCAAACCGAGGTCATTGAAGCGATGTCACATGACAGCGACGGAGAAATGTATCTTTGCCTATCCAACGGACAATATGTGCGTCCGTGTTATTGTGTGAAATACAAAGTGCAAGGCGAGGAACGCCAACAGTTAATTGACAAGCTGAACGAAACGGAATGAACAACGGACTCCTTGAAGCATTGAAAGAAATCGGGTGGCCCGACTTACCCCCTGCCATCGACGGCAAATATAAGAAGAAATGGATAAAGGCCATTGCCCGTGTCCGTAAAAGCAACGGGCAGATAGGTTACTGCCTTGTGGTTAACGACGGCAAGGACAATCCAAGAATCGTGCGCGACTTCGGCCCGGTAGCCATAATATGCGAGATGCTTTCAATCCATCCATACGAGGCAACCGCAGCGAACATAGTGCCGAGATTTGCCAATGATGAGCAAAGGTTGAAATACCTCCGAAAAATGGGCTACAACGAGGCTGACATCAAAAAGCTCCTCTCGACAGACGATAAGTCGCCTGAGCAGATTGAGGCCGACAGAAAGCAAATAAACGAGTATATCGAGGAAGTCGCGATGCGCCAAGCCAAGATGGTGTCGGACATCAACGAGGACGCCCGAAAACGCATTGAAATGGCCGACCCCGAACTTATGGAAAAGATTTCAAAACGTAAGAAGTATGGAAAAACAGCTACACCAAAAACTAAAAGAAGTAAAAAGTAAGATAGTCGCCAACTCAAAGGACGCGCACTTCGCCAACTCGTTGATTGACGAGCTTGTCAGCTTGCAGAAACAGGCCGACATTGAGCCCACCGAGGTTATTATCCCATTGGCCGACATTGAGAAGTCATACGACTTTGAAACGACCAAGCTGTCAAAGACCCGGACGGGAAAGTTTATATTCGAGGCAAAGGGAGGCATGTACACAATTGTGGAAATGCGTATGCGTTCGCTTTATGAGCTTTGTGAGCATATCTTTGAATACCTTGAGAATCCGTCCGATGACAAGGAGCTTGACGACATGGAGGGCGCTTTGCGTGATGCTACATTGTATTCATTACAAACCCCCATCCTATGCTCATTAGACCAACGTATGCTTTACGAAGTAACGGCCAAGATGATTGAGTCTTTTAGTGAATACGCTATTGGAATTGCGTCGCAGGATTTGAAACCTGAAACCGAAGAGGACATCAAGGCAAACAACGAATTTATAGACAGCGCCAAGGCCGTTGACGAAATTGTCAATACGCCTATACCAGACATAGATAACTCGTAATTTTGTAAACAATCTTTTAGATGATGAAAAGGGAGCATCCGTGAGGACACTCCCTTTTTTATCACTTGAGTTTTACAGGGCAAAGCGCCTTGCCTATCTTATTGTTTTTAGTAAGTTCCATGCTCGCATGAAAAGTCCGCCGAACTCATAGGCAAACTCTTTTACAATCTGCTTGAACAAGTGGCCCTCCATATATGCGGCTTCCTCACTGTCCGGGTCTATGCCATAATGGTTGCAGATACCCTGCACCAAATGTCGGCCCTCGTGTTCAACGGTGTCTATCCATTCCCAAATGTCGGAAACATGGCCAATCACCACGACGCTACTGTGGTATCGTGGGTTTGTGTATGTCAGTCCCTCGTTTCGTCGCCCGCTACGCAAGAGCGTTTGGGCCTCCCAATATTTCTCAGGACAGATGCCGTTGTTCCACAAGCAACGCATAATCTCGGATGCGTCATAAGGCTTGGCATTGTAGAACAATGTCACATCCCAATCCATCATGTTAAAATGAACGTCTTGTCGTATCATTGCTTTTCGTCTTTTTCAACAACCTCTCCGAACGAGCTTTTTTTGAACACCTTGAACAAGTCAATGCGGAAGCCCACCTCCTCAATCTTCAGGTACGAGTTTATGCACTTGACAAGCTGGACGGTGGCTATCACCACCATCAACACGCTCGACACGATAGTGATGCCGAGCACAGGCGCAAACGTCATCTCGCACACTCCCGCAAGCGACACTATGGATATGCAGTTCATGATAGTGCTGCGATACTTATTGAATGCTGGCTTGTCGTGAGTGTCATGATGTTTTTTGTTGTACAGCCAAAGTTGCTTGTCAAGCCTGTAGCGTACCAATGGAGCCACCATAGAAATAAGCATCCACGGCAGCATTGGCTTTATGAATGACCAAAACTCAGGAAGTGCGTTGTTGAGAAGCCATTCGTATATGCTTTCCATTTATTTGCCTTTTTTCTTTTTCTCTTTTTCTCTCGTGTATATTTCAACTATCGGCACGCATCCGACGAATATCAGACACTCGCCGAAGTATATCAGAACCGAGTGGTGGATTTGTCCCTGCGGGTCAATCAGGAAGCCTTCTATTATCAGTACCAAGCCGACGATTATTACGGCGATGGCGATTATCCTTAGCCAATGGTCGAACAAATTCTTTTTATCCATGACTACAGCAATTCCGCCCAATCAATCGGGCATCCGTTGAACAATCTGTCGTTAACCCATCTGTTGAATATGAATCCGTCCTTTTGGTCTTTGTCATCAACCATGTCTTTTACTCCCATCGCAAGGTGTTGCTCGTCGGGAATGCTTGACTTGAACATGTCTGAACGGAGCATGTTGCATACCCAAACATAGTCGTGAAGCTCGTTGTCCTCCAATACTATGTTGAAGCGTTTGAGCAAGTCGTCGACTTTATCTTTGTCCCAAGGTTCGATGACCTCCAATTTCTTAGTGGCGGGATTTTCCTTTTTCAATCCCTTTACGGCGTAATCCACGCACTTTTTCGTGAAGTGGAATCCGTAGTTTTTTAAGTACTGTTTGAAGTCCCTCGGATATTCCGAGAGGTCGAACAGGTCTAAACTTGTTTTTTCTTTCATATCAATTGCAATTATATGTTATCACAAATGTAACGCTTGGGCTCAGGTTGTTCAAAATATTATCGGCTAAAAGTTTGATACTGTAATATAAAAAGATGGGGCGGTAAGCATTTAAGCCCCGCCCCATTAAGAAAGGAGGTGTTTGTTCGTTATGCCTTAACTTGCGATGTGTCAATGTGTGCCATGTACAGATACAAGTCAAGAATAGGAGTAGCCGAGCATTTGACATCGGTGGCCCAATACTTGTATTGTCCGTCAACACCAGTGGTGTTCTCAACGGTGACAATTCCGTCAAGGGTTGTTCCGAATACCTTGGTGATGATATTGTTGCCGTATTTCTCCGAGAGTGTACGGTCAAGTATCTCGGTGCGGTAGGTCTTACCAGCGAAACCAGTAGCCTTGAGGGTTATGATGTTGGGCGACCAACCTGATGTCACAACGCCGTCGTTAAGCTGCTTCTCGCGGATGACGCGAATAGGAGGCAGGCCGGGGTATTTGATGGCATACTTTTGGAAAGTTGCTTCATCAACGATGTTCGACGGAACGCTTGATGTTTGATTGATAAGCTGGCCCTTATCAAGAAGCCACTGAACTTTCAACCAATCTATTACCTTGGCATTCTTGAGAAAGTTGTTAAGGAAGATGGCTTCGGGTACAAGGTACTCAGTAGGCATATTCTCATTACCCCATACGCTTTCGGTATAGTACTGGTTGATTTCAGCGAGTTCTGCAAGGATGTCGCAATCGGGGTCTGATATGATATTGTGGAACATCTTAGTGAAGTTCTCGGCAGGAGTGGGTGCCTTGTACACAGGACCCGTGATGCCTTTACCGCCCTTGTAAACAACCTGTGACTTTGACAGTGCCTGAGCTGCCATGTTCGACAATGCCATGTTCACTGAGTCGACACGGGGCTGGAGAACGTCGGTAGCGTAGCCTAAGAGCAGAGGCGCATCGTCGCCGAGGTCTTGGAATAGCTTCTCCTTATATTCGCGTTCCATTGCCTGTTCCTGCCATCCCGGAGCAATGAGGTCAATGATTCCGGCATTATACTCGGAAGCTGCACCCCCTTCTGCAAGGCGAGAGTTTCCAAGCGGTGCTCGCCAATCGGCCATAGTTGCATGTTCAGGTTGACGGGCTTCAACGCGCACGGCGGCACGGCCAGACTTGTCAGTAGGTATGGGAGTGGGGTCGGCAGGGAAGAATGTGCGCCAGAACGTGTAGTTTGCCTTTACGAGATTGGGGTCATTGAGGATGTAAGATATGATTCTACGTCCCTCCAATGAGTCCTCAAACATTCGGACGTATTTGGTGTTTGAAAAGTCAAATTTCATGTCAATACTTTATTAGATGGTTAAACATTCGGTTTGTTAAGCGCGTCGAAGCGGAACCATCCGTTGATGTTGGAAATGTTCAAATCCTTCACGCATTTAGGCATGGGGCTCATTCTTGACTCATAAATTGTTCCACGGAGAGTCGGAGTGAGGAAGTAGCGGGCGGCCTCAAACTCATCCTCGTCGGTCGGGTCGGCGGCTTGCGACCACATAAAGTCATAATCCCATGCAGCACAAGCGTTTATGTTTTTCACCAACATCTTGCCTGTTGAGTCGCACTCAACGAGGATGTCGCCCTTTGCGGGAGCGGTTGTGGGAGCTGCGGAAAGTGTCAACGCCCATACATCCTGAGTGTCTACCTTGGTCTTGGTGACTGCTACGACTGTCATTGCTGCGCCAGTTCCGCCGATGGTTTCGGGAGCCACTGTGAGAACATCGCTTACAAATGGGATGTGATGATAACCGTCGCGAACGATGTTCACGGTTGTGCCGGAAGCGGAAACGACCTCATAGGTCTTGAGAATCCAAACCTTGCCTTTAAGTCCGTCGGTTTCAGTTCGGAATTCCATTAGGTCGCCAGCGAATAACTTGGCAGCGCCGGGAAACGGATTCATGACCTGTCCACCGAATGTCGGGAACACAAGGTCGTCCTTTATGTCGTCGAATTTTACAAAGACGTGACGAGCACCGCCTTTAGTGCCGGTTTGCTGAACGAGTGAACGCCCGCCAAAATATCCACCGGCCATTTTTGTAATATTTGCCATGTTTTTGTGTGTTAAGTTTCTAAATTGACTCCATTTGCTCACGCTGCTGCTTTGCAAGCTCAGACGCTCTCTTCAAAGACGCAAATTCATCGTCTATGTTTGAGTTCGGGTTGCCGGGCGTAGGCGTGGGCGGCACATTAGCGTTGGACTTGTTGTAGAACTTGGCGTAAGCCTCTGCTTTCGCGTCCACGTCCAAGTCCTCCGTGATGTTCACTTCCGACAGGAAAGATTCAATCCACTCCTTGTCCTTGACGCCCTTTGCTCCGAGAGCGTTGACGAGTTCCGATTTTTTTGCACTTAACTTTGATAGTTTCTCGGCCTCGGCGTTCTTGGATTTAAGGGCCTCGATTTCCGCCTTCAGGGCTTCAAGCTCAGGGTTGACCTTTGTTTGGTCGTTGGGCTTAGGCTCGTTTTGTGGAGGGTCGGCTTCGGGGTGTTCCTCTTTCCACTTGTTGACGAAATCGGAGTAGTCCTTCTTAGCGTTGCCGTTCATGGTCTTGAAAGTGTTCTCGACCTTGGCGATAAAATCGTCCAACTCCATGTCGTCGTTTGCAATCAGGGCCGAAAGGCTGTCAATCTGCTCCATGATGCTTCTTTCTGACATTTGCAGGTCTTTCCCGCCTCGTGTCAGGATGCCCTTAATCTTTTTAAAGGCGTCGTTTTGTGTAAACTTCATTCTGCTAATTATTTAAGAGTTTGGTGCAAAAATAGTTGGCGGGATGATACGATGTTTGGATTTTCGGGGAAATATTTGATACAGTATCAATGTTTTTCACATTATTATTATATATAGGCATTGTCATTAGGTAATTTTGCGGCGGGGATAGGCAGAGATAGCTGCCTGCTGACAAAGGGTTGTGCATCGTTTCCCTTTCCCTATTTTCTTTCCAAGCGGTGCGTTCAAAACGATGGCGATTAATGGCAGATGACATACGACAACCGAAGATAATAAGACCGCAGCCGGGTGGACAAGAACTGTTCTGTTCCACCAATGTAGACGTATGCATCTACGGAGGTTCCTTAGCTGGAGGAAAAAGCTGGGGTCTTGCTGCATTACACGCCGAACCGTCCCTTGACCCAAATTATCGTGCAGTCGTATTGCGTCGCACTCTTGGGGAATTGAAAACGAGTGGCGGTATGCTCGAACTGTTTAGCCAAGTCTACGGCAACAATGTTTCTATTACTAAATCGGAGAATCCTCGCATCACCTTTGCAAGTGGGGCTTCCGTGGAGTGCCGTCAAGTCGCTGACGAAAACCCAAACAAAGTCCGAGAAGTATTCAAAGGCTTGCAAGCTGACTGTATATGCTTTGACGAATTGACAGGGTTTGATTTTTACACTTGGAATTACATTCAGTCCCGTTGTCGTGGTATAGCAGGGTGGACTGGAAAAATACGAGCCACTACTAATCCTCATAAACGTCACTTCACTCGTAAAATGTTAGAGTGGTATATAGGCCCAGACGGTTTTGTAATACCCGAAAGAAGCGGTGTTGTCCGTTATTTTTATCTTGATGGCGACACCGTAGATGACTACGTTTGGGGGAACGACAAGTTGGAAGTGTACCAAAAATGCAAAAAGAGCATTGACAAATCGTTGCGCAAGTTAGGGCATGACGCATCGTATGAGAACCTTATAAAGTCATTCACATTTATTCTCGGCAGCGTTTCTGAGAATAAAGCCCTTCTTGCAACTAATCCAGATTATATCGGCAGCATTAGTGGTCGAGAGGGTGCGGCCCTTCTCGAAGGCAGTTGGGATTACGACCCCGACTCGGAAACTGAAGCCCCTATCATTTTATCCAAGGCCCGTTCAATCGCCGACAACGACCCAATGATGAACGGTGACAAGTGGATTACGGCGGACTTGGCGGATGTAGGCAAGGACAATACGATAATCTTGGCTTGGAACGGATTCCACATCATAGACATTGACATAATACAAAAGACCACGCCGAAAGGCAATGTTGAGCATATCAAGCGTATGCAGCGCAGACACGACATAGGGGACAGTCATGTCATATACGACGGACAGCGAGCCACGTATATGTCCGACTACATTCCCGATGCACAGCCCTACGTTTCTTCATATCGGCCAAGAGGTTTGTATCGACTGAACTTTCAGTTATTGAAGGACGAGTGCTACATGCGCTTTGTCAATGCGGTCAACGAAAGTCGCATATCAATGTCGGAGGATGTCGCCAATATGCAATACACCCACCAAAACATAAAGTCACAAATAACGGTATTGGCCGAGTTTGTGGACGAGTGCTCGGTGGTGCGTTTCAACGAGATGGCGGGCGGAAAGAAAAGACTGTGGACTAAAAAGGAAATGAACTCAAACCTCGGCCACGACGGGTCAATGGACTTGACGGACGCATGTTCAATGAGGTATTTCCCCTGCTTGTCCTGTGAATACGGCGACGAGTTGCAATACGGCGTCATGACCGAAGAGGAGGAAGAAGACATCTACGGTCAAAGAGTTAACATTTACGATGATTCAACTTGGTGTTAGATATGGCAGAAACAAGGTATATAGACAAGGTAATAGAGGATGCAAAGAAGCGCGGCCATGAAGTCCGAATAAGGGATGTAGGCTATTCCATATTGGTTGCCAAACTCGGCGACGGAGCGATGTCCTACAGACTCATTTTCGGCGATGACGGCAATTACGAAACGTTCAAGGAGCTTGACCGCATAAAATACTTGGTACGCTACTTCCAAAGTGAGAAGCTACAAGCCAAGGAAAAGGACGAGGCTGCCGAGATAGCGAATCTGATAGCCAAGAGCAAAGGGAAGAAAACAAATGGAACGGATGACGGTTCAATGACATTTGAGGAAAACCGAGAAGGAATTGAACAACAGTTGCGTGAAATCGTGGAATTGAAAAAAGACGCGATGTCGGGCGAAAACGCATCGGACTTAAAGACGTTGGCATTATTGCAAAAGACCGAGGCAGACTTGCGCGTAAAGCTCAATGACAAATTTGGAGCGTCCGAGAAGTCCGCCGAGCAGTATATCATCGTGCAACCTAAATGCAATCATATTTGTGAAATCACACGCCGGGAATGTTGGTTGCAAACAAAGGAATACGCTATGGAACATTGGAACTTGATTGAAAAAGAATAACGATATATGAATGAATCAACAATACAACAGATAGCTGCCTTGTTGGCCGACCCCGACAAGCTGTTGGCGACTCGACCGTATTATAGGGTGATAACAAACGTCAAATCGCCACAAATGCTATCGTCCGAGGTTGAGTCCGTCGGTACCAAGGTGCGTGCAACTTTGCCGAGAGTCCGTCGCCGCATAGTCCCCATTGGACAGTTGCTAAAGGAATACGACCCGTGGAGTCACACAGTGCTGCATGATGAGAACATTCCGTCGATTACGGTGAAAAACTCCAATGGAGGATGGATTCAGATAGAGTCAAAACGTATGCCGATACCGTTTCAGCAGAACATCACCAAGAAGCAGACGCTTCACTTGTGCAACAACCAAATGAGCCATGTGTTGTTGAATACGGAGCCGACCGACGCGCAGAACAAGCAGTTTATAAAAATCAAGCAGACATGGGATGAGCGCAACATGGACGGCATAAAGACAGAAGCCGTCCTGACACAGAAGTCGGAAAGCGTTGTCGGTATGCTCTTCTACCATGACTTCAACGGCGAGATAAAGGCCCGGATATTGAAGTATTCTGACGGTTTCAACATCATAACCCACAAGGATGCAAACGGCGACCACATACTTGAATGTGTGTATTATTCGGTGGACGATGTTGAATATATTGACTGCTATGATGACACGTACATGTATCGCATCACATCATCCGACGAAGTGGTGACTGACGAAAAAGGCGTGATGACATCCGACGGTTGGGTGCATCACACACCCGTACCCCACGGATTCAGCGAATGCCCTCTTGCCGTCAAGCGAGGCCCCGTGGCTTGGGACAACGTTCAGGACTTGATTGAGGTGTACGAGCGCACATACAACACGTTCATGGTCATTCAGAACCGTTATGGTTGGGGCGTGCTCTATGTCAAGGGCAAGTTCAACCAAACGGGACAAAAAGTCGCCGGAAATGTGGTACTGAACGACACATCGATGTCGCCCGAAGCGGATGCCAAGATACTGACACCGCCCTCCCCTCAGAACATGATTGAAACGCTCGACCAAATGGAATACTCCATACAAAAGGGGTCAGGCACCACTTTCATATTGCCAAAGGACATCAAGCTGTCTGGTGACACTTCGGGCATCGCAGTTCAGCTCACACAGGAGCTTGACATTGAAACAGCGTTGCAGGATGTGAATGAATGGCAGAACTTCGCCAATAAGATGATGCGATTGTTCAAGGAGGGCCTTGCAAGGGAGTTGGTCGTAAAAGGTGAGGAAGGCTTTGAAAAGGCCATCACCGACTTCAAAAAGCTAAACATCCGCACTCGTTTCGTCGTATGGCGTCCGCAGTCAAACGAAGCTTACAATCAAATGCTCACGACGCTTTCGGGAGCTGGGGCCATATCCAAGCAGACCTTGATAGAGAAGAACACTGAGAGCTGCCCTGACGAGCTTTCGCGAGTGGCCAAGGAAAAAGACGCGGAAATGCAGGAAGAGTTGGACAAGCAGGAAAAAACATTGCAACTAACTAAGAAATATTCAGAAAAGGAAACCACTGTAGTTAACGATTAACAGCATGGTAAGAGAAGTACTGAAGCTAAGGACGGACAATGGGTTGGGCGACAACAACCCTACGTTCCACGACATAGAGATTACCGACTATTCTTTCAAGTCGCCCCGCATGGGTATGCCGTCACTTACGGCAACTCTCATGTGGCCCACTTGTCTTGACGATGAATGGACTGACAAGGAATACGTCGTATTGCGTGGAGAGAAGTATTATATACGGCAAACACCGTCGTCGGAGAAAAACAACACGGATTCACGATACAAGCACTCCCTTGAGTTCAAGTCCGAACGAGAGCAATTAGGCAAAGTCTATTTCTATGACGTAGTGCCGTCGTGGTCGTCTACATACGACAAGCCGAACACCAACTCGACCGAATTCAGGTTCTTCGGCGACATGAGAGAATATGCCGACCGACTCAATTGTGCTTTCAGATATGCCGGTATAGGCGACAGCATACTCAACCGAAAGACGACACTGACCGATGCCGACACACCCGTCGGGGACGGATATTGCGTTGTCGTCAGCAGCTACGGCGACGGCGACCTAAGCATCTCAAAAGAGTTGTCATTCTCCGACCAATGGCTTTGGGACGCATTGGTGGAAGGTTACAACAAATACGAGATACCGTTTGCGTTCCGAGGCAAAAAGATTGTATTCAATGAGGCATACAGCGTAGTCAGCCATGTATTCAAATACGGCCATGACAACTCCTTGCTGTCGGTAAAAAAGAACAACGCGAACGCCAAGATTATAAATCGCATCACATTCAAGGGCTCATCCGAGAACATACCTCATTACTACCCCAACGAGAATGAGCGGGGCAAGTCGGTGATAACGGTGCCAATCTCCAACAAGAAGCTAAAGGCGTCGGACATACTCATACTCAACGAGCAGCAGCTGCTTGCCAACATAAACGAGGGCGAAAATGTCGTATTCGCTTCCACGCTGGAGCGCAAGTTTCAGTTTTCCGGCGACTCGGTATGGCACGACGTCCCCGATTCGGGCATTGCCGACGTTGTGATAAATTTCACCACCACCGAACAGGAAGATTATATACTCACTGAACTCATAGGCGAGATATGGAGGGTCAACGAGGCCCCGACCAATGACATGACGAGCAATTGGTTGGCTTCCGACCCAAAAGTCACCATACAACGACTTACATTGAACGGCGGCATAATACTTCCCTCTACTGACGGGACATACAACTTCGGTACATTGAAGGCAAGGGACAACACTGTCATCGTCACCGTAAAGTTCAATATCACCAAACACAATTCACTGCCTAAGTTCAGGGTACCGGCCATAAGACTGACCAACGGACAAAAGACCGCTAAGTTTTGGCGCAAGGGCTCTCAGACATACGACAGCATTGGCGCTTTCGGATTGGGTTTGGCCGACATGAACATTCTCAATACGCTTGAGTCGGGCGAGAGCTTCAGCTTGTCATATACGGGCAGGATGCCTTTTCAAACGAATCTCATGCCACCCAAGTATAGGGCCACTAAGGGCGCTGAGCGATTCTACAACGCACTGAACAATACATATAAAGACCCGGACACCAACGAATATTATGTATTTTCCAATCCCTATGTCGCAGGCAATCCAAACGAATACATATATGTAAACGAGGACATAAAGCCGACGATAGAGGGAGTGCGCAATGGAGTTGTGACAGCCGAAAATCCACGTGGTGAATTGCTCGGCGAGATAGCCGGTATAGGCTACGACAGCGACGACAACGATTCATTGAAAGCGGAAGCGGAGGATGACAAGGAGAAGAATGATGCCGAGAATTATGCACATTCATTCTTCTATCTAAGACTGCATAAGTTCAACGGCCCATACGGGTTCGACTTGTTCAGACACGCATCCCAGACCGACCCGATGACCATACAGATGACATCGGGAAAGTGCAACGGATGTAAGTTCAAGATACAGGTATTGGAAGTCGAAAAGGACGGAGTGGTCGTATGGCAGAATCCCGTACAGACGGTTGGGCCTAACGGCGGATTGCTCGGAGGGACGCAGGACAATCAGATACGAAAGGACAACATTCAGGAATGGCAGCAGGACACATCTAAGTACTCAATATGGATAGCCGTCCAAAAGGATGCCACCACGTTCGGCGTGATAATGCCAAACCGCACGAACAACTACATGCCCGCCGTCGGCGACACTTTCAACATAATCAACATAGACTTACCGCAGGGATATGTCGAAGCCGCCGAGAAGCGCGGTGAGGAAGAGATGTTGCGCTTCATGGCCGACAACAATGAGGAAAAGTTCACGTTCGACATTTCCGCGTCAAGGATATTCTTTGCGGAGAATAAAGAACTTTTGGCCGAATTGGACGAGAACTCACGCATAAAGGTTGAATACAACGGTCGTATATGGGAACAATACGTTTCCGAATTCGGAATAGAGTGCAAGAACAATGAAGCGCTCCCCGACATAAAGATAGCACTTACGGACTCATTGGCAGTGGGGCAGTCGTTTGTCGAACAGGTTTTGGAAAGGGCCGCAACATTGGTAGCGAACGCAACGACATTGGGATATGGCGGCACGGGCGGCGGGATGAGCGCTGGGCTTGCAGAACGTCGCTATCTCAACAAGCAAAAGTCCGATAGGACTCCATATAAGCTGTCGTCAGATACGGGCTTCGAGGTAGGCGATTTTGTGAGCGGAGCCTCCGGCGGCATTTTCTTCTTGGACAAGGAAACGGGATATACCTATGCCGAGGTTGATATGCTCAAAGTGCGAATGAAGGCGATTTTTGAGCGACTTGAAATCGCCAATGTAAGTTCCATTGGCGGCAAGCTGATAGTCACCCCCGGAGGGTCAATAACAATCTCTTTCGTGGAGGAAATAACGCAGACAGCCGACAACGTGACGACTGTCATCGGCTATCGCTGCTATTTCAAGGCCAAGGATGACGAGAAAGGCAGTAAGTGCCGGTTTGCGGTAAACGACCAAGTGTTGTCGCAGGAGTTCAACGTTTCGGCCGGCATTTATGAAAATGCGTCCAACAACTACTATTGGCGATTGGTCACAGCCGTAGACAATGAGAACTCTTTTGTTGAGCTTTCCAATGTCGAGGAGGGAGTGGGATTTGCCGAGGGGAGCAACATCCCGCAAGTCGGCGACGTCCTATGCCACTTAGGAAACCCCGAGGATAAGACAAGACAAAGCGCAATAGTCATATCGACGGTGGATGCCTTTGCCCCGTGCATAACATTGTATAACGGCATTGACAGCTATAGCTTGGATGACAAGGCCGTCATAGAATACGGAGTGGATAAGACCAAGACCCCGCCCCGCCCGTACTTCCATTGCTACGGCGAGATGTTCATAGGGCCGAAAGACCAAAAGACATACGTTAAGTTCACCCCGGAAAGAGGGGTGGAGATACGCGGACGGTTGACGGTGGATTCCACGGTCGGCGATACGCTCATCACCGACTTCATAAAGGAGAACTCAGGAGTTTCTGAGGACATAAGCAACTTCATAGACAATGCGCTAAAAGGCATACAAGACCAAATAGACGGTGTAATTGAAACGTTCTTTGCAGATGGAGCGCCGTCCATGTCCGTTCCCCCAGCATCCGAATGGGTGGCCATTGACACCGAGAACGGCAATGACAACGAGAAGATACGACACTTGGGTGACTTGTATTACGACAACCTTACGGGTTCAGCATACAGGTTCTCACAGAAAGCCGACGGCACCTATTTTTGGGCGGTAATAACCGACGAGGCCATAACTAAGGCGTTGGCTGCAGCTCAGAAAGCCCAGGACACCGCCGATGGCAAGCGTCGCATATTCACGAAGCAGCCCGTACCACCCTACGACGAGGGCGACCTTTGGGTCAACGCTACATACGGCAGCCAATACTCCAACGACATACTAAGGTGCGTAACCCAAAAGGAGAAGGGCGAGGCGTTCAGCATATCGGATTGGACGCTGGCAAGCAAATACACGGATGACACCGTTGCCATCGAGGCCCGTGACCGACTTTCAAAATGGGCGCAGGACGGCGTGTTCTCCCCACCTGAGTTCCCTGAGCTGAAGCTGGAGCTTGTGCGCATTGAGAGCACCAAGAGCGAATACGACCAACAATACCAGCTCTACGGCGACTTGGTGAGCAAACTTGACGGAGCTGCACAGGCAAAGACCACTTTCGACACTGCGTACAATACGTACCATACGATGTTGAACGACATCCTTACAGCCGACAGGGATGCAGACGGCTGTGTGTCAGTCCCCGACAACTTCGCCGTTAACATGAACGCCTATTACGCCGCACGAACAAACATGTCGACGGTGTTGGCAAACTTGGCCAAGCTCGCGTCCGTAAACGCCGTCGCCGACCTTGACTATCTCAAAGAGGCGTTGCAGCAGAAGTCCATAACCGAGGGGGGACTTTTCCTGACATCATTGATTGCGCTCGGAGTAGGCGACCCGCAACATCCCGACGACATAAGCAAGCGTATTACATGGAGCGGAATCAACGGAATCATCGTCCCAGACAAGGGGACGCGAAGCATAGCCACTTGGTACGGCGGCTCTCAGACCGACAAGGAGGATTACTATGAATGGAACGACTCGGTAGTGCCTCCGCGCTGGACTTTGAAATCGGGGGTGACACAGGCACAAGCGGATGCCGCCCGCATAGCTACGGGACTTGTCAGGATGGATGGTTCGGGTTACTTTGCCAACGGCAACCTTTGGTGGGACACTACGGGTAACTTGCACGCCGACCCGTTATCGTTCTTTGTCGGCGAGAACTCCGTCGGAAATGTTTTGGGATTGTTCAAGTTCAATCCTAATAACACTGCGGTATTCGCCGATGTAAAGAGTGTAACACCACAGCGACCGTTCACATCTTTGTGGCTGGGTAGTCCCGATGGAGCCCACATGATAGAGCTGACCTATGACACAACACATAACGCGCTAAGGATAAAAGGCAACATGTATGCCGATGGTTGGCTCTCATTTCGTGGAGCAAATGACGGCAGCGGTGGCAGTACTTCTGCAGGAGCCGCCAACCTCTCCGACCTCAAGGATGTAAGCCTCGGCTCACTCGCCGCAGGGCAAGCATTGGTGTGGAATGGTGCAAAGTGGGTCAATTCCACAATCGCCACAAGCGGCCTCGACGAGTCATCGCTATCAAACTATCTAAGCTCACACGGCTACGCAACACAATCGTGGGCTAACGGGGCGTTCGTCAACAAAGCGGGCGATACAATGACGGGTCATCTGACCATGCTTGCGAAAGATGTATACCTCAAAAACAGCACCGATAATTCGCAATACGTTTGTTACGGGTTCAAAAATACAGCCAATGCAATCATCGCCCAAATAGGTTATCACAACACCGCCAAGCGCATAATCATCAATCCCGTCGGCTCTTCAGAGCCGACGGTGGATGCCGTCGGCAAGTACAACCTAATTGTCGGCAATAACGAGCTGAAGTACAACACCTATACGCTTTGGCACTCAGGCAACGACGGGCACAACTCCGGCCTCGACGCGGACTTGCTCGACGGAGTGCATAATGGAGAGGTAACCGCCAGACTTGTCAACTACAACAATGGCCACAATGTCAGCGGCGCGGTTCAGTTCATGCAGAAACCTAATGGTTGGAAAGCATGGGACGCTCCGACACAGAATTGGTACAGTGTAATCAAGCTCAACCATGGCAACGGCGACACTTATTACAGCCGTGTGCTTGCGTTCGACTTCCACTCCGACAACATATACACGCACCGTAAACATAATGGCACTGATTACGGTTGGCGCACGCTCGCCTTCATCGACTCCACCGTAGCCAACGCCAACTCGCTTGGCGGCAAGGCCGCTGCGCAGTATGTTACGACAGATACGGCACAGACGATAACGGGAGCGAAAACATTCACAAACTACACAAAAATCGAACAGGCGTTGATGTTCAAGGGGGGGCCAAATGGAATCTATTTCGCTCCCGATACCAACGGCTCACTCCGCATCAACACCCACACCAATTATTCGTACACTGGATATATAGGCCGCATTTCACAAGATGGGTCTTTGACAATGGGTTCTTTCATCAAATCAGGCGGCACCGCCTCGCAGTTCCTAATGGCCGACGGCTCGGTCATTACAAAGAAAACGGCTACCGCCCCTTGTGATTTGGGTTGGGTTAATAACGATACTGGCAACTCATCAGTGCCGACGATAGCCGTTCTTGCGTATTGGAATGGCTGCTATAAAGGCACAAGCTCCAATCTCCAGTACTGCGACCGTGGTCGCTTCGGCACTATGGCCACCGCATCAGCCTCCGACTACCTCGCACGCTCCGGTGGCTCGATGACCAACACCAATGTGGTGACCAACATGAATGCCGATTTGTTGGATGGGCTGCATCTTGATTCCGTACGTGGCTATAGGGTCGAACACCCTGCAATCAACTCCTCGCTGACTGTCGGAAACATGCCATTTAATGCTTTCGGGATGCAGCACGGCACCCCGCTGTACATTGATCCCGAGTTTGCAAGCGGCACCAACAATGTTGGTGTTTACAATAACTTACAAAACGGCAACGTGACAGTAACGCGCATAGCCGACAATCAAGCGTCGGCCAGCTCTTCGGGGTACATCTTACAGATTAAAGTCACGGGTGCGGCTGAACCTTGGCTCGGTGGTTTTGTGCAATCGATACAATCACGCGCCAATGCCGTGTTCATGCAAATATTCCGAGCCAAAATTCCTGTAGGATATAACGTCAATGCTAACTCAAATCCCATGGGCGACAACTATTCCGATGTATGGATAACAAGCACAGCAGGCACTGGTAAATGGGAATGGTATGCGAGAGTAGTCTATTGTGGTGCAAGCGGCACTTTCAGTTTAGGCGGTTACGTATCGCTTAAAGGGGCAAATGCGACCGCGGCAAATCCACTATATTGGTACTTGTCGCACTGCCAGACTTGGGACCTCTCGAAGAACAATTATGGCTCCCTCCGCGCAAAATTTGCCGACGCTCTCTCCGCTTCTCGCACCCTTTGGGGGCAGAGCTTCGACGGAAGCAACAACGTGTCTGGCAATATGACGGGCGTTGGCACGATAACCTCAACCTACTACTCGCTGCATAACATTTCAAACAATCCTTATCTGAAATTTAATGTAGGTGGAAACATCACCTATGTTCAAGCGTTATCGACCGGCATTGGCGTAGGCCCGACTTATACAGCTCTGTTCGTTACCAACGACAGAAAGGTAGGAATCGGCACTGCCTCGCCCTCCGAGAAGCTGTCCGTCGCCGGATGGGTCGGCACGATTGGCGCGACGGGGTGGTACAACATAACCTACGGTGGCGGCTGGCACATGGGCGACAACGTTTGGATTCGCACCTACAACAACAAGAACGTTTATGCGGGAAGTGCTATCATCCGCACCGACGGCACAATACAGGTCGGCGATGGTGGTTCCAAGTTTTATGCCAATTCATCGGGCGTGGTATTTGCCAAGACTGGCATTTGGACTGACGGCTACATGTCGTTCAGGGGCCAAAACACATCATCCGACGCCCGACAAAAACGAATACTCCGCGACATCCACGTGCCGCTCACGACCATCGCCAAGGCACCCAACATTATATATGCATGGCGCGATAACGGAAAGCTCGACATGGGGTCTATCGCACAGTATTGGCATAAGCATCTACCACTGTCGGTGTATGTTCGCGACAACGGATTCCTCGGTATGGACTACTCGAAAGTCGCCCTCGCCTGTGTCATCTCGATGGCCTCCGAGCTTCTCGGCGTCAAGGACGATGTATCTACACTCAAACAAGAGGTGCGACAACTAAGGCACGAGAATCAACAGCTTAAACAACAGTTAAATAAAATGGAAAGGAGGATTGCATAATGGGACACAGTAACGGAAAAATCTTCGGCCCTGTAAGTTTTGAAGCGGACATATTCCCGGTCTTGAACATCCCCGTCAACGGCGCAACATCCGCGCAGGATGCTTTCATTTCCGATAACATCAACCCTGCTTCCAAGATAAAGCCTATCCGCGGCTACGGCTTTGAGGCTTTGACTACTGCGCAATTCGCCGGAACCGCCGCCGACAACAATCAAGGCATTTTTTACGGACTAAAAGTCGGCGATGTTTTCGGATATATTAAAAACTTGCATGACTGCACCTTTGAATACCAAAAGGTGCGACCCGGCATCGATTGGCTGCGAGGCACCGACTTCGACGGTTACGACCATAACGCCGTGATGAACCCACAAGGCACATTGCCCGACATCGCCTACTACGACAAGACGGGAGCAAGCGCACTGTCGGTCGACATCAACTACTCTACCTCCAACACTACGGGCGTCGACATCAACGACATCATAGCCGTGGGCAATGCCTCCGTTACCGCCACCCTTGGCCAATCCTATCCGTGCATCCTCGTCAGCGATATACAGCGCACGAAGAATTGGGCGCGTGCATTGAAGAGAGTTAGCGGCAACGACTACGCGCAGATGCAAGTGTCGGGTGCATGGCAGCGCGGATGGTACGCCGAAATCAACGACTACACCCATTCGGGCGACCAATCCCCTGAATCTTTTTTCAAAAGTGAGTTGACGCGACTTGTGACCGTCTTTTTCATCAACGAAATCAACTCGCAGGCTCTCGGCATCGACCTCCGCAAGTGGGTGGATGTGACCTCGCTCGTAGTTGGCTTGCAAGGCTTCGCTTGTCCCGGAGCATCGGGCAAACAGATTCCGTTCAAGCGCAGTGCCTCCAAGGGCATCATGCTCAACTTTCTCATGCTTTCGGGTAACAAGGGCACTGTTAGTTGGAAGTGGGTTGACCCCGACGCATCGGTGACCTATAAATACACAATCACCATTTTCAATCCCAACGGCTCAGTCTTGACATCGGCATCGGGAACAAGGAAGTGGGACGGACAACCGCTCACGCAATTGACAAGCACGTTCAATCAGTCCATCACCCTGCCAATAGTCGGCTCACTCCCGGCTGGCAACTACCGCTATCAATGGACGGTGGTCAACAACGCAATCCCGACACAGCTATACAATCAAGGAGAGGGAACATATACAGTATCATAAGGTATGAAAACAAAAATAGATATACTAATCAAAGGTAACTTGGTTGTTAACAACCAATTACTAACAATGGGGGGGGGTACAACCTCATTACCTGCAAGGAGGACGAGATAGATGAGCATTTCGATGTATCTGAGGCCACTGTTTTTGTCGGCAATCTGTTTGTCGATGACTTCGTTAACCGCGCCAATGTGCTTGTCACAGGCACTTGGGCCATTCGGGGAGGAGGTTGTCATGGCTAACACCAACGGCAGAATCACGCCTCCCGTAGGCGTGGAACCCGACATCTGCGGAACGCTCGGCGTCGGTCGCAAAAGCGACGGCTACTACGACAGCTATTCGGCAATATCAGCATCGACAATAAACAAGTGGTCAAGAACCAAGCCGCTGCGCAACATCTCATACGCCTCACTGCCCCGGCCCTTTCAACACAATTCAGGCGAGGGCACTTGGGGCATGGAGTACCCGCGAGTGACGGGAACCAATATGCTGAAGAACGCCAGTATGGGTGTCAAGGCGGCGGGAGCGACATCGGGATATAAAAACTACACCTATCTGACGGTGCGCACTACCGACTACGGTCGCCTCGACGACTTCGACGGCTACAACCAAAATGCCGTGCAGCCCGTTCTCGCGGGCATGGACGGCAACAAGGGGTCGCAGATTACCATTAACGGGTTTGCATCCAACTCCCTGCGCTTCTACATCCAAGCCGATGCAAACACCGAAATAGGCATCAATGAGTTTTGGCCGGAAACCAACCTCGTCTATGTCGTGGAGCTCTACTATAAGGACAGCAGCAGCTTCTCGTCCGACACTCCGTTCCTTTGGGCGGCATCCACTAAGAAACTGTCGGCGATGGGAAAGTTCGACGGGCAGTCCATCGTGATTACCATGTCGGAACTAAAGACGGCGTTCAAGGCCAAGTTCCCCTCCGTAGACATCGACAACGGCGAGGTGAAGCTAATCGCAATCTACGGGGTCATGGGGCTGTCGTCGACGGGCGAGAGCCACCGAGCGGCGGCATCGGGCGACCACTTCAAGGCCGTAAACGCCGACTTCTCCGGCCTCGGCTACCTCGCCCCGTGGAACGACCGCACGCACACCGAGCACCAAGCCAACATAACAATCGCCAACTTCTTCTCCTACGTGTTCACGGGGCTGCAATACACCGTAACATTTCCTGCCACTACGGCGAGTTTCTTCGACCTCACGACGGTCAAGACATCTTACACAGCCGACCTCGGCATCAAGACATCCATCAAAAATACGGGAACGCGCAACTTGGCCGTACACACTCGAGGCACTCTTGCCAACGCCACCTACGTGCGCATGATGCTACGCGCACACGCCGTGGGCGATTTCAGGCAGACAGCGGGCGACCCTACCTACAACACCCCCTACGACGGCAAGACCGTGGAAGCGGGCATAACCTCCAATGGTAATGTCACTACGCTCACCAACCTCGTGACCATTGGGCCAAACGCGACGGCCACCGTGTACCTGAACCTACAGGGCATCATCCCCGTCGGCGTGACCAAGGGCATAGTCGTCGAGGCTTCCACCGACCAAGGGGCAAGCTGGGTCATCGCACAGTGGCTGACGGCGCAGATAACACGAAACTGAAAAAGTTTGATACTGTATCAACTATATGTCGGATTATGACGCAAACATAAATGAACTCAACGTTATATTTGCAACAAGATATTCATTTTTTATTAACTCATTTTATTAACTATTAAATATTTTATTGTATGGACAAAACGTATGTTTTCGACAACAATGAAGGCGGCTGTGGTAACAGCGGCATGATGGGTCTTATCGCGTCCCTTTGTCAGAATCGCGGACTTGACCCCAATTTAGTGACTGCTCTCATGAGCAATCGTGGTAATGGATTTGGAGATGGAAACGGCTCATGGATATGGGTCATCTTCCTTTTCTTCCTTATGGGCTGGGGCCGCAACGGATGGGCCGGTTTCGGCGGTAATGGACAAGGCGAAGGCAACTTCCTCGCTGGACAGCTTGCCAATGACACCGGCCGTGATTTATTGATGTCGGCTATTCAGGGCAACGGCACCGCAATTTCTCAGCTTGCCTCTAACCTGAACTGTGACATCAACGCCGTGCAGGGTTCGCTCAACCAACTTCAGAGCGCAATCTGCAATGTCGGCAATCAGGTCGGCATGACAAGTATGCAGGTCATCAACGCTATTCAGGCGGGCAACTGTCAGCTTGCAAGTCAGATGGCTTCTTGCTGCTGCGACCTCCGCCAGCAAATCGCCGACTTCAAGGGCGACATCGCCCTCCAAATGTGCAATCAAACCAACACTTTGCAGAACTCAATCAACTTCGTCAACAGTTCTGTGGAGCGTGGTTTTGCCGCCGAGGCTTACGAGCGTCAGGCTCAGACAAACGCTATCGTTCAAGCCATCGGAAACCAAACCACTCTTATCAACGACAAGTTCTGTCAGTTGGAAATGCGCGAGATGCAGCGTGAGAACCAGAATCTCCGCGACCAAGTGGCTCAGTATCGTGATTCCGCCCTTGCGCAGCAGACTGCAACAAACGTCGTACAGCGAATCAATCCTGCGCCCATCCCCGCTTATTGGGTGCCAAACGTGAACGGTTGTGGCTGCAACAACTTCGGTTATCCTTTCAACGGATATAACAACGGCGGTTGTTGCAATAACAACAATGGATGCTGCAACCAAGGCTGTGGCTGTTGCTAAACAAGCTATCGGATAGAGGGAGAGGATTTATTCCTCTCCCGATTCTAAGAGTACATTGACATCGTTGATATTGAGGTTTTCGTAATCGGATAAGAACATCCATATATAACCTTTATGGGTATGAACTTTTCTGTCTTTCCGACAAATAATTCCAACTTGTCGCCAGTTAAAACCGTCGGCTTTAGTGTCAATAGCACTACGATATATTTTAATATCGTGCTTTGATAGAGGGTTTATTCTCACGACAGTTTTCATTATTGCAGTGTTGGGTCGTCCCTTCATAGCAATAGAGTGGTTTTTGCGAGTTATAGGGTTCATTTTGTTCATTGAACTCGTACACCATCGTAAATTATCAACATGGTTGTTTGTATGGACATTGTCAATATGGTCAATCTCTGGATATTTGCATGGATTAGGAATGAAAGCTATTGCTACCAATCTGTGCGCAGAGATTTTACGGACAGTATTATTTTTCCACAATTGGAAAATATAATATCCATGCCCGTCAAAAGTGGCCGACAAGATTCGTTGCTTTATAGGTAAAGCTTTTTTATCTTTAGTAACTACGACTCGGTTTAGTGAAACGCAGCGACCATGTGACGAAACCATATATAGACCTTCATATCCGACTACGTCACGCCATTCTTCGCCTTCAAGCGAAATCTCCTTAATAAAATCTTCGTTTGTCATATCAATTTTTTTGTTAGGTCAACTTAGAAAAATAAAAGGGGAAAGAGGAAAGTTGACGAAAAACCTCCTTATCAACAGGTCATGACTCCTGTCTATCCCGACTACAAAGTTAATAATTTAAGCTCTAATTTCAAAGTATTATGGCTATCAATATCGCTCCTGCGGGTCTGACCGCAGCGCCAGTCGCAAACGAACTCCGTGTGACTGCGACAATTAAAGAACGTTTGTGCAATGCCTACTGCATAAACGCGGAGATGCTTCCCCAAGCTACCGTGACTTATCAGGTCGGCACTGCCCGCATCAACGGCACCGCATTGTTCATCCCAGTCAAGGCTATTGTTTCAATAGTAACTCCCGGATGTGGATGCACCGCCAAGTCCTACCTCTTCAACGAGCAGTTCGTATTGTCGTTCTCGGATGTGACTGCTTTGCCTACCGCAGTCACCCTGACCGTTCAGGGCAGAGATATACAACCAGCTTTTGTCAACTGCACACGTGCAAACGGAGTGGCGATAAACGACTCGCTCTTAATAACAATCACTCCCGCCGCAGCTGGGGCATAACATCAACTTAAAATTTAACAATAATGTTTTCAACCGTCAGAGTTAACTCACAGATATTCATTCTTGACAAGGCCAACCGCACTTTCGAGATAGGCACTGTAAGCGACGAGCCCAAGCTGCGCTACACGACCGTGCCGATGAATCCCCAATACAACAGTCCGTACAATCAGCAGCAGACGATACAAGTTGTTGACCTGAAAGTCCAAACTCCATCGGGCACACAGACTTTGTCTGGGCTTCCGACCGACAAGAACGTGTTTGACAATCCCGCTAAGACGGTGTTTGTCACCGAGGACAAGGAAACCATGCTGAACGAGCTGAGGGGTTTGAAGAATCAGAGCGAGAACCACTTGAAGCTGACGAAGTACCATGAGGAGATGATTCCCAAGTATGACGAGTGGATAGGGGTTCTAAGCCCGGAGGATGCCGAGAAAAAGCGCAACGAAGAGAAGATTGCGAATCTTGAAAAAGGTTTGCAACAGCAGCAGGAAATGAATCGCCAGCTAATAGAACAGATGCAGGCATTGATGAGCAAGCTCGACGGAGGAAACGCCAAACAAACTAAAAACAAGGAACAATGAGAAGATTGAGTATATTTTCAGAACCCGACTACATGGGAGCAGGCATATTCTACCGTGGCAAGGAGAAGTATCAACACGACCCTGAGCTCATGGAGGCTTATGAGGAGGGTTGCCGACATGGCTACAAGAAGGCCATGAAGGAGTTTGAGGAACAGATGGACGAGCGCCGAGCTACCCATTGGGGCGGCGAGGGCGGACGCGACATCCTCTACCGTGGGGGCCAAGGCGGCGGACGCGGAGGCAACCGAAGCGGTGGCAGCACCAACTACCGTGAGTATGACGAATACGAGGACGACGACATGGAATACCGCCGTCGTAGGGATTCACGAGGCAGATTTATGTAGAATTATTCGGAGGGGAGAGATACCTTTCCCCTCCATAACCTTTCAACCGTTTGCAATGACAAGTAATTTTAATGTCGTAGAATACTTAGGGTCGTTAATCGGCTATCCTATCCCACTCAAAGCCGTGGAGCGAATTGCTACGGAGCGTGGTCTGATAAACGTAACCGATTGGACTGACATATCACGCCGTGACAGGAATCTTGTCATAGCCGACATGCTCATGGTCTTGTTCACCTCACCAAGCAACACGGGAAGCAAGACTCGTAGTCATGGTGACTTCAGCGTTACAATCGGGGGCACTATCATCACGGACAAGAACGACATATATAGCCTCATGATGAAGCTATATGAAAATCCCGACGCTGAAATTTGGGAGAATCTAAAAGATGTGGGTGGTTGTCAATGGATGGATTAGGCTATGATAGAAGAATTTGACATAAGCTCGCTTGATATGGCTGACTTCCCATTTTCGGGGGCATTCTTTAAATATGAGGTTGACGAGTCGCTTGATTTAGACCAACAAGTTGAGCAAGAAGTATTGGTCTATGAAACCGTAGTCGATGTGCAGAAGCGTAGTGGCTTGCGTCAATCAAACTTATTCATTGCGGAATACACTATATATTTTCCGCTACAAGAGAATCCAAATGCTACCGGCACAATTGACAAATACCTTGACTGTGGCGTAAGACGCGGTCATGTATTCCGTGGCGAGTTTTACGGGCAGACCATTGAGGGTAAGGTTGAATTTGTCCGACCTTCCCAATTAGGCGGCATGAGTGTTGACATTAAAGTAATTACCGAGAATGGCGTCAATTAATCTCTTACAGCGACAAATAAACAAAATTGTCGACTACCTCGCCGAGCAAGGGGAAAAGGTAATCCGCAATGCCGCACAGACAAAGGAAACGCAGAACCGCAAGAAGAATCAATTGGACGCCTACGGATGGTGCGTATATTACAAAGGAGAGAAAAAGAAACAAGGCTTTCTCACTCCCAACCGCACAGCCGACCAGCCTCACAACGCATGGGCCGCAAAAGGCTACGACAGGACATTTGGACGCGACGATGTTACGATGTTCTTTGACAACTACAAGCCTGAGTCCAACGGGTTCATACTCGTTTGCGTCAATGCCGTTTTCTACACCACCATACAGGAGTTTGGCGGGGCGCAGAGGAAATACCGCATAATCTCGCAAGTCGCGGGGGACATGCAGGGCATAGCGAACAAATTCAAAGGGGCGAGGATATACAGCACATTATGATTAACGACAACCTGAACATATCGAGCATAGAAACCTACCTTGACAAGATAGTCAAGGGCAAGGTGAGCAAGAGCGTCTATGCGGGCACTTTGCCGAACACCATCGAGGACGATGTGAACGACTTGGTGCTGATAGACTGCGGCAACGCAATAAGCGACTTGAATGCCTACGGCAAGGGGACGGTTAATGTGTTCCTCTACGCCAAGCCCACCGCCAATGGGCGCAAGAACGTGGCCCAGCTCTCCAAGATGGAAAAGGCCATGAACAAAGTGATAGACAATTCCGCCGACGACCGTTACATGTTGGCTCCATTATATAGGATGTCGGATTACGACAGTGCCTTGAATTGGCATTACATAATTGTGGCATTGAACCTCATTATCAGATAGATTTTTGCACTTAACTTAATTATAAACGTTTAAATTAAAGTAATTTATGGCAACTAAGACCCTTTACACCAAGGCGCTTGAGATTTTGGTAGGCGTATGGACGGGGGAAACCGCACCCACCACGGGTGACTCCCTTGACTACGTTATCGCCGACTCGCTCAGCGTTACGCAGGACGACCCTGAGGAAAACACCATTGACTGCGAAACCTCGGACTCGCCCATCCTGAACAACTACACCGCCGGTTCCTACGCGGTAGACTTGAACAACGCCTCAATTGACACCGACTTCCTCACCAATGTGATGGGTTGGGAGGCGATAACCACGCCCAAGACAGGTTATATTGCACCCGAAACATTCGCCACCCGCTACATCTCGCTACAGGTGAAGTTCACCTACGGAAGCAAGACCAGCTATCTCTACATACCCCGCATTGCCATTGCTCCCAAGCTCGTATTCGAGTCCTTGAAGACCAACGTGGCATACGGTACGTTGTCGGGAACCGCCGAGTCCTACGAGATAGCCGACGGCAAGCGCACCGCCATCGGCTTGTTCGACGAGGCCGTCATGACCAAGACAGCGGCATGAACTAACAGTAAACAACGGTTGAAACGGAGCAGGGCGGTAAAGGCGTGAGCCGCCGCCCTCTCTTTATTTAAAACGAAAAACTATGGCAAACTATAATGTAAAGAAACTGACCACGGAGTACGACGTGAACTATCCCTACAACCCCGTACCCGATGCTCCCGAAACTTCCGAGGTTATGGCGATAGAGAATCTTGTCGTTAAAGTCTATCAATATTCAAAAAGGACTGCCGACCCCAACGATGTATCGCGGGTGTGGGCTGTGGTCGAAAATCCCGCCGCGGTGTTGGGTGACATCACCGTATATTGGTCAACATCGACATCTTCGCAAGGTATGTCGGGATATTATTACCGCAGAGGAAGGACTCTCGTGATTATCAATGAGCGGATGGGTACCCTTGCCGAGCTTCCCGTCACTTTCGGCACGGAAGAACAGCGCAATGAGCGATTTGGCGAATTGAGTTGGACTGAAAATAGAAATTTCCAGTCCTATATCATGGGACAAATATACTTGAAATGAGCGAGGACAAAAAAATCAGCGAGCTTGACGCGATGACGCGATTGGCGGAGATTATGAACGACTCCCCGACGCAGATTGAAATTGGCGGCAAGGTCTATAAGATAACCGCATTGAAGATGGGCACTCAGGTGCTCATTGCCGAGGAAACGTGCAAGATACAAAAGAATCATGAAGGCAACATGGTGGACTTGTTCAACCAATTCGCACGCAGCCTCCCCGCTGTCATACGGTGTCTTGCCTATGCCGTCCTGAACGACAAGGATAAGATATACAAGGACTACGCGACCAAGGAGTTTTCCAACGAGTTCTACGCCCTGTGCGAGCAGATTGAGTGGGAGAGCGACAAAGGGACTTGGATGTCGGTGCTTGTGGAAGTGATACGAAAAATCGACATGCAGTTTTTTTTTACTATAACGGCTCAGATGACGGAATTGAGGACGATGACTCTGAGGAGGATTCAAGAACAATAATCATCGGGGCAAAAAGCATTGTCGGTCAGGCGATGGACTTCATAAAGCAGTACCCGTCCTTTTCCTTTGAGGACTACTTTTGGAGGTACAGCGTACCGATGATAAGGATTATGGCAAGCGACGGCACGTACACCAAGTATCTTTCGGAGAAGCAGGCAAAGGCTTATTGGGCCAAGCATCCAAAGGAAGGCAAGGGCTACGACGACCCGGAGAAGTTCATGAGCGACCTCGGACTGCCGATATTCAACGACGACGAAAAAGAAAACGAAGAATGAAATACTTTACGATAAAAGAACTTTGCAAGAGCGACACCGCGACACGGAAGAGGATAGTGAACGTCCCCACCGCCGAGATTGAATGTCACTTGGTTGATTTGGTCGACAATGTTCTTGACCCTCTCAGGGAGGCTTGGGGCGGCCCTATCACCGTCAACAGCGGTTATCGCTGTCCCGCCCTGAATCGGGCTGTGGGCGGAAGCCCCACAAGTCATCACGTTAAAGGCATGGCGGCCGACCTGACTGTCGGTTCGCGTGCGGACAACAAGAAGTTGTTCGACCTCGTGCTCAAGCTCAATCTCCCATTCACACAAATAATTTCTGAAAAAACAAACGCAATTGGGCCATTGTGGGTACATATCAGCTACGACCCGTCCAATCTCAAACGCCAAATAATAAAGTTATGAAAAAAGCGCTTCTAACCGCCAACGCCGTATTAATACTCATGTGTTGCGCATTGGCCTATTCCGTCCAATCGGAGCGCAGCGAGAAAGAGCGTTTTAAGACCAATCAGGCGTCTTTATTGTCGCAAGTGGAGTATTGGGCCACCGAACATGGGAAGAGCGCCGCAGACGCGCTTAAATTAAGCCTCACGGTAAATGAGCTTCGTAACGCCAACTCTCAATTGGTGAAGACCGCCGATGAGTTGAACATAAAGCTGAGGCGTATGCAGTCGGCCTCGACCACCGGGACTAAGACCGAGGTAAAGGTGGTGACGCAAGTGCGTGATTCCGTCGTCTACCGTGACAGCGTGATTGTTCCCGTCAAGGCGTTCACGTGGCAGGATTCATGGACGGACATAACAGGCGTCTTGGAACGCGACAGCGTGGACTTGGACATTATTTCACGTGACACATTGACCACGGTCGTGCATAAGGTGCCGCACAAGTTTTGGTTCATAAAGTGGGGCTGCAAGGCCATAAAGCAGACCGTGGTTTCATCCAATCCCCACACAAAGATAACATACAACGAATATATCGAATTAAAGTAAAAATCACATAGCGATGGGAAACGACAACGTAACCGGCATAGTATTGGACATTCCGAAGGAAGTCCTTGATAACATAGAGAACGCCGACAAGGCAATAAAGGCACTTGAAGCGACCTCGCGCCACGCGGCGACCAAGGTGAAAGGACACTTTGATAACACGATGGTAAGCGGAGTGAACGCCTTCATAAAGAAAGTTCAGGATGCGCAGAGCAAGCTGGGCGACATAAAGATGCCGACGATTGACGCCACTGGGTTGTCAGCAGCCATACAGGAGTTGTCGAAATCAATGGGGGTTATTGATAGGTCGGCCACGACCGGGTCTAACAGACTCGGCAGGATAGCCGATGCAATGGCGAAATTACAGACCGCCAATCCCGACCCCTCATTGTTCACGAACATAGCCAACGGCATAGAGAAAATAGGTAGCACTTCTCAGCAGACCATTGACAATGTAAAGAACCTATCGCAGATGATGGCGCAATTGGCTCGTGACATACGCACCGTCCAACAGGCGCAACAGGCTGAATCGTCCAAAATAGCTACTGCGACCCAATACAATAAGCTGTACAAGGAGCAAGCACAGATTATGCGCGAAATCACAGCGCTACAAAACAAGCCTCAGAAATCAGCCGATGAGCTTGACTTGCTCACAAAGCTGAAAAACAGGTATGTGGACATCTATCAAGAGATAGACAAGCTGAACCGCAAGCAGCAGACCAACGCATCAGAGCTTGCAAAAGCACAAGGAAAATTACGCAACGAAATGGCAAAAAAGATAGCCGACCCTGCGGGTGCGATAAACTATGCCAAGAACGCCAAGTCGTTGAACGAGCTACAAGCAGCCTACAAGAATCTAAAAGCGGTCATGGCCACCACTAAGCCCGACACAAAGGAATGGAATCAGATGAACGCCACGCTTGAAAAGACCCGCACCCGCATCGACGAAATCAAAAAGAAGATGGGCGAGTTCAAGGGACAAGCAAAGGGTGTGGGCGACATATCGGGTCAGTTGGCGAGGACATTGGCGGCGACTTTCTCCGTGTCGGCGATAACCGGCTACATAAACAAAATGATACAGGTCAGGGCGCAGTTCGAGTTGCAGAGCACCGCATTGAGGGCGATTTTGCAGAACAAGGACGAAGCGGACAGAATATTCATGCAAGTGCAACAGTTGGCCATGCAGTCGCCGTTCACGATTATGCAGATAACCAACTACACTAAGCAGTTGGCGGCGTACCGTATCGAGTCGGAGAAACTCGTGGGGACGACCAAGATGCTCGCGGATGTTTCCGCTGGACTTGGCGTAGATATGGGGAGATTGATTCTCGCCTACGGGCAGGTCAAGGCAGCGAACTACCTCCGTGCTTGTTTGGGTAAGGGTACTCGCGTTAAGTTGTTCGACGGCACTTTCAAGAATGTGGAAGATGTTGTAGTTGGCGACGTGCTTATGGGTGACGACGAACAGCCTCGTCATGTCAGCAAGCTCTATCAGGGTGAGCAGATGATGTACCGTGTAAAATACAAAGGCGGTGAGTTTCGATGCAACGAACACCACATACTCACGGTTTATGACGCATTGTGTGATTGCGTGACAGATGTATTTGTCACCGAAGTCTACAACAGTCCCTTAATATACCGTTATCAAGGAGTCCGCCGTATAGCTGGCAAATATGAGCCATTCTTTATAACTGTGGAAGCTGACAAAGAGGACACGTATTACGGATTCTCCATTGACGGCAACCATCGCTTCATAATTGAGGATAATATCGTAACGCACAATACTGAAGTCCGTCAGTTCACCGAGGCGGGTTTGAACATCGCCGGTGAGCTTGCGAACTACTTCTCGGAGCTTCAGGGCAAGATGATTTCCGTCGGCGACGTGATGGACATGATTACCAAGCGCATGGTGCGTTTTGAGGATGTCGAGGAAGTATTCAAGCGCGTGACATCCGCTGGCGGTTTGTTCTACGACATGCAGAAGAAGCAATCTGAAACGTTGTGGGGTCAGTTGCAGCGTATTCAGGATGCAATGAGCATCATGTTCAATGAAATCGGCAAGAGTCATCAAGATGAGATTTCCGCTATACTTACTACCATTCGTGCGCTTATAAATAATTGGAGAATACTTGCAACGAGCATTAAGACAGCGGGTGGCGTGTTAGGCGGTTTTTATCTCATAACAAAATCATTAGTCATAAGCAAATGGACTTCAACATTGATAGCTGGAATGAAAGCGTATCTCACTACGATAAAGCAAACCATCATTGCAGCTGGTGGTCTTAAAGCAGCTCTTATGTCATTGAATTTCACAGGATGGGGAACTATTATTGCGGGTTTAGGATTAGCGATTTCAGCAATAGTGGATTTGACTTCGAGCACATCGGCTTTGAGTGAAGAGCTTGACCGCATTGCAGGAGAATCAATGACTGATATGTATGACTCAATTTATCGTTTTAAGGAATTAGCAGATACCATTAAAGATGGGAACAAGTCATACAAAGAACGAAATGAAGCGATGGAATCCTTGAATCGAATATATAAGGATATATTACCGTCAGAAATGCTTGAAATAGAAAACATAAAGAAAATATCTGACAATTACAATGAGGCTACCAACGCAATAAAGGAATATTATACTGAAGCTGCAAAAAATAAGGCTGAAGACGCGATAAAAAATGACCAAGAGCAGGCATGGAATACTTTGATAGGCCACGCTAAAGATATGGCTGCTTATCTGAAAAGCGGACAACCATCATTGGAGGATTTACCCACTGGAACTTTAAAGGGGCTTATTGGCAAGTCCATGCTTGAATTGAAGGATGAAATTGATAAGGGCACTACAGATGTGAATGATGCTTGGATTCGTTTTAAGGAATTATTTAAACAAACGAGCGGATTTGATTTGGAAGATAATTTTAACACAAGAGGTTTTAGAGCCCTTTTTGGCGAATATACAGGCACTTATGCGGATTTTTATGATGACATAAGAGATATTCATGAAAAGGGCGTTGAATCACAACAAGAATTTGACGCTCAATTTGCTGAGGGATTTTCGCTCCAAACCAAAGCCATTATAGCAAAATATGAGGTACGTAAAAAAGCGGTAAAAGATTTTTACGATACCCTAAATACCTACGCTTCTCTTGTTCAAAGCGGGAATTTGAAAGATGAAAGTGGGCATCTAACAGATTTAGGGGCAGAATCTATACGAGAGTTAGGTGCTGCGAGGATAGCGCTAAATAATTATTTAGGGTCGTTAAACGAAACAAGAATCAGTTGGGACAGCATTAGGGATGCTACTCAAAACAACACTGATGCACTATTATTGTTTAATGATGTCCAACAACGTGTTTTGGGCGGGTTTATACAAAACATAAAAGAAACCACCGATGGAAATAATATTCAAGCATGGGCACGACGTACCGCACGAGAATTACATAATATTGGGTTGGGAGATTTGCAAATGGATATAATAGACATCGCCAAAACTTCCGCAAAAGTCAATGGAATGCAATTAACCATGTTGGATAAATTAAAAATATCAGCAAATACAAACTATACATCCGCCGCCACTGATGCTCATAAACTTTCAGAAGCCGCCACTGACAATATTAGAAAAATACAAGAATCTCGAACACAGTTGATGCTTCTTGGTAGAACTGCCGCTGAAGCTCAGGCAGAAGCCGAAGGTAAATTCGGTAACGGGTCAACTGAAGAACAGCTTAAAAAGGAAGCTGAATGGTGGGATAAACTTTCAAGGGCTCTTGGTTTCTACGAGGACAAGGAAAAAAAGAGCGGTCAGCAGGACATTTGGACTCCCCGCCTGAACCTCATGCAGAAAGTAAACAAGGAGTATGAGAAGCTGCTGAAATACTACAGTGCCGAGGAAGCCAAGAAAAAGGTATTGGAATCTTTTGCACCATCGGTAGCTGAGGCTTTCAAGAAAACGGAATGGGCCGACATATCCACATGGGGGACATTTGACGCCGAGGCGACCATTAAGCGTCTTGAAGCTCTTGCGGAGAAAGCCGGGGGCAAAGCCAAGAAAAAGATACTTGAAGCTGTCGGCGTATTGGAGGCCGAACTTGAAATCAAGGTCAAGGAGCAGCAGATACAGCAGGCGAAAGACGACATACAAAAAGCGTTCGACAACTACGAGTTGACAAAGACGCTTGGCAATCTCGGATTGAATGTCGACTTGACTTACTTGGTCGGCGGCAAGCCCATGACATTGGGCGAGATACGCAAAGACTTGGAGGACAAGCTGACTGTGACAAAAGCCACAAACGGTCAGGAAGAGAGGGTCAAGACCTATGAGGACGCTTTGCGCAAGATAGCCGACATGGAGAACAAGGAAGCGGTAGAGAGGTTGAAAAACCACAACAAATACATGCTTCAGGCCATGTCGGAGAGAGTGCGCATAGAAATGGAAACGGCTCAGGAGATAAGTAAGATACGCCAAGATGGAACTCTTGACGACGAAACAAAGGTAATGGCCATAACTCGTGCAAAGGATGAAGAGAGAAAAAAGCTGAGTCAACAAGCATGGAAAGACTTTCAAGGCTCGGACATTTACATATCCTTGTTTGAGGATGTAGAAAGGGCTTCCACTCAATCTATAAACTATGTGCTAAATAAGCTACGAAGCCTAAAGGAATCGCTAAAAGAATTCCCGGCCGACCAAGTGCGTGCAATTGTCAAGCAATTGGAGAAACTTGAAACTGAGCAAGCTGAACGCAATCCATTCAAAGCATTGAAGGACAATATTGGCGATGTAATAAAGAATATGCGTGAGTATTCACGTATAGAAAAGGACTATCTTGAGAACTCCGCCAAACTTGGGGCCGCCAAGGGTATGCAAGCAGATACTCAAAAACAAGTTGCGCTGCTATCCGACCAACTTAGCATAGAAGAGGCACGAACAGATGTGACAAAGGAAGGGAAAGCCGAGCATGACAAACTGATAGACAATTTAAAAATGGAGCTGTCATTGCATAAAGGCATACTCAAGGCGCAAGGCCAACAAGTTGCAGAGCTTGAAACCTCAGTTGCAACGAGCAATGCCCATTTAGAAACGCTTAAAGCGCAATTTAAGGGTACCGGCACGGCATTGCAGACGATAGTAAACTATGCCAAAGAGCTTTCGTCCACGATAGGCGATGTGGCGGCTTCAATGGAGAATGTATTTGGCAATATGTCAGCGGGTACGGCAGATACGATTGCATCAGTGCAAGAGATACTTAACGGAATGGGCGACATGGCTTCGGGTATCGGCAGAGCGATAGTAAATCCAGCCGATATTGGTGGCTACATGCAGGCTGTAAAAGGATTAGCAGGAACGATAGGCTCCATATTCCAAATCGGCGACAAAAAGAAGGAACGTCAGATACAGCGTTTGCAGGATAAGGTGGAAAACCTACAGAAAGCGTATGAGAAGCTGGGAAAGGCAATCGAGGAAGCCTATACTTACGACGATTACAACATGGCCTATGACCAATCCATGCGCAACTTGGAAGAGCAACGCAAGGCCATTCAGGAACAGTTGGCATTGGAGAAGTCCAAGAAAAAAGCCGACAAGGACAGAATCAAGGAATACGAGGATGCGCTTGAACAACTCAATGAAACCGAAAAGCAAATAAGGGAGGACAGATACCGAGAGATGGGTTCCATCGGACAGTCCGACTACTTGGACGAAGCCGGGAACTTTGTTTCAGCATGGTTGGACGCATACGAGGAAACCGGCGACGGATTGACAGGGCTACAAGAGCATTGGGATGACTTCTTCAAGAATTTGGTCATGAAGCAAGCAGCTTCAGCGGTTGTTTCAAAGCGTATGTCAAAATATATCGACCAAATAAACGCAGCCATTGACAGCGGTGTGACCGGGCTTCCATTGGCTCAGGTGTTCGCCAATATAGGCGAGAACCTAAAATCCGAGCTTGGCGATTGGAATGAGGACTTAAAGGCGTTCTTTGACGCTCTTGGAATCAAGGGCGGCACAGGCGAGTTGTTGCTGTCCGACCTGCAAAAAGGCATACAAAACATTACCGAGCCACAGGCGGCAGCCATTGAAGCGTACCTCAATTCAATGCGTTTCGCGGTGTTTGAGCAGAACAACATACTCACGAATATGCTTGAAGCCATAAAGTCGCAATACGGGACAAGTGAGGACAATCCGATGCTCACCGAGGTAAAGGCCATAAGGAATCTCGTGGCAAGCATTGACGAAAAATTGGGCCGGGTGATTGTCAACCGCAACGGCGGTGCTGGGTCATACATAGTGAAAGTTGGATGATTCCTTTTTCTACCCATCCATATACAAAAAAGAGGGAGCTTAATCGGCTCCCTCAATCGTTTTTATTATGGAATGATACTCTTCCTTGATTTCAGTGTGGTATCGCATCCACCCTTTCAACACCCTTATTCCCCGCAGGACATTTATGCGCGTCCTTCCGAACACTTTCCCGATGTCGGATGCCGACACGTTCATGTTGTTGTGGAGATAGGCGTAAATCATGTATCTGGTGATGCAGATGTCCCTAAAAGTAGATTCATGAGTAACATCGTCCGCACTAACACCTCGTGCGACGCAGAAAGTTGAGATTATGTCATGAATCATATACGCAGGCTAAGATTCTACAACGTTGAATGCAATCATGGTCAGGAAATGTCGACTTTCAAGTTTTGTCGGCTTTTCCATGCCAATTCCTTTGTATTCGATGTCGCCAGCGAGTCCGACGAAAGAAACAAGGTTGACATATTGGTCGCGTGACAGCTTGGGTAGCTTTGGAGCCTCCTGTCCCATCTTCTCCATATAAGCCTTTTGGTAGGCTTTATTGAGCTCGTCAAGTTCCTTGTCGTATGCATCCTTGTCTTTCTCAATTTCTTTTGCATCGTTGATTTCCTCGTCACTCGGCATTGCAGGTCGCGGGATTTCGTTGCCCTCGGCGTCCTTTTGTCCCTCCTGCCAATTATCATGCTCGGCGATGCGACGCTCGATGTCCTCACGCTTCTTCTGCTTTGCGGCTCGGTCGTCGAATCCCTCCTTTTTGAGCTTTTTCACAACATCCTGCATGAACTCGTCCAACTTGGTTATCTCCCTTTGGTACGAAACCTGTAAAAGGGTTATAGTCGTGTACAGGTCGCTGTCCATTTGCTTTGACCCCAACACAACGGGTATGTTGGACAACAGGTTGTTGGATAAAACTAACGTATCGTATGTCATTTGGGAGGTTTTATGCGTTAATTGCCTGACTTGCGTTCGACGCAATCTTGTCCTTGACGGCCTTGATATGCTCGTTGACGGCGTTTAGGATTGAGCACTGAGCGGAAGTTTCAACGTCGTTCATGAACGTAATGTTTAGTCCCGAACCCATGTATTGATTGAACAGCGCCAATGAGCTGCCTCCGCTTAGAGGTTCCACGATGCCGCTGTTCAATGATTCAACGCTGTTGCCTCGGATTGAAACCGATTCACGGATGTTGTATTCACGAGATGAGTCCAATGAGTTGTCGGCGGGAACTGTGGCGCTTTCCACTGTCCCGAACTTTACTTTTTCAGTTGTTGTCGTTGCCATAATGTAAAAAATTGATACTGTAACACAAAATTAATGTATTGCATTGAGTTATGCAAACTTAACGGCGAGAAATTGGATGGCCTTCGCGCAAAGGCTGGATTCCCTTACCGTATTTGCGCATAAACTTTATAGAATTCAGTATGTGCAAGTCAATCAACAGTTCCTCTTTTTCGGTGAACCTGAATCCGAGGCAGGGCACGGGTGTTTTTTGATTTTTCTTTTTCATATCGGTTCATTAGGGTTGAACACCAACTTTACTTGTATGCCGTGGAAATAGCGGAGCATCTTTACCCGCAAGGGCAAATCACGGCTCATAGTGAACTTGGAGCCTTTCACGTCCTCCACCACGATTAGCCCATCTTTCACATAACGGAAATCACCAGTGTATCTCACCGGCTGTTGAACCGTGTATGATTCCACTTTGTCCTTTGTTTTAAGGCGCTTCACACGTTCGTCGGTGATAGCGGGCAAGATGATGTATTTGGGCTGCAACTCCAAATTGGAAATAATTCCGTTTTTTTCGGCTTGTTTAAGGAACAAATACCTGTCACGTTCCTTGGTGGAGTCAAACTCCATGCCGTCGGCGGACGCTTTGGATGCGTTGTACTTGTTCCCTTTCTTTCTTTTAAATCTTACGGGCATTGAAGTCAAAAATATTAGAGGTTGAGGGCGGAATCGAACCGCCGATGACGGTTTTGCAGACCGTTGAATTACCACTTTTCTACTCAACCATGTGCGGATGTGCTTGCATTGCATCCGCGAAAAAATAAGATAAATATGGTATCATTAGCGCCTCACGCCGCAGGACTGCTCTCTTGCATATCCCTTAGTTGCCTCGGGTGTAGTCGAAACACCATATTCAGTGCCAAAAACTGATGTAATAGCCGTTATACTACGAGGCAGAATTAGGCGGGGAGTTTCACCCCCCGCCCCCAATTAACCATTTTAACTTTAAAATCATGAATCGATAGCGCGTTTCACAACGCTTATGCAAAGTTACAAAAATATCTTTAAGTTCAAAAACTATCTGCGTTCAATCAACGGCAGGATGTCGCGTTTCTTCATCTCCTCATACAAAAACAGCCTCCCTTTTTGAGTCCATTTAGAAAGGGTAACAACTTTCCTTGTGGTGGAGCTTTCTGGGATAAAAGTTTCGGAATGGACATAACCCATAGTGTTGTAGGGAGAGTAAAGAATCCACTGACCGCCCACTTTGCGTTGAATCTTCATGTTGCGAAGCTCAACATTGAATTTCTTCGCCGACATTCCATAGTCTTGAGCTATTTGAGTCGTGGTGATAGTTTCTTTGCTTTGCAGGATTTTATCAAGGTAAGAAGTCTTTTCGTGCAGTTCCGATATAGCCTTGTCCTTTTCGGCTATTGCCTCGCCTTGTGCCAATAGGAGTGCTTGCTGTTGTTCAATCTGCTTGGCTTGGTCGGCGGCGAGCTGCAACGCTTCAGCGAAAGTCTGCGGGATAGCGGGCATATTAGTTTTGCTATATGTTAGCAATTCTTTTATTCGGTCGTTGCACCAAATGGCAAACTTGGGGGCCAACCAACGTGCGAACTCCAACGCGACATCTTCGTGCATCCATGTGCCGCCGTTGTCACCGTATGTAACTTTCACTAAATCAACCGAGTTGATATTCTTCAACTCGCCCAATTCTTTGACAAACTGTTTGGCACTGCGAGTTTTAAGCCAATCAGTCGGGGATTTACCAAAAGGTTTCGCCATTGCGGTAGCTGACACCATTACACACTTGTCGGTGCTAAACGCGATTCCGCTACCGTTGTAATTAAAAACTTGAATTTCATTCATAGTTAAAAAAATCCGAGCGAAGTGCTGCGAGGTTAGTATGCAACCTTGGGGCGTTTCCGCTACCCAACACTTTCTCGGACTTTTTATTTCATAAAACTGATTCATACTAATTCGCATCACAAAGATAGCAATAATCCTTGAAACACGCAAGCTAAAACTCGTCTTTATTCAAAACATGCACAGTCCCTTTGTCCGCCACTTCGGCCCGTATTCCGCACTCGTCGAAAATGCGCTTTTTAAAGCCCTCTGCGTCACCTAATCCCTGTGATAGGTGCAACAATACCACCGAGGACAAAGACGGCGATTTGAGGCGTTTTATGACCTCCACGCACTTGTCCAAGCTCAGATGGTTGCGACTTTGGCTTCTCAGCTCCGCTCCGTTGAGCATCGCGTCAATGCGGATGTCATCGGAATAATTACATTCAATGGCGAGGTGATTAATGCCCTTGAACCCATAGCCGAAGTATTCCAAATCAGTCGCGAACAGCAATGTCTGACCGTCGGGTAGTGTGATATGATAGGCGTAATTGGGGCAGTCACCGTGCGGTACTCTAAGCGGTGTCACCGTAAAGCCGCCGAGGTGATACTTTTTCATTGGCTCCAGCGCAATCACTCCGTCGAAGTCGCTTGCGACATCTGCGTTGGAATATACGGTCAAGCCGTGCTGTTGGTATTGTTTGATGTAAGCTGAATGGTCTTTATGCCCGTGGGAGCATATCACCGCCTTAACTTGGCTGATGTCGTGGGTGAGTGATTTGGAACACTCCTTGAACGGAACGCCAGCTTCAAGTATCAGCACTTCATTGTCTGATTTGATTACATATCCGTTGCCTTGACTGCCCGAAGCCAATACGGTCAATTGAGATTGGGGCATAGTTTGACGAGAATTTGATTGTATTTCTGTTTAGTCGTATTATCCACGTCGATTAACGCTAACGCTGATTGCACCCCACTTATAACGGTTGGATGCTTACGTCCAAAAATATTCGCAATGGCATCGAACTTAAATTGAGCGTGAGAACGATAGATATACATCGCCATCTGTCTTGCCTCGGCTATAGGCTGTTTCCGTGTCTTGCCGAGTATGTCCTCCACAGTCACTCCGTAGACTTCCGCCACCATCGGGATTATGTTATCGTGAATTAATGTAGCCATTCTCTTTGATTTTAAGTTAGTCAAAAGAAATTGCTTATCGCCCGTCGCAATTTTTCACATAGTCTCTTGTCATAGCCATTTAAATTCCTTTTCAAGTTCGGTGATACGGTTGGTTAAATATTCTCTTATGAGATTATTCACGCCATCGTCACACAGAACAACTTTTTGTGGGAACACATCATATTCATGTCTGTACAAATCAATAGTCAGAGTAACGTCCTATTGGGATTTCATAGCGTCAAGCGCTAAGTTCATATTGCGAAGTTTGCGAGCTATTAACTCCGCTCTTTCGTACTGTTCTTGTGTCATTCGTCAAAATTTAGTTTTTGTTGTAGAAATTCTTCTGCAAACCACTTGTCGTAAGATTTGCCACTTATCCACCATTGAAAAATCTTTTCACATATATAGTCCTCTTTTTCTTCGTCGGTCAGCCCCATGTCGGGGCTATCGCAAAAGGGATAATTCTCTCCATTCTTTTGTTCATGCGATTCCGCTCCGTCTGATTTCGCGTGTATTGGGAAGCCCATTCGGGAAATCCCCCCCCCCCATACGTTGTAGGTATGTTGAGGCCCCATACTCCTTCGAGCCTGATTCGCCCCCCCCGAATTAATTTAATGACTTTCAGCCATTTAGCTTTTATATGCGGATAGTCTTCACAATCTTGCAGCTTGTTTTTGTAAGAGGACATCGGGCAAAGAATACATCCGATTCGTTTCTTATTATACGGAGGGTCATACAACTCGCAATGGGGAACTTCAACGACATTATTCAAGAACTCCCACACATCCGATTCGGTCCAGTCGATTATAGGATTGACTATAATCTTGTCCTTGCCCGATATGCACCTTATTTCGGTTTCCTTGGCTTCGCCGAATTGGTCTTGATTGACGTGTTTAAGGATTTTCTTTATGCGCTTTTCAGAATACGCCGTAAAATCGTCTAAATCACCACTGAATTTGTGGTTAGACACTTCCACCTCGTGTCGTTTTGAACGCTTGATAGATTCAGATTTACGCACACCTGTAAGGGTTACGCGCCCCGAACCGTGGCCCTCTTTGAACAATGCACAACAGTATCTTACACGCATCATAGGCAAACAGGCCATCTCTACTGCGGCTTTATAGATAGACGTCTTAGGCGGAATGATTTCCACTTCGGGATATTTGGTTTTACAGAATCTTATCGCTTGCGGCGGGTCGCATGATGTTGGCGAGAAATGGGCCTTAAACTTAACGCATGCAAGTTGTGTCATGTGATATAAGCATTGGCTGTCTTTGCCGCAAGAGAACGCAAGCCAATAGCCGTTATCAGCATCGTATTTCAATGCTAACTTTTCAGCCTTACGAAGCAACCCCACGGTCTTAATCATTTTCTCGCGTAGGGATGGTGACGCTTTCGCCAACGCTTGTTCAAATGTAATGTCTATTTTCATATTGTCTGTTTTGCTGTTTGTTCTTTCTTTGGACTTTCGGGCATGGCCTTTAATTTACGCATCATCTTTGTATGAAAAGACTTTACGCGACATCGCACAATCAAAAAAACTAATTCGGATTCCTTAAAAGCGACAATCCATGCGTTAGTGTATGCGGTTGCGCACTCTTGCAAGGGATTGTCGTTCACGCCAAGATACGAATAATCCGTTTGAGATTCAATGCGTCGTATCTCACGCTTCAACGCTTTCTTTGTCTTGCGGATAGAGGTCATTGTTCAAGTCTTTAGGTCTCGCTCCATTCACGAACCAGCTAAATGCGTTGATATGATATTTGGTATCACCGAGACAATGATTCCACCACTCGTTGAAGTCCTCGTAACTTACATTCAAATCTACCATAAGCCTTACGTCCTCCATGCCAAGAGAGTATTCAAGGTCGCACAATGCAAGAGTCATACCTATACGGTCAGAGGGAATCCACCAAGAATCTTTGATGTCCAAGTCCCATTGCTCGTTGATGCGGCGGCGGTATTCCTCGCATATCTCCTCGTATGCGCCCTTTAGCTGCGCCAAAGGGTATTGCTCTATGCTGTTCATTGTCATAACTGAAGTCTTATAAACGGGGCGTGTACTCAATTTCCACGCCCCGATTTAAGTTGGTTACTGTTTTACTTCAAAGTTTGGTGTCTTGGGCTCTGCGGACTTCGTGAAGTTGCTCTGCATCTTCTCCATAATCTCCTTCCACGGCTCGGTAGGATTGTCTATCTCGGGGAGTGAAGCGTCACCCTTGATATACTTCTCTATGGCCTTGGCGATAGCGAGGTGATTGTTGATGTCGTAGGCGGCGGGGCTGTTAAATCCGCTGATTGCTCCGATTGTCCGTGTGACAAGCTCCGCAGATACTTGACGCAGCGTTACCATGTCCTTTACCTGAATCATATCCATATTTAAAAGTCTTGCTCTTCGGGTTGGGGTTTCTTGGGCTCTTCCTTTATCGGTTCGCTCGTCAATGTGGCTTTCACTTCGATGGTGTTGTCGCCCTTGATGATGCTCTCAGGCACTTTGTCGATGTCCACTTCCTGAACCTCGTGGGCCGGGATGTCAACGACTTTAACGCCCATGTCCTCAACTTCCTCGGTGGTAGGCACGCCAAATGTGAGTTCAGGGCAATTTGTACGCTGGAACAGGGTGCCACTTCGATAACGCAACATAAGCTCCGTCATATTCTGCCATTTCTTATTGGTTGACCACCAATTCTCATCCTTAGCCATCTTTATAGTGACAGCTGGGCCGTATATTTTATTTCCTTCATGGTCAATAGCCCATGCACGAAGCCCGTAGTTGTCGGTGCCAGCTTTACCGACTTCCTCATATTGGATTCTGGTCTTGTACAAACCGCTGGCGTTAACGAGGGCAATAACGAACTGTCCTGAGAATGAGGGCTTTCCCTTCACTAAGTAAAGTGACTGCATCACTTGGATTGGGCTTAGACCGAGTCTTGCGGACATATCCAGCGCAATCATACACGAGCCGAGGTTTTGCGGGCCTCGGTATGTATCTGGGACGATTGAGCTTGAATTCAGGCATTTCGCCATTCTTGTTGCGAGTTCAAAGCTCTCTAAGTCCTTAAACACGCTCAGGCCAACCTCTCTGTTGGGTTGGGCTAATACTAAATCTTGCTCTGCCATAATTTATGATTTATTAATCGGTTATTTCTACTTGGTAGTTCATAAGAGCGCGATAGACCTTTTCGGTTATCTTGCCCTCGTTGTAGTAAGAGGTTGCGACCTCCTTGATATACGCTTCTTTCGCTGTTTTGTAGGCTTGAAAGGCTTCGCTGGGAGTGCTAAAGCTCCCCAAATTTATGGATTTGTCATACATTAGCATCCTTGCTTGATACCTATTACCGCGTCTACAAACACCAATTGGGTATAAACCTCTTGCTGATTTTGATTTGGTAAATATAGAATTTATGAGGTGAGGCACAAAGCAGCAAGTATCGGGACCATATACTTTATTGCCTTTAATGAGTATATCTTTATCTAAATCGTATACATCCTGATAGTTTTGATTATACCACTCGAAGAACGAAGAGAAATGTCGCCATCTTTCATCTATAACACATCCAATATACATTGGATTGCGCTTCTGTGTTTTAGTATCATAACACCGATTAATCATTCCGCGCCACACCCGATATGGACGGATATTCGCGCTGTTTGAATTTGAATACACGGGGATATTGACATCGGTTATTCCCCACTCGCAAACGCCTGTACGTTGGCTCATATTTGGTTGGCCACGACGCTTGTTGTTAAGTGATTGAAGGAAACACTTTCGTTCTTCTCTTGTCATTCTTGCAATAAAAACAGACAACCCCTACCATGCGCTGTCAGTCGCAATGATAGGGATTATCCTAATAATTTTTGAATTGCCGCTGACAGTCGGCTTAGAATTTATAAGCAAAGATAACGAAAAGTCAGACAATATGCAAATCTACTCATATCTTTCTTTTAGTTTCACAATAGTTTCGCCGCCATAAGAATCAATGGTTAGCTTTATGAATTCTTCAACGGTCATTAAACCGTTCTCAACATCAATGTCGTGTTCTTTAGCGAATGCACGGCGTCCCATCTCGCACGAACCTGTCAATCGGTTGTGCCAAGCGAATAAATCCGTATTCTTGGCGACTATATTCTTATCGGGATATTCTGCCACAAACTTATCTATACGCTCGCCTTCAGGCAAATCTTCAAACGCCTTGTTCATCGCATCAGCCATCGCCTCACGCAATGTTTCGCCGTGGGCGAAGTATCTGCCCTCAACCTTAGCGATGAAACACGATTCAGTAGTGAGGTCTTTTTTTAATATGCGACCTTTAGCATAGTTGCCGTGGACTGAATCAATCAATGTCGCAACACCATCTATCGAATAGACATGTTGCCCCATCCATTCTTTCAACATGCCGGAGCCGGAGCCGTCGCCGGAGCCGTAGCCGTAGCCGGAGCCGTAGCCGTCGCCGGAGCCGGTGCCGTCGCCGTAGCCGTAGCCGTCGCCGGAGCCGTAGCCGTAGCCGTAGCCGTAGCCGTCGCCGGAGCCGGAGCCGTCGCCGTCGCCGTCGCCGTCGCCGGAGCCGGAGCCGTCGCCGGAGCCGGAGCCGGAGCCTATAGATAAGAAGTTCCTTATCTTGTTTTCTAAATTCTCCATTCGCGTGTTGACGTTATTGATTTTACGGCCTTAACGGTGCAGGGAATGATTTCGATTGCGTCAAGAATGACAATCTCGTCAACCGACACTGTAAACTTACATCCGTCAGGATTAGCAACACCGTCCACGGCAAGCTGCGAGAGTGATGCAGCGCCGCTCCAATACCACAGTCGGCGACAATTGGTTAATTTGACTTCTTGACCATTCTTTTCGGCAAGGGTGCCAAAGAACACGCCAGAACGGTCACCACGAATAATTACTTTTTTGTTTAGCATGATGTATAAAAACAGTCCGCATACCCACTACGATACACGGACTTTTAGTCGTTAATGCCGGTAGTGGTCGGCTTTGTAAAGTTAGTTATTTTTTTGCGTAAAAGCAAAGAATCCGTTGATTAATTTGAGGGTGCCGAAAGAGTCGAACACCTGTATGAGGTTTCGCTCGGCGACCGCCAACTCCGTGCGACACCCTTTGCTGTCCTTCCAGCCCTCGCACATGAATATGGCGTCGCACAGGAGCAACCGCTCTATATCACATCCCATGTAGTAGGCGTATTTTTCTTTATCGCTCATTTCGGGCGGTGCTTCCGGCGTGTCGAACGGGTTGACCGGTTCATGGCCGAGGGATTTTATCATCCCAGCTACCTCGGCGGCTTTGGCGCGTTGTGTGGCGAGGTCGTGGCCCGATATGGGAATACTAACGTAAATTCTCATTTCCTTTAAGTATTTTAATTTCTTCTTCAGTAAACCACGATTCAAGTTTGAGTGGCTTGAATGAATATAGCATATCTTCGTAGCTATACTTTAAATATATTCGTCTACTTTTATAAGGGTCGCTACAATAATGCCTCATACCTATAATCTCACAGCGGAAACAATATACTCTATAATTACGCACCGCAAGTATAATACCTAATAAAGCTATAAAGATTACAACGACAATGATTATTAACATGAAGATATTCATTTATCTTTTTTTAATTGTTTTGAACTTATATTATAACACCAATAGTAGGCCGCACATAAGACGGTGAACCAAAGAGCGTACCCGTAATTTTGTTTAATAACGGTCACCAACGTTAACCCACCGCACATACCCATGAGGCACAGGTCGAAGTATTTTAAGAATTTATACAATTTCATTCCCAAATCTCCTCAATCCTTAAATCCAAAGCACATTCACAGGTATCATTTATCTCCAATGCGTCCATGATATTATCTTGGACGCATATCTCAGGGGCATCCATTAGCTCCTGAGCGGTTTTGTCTGTAACAATGCAGTCAAATGCTATTTTTATCCTTTTCATTAGTCAATAGGTGTTATCTCAATTTTAACTTTCTTAGGCTCGCCTTCCCACGTCACGGAGGGGAAGAGTCGGTTGGCAATTCGATATGGTGTCCGTTAGCTTCATCCCAAAAGCCATAGAGAATATCGTCTTTGTCGCACGTGTCCCTTGTGGGTTTGTCTTTGAATAGGGAGATATAGCCGTCTTGGTCTCGTGCCACCCATCCTTGAATCACGGTATCGGCGTCCTTCTGTTTGCCGAGGAAGAGATTAGTTCCAGATTCAAAGGCTTGCATCATGTCGTAGGAATCCCATGCTTTCACTGTCTTATCGAAGTCGCGCATAGTGGCATCTTCTTCTCTTTTGGCATAATGTCTTATTTTAAGACGCTCATAGACATATTCGTCTGCCGCCTTTTCAATCTCATTCTGCATAATCATCCCTCCACCTCCTTTGCTATGTCGGGAAAGAGTTCCCACACAATATCGCTAAGACCGTCTATCAGTCCGTAGTCTACGCTGTCGCTGTGTTCCAAAGCCAGACGGCATAGTTCAGTGGCTTTGCTTTTCTCGACGAGGCAGTAGCGTTGTGAGAGGTGATTGACTGCCATCTTAAAGGTCAACTCGTTATCTCTAATGGCTTCGTCTTTAATGAAGTCGTCCTCCATGTGGGCGCACATTTCCTCCGCAAACTCGCGGGCGAGGGCGGTGATTTGTTCGTTGGTCAGCATGGCCATTTAGTCTATGATGTCCTTATGTGAATTGTGTATGATTCCTATGCGCAGGCCCAAAGCATCAAGCACTTGTTCGTATGAGCGCAGTATGCAGCCGGACGAACCCTTGCGGATTCTACGAATGGTGTATTTATTACACTTATCCTCCAGCATACGTTCAAGCTTGGTGGCGGTGATGCCTTGGGCTTCCATTTGGGCCTTTATCTCATCGGCGATGAGGCGTGACATTTTGGTGACGATTAATTCCTCTTTCATTTCATTAAAGTTTGATTGTTTGAGTATATGACAGCTTGCCTTCCTCGTAGGTATATCCACGGGCGCGAAGCTCCTTTATTAAAGTCTTAATTTGTGCAATGATTTCACGTGGCTGTAGGCTTGCGAGTTCGGGATTCGACAACTCAGAATGGGGGGGGGTGATAGTTTTGGCCTTGTAATACTTCTTAGACATCTTACCCTGACATTCCTTGCACCAATATTGCAAGCCGTCCTTAGTTCCTTTTTTGGTGTAGAAGCTGGTTAAGGGAAGTTCCTGTCCGCACTTGGAGCAGACCTTGGTAGTAGTGGTTGTTGTTTCCATTTGTAGTGGTTATTAATGGTTAATGATTATGTTGCAAAGTTAGCGAATAGTATTCATATATGCAAGCATTATGCGTTGATTGTTTGCAATTTTCTTTCGTGGGTTCGATATATCATCTGTCTTAGGGATTCTTTTTTGAACTCCATGCCGGATGATGTCTTTAGGCCCAAAGCGCTGACCTCGGCGAGAATTGGGGCGAGGTCGGTATGTCGGTCAACGACGCCGTTCTTGGATTCCCACACGCCGAGCCATCGGGCGAAGCGTATGTTGTTCTCGTTGTCCTGCGCTTTTTTCTTATTGGTTTCGATGGAGTTGTTCAATGCCTTGTCCCACGCGGTGCCTGCATTGTCGTCCTGTCGGCCTAACTTGGTGTATGCTCTTCCAGCCTTGCTGATTAGAGTTTCACCGTTGGCGAGTTTTTGCTTACGCACATCAAGAGCAGATTTGGTGCGCTCTTTAATCAAATTACGCTCTATTTTGGCAAAAGTGGCAAGCATTGCAAGCTGTAGCTCCGTCATGGGATTTATGTCAGAGCAGTCAATGTCAAGGCCCACATTACATATAATAAGCCTAAGTTTATTGGTCTTGAAATGCTTCTCTATGATTTCCGAAAGCTCCGATATTCCTGAACGTGTCAATCGGCTAACTTCGCTCACGACCACGGTATCGCCTTGCTTGATAGCCTTGCATAAGTCATAGAGATTACGTTTTGTATAGCTTATACCGCCCGATATGCCCTCATCCATATAAGTTCTATCGAGTGTCATGCCTTTTTGCTTGAGGTAGTTTGTTATCGTATTCAACTGTTGTGCCTCGTCTTGCAAATTTGTTGAATACCTTAGATACGCATACGTTGCCATTGTTTTATTTATTGTCAAAATAGTTAAACATCAATACTTTCAAATTTTCCCTGAGGCGTTCTATGCCGCTGTCAAGGTCGGTCGCTATCTCCACCGTGAATCCTTTGCGATTGTGTTTGATGGAAACATCCATGCCGTCCAAGTGGACTCCGTATATGGCCTTTGCCAATGCGCTGACGGCTTGCCTTATCTTTGTGTTGCGTTTGGCTTCCAGCTGCTTCAATACATCCATGCTGCTTTTGAGGTCGCTTGAATCGTCGGGGGTTACTTCCTTGCCCATGTTGTAGTGGTTTATTATTGTTTGTCCGTCAAACTCTTGAATATTTTTTCGGCCAATTTATCAAGCTTCTTTTCATCTTTGGAAAAAAATACCGTAATCACCATTTTCTCTCTATTTAATTCGGGGTAAATCGCCGTATTTATCTCATAAGGTAGTGTATCAAATCCGTAAAGATTCATCTTCCTTTGGATTTGATACATGGCGGCTACTTTCTTTTGGTGTATCTGCTCTTTGAGCTTCCAATACTCTTCAATTTCTTTCATAATAATGTAGTGATTTTGTGTGGTAGTTAATAACGTATTTTCTGTTGAACGGCGACATACAATGTGTAGCCGTCGGCGTTGACGAACACAACTCCGCCGTCATCTGTGTATTCATCGCACTTGAATCCTGCTGATTCAATGGTATTGGTGAACTTGAACGCATCATTCAGATTGTCAAAGATGTGTTTTGAATTGATTTTCTTTTTCATATCAAAGGGGGATTTTGGTTGGTGGGAGGAATTACCTCCTTATCTCTATTTTAGCTTATCAATCAACTCTGATAAATAATCTGTCGTTTCATCACCGTCAAGCTCATATACATTGCATCGGTCTTTAAAGAATCTTGCCCTTTCAGTAAGCCATCCAACGGGATGTGGATAAGTGGTGACTATTATGACCGTGTTCTTGCTGGGAACGTAAATGTCGGCAAACTTCCACTTATCAAATATTCGCATAGGCTGGAATATCCTGAATTCAATGCCTGACGACTTGAACTTTCGACAGATTTTTATAAGTTTACTTGACATTTTGCTCAAATGTTCATCCCGATAGTCAAACACCCAGTCGGGATAAGGTTGGGTGTCCGAGAATAAGTCCATTTCTTGACAAAACTCCTCATAGATTGAATCTCGGTCAATCCTGCTTGTCTTGCGTTTTCGATTCGGTTTCATTTCTTTTGGAAATTAACTTGTTAATTTTCTTTCTTAAAGGCCACATCAAGGCAGATGCCCCTAAATAATGTATTATCATACATTGGTGACAAAACAAAAACATCAATTAAACATCTGATTAATCTCTCTATCATAGAATCCTTGTTCCTTTGACGATGATTGTTTTGACTTGACTCTCTTGGTGTGGGAGTAAATGATGTGACAGAACGATTGCTCAATCTCAGCATCATTCAGGAAGTAAACGTTTGCGCTACGACTGTAACCCATCCCGTTGATGAAAAACGGCCTTATGTGCTTAACCCGTTTGATTTCCTTGACGGTTTCGTCATTAACGCAAGCGAGGACAAGTTTCATAGGGTGTCGTTCCACCTTGATAACATTGTCATTCTCCATTCGCTTCATCATCCGTATTGTTTGACGACGGCTGCGCCCCACGATGTTAGCAAGTTTGTTCAATGTCAGCTCTGTCTTTCGTGAACAATAGGAATCTTTTTCAACAGATGCCCGCAAAGGAAACTTATTCGTCCGATAGGTGGCATTGAACGCATTTTGCATTAACCGTTGGCGTAACAAGTCAGAAATCGCTTGCAGTGAAAACACTGGCAAATCCCTCTTGACTTTTATCTTCACGCAATAGGTTGCTTCTATTTCTTCGTTACGGCGATTGCATTCAGTCCTGTGCTCAAATCGCTTTGCGGTAAGCACATTACGTTTCTCGTCGTATCTGAATAGTTTTTTGTTGGATTTCGCATCCTCGGCCAATCGCTTCGCCTTGTAGTAGTTGCAATGAAAAGCCTTTTGGATGTCTTGTGCGGTGGCCCTGAATTTCCCAGCCCCGCTGAGTATTTTCACACCGACATTGAAACACAACAGCTCCCAATCCGATTTTTGGTCTTTATCCTTTCGGGTTGAGAGTTCCGATATTGGTATGTTGAGTTTCGTCGCCATGCAAGAAATAAAAAAAGCAATACCAACTCCAATGTAGGGCACGAGCTGGTATCGCTTTATCGGAATCTCCTACAATCAAGTAGGCGAAACGGACTATCGTATGTTTTCGACTATGCTATGTTCAACCGTGCCCTATTGGTTGTTTGCATTGCAAATGTAAATCATTTTTTTGAAACCGCAAAATATTTTCAAATAAAAAACACCTTATTTTCTCAAACGAGGTGTTTTGATGAATAATTCAAAAATGCAGTGTTATCGTTATGCTATGCTTGCTGACACAAAGGTAGCGACAATTTTTTGATTGCACAAGTTTTTGCGTCGTTTTTATATTTGAAATAACCATATCTTAATATATTGATTGAGAGTATGTAGTTCTTGCCCTACTTTTAAGGCCATATATTTGTCATCAGAGGACAAGTCGTTACGTTGTTTTATCCGCGTCACTTGCTTGGACATGGCTTCAACTTTGTTGAGCATTGAATTTAGCTCTTTTACTTTGATTGATTCTTTCATACTGTTGGAGTTTTAAAAGTTAACAATCGGTCATAGCGTGGCATTGACTCTCATAATCTCGGCTATCGCTATCCTCCTCGCCACCTCTCCGAGCGAGAAGTCGGCGTAGCGGTAGGCATATTCCTGACTGAACGGACGAGCGTGATACCTGACATTGTTCCTGTCTTTCGATGGTTTGTCATTGTGCTTGCCGACCATCAGTGGCTCCTTCCACCACATGCCTATTTCGTGTTCCCCGTTGCAGTCAACGAAGGTGTAGATGCCGGTGAAATAAAAACGAACCTTAAACTCTTGCCCGTTTCTGTCTTTGAATTTGTACGATTTGTATATCATGCTTTTTCTTTTTTGGTTATTAGGCAGAGGCTTTTTCAGCCTCCAATTATTCTATGAACTATTCAAGCTCGTGGATGTCGGTGTCTGCTATCCAATCGCCTTCATAGAAAAGGGATATGGATTCCCATAGATATGTTCTGTTTACTTCGATGTCCGTCGTTATTCTGATACGGCACGAATCCGTGTCAATGTCCCTATCAACGTACCAACCATCATCGTTTGTCACGTCGAACTGCTTGTAGCAGTCCTCGGAGCCGTTAACTATGTCGTTTACTTTGTGCCACAAGTCGCACACTTCCCTCAGCGTGGCTGTTGGGATGTAGTTTAAAACTTCGTTCTTAATCATGTTGCTGTTGTTTGGGTGTTTAGGAGCGGGCCTTGTTTCAAGCCCACTTGGATTAAAGGCCGTATTTCAGTTTCAACGCCTTGCACATGTCGTCAAGATTGACAAGACGAACCATTGTTTTGCTTTTGGTGTATTCATACTCTCCATCGAAGCCGTAAGGGTTGAGTTCCCTTTCCACAAGCTCCACATCATCCATGTTGTATGCGTCGGGGTATCTGCCCAGTTGTATGAAATATGCAGCCTGCGCCTTGGTGGTGGGGAACACTCGTCCGAGCCTCATAATCTCCTTATAATGGTAGCCTGCTGGATAGACATTTGCATTTAAATTGAAGCCTTCCTTTTTCAAATTGATTTCATTCTTTTTCATCGTTGTTGTTTTTTATTGGTTAGTAGAGGGGATTGCTCCCCTCTATGTTCACTTGACCAGCTTTCGTTCAGCGCATTGGTAGATGTACTTTACAACACCTCTCGGAAAGTCGTTTATCGGTGTCAGCCACCGGCCGAAGCCGTCATCGCTTTCCATATCTACCCATATCTGTCTGTCATCACGCATGAATCCCCACAACAGGTATCGCTTGCCGTTTATCTCCACGCTTGGCTCGTCCACCCCACCATCTTGCAGTTGGGGAGCAATTTTAGCAAATCTTTCTTTGTCATAGTTTGTTTTAATTGGTTAGAGAGCGGGAATGACCCCGCCGTAAATCAGTGAAATATCATACAAATCATGAGATTGCTCAGTTCTGCACATCTTTCGAGAATCTCCTGTTTGATTTCTTTTGTTTCATATCCAAGCTCAGTTGAGTTCTTTAATGACTTGGTTAATTTCGTAATTTTCTTTGCAACAGAATCGGCTTGATTTGCGCCTAGTTGTTCCATATCCTTATTCATAATCGTCTATTTATTTGCCTTCTCCCGCGACTTCTCCGCCCGAATGGACACTTTATCATCCGAGCCGAGAAACGCGGTTAGAAAGCGGTTTACTCACACTCTCGCTCATAATAAGTTTCAAGCTCTCCGGGTGTCCATCCGTCACGGCCGGAAGAGCATAGCCCAGTGTCCCACCATTTGCCGTCATCCTTGTAAGCTGCGCACCGCAAGTCGGGCAGGTCGGGTTCATGTCGTCCACGAATCCCAATCCTATGCCGAACTCGGCGTCGGACAACTTAATCTCGTTCTCGTCCTCGCAAAGGCTCTCGCTGCCGTCGTCGTACAGCTTGTAGACATCCTCGTTGCATTTGAACATCTGCAATGCCAAGGGTTTCTCGACCACCAGCCATACATAGCCGTCATTCATCGTTCTTGTTTTCATATCTTTAAAATTTAATTGGTTGATAGATAGAGGGCCAACCCCTCCCATAAGTCAGCAAGCTGCAATGAGCTTCATGTTAGCCTGCTTTTTTGACACCTTGAATCGATATACGTAATGCGCGTCACTATACTCGTTGTAGTATTGAACGTTATTGGCCTTCAGTATGGACTCCACATCCTTGATGTTCTTTTCAGCGTTGAAGTTGTAGAATACCCATACCCCGATGCCGTATGTCGTGGGATATACCCAGAACCGGCCGGTGTACCCCAATGTTTCAAGCACTTTGTTCATGGCATCCGTGAACTTGCCGAATGTGCCACTGTACGCTTTCTTGTCCTTTGCAATCAGCTTGTCGATGTATTCGACCGTGATTTCCTTTGACTTGACACTGACTTTTTGGCAGATGACGCGGTGATTCTCACCGTCGTCATACTCCACGTAGAGCATATTGGCGTCGTACCAATTGTTCATCTTTCTCGGAGTGTATCTGTCGGCCCATTCGGTCGCACGTTTGTGTAGTTGCTCGTGCGTCGGATGGATTGATTTGCCGTTTTCGTCGTAGCCGAGAGTTGCGTCCTTGCCGTAGTTGTAAGACCACTTATATTCGTCATTCCACACCTTTTCACGCCAATCGCTCTCTGTTCCGGGATGGTTCTTGACTTCGATACCCAATGACTCAAAATGTCGGATTGTTTCGTTTGAAATTCTCATAATAGTTTCTTTAATTGGTTAATGATTTGCAAAGGGAGAACTTAATCTCCCTTCGGGTTTAGGTCACTTCCATTGTTGGTAGTATGGGTCTGTGTCCACCTCGTGTTGCAACCTGTCCCATCGGTCATCGTAATCGCCTCCGCTACATGATGACCGCTCGCACATTGACAAGAGAATCATCACACCGATGAAAATAAGCAGTATGCGCACGAAGCCTCCTACTTTTTCCTCAAAGCCGTTTTCTGTTTCTTTCATGATGATTAAGTTAAAATTGGTTGTCTGCGGAACATCCCGCATTGAAAGCGGCCAACTAAATGGCCGCCCATTAAACACTTAAACTTACAATTAAGGCCGTTTCACAACGACGGTCTGTCAGAGGCCGAAGCCTCCGTCTTAGTTGTAAGTCACGATGTGTGCGAACACTCTCAAACATCGCCAATTGTTCTGTGAACTTGATGTGAATATTTCAACGCATGAATCATCGTTGAAGAGCATCCACAACTCGGCGGAACGGTCATTGTCTATGCAAAGCTTGACTCGTTTGTCGGAGTCTATCGCCTTTTCAAAATAGGCTCCATCCTTGTCATACAATGCTTGGTCGTCTATAAACTCTAATCCAGTGTTATTTTCGACCCATTCTTTCGTTTGTTCAAATTCTTTCTGTGTCATAATCTTAAAGTTTTAGTTATTGGTGATGTCAGAGGTCTTGCGACCTCCGTTTCTTAGTCGGCCCTGCCATCAGTAAGTCCTTTAAACACCGTGACTACGGCCCAAATTAATACACATACGAAAAACATAATGATAAAATTTAAATGGTTAATCATTAAATGTCACGCTCGGTCACGCTCATCACTACATCGTCATTGCCCGCTGACAGATGTGCGAATGTCGAGCCGTCTTTATCGCCCCAATCACACACCCATTCATCATCCGGGTAATTAAGAAAGTCGTCACGCTTCATTGCGAGATACGACAATGCGTCGGCCTTGTATTTGAATACCTGAACATCGGCGATGCCCACATACTCGTCGGGCGTGTACCACGACTCAGTGTAAACATATACTTTCATAGTTTTTAAGTTTTAAGTTGGTGATTGTAGTAGGGCCTACAATGGCCCTACATATTACCCTTACAATTTTTGTCCTCGTTGTTTAGAACCGAATCAGCTTCATGTACCATGTCGACTTGTTAGGACTGTAGTCGTCGGGGACTTCAACCTCAACCGACTGCATCCAGCAGCCTTCGACATCGAACTCTTGGTTGTTGCAGAACTCCACGAAGTCTACCAAGTCCCACAATTGAAAGTCGGGATTGCCGTCCATTATCTCGGTTATCTTTTCGGTGTCAATATCCTCAATCCACAACGCCTCTTCCAGCTCATTCCGTCCGAAATCTATCGGAGCAGTCACGATAAATAGTCTTTTCATAATAAGTTTAATTGTTGGTGAATAGCGAGAGGTCTTGCGACCTCTATAAATCAATTGAAAATAGGGTTGTTAAGTATTGACCCTAAATCTTCATCTGTGAACTTGCACTCATCACGGAACGTGTAAACGGTGTTTAAGTCTACAACTCTGATTGTATTTGGTATAAGAATCTTGCCATAAAACGGCACATTCTCTATTTCGTCACACACTTCAAATATCATGGCAATCGACAGCTTACGTTCTAATTCGTCCATCTCATGCTTGATTATCGCTTTTACGCAATTCCCGTTCACATCAATGACTTTAATGTTGAAATCGTTATAGAGTTTGTTCAAGATTGCGTTAATCAACTTTACTGTTTTTTCTTTGTTATTCATACTACCTAAATTTAATTGGTTAGAAGCAGCGGGACTTGCGCCCCACCTCGCCGTTAGGCGTCGTAGATTTCTCGCTCGTAGTCGTCGTAGTTGTCCATCGCGTCAATATCGCCCTCGGAAACCTTTTGGTCAAGCATATCAAATGCCTCTTCCCTTGAATCGGCCTCGATGCTGACTACTTTTGAATACGTTTCAATCAATCTGAACTTGTAAACATTCATATCTGTTAAATTTTAATTGGGTTAATAATTGTCATGGGGCTTGTCGCCCCACGGTGCTACTCGAAATCAATCGCCATCGGACTGAACACCACCGCCTCTACTCGGCTCTCCATCAGCTCCATCAGCTCCTTGCATTCTTCCGCGCAATCCTCATCGTCGAACACCGCACCGTTCTCGCACCATACACTGAAGGACTGCGGCCCGTTTTCTTCAAGGATGCTGTTCTCCAACAATGTGATGATTTGGATAGCTACGGCCTTCTTGGCCTCGTTTGAAAATTCTCTACGTTTCATAATTCGTTAATTTTAAATTGGTGATTGAAAGCGGCCCTCGGCCGCCCATGGGTTAAAGATACTCGTAGCGGTAACACTTTTCATCATCCTCGTCATATATTATGCCGTCACCGCGATTTTCAAGGAAACAGTCGAAATAGTCTTGTACCGTTGCAGTGAGCTTGTCGCAATGTAGGTCTTTTAGTTTCATGATTCTTTAAGTTTTAATTGTTAATTGGTTGGCAGAGGGCGATTCATTCGCCCTCCCATGATTCATAACGCTTCCCACTGTTTCTTGTTAAGACCGCAATACTCGCGAATTGTCGCCGTCAGGCGGCCATAGTCCATCCGTCCCACAGCTTCTTTATGCTGCCGTCGGGATGCCTCTCGCAAATCTTGGTGCAGTAGCTTAAAAGCGTTTCAACTCCGTTGTCGTCAATGGTGACGATTGCCTTGCCGTAGAAGCTCTTTTGGCCTTGGCCTGAGATTGGGGCTAATTCATAAATTCTCATAATCTTGTTTTTAAATGGATTAAACAGGGTTGGAGGCCAATGCCGTAACACAAGCCTCCACAATTCAATCGTCGTCATCCTCATCCTCATCCTCCCACAACTCGTCAAGAGCTGCGGAGATGGCTTGATTGAGGAGATAGCAACGTATCGCCACGTCGCATGATTCGGCGCCTTTCTCAACGAGATAGCTCGCCTCGCATCCAAATTCGTTCAGAGCCTCGCCCAACAGGTCGAGATTGTGGCACAGATTCTCCTCGGCTTCCCACTTATTGAACGTGTAAGACCCCGAGCCGTTGCCGGTCACTCCGTCGTTAGTCCACAGAACTTCGTTCAGGTACTCTTCAAGTTCGTCGCGGTCGGAATAGTCCGACATTGTGATTTCACTTTCAATGTAACCCTTAACATCGTTCGTCACTACTTCTAAATAATCGTATCTTTCCATAATTCTAAGTTTTAATTGGTTGAACAATGCAGGAGGTCGGTCGCCCAACCTCCTCGGCTCACTTTATTCGCTGAAGCTCTTCGCGGTTCAAGTAACTCTTGATGTCGCTCTCGGTGAAATATTCAAGCGACTCGAATTCCTTTTTACACAGCCTTGCGGTTCTCCATTTGCTCACCACCTTGCCGTCCTCATACTCGCGAATTGTCGCCGTCAGGCGGCCATAGT
>OLQE01000087.1_pt1 | contig 81878 bp, 70 predicted proteins | sample 1643161 | NCBI WGS metagenome assembly OLQE01 (sample SAMEA3136650, study PRJEB25190) | human gut metagenome
TTACTGCCAGGTGTACCTGCAGGTAGCGGGTCATATAGGACCAGATCAGACCTACGGTAATACATCCGCCTGCGTCGCCGCAGCCGTAGCCGAAAATATTGTACCATTTTAATGGTTTAATGTGCACATTTGTAGTACTTTTTGACATTAGTTACATTCCTCCTTAAACTTGATAAATTTTCAAGCCCGTTTGAAAATTCATTCCTGCAGTGCGAAAATGCAGAAAACTGCCATCAAACACAGCTCTGGCAGTTTTGCCGCCTTCAAGTCAGCACTGCCTTCCCTCTACCTTGAGATCTGTTGAAAACGATCGTGACGCCGCATTCACAATATCCTTGCCCGGCAATTTTGGGAAACGTCAGACAGAAATACTACGGTTTTTCACTAAAAGATATCGGGATACAACAATTTTTTCTGCAATCCTCCCACACAAAAACATCGTGCCGGCTACGATGAAACTATGCAGTAAAAAATACGAAGCAGCTTACAGAAACAACTGTAAAAATTGTATATATTTAATATATCATACCACAAATTCTATGTCAACCGAAGAAAATAATTGTCAAAATATCTAATAAACTCCATCAAATAATGTTAAATATTTGACAATATTCACAAAATCCTTTTCTTACGATCCAATGGAATTTTCGAAACAATTCAAAAAAAGAAACCACCGCCTCCATCTGCCGTTTTTTTACTTTCCTCTTTACTTCTGGTTCCTGTTCAGTATATAATTCCCATGTACACTGATAAATTTTAAACGGTAAGGAGACTAAAAATGGGTGGAATATTTGGCGTTGCTTCTAAAGACACATGCACAATGGACTTATTTTTCGGTGTTGACTATCACTCACACCTTGGTACCCGCAGGGGCGGTATGGCTGTTTATGGCGAAGACGGATTCAACCGTTCAATCCATAACATCGAAAATTCCCCGTTCCGTACCAAGTTTGACCGGGATCTGGACGAGCTGAAGGGCAACCTCGGCATCGGATGTATTTCAGACAATGAACCCCAGCCGCTTCTTGTACAGTCACATCTGGGCAGTTTTGCCATCACAACGGTGGGTAAAATCAATAACATGGAAGAGCTTGTGGACATCTCCTACAAAAACGGATGTACCCACTTCCTGGAAATGAGCGGAGGCAATATCAATCCGACCGAAATGGTTGCTTCTCTGATCAACCAGAAATCTTCCATTCTTGAAGGAATCCAGTACGTACAGCAGATGATCGACGGCTCCATGACCCTTCTGATCATGACACCTCAGGGAATCTATGCGGCCCGCGACCGTCTTGGCAGAACCCCTCTGGTCATCGGACAGAAAGAAGGCTCTTTCTGCGCTTCTTTTGAGAGCTTTGCCTTCGTCAACCTGGGTTACCATACCTACAGGGAACTGGGACCGGCAGAGATCGTATATCTGACTCCGGAAGGCGTCGAGGTTCTTCAGCAGCCCGGCGACAAAATGAAAATCTGTTCTTTCCTCTGGGTATACTACGGCTATCCGACCGCTACCTACGAGGGTGTGAACGTCGAGCAGATGCGTTATAAATGCGGCGACATTCTGGCACAGCGTGATGACGCGCATCCGGATCTTGTGGCAGGCGTTCCGGATTCCGGCATTGCACACGCAGTGGGTTATGCCAACCGTTCCGGTATCCCATTTGCCCGTCCGTTTATCAAATACACACCAACCTGGCCGCGTTCCTTTATGCCGACCAACCAGAGCCAGAGAAACCTCATTGCCCGCATGAAACTGCTCCCGGTTCATGAACTGATTCAGGACAAGAGCCTGCTTCTCATCGACGATTCCATCGTACGCGGAACCCAGCTGCGGGAAACCACGGAATTTCTCTATGACAGCGGCGCGAAAGAAGTTCACATCCGTCCGGCATGTCCGCCGTTGATGTACGGATGCAAGTACCTGAACTTCTCCCGTTCCAAATCCGAGATGGATCTGATCACACGCAGGGTAATCCAGAAACGTGAAGGAGAAATCTCCGACAAGATCCTTGAGGGCTACAGCAACCCGGATTCCGGCAACTACAAGGAGATGCTTGACGATATCGGCAAAGAACTGAAATTCACTTCTCTGCGCTATCACCGTCTGGACGATATGATTTCCTCCATCGGCATTTCCCCGTGCAAGCTCTGCACCTACTGCTGGAACGGAAAAGAATAATCTGCAGCACTTTCTGCGGACGAAACGAACAAAACGGAGCAAAGCGGATACAGACCATGTGTCCGCTTTATTTCTATACAGGAGCGCCAAACCATGAAAACCGACCAAAAAAAGCAGACAAAAATAAATCTTGCGATCCAGTTGAACATCGCGATACTGATCACTTTTTCTGTCCTGATCCTCTGGGGCATTTTTCTCGTGCGGGACAAGCTGATGCAGAATTCTCAGGAACTGGGAACCTATCTGGCACAGAGTTACGCCGCCGAGGAGGAAAGCCGCATGTCCATGTACAAGCTGCTGATGAATCTGGGCTGCGGATACTTTGAGGAACAGATTGCCTCCGGAGCCACCGCAGAAGAGCTTCAGCAATGGCTTGCCAGTTATTTCCGTCATCTGGAAGAAACTCTTCATTCCGATCTGATCGATCCCTACGCAGTTGTGGATGGAAGCATCATCGGTGCAACTTCCTGGACCGGAGACGCTTCCTACGATTACATTGATACCGAATGGTATCAAAAGGCATTGGACGCAGACGGCGAAATCATTTTTACAGATTCCTATCAGGATGTCATTACCGGAAAACAGGTCATTACCCTGGCACGGCAGCTCCCTGATTCCGAAAACGTCCTGGCTTTTGATATCTTTGTGGAAAATCTGCACATCCACAAAAACAATACCGCCATGCCGGAAGACTTTTCCTATTTTCTGTACGACAGAAGCGGCCAGCTCATGTACAGCGCCAGCCAGCTGGACATCTCCGATCCGGAGGTCCAGTCGTATACCGACCGGCTGCTGAGCGGAATCCAGGACGGCGCTCTCTCCGCCCATGACGCAACGATCCGTGACCTGAACGGAGCAAACAGAGGTGCTTATTATGATCGGATGGACAATGGCTGGCTCTCCGTGATCACGATCCCGGTCAACCAGATCCTGAAAGCAGAGATCGACAGACTTATGCTCATCCTGGTCGCTATCTGTGCCGCACTGTTTCTGGCGGTCGCCGCCATCGTGATCCGGGTCCATATCAATGACAGAAAACAGCAGCGTACTGCAGATATCATCCAGATCCTTGGCGATTCCTACTACGCCATCTATCGGATTGATTTTGAAGCGGAAACTTATGAAACAATCAAAGGGTCAGAGGATGTCCGGGAAACTCTGGGAAAAAGCGGCAGCTATCGCCTCCTGATCCGCACCGTCCGTGAACTGGTGGACCGAAAAATCTATGAGGAATTTGAAGAAAGCTTCAGCATCGAAAACATCAAGCATCTGGTCAAAAACGGCGTGTATGATTTCGGCGGAGATTATCAGCGGAGATTCGGCGACGTCTATAAATGGGTGAATATCCGGCTGATCTTCAACAAAGCACCTGGCAGCAATGAAGTACTGCTCTGCTTCCGTGAGATTGAAGAAGAGAAAAATCACCAGATCCAGCAGAGGCTTCTTCTGGAAACTTCTCTGGAAGCGGCGCAGCAGACAGTGCGGAACAAAACCATGTTTTTCAGCAACATCTCCCACGATATGCGCACGCCTCTCAACGCTGTGATCGGGCTTGCCCGTCTCGCCCAACAGAATTACAGCGATCCGGAAAAAGTGCGGGACTATATAGAGAAAATCGAGCAGTCCGGCCAGCAGCTTCTGGCTCTGATCAACGATATCCTGGATATGTCCAAACTGGAAGAAGGCGCCGCCGGTTCTTTGGATTACAAACCGATGAATCTGGAACAATGTGTCAGAGACTGCCTGAATCTTTTCGCTGATCAGGCACTGCAGGAGCACAAAAAACTTCAGTTCCACACAGATATCCGGGATACAAACGTTCTCTGTGACTCTTTCCGGCTGAGCCAGATCATCAACAATCTGATCTCCAATGCGCTGAAATACAGCAAGGCTGGAGCAACGATCACCGTAGGCCTGCGGCAGATTGAACACCAGGATGGCAAGAGCCGGTATCAGCTTATGGTTAAGGATACAGGAATTGGTATGTCCAAGGAATTCCTCGAGAAAATTTTTGAACCATTTGCACGGGAGACACGTTTCTCGCCGACAAAAGTAACCGGAACCGGACTTGGAATGCCTATCGTCAAAAACCTGGTACAGCAGATGAACGGTGAACTCACCGTTCAGAGTACGCTTGGCAAAGGAAGCACCTTCACCATCACCCTTCCGCTCCATATCGTTGAATCCAAAGAGGTAAAGAGCGAGAAAAACGATGTCCAGCCCTATGATCTTCAAGGCAAAAAGATCCTCCTGGCGGAGGACAATGAAATCAACATGGAAATCGCGGTGGAATTCCTTACCATGCTTGGAGCCGAAGTCACATCGGCATGGAACGGCCGCGAGGCTGTGGAAACATTCCTCTCTTCGGCTCCCGGATTTTACGACTTTATCCTGATGGATATGCAGATGCCTGAAATGGACGGCTGTACCGCCTGCCGCGAGATCCGCGCCGCAGACAGACCGGACGCGCAGACCATTCCTGTGATTGCGGTCACGGCAAATGCCTTTGCGGAAGATATCGCGCAGACTACCGATGCCGGAATGAACGGTCATATTTCAAAACCGATCGACTTCAATCTCCTGCTCGAACTTCTGCAAAAACTGGAACAGCCCAACTAAACACTCCGGAATACCAAACCCGGACTCTGGAAGAACTGCTGACCCGCCTTCCCGAACTGCCGGAAGAACTGCGCACACCTGTCCGGAACAATGGCGGCGGCGTATACAACCACGAAATGTACTTTCACCTGATGGCTCCCGCAGGTCAGCCATTTTCCACTGAAGTGGCAGAAGCTTTCGGCGGCGAAGACAACTGGAAACGCCAGATGAAAGCAGCCGCCCTCGGGCAATTCGGTTCCGGCTTCGCCTGGCTCGTCCGGGACACCACCGGAGCCCTGAAAATCATCGCCCTCCCAAACCAGGACAATCCACTGACCATAGGCCTGCAGCCAATCCTCCCCCTGGACGTCTGGGAACACGCCTACTACCTGAAACACCAAAACCTCCGCAGCGATTACATCGATGACTGGTTCCACGTAATCAACTGGAACGCGGTGGAACAGAGACTGAAAGATAATCTTTAGTTTAGGGATTTTTTCTGCTTTTTGACATCGAAAGATTCAAATATATATAAATCCGCAGATTCATCTACAGATGAAAGTCTGCAAAAACTTTACACACTTCCACCCTCAAAAGCCAGAAAGCGGTCGGGCGCAGGCAGGATGTGTGTTCGGCGGGCATCTGCAAAGCTGTGAGAAAATCTTAGTGTTCCGGAGCCCCGGAGGCCGGGACAGACGCAGGGTTACAAACCCGGAGTCTGAGGAGCGCTGAGTCGGGAATTGATCAACAATTCCTGACGAATCGCTCCGGTGCCCGACCGCAGGGGGTTCGGAACACTTAGATTTTCCACAGCTTTGCAGCCGCCCGCCAAACACACATCCTGCCTGCGCCCGGCCGCTTTCGTCCGCTTTTGCCAATATTCAGCGCCTAGCCAGTTCCCGGGTGATCTCCTCCCAGGTAACACCCTTTTCCGCCATCAGCACCATCACATGGTAAAGGAAATCAGAAATCTCATATTTGATCTCTTCTGGATCCGGATTCTTTGCCGCAATGACAATCTCCGTACATTCCTCTCCCACCTTTTTCAGGATCTTATCGATCCCCTTGTCAAACAGATAATTGGTATACGAGCCCTCTTTCGGATGCACCTTCCTGTCGCAGATCACATCGTACACCTGCTGGAAGACTTTCAGCGGATTCCGCTCCTCATATTCCTTCTTCACAAGTTCCTGGAAAAAGCAGCTGCGGTTTCCCGTATGGCATGCCGCTCCCACCTGGGAAACCTTCGCCAGGATCGTATCCTTGTCACAGTCCAGCGTCAGAGATTTCACATACTGAAAATGGCCGGAAGTCAGCCCTTTCATCCAAAGCTCGTTCCGGCTGCGGCTCCAGTAAGTCATCCGTCCGGTTTTCAATGTCGTCTCATACGCTTCTTCATTCATATATGCCAGCATCAGCACTTCATCCGTCTGGTAATCCTGAACGATAACCGGAACCATGCCGTCGCTGTTTTTCTTGAATTCCGACCATGGAATCGAGCTTTCAAACGTATTGACCGGAATTCCCGCTTCCCTGCAGGCTGTCTTGCATTCCATCAGATCCTGTCCCGGACTGCTCACACCTGCGCCGGTCACAGCTTCCACCTGCGGATTCGACAAAAGATCTGCCGCTGTGTCATCCGCCGCCAGAACCATCAGTGGAAGTGCGCAGGCTCCTGCGATTTCTTCCAGCTGCTGTTCATCGCAGAAAACCATGCAGGCAAAGGTCTCAATCCGCTCCCGGTATCTCTGAAGCACCTGCACATCCGGCACGAAAACTGCGATTTTTTCCTTTCCGAATTTTCCGGACACTTCCTCCAGCAGTTCACAGTTCGACTCCTTCGAAAAATTCAGCACCGCCTTCTTACATCCCGCATACAGGATCTTCTTGACGTCCTCCATCCGGCGGACATTTCCCCCGCCGATCACCGGGACTTCCGCCCGGTCGCAGATCCGGATCAGGGCGCTGATCGCCTGGTCATGCTCTGCATCACTCTTCGAAAAATCCAAAACCAGCAGTTCATCCGCCCCTCGGTCGGAAAAATCTGCCGCCAGTTCCTCCACCGGAAGCTCAGAGATCACCATCTCAGAACCAAAACCGGACACTGCCTTCCCGTCCCTCAGATAAATGACCGGAACCAACAATTTTTTCAAAACACCATCCTCCTCATCCAACTGATTTGCATAAAACACCGGAAACGATCCTGCCGGTTCAGAGACTGCCTTTTGTGGAAAGCACCCCGGAAATCCTCTCGTCAATGGAAACCGCCTCATCCAGCGCTTTTGCCGCTGCCTTAAACATCGCCTCGATAATATGATGACAGTTCGAGCCGTCAAGCACCTTGATATGCAGGTTCATGCCGCAGGAATAGGACAGCGCGTAGAAAAACTCACGCACCATCTCTGTCTCCATGTCTCCGACTTTTTCTCTGGAAAATTCCGCCTGAAAGGAAAGATACGGCCGACCGCACAGATCCACCGCAGCCAGCACCAGCGTCTCATCCATCGGAAGGATCCTGCTTCCGTATCTGCGGATTCCCGCCTTGTCCTTCAGCGCTTCCTTCAGCGCCGTTCCAAGGACGATCCCGAGATCCTCGATGGTATGGTGTCCGTCCACCTGCAGGTCGCCTTCCATCTCCAGACGCAGGTCAAAAAATCCATGCCTTGCAAATCCGTCCAGCATATGGTCAAAAAAGCCGATCCCCGTTGTCCCTTCAAAAATTCCCGCTCCGTCCAGATTCAATTCCAGACAGATGTTTGTCTCTTTCGTTTTCCGCTCCACCCTGGCCGTTCTCATCCTCATGCGTCCTCCTTGTTCTCAAAGCGTACCGCGATGGAATTTGCATGCGCCGTCAGCTGCTCTGCTTTCGCAAAGGCTTCAATATCCCCGTGGATCTTTTCCAACGCCTCCCTGGAATAATAGATTACGCTGGATTTCTTCACAAAATCATCCACAGAAAGGGGTGAGAAGAATTTTGCCGTTCCATTGGTCGGAAGAATATGGTTCGGACCTGCAAAATAGTCCCCCAGCGGTTCGCAGGAATTTTCCCCAAGGAAGATTGCTCCTGCGTTTCTTACTTTCATCATGTCTTCAAAAGGATTTGCCGTCACAATTTCAAGATGCTCCGGCGCAATCTGATTCACCGTCTCAATGGCCTCCGCTTTCGATTCCGCCACCAGCAGATAGCCGAAATTGTCCAGAGATTTCTCAATGATCTCACGGCGGGAAAGCGTCTCCAGGAACTTCCGGATCTCCGCATCCACCTGCTCCGCCAGCCTGCGGGAGGTCGTGATCAGGATCGCGCTTGCCAGCTCGTCGTGCTCCGCCTGGCTCAGCAGATCCGCCGCTACAAAACGGGGATTTGCCGTCTCGTCCGCCAGTACCAGGATTTCACTGGGACCCGCAATGGAATCAATGCTGACATTTCCATATACCGCTTTTTTCGCCAGCGCCACATAGATATTTCCCGGTCCCACGATCTTATCCACTTTCGGAATGCTCTCGGTACCATAGGCAAGCGCCGCCACCGCCTGTGCGCCGCCGATCTTGAAGATCCGCTGGACGCCCGCCTCTTTTGCCGCCGCGAGGACCACCGGATTTACCTTTCCTTCCCGGTTGCAGGGCGTCACCATACAGATTTCCCGAACGCCCGCCACCTGAGCCGGCAGTACGTTCATCAGCACAGAGGACGGATATGCCGCCTTGCCTCCCGGCACATAAACGCCCACGCGGTTCAGCGGCGTCACCTTCTGTCCCAGCAGCGTTCCCTCTTCCGCGGAGGTAAACCAGCTGTTTTCTTTCTGCTTCTCATGATAGGCAAGGATATTTGCCCTTGCCTTTCTTATCACATCGATCAGTCCTTCGTCCACCTGGCGGTAAGCTTCCTCCACTTCTTCTTCTGTTACCTCCACACTGGAAGCGTCCAGCTTCGCTCCGTCAAACTTTTCGGTGTAGGAAAAAACCGCCGCATCTTTCTTTTCGCGGACTGCGGTGACGATCTCATTGACCGCCGCCTCATACGTTCCATACTGGGTTGGGCTGCGTTTCAGCATATTTTCCAGAATATTTTCTGCTGTTTCTTTTGTCAGATCTACAATCCTCATCGTTCTTCCTCCTCACATGCGGATCAATTATTTTCCGTAAGCGCTTTCTTCAGTGCATGGATCAGATAGCTGATCCTCTCATTTTCCATCCGCATACTCACCTGATTGACCACCATACGGGCGGACAGCGGGCAGACCTCTTCCAGCACATCCAGTCCATTTTCCCGCAGCGTCGTGCCAGTCTCCACAATATCGACGATGACTTCCGAAAGTCCTACGATGGGAGCCAGTTCAATGGAGCCATTCAGCTTGATGATCTCCACGGTCTGATGCTTTTTATTGTAAAAATAGTCTTTTGCGATATTCGGGTATTTGGTGGCAACGCGGATCAGCCGGTTATGCTGCAGAAGCTCCGCCGCGGAAGCCGGGCCGCAGACACACATCCGGCATTTTCCATAACCAAGATCCAGTACCTCATACAGCTTGCGCCCTTCCTCCAGGATCGTATCCTTGCCGACAATGCCGATATCCGCCGCGCCGTACTCCACATAAGTGGGAACATCCGGGCCCTTTGCAAGAAAAAATTTCAGCCCCATTTCCTCATTGACAAAAATCAGTTTTCTGGAAGATTTATCTTCCATCTCCTCACAGGTAATCCCTATCTGCCGGAAAAGCTCCATCGTCCGCTGTGCCAGACGTCCCTTTCCAAGGGCGATCGTCAAATATCTCATGCCTGTCCTCCTTTTTGTACCTGCTGTGTGATCTCCACCGGATGGACTTCCGGTTCCGTCAGATCAATGGCAAACACGGCGGTCTCCTTTTGGATGTACACGATACCGCCAAACTGGTTCCTCTTTCCGTATGCGATATAATCGTCCAGCACCCTGCCGCGTCCAAAGGGAACCAGCGCCACGTCCAGCCCTTCTTTTCGGTGTTCCTTTGCCATCTGAACCGCCATCTTTTCCAGGAAATCCGGATAAAGGAGCATCGTCCTCGTCCGCGGCACCCGGGGGGAAATCTTCTGACGCTCCAGCGCGTCCAGCATCGGCTGCAGCATTGCGCAGAAGCCTACCGCCGGCGCATTTTTTCCAAAATAGTTCAGCAGACGGTCATAACGCCCTCCCTTGACCAAAGGCTCCCCGTTGCCGTAGGTATATGCCTGGAAAATGATTCCGGTATAATACTGGAATCTGCTCAACATACCGAAATCAAAGCAGATATATTTCTCATAGCCGTAATCTTTCAGAATCTCATAGATTGCCTCCAGCCGTTCCACCGCTTCCAGCGCCTCCCGGTTCCTGGTCAGTGTCCTTGCTTTCTGGAGAACCTCCGGACCGCCGAACATCTGCGTCATTCCCGCCAGCGCGCGGCTCTGGTCCGGGTGGAGGTGGAATCTCTCCAACAGTTCCTCCACACCGAAATAATTTTTGATGGAGATCAGCTCTCTCAGCTGATGGAACCCTTCTTCCGAAAGCCGCGCCTCCTTTGCCAGTGCACGAAAATATCCCACATGGCCGACGCTCACCTGGAATTCCCGGAATCCCGCGTCCAGCATCAGCCGCACCGTCATCGCCAGCAGCTCCGCATCCGCCATGGGCGAATCCTCGTTGAGCAGTTCCACGCCCATCTGCGTGGACTCCTTCAGCCTGCCCTGATAGCTGGAATTATTTACAAAACTGCTTCCCTGATACCAAAGGCGGATCGGAAGATCCTCTTCCATATAGTACATGGAAACTGCCCGTGCGATAGAAGGAGTGAAATCCGGACGGAGCACAAGGGTATTTCCCTCCCGGTCAAAAAATTTATACAGCTCTCTGGACGGCGTCGTACCGACTTCACGCCCGAATACATCGAAAAACTCAAAGGTCGGCGTCTCGATCTCCTGATATCCGTACGCCTGAAATACTTTTTCTATCTTTTGCTCAAGCATACGCTTCCGCTTACATTCTTCACTGAAAACATCCCTGACCCCCTCAGGCGTATGAATCATTTTATCCATCCAAAAGTTCCTCCTTTATGTTCTGCCGCCTCCGCAGATACGTCAGCGGAAATTTCTTTTACACTTTACTTCACTACCATATTACTATTCGAAACTATTGGTATTATACCGGAAGCTCCCTTTCCTGTCAATCCCGAAGTTCCAGATCCATCTGCAAACCTTTCAGATAAGGCAGCAAAACACCGTCTCTTTCCCGTGTGAGGATCCACTTCTGATCCAGTTCGTCAAACCGGAAATGTTTTTTCCCTCCGGAAGCGCCCCGCTCCCAGAAACGCATCATCTCTTCAAACCGAAGATAATAAAAAGCATCCCGCCCGGCAAAATAAAGAAGCAAAAAGGCAACTCCCCCCTGCGACTCAAAATCCTGCATAAACCGGACCTGATGCTCATGAATGTTCGCCAGTGGAAAGGCATCACTGTGGCACTCCTTCGCATCAAAGCAGACGGGTATACTCTGCACCACACCGATGTAATCCACGGTACTCTTTTTTTCAAAATATGCCAGTGTAATATGACGGCTCTCCTTGTCAATTTTTATGGGAGTGATCGGCGTCGGCACTTTTTGGATCAGCGCCAGCTTTTTTTCCCGGTACTGTTCGTTGGTCCGGTTGATCAGCTCCTCCAGAAGGGAACCTCGAAGTCCTCTGGAATTCCATGTTGCCATTTCTCTTTTGTCCTCTCTTCTTCAACTATTCGATCCATCCCATATTTTTCAGGGGCCAATAACGAAATCCCGCCTGCCCGATGATCTTATCCCTGTTCACATAAGGATTCTTCCAGTATCTGGAATCTCTGGAAATTTCCCGGTTGTCTCCCAGCACAAAATAGGAATTCTCCGGAACGTGATAGGGACCGAAATCCCCCGTAGGCGTCTCCGGACAGAAATCATCCCTCAGCGGGACATCCGCCCCGTCGATATAGACTTTTCCATCACGAATTTCCACCGTTTCTCCCGGCAGTCCGATCACGCGCTTGATAAACCGCTGGGTCTCATCGTCCGGATAATAAAAAATAATGATATCGTACCGCTCAGGATCATGATTACAGTACGCCAGCCGGTTTCCGAACAGCTGATCCTGTGTCATGATCGTCGGCTCCATCGACGGAGACGGAACCCTGGCATTGATGATCACTTTCTGGGTCAAAAAAAGCATAAATGCTGTAAATATCAGCGTCAGCACCAAATACTCTGTCAGGATCTGGCTGCCGCTGTTTCTTTTTTTGCGTTTCCTTCTTCTGCTCTCTTCCATTTTCGCCCTGCCCAAACTACTTGCCTCCGGCAGACAGTTTTTCCGCCTGCAGGATCTTCTGAAACAGCTTCGGCGGCTTCGCCGTGACCGTCTTTTGTGAAACACCATCCAGCGGTGGCTCCATCACCGGAAATTCTATCTGCCAGCTGTGCAGAAACTGGGAGTTCAGCCCGTAGGTTTCCCGGAAATACCGGTTGAACGCTGCGTCCCCGTACTTTCTGTCTCCTGCCAACGGATGCCCGATTCCCGCCAGATGGCTGCGGATCTGATGTGTCTTTCCCGTAACCAGTTCCACTTTCAGAAGTGTCATCTCCTTATTTGCCGCCAGCGGCTCATATGCCGTCTCGATGGGCGCTCCGTTTTCCAGGGGCTCCCTGCTTATCCTTGCCTGATTCTTCGCCTCGTCCTTTGCCAGCCATCCCCGGATCCGTTCCTTCCGCGTAACCTGTCCTTTGACCAGCGCCAGATAATATTTCCCGGCACGGCGCTCCTTCAGCAGACGTCCCATCTCCTGGGCCGCGACCAGTGTTTTCGCCCCGATCACAAGTCCGCTGGTATTCCGGTCCAGACGGTTGCAGACCCCGGGAGTGAATCCCGCCAGGCTCTCCGGCGTCACCTGTCCGCTCTCCAGCAGATAACCAACCAGATATTCATTCAAAGACACTTCTTTCGGATCCGCCTTCTGGGAAAGCATCCCCGCCGGCTTGTTCACCAGCAAAAGCTGACGGTCCTCATAGACGATCTCCAGCCCCGGCCACCGCGGATACTGATCGGCTTTTCTGGACTCGTGGAATTTTTCCAGCGTTTCCTCGGACAGATACAGCCGGATCACATCCCCGTTTTTCAGCTTTTCGCTTCCTTCCGCTTTCTTCCCATTCAGAACGATATTCTTTTTCCGGAGCATTTTGTAAAGGAAACTCTTCGGCGCCAGATTGAGGTATTTCTGAAGATATTTGTCCAGCCTCTGTCCGGCATCTTCCTGAAAAATCAGTTCTCTCATACATTTCTCCCCTATTGTTTTCTCTTATAAGACGATTGCCAGCAGATTATGTTTAACCATCTCATCCCGGGACAGATCCGGATACCGCTCGTCCGGAACAAATTTTTCATTGGCATCCGCTTCCAGCTGCTCATAGTTCCGGTTCAGGCTGTCCAGACGCTCCAGATACGGTTTCATCTGGTCAAAGATCTTCACATGGGTTTTGTATCCGTTTGCCCGGAGCAGTTTTCCGATATGTTTCTCACATTCCTCGATCTGTTTGCGGTTCTTTGCCTGGCTGGTGTACCCCACCACTTCATAACCGCAGACGGCAACCGCGTCCACCATCAGACTGTCCGTCTCCTTCGTAAAGTACATTTCATACATCATGGTCAATTTTCCAGCGTGGCTGCTGATCTCTTCCACCGTCTCACGGCTTGCCGGTTTCTGCATCATCATCATGATCAGCCCGACCATAGATTTGCATCCCGGCAGACAGCCCACCACAGCGATCACCGTGAAAATATTATTTTTGTCCCCTTTACAGATGATAAGGCCTGCGATCAGGATCAGCAAAGGCATTACAAACATGCCGAGTGTGACCAGCAGCCTTTTCTTTTTTTCATACCGGATATAACCGCTGTTTCCCTTTCTGACTTTCATTCTCTATCTGTTCTTCCTTTCTTTTTGTGAACTTTTCGGATCGTACTTTTTTTCTTTCCGAAGCGTTTCTCCTTCGCCATCTCCCTGGGCCGGATCAGGCATTTGGGACCGAAACCGATCAGATCCTGCCGTCCGGCACGCAGCAGAGCCTCTTTGACCAGCTCATAATTTTTCGGATCCCGGTACTGGATCAGCGCCCGCTGCATCGCCTTCTCATGGGGATTCTTCGGCACATACACGTTTTCCATGGTCAGCGGATGCAGCCCCGTATAATACATACAGGTAGACAGCGTGGAAGGCGTCGGATAAAAATCCTGCGCCTGCTCCGGAATAAATCCCATGTCCCGGATATATTCCGCCAGCTCCACCGCCTCCGTAAGGCCGCAGCCCGGATGGGAAGACATAAAGTACGGCAGCGCGTACTGATCTTTGTGATGCTTTTTATTGCAGGCGTCAAACCGCTTCAGGAACTGCTCATACACCGCATGCTCCGGTTTTCCCATGAAACGCAGTACCTGGTTGGAAACATGCTCAGGGGCTACCCGGAGCTGGCCGCTGATGTGGTCTTTCACCAGTTCGTTGAGAAATTCATCCTTCCTGTCCGCCAGCACGTAATCAAACCGGATGCCGGAACGGACAAACACCTTCTTCACCTTCGGCAGGTTTTTCAGCTCCCGGAGAAGAAGAACGTAATCGGAATGATCCGCCTTCAGGTTCCGACAGGGCTTCGGAAACAGGCAGGCACGGTTTTTACATGCTCCCTTGGTCCGCTGCTTTTCACATGCCGGAAAACGGAAGTCCGCCGTCGGTCCTCCCACATCATGGATATATCCCTTGAACTCCGGCTCCTGCGTCATCTGCTTCGCTTCCTGCAGCATGGACCTGTGGCTTCTCGCCTGCACGACCCTGCCTTCATGAAAGGTCAGCGCACAGAAATTGCAGGAACCGAAACAGCCGCGGTTGCTGGTCAGACTGTATTTGATCTCCGCAAACGCCGGGATTCCCCCAGCCACGTCGTAGGACGGATGCCATCTGCGCATATAGGGCAGATCATAGACATCATCCATTTCCTGCTCCGTCAACGGCCATGCGGGAGGATTCTGGACCACATACCCTCTGGTGCCGTAGCTTTCCGCCATGGGCCGCGCCGTATGTGCGTCTGTATTCTGATATTGGAGCGCAAAGCTTTCCGCATATTTCCGTTTTTCCTGACACACCTCCTCATAGGAAGGGAGGATCAGAGGATTCTCCAGATGCTCCAGGCTCCTGCTCCGGTAAACGGTTCCACGGATGAACGTCAGATCCTCCACGGCGATCCCCGCATTCAGCGCGTCCGCGATCTCTACAATCGAATGTTCTCCCATTCCATAGGAAATCATATCCGCACCGGAATCCAGCAGTACAGACCGCTTTACCTGGTCCGACCAGTAGTCATAATGCGCCATCCTCCGGAGTGATGCCTCGATGCCTCCGAGGATGATCGGAACCTTCTTATACGTCCGCCGGATCAGATTTCCATAGACGGTCACCGCGCGATCCGGCCGAAGCCCCATCTGCCCGCCGGGAGAGTAGGCATCCGTCTTCCGGTGCTTTTTGGAAACCGTATAGTGGTTCACCATCGAATCCATATTTCCCGCCGACACCAGGAAGGCAAGGCGGGGTTCGCCGAACTCCGTGATGCTTGAATCTTTCTTCCAGTCCGGCTGTGCCAGGATTCCCACCGTGTAGCCATGGGCTTCCAGCACGCGGCTGATGATCGCCGGTCCGAACGACGAATGATCCACATAGGCATCGCCGATCACATAGACGAAATCCATCTGACGGATCCCCCTCTGTTCCATTTCCTTTTTTGTTGTTGGTAAAAACGGCATATTGTTACTCCTCTTTGTCTCTTCCTTCCTAACGGTTCAGCCAGCGGAACCGTTACCGTCCGTTCTCTGCTCCTCGGTCTGTTTCAGCGCCAGAAGTTCCTCTTCCGTCAGCAGACGTGCCTGCCCAGGCTCCAGTATTTCATCCAGTACCAGCGGTCCCATGGTGAGCCGTTTCAAAAACAGCACTTCCATATCCACCGCCTCAAACATCCGTTTGATCTGATGAAAGCGCCCTTCCCGTATCGTGATCTTCACTTCGCTGTGCCATGCTTTACCGCCTGCGCCGTTCTCTTCCTCCCGGGAACCCAGAATCTCCAGCCGCGCCGGAAGAGTCTTTTTCTCGTCGCCGATGTCCAGTCCATCTGCAAAAAGCTCCTGTTCCCTCTGTCCCGGCTTTCCGGAAATCACCGCATAGTAGGTCTTGTCCACATGATGCTTCGGTGACAGCAGCGCATGAGCCAGCGCTCCGTCATTGGTCAGCAAGAGCAGCCCTTCCGTATCCTTGTCCAGCCGTCCCACCGGAAACAGATCCTTCCGTGCCGCGTCAGGCAGCAGGGACACCACCGTCCGATCCCGCCGGTCCTCCGTGGCGGAGACCACACCCTGCGGTTTGTTCAGCATCCAGTATTCCAGTGCCACATAACCAACAGCATTCCCATCCAGCGTCACCGTATCCTCCCCGGGATCCACTTTCTGTTCCGGGCTCCGAACTGTTTCTCCGTTCAAACAGACACGTCCCTTCCGGATCATCTGCTTTACCTCGCTGCGGGTTCCCGCCTGCATGTCCGCCAGATATTTGTCCAGTCGTAATTTCTTCATACCATCCGCCATCCTGCATAATATTTATTCTTGATCATCGCTCCGGCGATCTTTCCGAATCCCAGCGGAAAACCGTCGGTACACACCAGCACCCAGCCATTTTTTCCGTCCAGTTCCCCTTCGCCGATCCCAATGGTTTCCCCTTTCAGATACCGCAGGATCCGCTCATCTTCCGCCGGAAGATCCAGCACAACGTCAAACGTTTCCGGGGTAAGCGCCATAGCCAGCGCCTGAGACGGCTCAAACCGCCCTTTTTTCACCGTTCCGATCCAAAGACCGGTGCGCAGATAACGGATCCCTTCCGCCGGCTCCATCCCGCTGGAAAGATAATAAATCTGATCCTGCCGGCAGAAAAATTTGCCGGCGTTCCAATCCCGGCGGGTGTGGGAGAGAAATTCCCGGGCAGATTCCAGCGGATCTTTTCCTGCGTCTGACTCTTTTCTTCCTCTGTTCCGTTTTTGCTGTGCTGCCTGCAGGTTCTGCTTTTCCGGTTTTCCGGACTTTTTCCGGTTTTCTTTTATCTCCGGATTCCTGCCTGCACCGGACAGCATCTCCCGCTGTTTCCCATCCCCGGATTTTCTGAGAAGCGCTAGAAAATGTCCCTCTCCTTCCATGCGGTGGGGAAAAATGTGCACACAGTCCGACAGATCCCGTTTTCCGACGGTAATTCCGGGTGCAAACCCTTCATAAGGCGCCACCGGACAAAGTTCCATATCCGGAAATTCTTCCAGAAACTCATCGATAACCTCTTCGTTTTCCGTCAGGGAAAAGGTACAGGTGGAATACAGCAGATAACCTCCCGGGCGGAGCATCTGCCACGCCTGCCGGATCAGTGTCTTCTGCACCGGCGCATACCAGGACGGACCATGCTCCTTCCAGTAAGAGATCATCGTCTTCTCCTTCCGGAACATTCCTTCCCCGGAACACGGGGCATCCAGAAGGATTCCATCGAAGAATTCCGGATAGCTCTGCGCCAGCCGTCCCGGCTCCTCCGTGGTCACAAACAGGTTTTCCACGCCCTGCATTTCCAGATTTTTCAGCAGCGCTCTGGCACGGGAACTGCTGATGTCATTTGCCACCAGCATCCCCGTTCCGTTCAGACGTGCCGCCAGTTCCGTCGCCTTTCCGCCCGGCGCCGCGCAGAGATCCAGGATCCGGTCTCCCTCCTTCACCGGAAGACGGCTGGCGGGCGTCATTGCGCTTGGCTCCTGCAGATAATACAGTCCTGCATAATAATGAGGATGCTTCGCAGGATTCGCCGCATCCTCATAATAAAATCCGTTGGATACCCACGGAACCGGCCGCAGGTTCCAGCCGGTCTTCTGCCGGAATTCCTCCACGGAAATTTTTCCCGTATTCACCCGCAGCGCACTGTGCGCCGGATGGGAAAAGCTCTCCAGATAATCCGGATACGCTTCCCCCAGCATGTTCTTCATCTGCTCCAGAAATTCCATCGGAAGCTCCATCTTCTATGTACCTCTTCTTTCCGTTTCCTGTCATTTGCAATCGTTCCGTCAGCGGAACGGTTCCTACAATTCGGCAGTTACCGCCTGTGCCCGGTAACCTTCAGCGATCAGATCCAGCTCCTTATGGAAGCGTTTCAGTTCCTGCAGGTCGTTCAGCCGGTAAATCCGGTAAAATTCATCCTGAATCTTCTCCACCTCCCGTTTGTTGGAGAGTTTATACAGATTCTCGATATTGTTGAGAATGTCTGTGATCAGATTTCTCTGAAGCTGGGAAGAATTCTGTGCGTCCATGATCTCACTGCGCACCGAGGACATCTCGTTGTCCAGCGCAATGATCGCGTCCGCCGCCGCACTCAGCCTCTGACGGATATGCATCGGTATATTGGCTTTATATTTATACTGCAGCGAATGCTCGATCGTCGCCCAGAAATCCATCGCCATCGTGCGGATCTGTATCTCCACCTGAAGTTTTTTCGGTCCATTCAGCGTCTGAACGGTATAATAAACGATCAGGTGATAACTGCGGTATCCGCTGTCTTTCATATGTTTGATATAATCTTTTTCACTCTTGATCTCAATGTCTGAGCGGCTGCTGATGATCTGTGCAACCCGCTCAATATCCTCCACGAACTGACAGATGATCCGGATTCCCGCGATATCCTCCACCTGCTGCTCCAGCTCCTCCGGCGGAATCTCTTTGCGCTGCATTTTTTCCAGAATGCTGGATACGCTTTTCACTCTGCCGCTGACGCTTTCAATGGGAGAATACAGTCCTTTTTCATGATGCTCTTTGATCAGATGATTGAATTTTACCGTGAGCTCTTTGACCGCCAGTTCGTACGGTTCCAGTATTTCATGCCATAACAGTATATCCATGCCCCAATAGTCTCCTTTTCTTTCTCCTCTATCGTTTCTGGTCTTCCAGAATCTGCAGAATGGGATAAGAATTTACGCTCAGCTCTTCCTGATGAGCCGTGCGGATATAGCACCCGAAATGCAGGTGCACCGGGAATTTTCCTCTGCTTCCTTTCTCTCCATAGCCTGTGTCGCCCATCAGACCCAGGATTTCTCCTGCCCTGACCGTATCGCCGACCTGAAATTCCCGCCCATAGGAATCCAGGTGCGCATAGTAAAAATATCCTCCGTCTCTGCTCCGGATGCCGATCCGGTAACCGCCAAGGGGAAGCCATCCGATTTTCTCCACGTAGCCGTCGCAGACCGACAGCACCGGATAGATTCCTCTCTGCGGCTGCTCTCCGAACACGTCACAGCCTTCATGGATCCGGCTGCCGCCGTAGTTTCTTGGCTCCCCGAAAGAATTCTCATAGTAAAAACTGCCGCCGCCCGCATCCTCAGAGGTCAGGGGAAAACATTCCAGCCCGCCGAAGACTGCCCGGTAAGCATCTGTCATCGCATCAAAAGCCGCTTCCCGCTTTTTTCCCAGGACTTCCACCGCCCGCACCCAGGTGTCGTACTCCAGCCGGAAGGAATCCGCCGGTTCCAGACGCTCCAGGATCATGATCACGGACAGCACCTCCATCGGATCACAGGAATATTCCCCTGCGAACTCCTCTGCCTCCCGGAAAATCTCCGGTGTTACCTTCATCTGCCGGAACAGCTCTGTCTCACAGGTATCTTCGGACAGCGTCCCATAGATTCCCCGGATCCAGAGAAGATGCAGCAGAAGCGTACAGACCGCAAGCACCGCAGGAAAAACAGCCGCCGGTTCCCGTTTGCGCATCATTCCATCCCTCCATCCATTCAATATATGAATGTGAAAAGAAAAATATGCCACTTTTTTTCATTGCCCGGTCTTTTCCGGCTGCCGGATTTCTCTGCACTGCGATTTTTTCAGTTATCGGATCTTTTCCAGGATTTTCAGCAGATACCGATAGGTACGCTCCGCGGAAGAGATGGAAAGTCTTTCTTCTGTGGTGTGTATATCTTTCATATCCGGACCGAAAGAAATGCTGTCCAGTCCCGGAATCTTCTCGTAAAACAGTCCGCATTCCAGACCTGCATGGATTGCCTCCACTTTCGGCATTTTTCCAAACAGCTCCTCATAGGCAGAAACCGCAAGCTTCTGCAGCGGCGTATCCGCCCGGTATTCCCATGCCGGATAAGCGCCCTCCGCGTGGTACTCTCCGCCCAGAAACTCCGTCAGATACTCCAGGCGCTCGCCCAGCGCATCCTTCGCGCTTCCCACGGAACTGCGGACGCTGGAAACTGCGGTCAGACAATCCGGTTCCAGTTTCAGGATGCCCAGGTTCAGAGAGGTTTCCACCAGTCCCGGAATCTGTGCGCTCATCTTCTGTACGCCGTTGGGAAGGTTCATCAGGAAAAACAGGACTTTCTGCATGCTCGCCGGATTCAGTGCCGGAGCCGCGCCGCTTCCCAGCTTCTGAACGTTGATCGTGATCCCGTCATCCGAACCACAATATTCTCCGCGAAGCTGCCCCTGCAGTTCCTGCAGATATTCCTGCATCACGGATTCCTCCGCTCCATCGATCACGATCTCGGCCGCGCAGTTTCTTGTGATCGCATTGTCCTTGCTTCCGCCTTCCAGCTCTGCCAGGGCGTAATCCATGCGCAGATTCAGCCCGTGAAGCAGACGTCCCATCAGAATGTTCGCATTGCTTCTGTTTTTGTCGATCTCCGCTCCGGAGTGACCGCCCACCAGTCCGGTAATCTCCACCCGGTACTGAACGCCAGCCACCTCGTCTCTTCTCACCGGAAGCTTCATGACCGAAGTCATCCCGCCCGCGCAGGACACCGTCAGGATTCCCTCTTCTTCCGAATCCAGATTCAGCAGCATTTTTCCTTTCAGAGAAGAGGTATCCAGCGCAGCCGCGCCAAGAAGGCCAATCTCCTCATCCGTCGTCACAACCGCCTCCAGCGCCGGATGCGCCAGCGTGTCATCCTCCAGGATCGCCATCATATAGGCAACGGCAATTCCATCATCGCCGCCAAGCGTCGTGTCTTCTGCATAAATTTCATCACCATCAACGCCAAGTTTCAGCGGATCTTTGCTGAAATCATGTGCACTGCCGGGCTTTTTCTCACAAACCATATCACAGTGTCCCTGAAGGATCACTGTCGGCGCATTTTCATAACCAGCGGACGCTGCCTTTCGGATGATGATATTATTGGAAGCATCCTGCTCCGATGCAAGGCCATGTTCCGCGGCAAATGCCGCCAGATAGTCACTGATCTCCTTTGTGTTTCCGGAACCGTGAGGGATCTTGGTCAGTTCCTCAAAATAGTAAAACACCCGTTCCGGCTGTAATCCAGTCAATACTCCCATTGCTATAACCTCCAGTCTTTCCTGTTCATTGACATTTCAAAAAACTCATCGACATATATATAAAACAAGTTTCATCAAAGGCCGGTTCTCATGAAAAAAACAGGAATATATCTTATGATTCCCGCACTTCTTCTCTATATGCTGCTGTTTCCGAAGAAAGTTCTGGCAGATTCCCTTGCCGGCCTGGACCTGTGGTTCCACACGGTACTTCCTTCTCTTCTTCCATTTATGATCCTGTCCAACGTACTGATCGGCGCCAACGTTGTTTCTCAGCTGATGCGCCCATTCTCCGGATTTTTCCGCCATGTGCTCGGTCTCTCGCCGGAAGGCGGATATGCATGGCTCCTCGGCCTCTTCTGCGGATTTCCCATGGGCGCGCGCCTTACCGGCGACATGTACCGCCAGCACAGGATTTCCAGAGAAGAAGCCGGCTATCTGCTGACCTTCGCCAATCAGTCCAGCCCGATGTTCCTCTCCACTTACGTTGTCCTTCACGGACTGGGCGACAGTACGATGACGCTTCCGGTCTTTGTGATCTTTTACGCCTCAGCATTTCTGACCAGCCTGGTCTTCCGTATTCGAAGCCGGCGGTTTGGCCTGCCTCCTTCGAAGCCAAAAAAAGAGGTGCCGGAACAGACTTCTTACGGAAACCTGCTTGACACCTCAATCATGAATGGCTTTGAAATCATCACGCGCCTGGGCGGATACATCATTCTTTTTTCCATCCTCGCCGGAATCGTACTGCAGCTTCCGGCTCCCCTGCACACCGCAGCGCCCTTCCTGTCCGGACTGACAGAAATCACAACGGGAATCCATACGATTTCCGGCACCACGCTGCCTCTGCAGGTGAAATTTACTGCGATCGTCTGCTGTACCGCATTCGGCGGATTTTCAACCGTAGCTCAGACCAGCTGCATGCTTAATGGCACTGGCCTGTCGATCTTTACCTATCTGAAAGGCAAACTTGTAAATGCCGCAGTCGCCGGGCTGTTATGCCTCTTCGTCTTCGTCGTTTTCATATGAAAGCTCTTCGTAGCCTGCTTCCTCCTGTGCGGCCGGCTGCTCCTGTACGGATGCTTCCGGAGCCGGCTGGCTCTGAGGATTCAGCTCGCTTCTGTTTCTGTTGACAACATCGTAGCACGCCTGCAGAGAGCTTACAAAGCTGTTGTATTTCGCGCCTGCATCGTTCAGGGCATCCGCCATGATCGTGCTCAGCGTAGCCAGCATCTCATCGGTGTAGGAAATCGCGCTCACACGGATGCTGTTTGCATCGTTGGTCGCAGAATCCAGGATTCCCTGCGCCTGTGTGTTGGCGTTGTTTACTGTCTCATTTGCCTGAGCGTAAGCAGCCTGCATCACTTCACTCTGCTCTACCATCTCCTGCGCTCTCGCTCTTGCTTCCTCGATGATCGCGTCTGCTTTCTTCTGTGCATCAGCCAGAATTGCGTCTTTATTGCTGATGATCTTCTGATAACGTTTGATCTCATCCGGAGTTTTCAGTCGAAGCTCACGGAGCAGTTCTTCCAGCTCCTCTTTATTTACAACAATTTTTGTTGTGGACAGCGGCTGATATTTACAGCTGTCTACGTACTCCTCGATCTCTTCAATAATCTGTTCAATTCTACTGCTCATTTTTGTTTCTCCTTATCTTTTCTCTCCACAGCCGAGTCTGCTCCTGTCAGCCGTCCACCGTATGTCCTGCATCTGCAGAACCGCGGACCGCAGCCAGTTTCGCGCGAATCTCTTCTGCCACAAAGTCCGGAACAAAATTATGAATATCGCCGCCGAATGCGGCAACCTCCTTCACCGTCGTCGAACTGAGATAAGCATACTCCAGCGAGGTGATCAGAAAAACAGTATCGACCTCGGGAGCAAGGATCCGGTTCGTCTGTGCCATCTGCAACTCGTATTCAAAATCAGTGATCGCGCGAAGCCCCCGCACAATGGCGCTGGCGTTACAGGATTTTGCAAAATCCACAGCCAGTCCCTGGAACGATCTCACTTCCACGCCCGGGATGTCTTCTGTCGCTTTCCTAAGTATATTAACACGTTCTTCCGCAGAAAACAACGGAGATTTTGCAGAATTATGCAAAACTCCCACAATTACTTTGTCGAAAAGTTCTGATGCCCGCCGAATGACATCCAGATGGCCAAACGTCATCGGGTCAAAAGTTCCCGGATAGACAGCTATTCTCATTCTCTTTCTCCCTCCAGACGGCGCAAAAACAAATGCCCGTTTGTTTTGTATTTTTTTTCTTTTATGATCCGGTAGCCCATTTCCTCCAGATAGGAAAAGTCTGTTTCCAGAGAAGCCTCCACGACGATCAGCGTCTCAGCGCTCACATATGAAGCCTTGCGAAGCCGTGCCAGCACTTTCTTTTCCCATTCATGATTGTATGGCGGATCCATAAAAATGCAGTCAAACGCCGGCTCACCTTCCAGACGGTCCAGCGCCTGCATCACTTCCGCAGCCAGTACCCGCCCTTGACTCTCCAGTTTCGTGAATTTCAGATTTTCACGAATACAGCCAAGCGCCTGCCGGTTCTGCTCCACGAAACAACAAAAGGAGGCTCCCCGGCTCAGAGCCTCAATACCGATCCCTCCGCTGCCGGAAAACAGATCCAGAAATCTGCAGTCCGCCAGATAAGGCTGGAGGATATTAAACAAGGTTTCTTTCGTTCTGTCGGTGGTCGGCCGTGTATTCATCCCCGGAACCGTCTTTAACGGAAGGCTCCGGCATTTTCCAGCTATTACTCTCATCTGCCTGTTCTTCCTGTGTTTCTTTATTCTTTGATCAATAATCCGCTCTCAGCTGTTCACGCCAATCCAGATCACCTCTGGAAAGTCCGAGGATCAGCGTCTCTGCCGTCGCGATATTGGTCGCCACCGGGATATTGTACTGATCGCAGGTCCGGATGATCTTCCACACATCCGGCTCTCTCGCATCGATCATCACCGGATTATAAAAGAAGATGACAAGATCCATGTCTCCACGTTCGATCATCTCGGTAAACTGTTTATCACCGCCCATGGAACCGGGCAGGAACTTGTGAACGTGAAGGTTCGTTACCTCCTCGATCCGGCGTCCCGTTGTACCGGTTGCATAGACCTCATGTTTCATCAAAATCCCCTTATAAGCAATACAAAAGTCTTCGATCAGACTCTTTTTGCTGTTGTGTGCAATAATGCCAAGATTCATTTTTTTAACGTCCCTTCTCCTATATTCTGGTATTTATTATAACAAACAACGAAAATTTGCGCAATTCTTTCTTCTGTTTTTATAAAAAAGTTATAACTCTATCCTCGTTTATGGCGGAAAAAACTCCCAGTGTATTTTCTTTTTCCCGGCATATACTATCAGCGTAACGAAACAGAACAAAACCTTTCCGTTTTCGTTACACCAATACCACAGAACAAAAATCAAACAACAAAGGAGGACATGAACAATGGCAAATCGTTCATCTAATACCGCAGCAGTTCCAGAGGCAAAAAGCGCACTGGACAGATTCAAATTTGAAGTTGCAAACGAACTGGGTGTGCCGCTGAGCGACGGCTACAATGGAAACCTGACTTCCAAACAGAACGGATCTGTTGGAGGTTATATGGTAAAGAAAATGATCGAACAGCAGGAAAGACAGATGTCCGGTACTTCCGGCACAAGCCAGTACTAATTCGGAACTCTGCAGCAGTCCGGCGATCAGCCCTCCGGCATACAAAAGCCCGGCTGCAGTAACTTTCTGAAAACAAAAAAGCGTGAGCATTCGCGGCAGCGGATGACCCACGCTTTTTTGCTGTGACTTTTTGCAGGATACACATCTCACGGAGCATATCCTTACTTTTCTTAAAGATCGAAACTACCTGTGATATCATCATTGATCACATAGTAAGCCGTATATTCCTCCGGTTTCACGTAGATTCTCATGTCCTTCAGATCTGCAGCTTTTTTGCCAAGGTCTTTGGTCCAGATCTCATTGACACGTGCGACCAGATCTTTGTCATTTATCTCTCTTCCGCCAAACTGAAGGATCACATCTTCCTTCTTCTCCGCTTTTTTTGCAGCCTTGGCAGCTGTGGTCTTCTTCGTTGTTGTCTTTGTTGTCTTTGCTGCTTTCGCAGGCGCTTTTTCGGCAGATGCCTCTTTCTTTGCAGCAGGTTTTCTGCTGGTTTTCTTCTTCGGCGCTGCTTCTTTTTCTTCGGAAGCTTCCACCAGAGCAACCGGTGTTACCGCCTCGATTTTTTTCGGCTCTTCTTTTTTCTCTGCCTCGATCTTCAGAGTCTCAGATTTTTTAACGGTTTCTGTTACCTTTGCCTCTTCTTTTACTGTCTCTTTTTCTTCTGTCTTAGCCGTGGTAACTGGTTTTTTACTTGTTGCCATTTTCCATTCCTCCCACGCTGATAAATAATTAAAATTATTTCAGGTCAATGACTATGATACCCTAAATTTTCCGAAATTTCAAGATTTTTTTGTGATTGGGGGAGCATCTATCTAATCAGTAACCCTATGCCTGTGTCATCCGGAAGACGTCCGAAACACTAAGGTTTCCATTTTATTAATTGACATTTTGTAGTTTTATCGTACGTACCGCACTTTTTTTGACTGCTCCGGCTGTTTCTTACGCTTTTTTGTCCCGGCTCATACAGCTGCTTTTCAATGTGCAAAAGCATGTTCGAAAATTCATTCCTGCAATCTGCACGTCCCAGTTTGCGGGAAATTCGCTCTAAATTCCTATATCGTGCTCCTCGAAAGCTGCAAACTCCGTCAATGCCTCCCGCAGTAGTTCGTGTCCCGGCTCTTCCAATTCCGGATCTTCCGCTAGAAGCTTCGCAGCCGACTGGCTGGCTTTCACCAGCTCCTCGGAATCACGGAAAATATCCGCAAGTGCAAATTCCATCTCTCCACTCTGTCTTGTTCCCAACAGATCTCCGGAACCGCGCAGTTTCAGATCTTCATTGGCGATATAAAATCCATCGTTGGAGTGGTTGAGGATATCCAGGCGTTTCATCGTTCCCTCATCGGAGGTTCCCTGTACGAAAATGCAGTAAGACTGATGTTCTCCGCGTCCTACCCGCCCCCGGAGCTGATGAAGCTGCGCCAGTCCGAAACGCTCGGCGTTCTCTACCATCATGACCGTCGCGTTTGGCACATTGACGCCGACCTCCACAACCGTTGTGGAGACCAGCACCTGAATCTCATTTCGGGCAAACTGTTCCATGATCTCATTTTTCTCTGCCGGTTTCATCTTTCCGTGAAGGTACCGGACACAGATCTTATCCGGCAGTACCTGCTTCAGCCGTTCCGCATAGTCCAGAACATTTTCCACATCCATCCCTTCACTCTCTTCCACCATCGGGCAGATCACATAAGCCTGCCGTCCCTGATCCACCTGTCTTTGGATAAAACGGTAGGCATTGGGACGGTATCCCGTATTCACCACGCAGTTTTTGATGGGCAGACGTTTCGCCGGAAGTTCATCGATGACGGAGATGCTCAGATCGCCGTACAGAATGATCGCCAGTGTCCGCGGAATCGGCGTTGCGCTCATAACCAGCACGTTGGGCGGCTCGCCTTTTTCCGCCAGGGCTGTCCTCTGGCGCACACCGAATCGGTGCTGCTCGTCGGTAATGACCAGCGCAAGGTTCTGATACTGCACTTTCTCCTGGATCAGCGCATGGGTGCCAATCACCATCCGGCAGCTGCCGTCCGCCAGCTCCTGATAGATCTCTCTTTTTTCTTTCGCAGTTGTGGAACCAGTCAGAAGCCTCGGTCTGTAATCTGTGAGATGGTTGTTTTCCAGAAGCTCACAAAGGGAATCGTAATGCTGCCGCGCCAAAACTTCCGTAGGCACCATCAGCGCACTCTGGTAGCCGTTCTCGGCAGTCAGTATCATCGCCAGGAAAGCCAGCACGGTCTTTCCGCTTCCCACGTCTCCCTGAACCAGCCGTGCCATTCTCGTGGTGCTCTTCAAATCATTTTCGATTTCATTCCACACCCGCATCTGCGCCCTGGTCAGAGGAAACGGAAGATTTTCGATCACTTCCTCCGTCGCCCATACAGCGTGGATGGGGAATGCATTGCGGATGTCTTCCGTCCGCTCCTTCAGCTGACGCATCGCCAGCAGGAAGAAGAAAAATTCATCGAAGACCAGGCGCTTTCTCGCTTTCCGGAGCATTTCCATATTGTCGGGAAAATGAATCTGCTCCACGGCAAAATTAATCTCGCACAAGCCGTTTTCCCTCCGGATCTCTTCCGGCAGGTATTCCTGCTCCAGCGCCCGGTCCTCAAAGATCTGACGGACCGCCCGGACGACCATTTTGTTGGTCAGACCTTTGGTCAGACCGTACACCGGCTGCAGGTGGCTGATCATCTCATCGTAAGCTCCCAGGGTAAAGATTTCCGGCTGTTCCATCACCAGCCGCCCGGATTTTTCCTGTACCTTTCCCCGGAACACGTAGGACGCTCCCTTTTTCAGCGTGGAGCGGAGAAACGGCATGTTAAACCAGGTCAGCTGGAGTCTGGCTGTCCCCTCCGTGAGTTCCAGCAGGATCACGGATTTTCTCGTATTCCCCTTCACCGAAGGGCTGTGAGTGATCCTTCCCTGTACCGCGCATTTTGTGCCTGTCCGAAGGTTCTGCAGGGGAACCGGAGCCGTATACTGGTCGTATTCTCTGGGATAATAATGCAAAAGCTGCCGCAAAGTGGTAACTCCCACTTTTGCGAACAGCTTTTCCGTCTTTTCTCCGATCCCCTTCAGATTTCTTAAAGGTTCGTCTCTCAATTTATTCCACCGAAACCACGCAGTAGTAAATCGGCTGGCCGCCGCAGTTTACTTCCACGTCGCAGTCCGGATATGCCTCGCCGACCATTTCACCCAGTTTTTCGGCATCTTCCTCGCTCATGTCCGCTCCGTAATAGATGCTGATCAGTTCACTGTCCTCATCCATCATCGCGTCAACCATTTCTTTGGCAACCGTCAGTACGTCCTGTCCTACCGCCAGGATTCCACGATCGCCGATTCCCATAATGTCTCCCTGACGGATCTCCTTGTCGTCGATGTGCGTATCACGCACCGCGTAGGTCACCTGTCCGGTCTTTACCTGTTTGATCGCCTCGGTCATTTCCTCTGCGTTTTCTTCCGCGCTCTTCTCCGGCACATAGCTGATCATCGCAGTGATGCCCTGTGGAACCGTAGTGGTTGGAATGACAAATACCTTTTTATCTTTCGTCATCGCCTGCGCCTGGTTGGCTGCCAGGATAATATTTTTATTGTTCGGGAAGATAAAGATATTCTTGGCATTTACTTTTCCGATTGCCGTCAGCATATCTTCCGTACTCGGATTCATCGTCTGTCCGCCTTCGATCAGATAGTCCACGCCCAGCTCTTTGAAGATCTGCGCAATACCATCACCGATGGAAACAGCCAGGAAACCAATCTCTTTCTGTTCCGCTTCCTCCAGCTCATGGCGGCGTTTTTCATCTGCCTCCGCCTGCTCCTTGGCAATCTTCTCTGCGTTCTTGATCAGACGCTCCTGATGTTCCTCGCGCATGTTGTCGATCTTCATTCTCGTCAGCTGTCCATAGGTCAGCGCTTTGGAGATTGCCTTGCCAGGATCATTGGTATGTACATGAACCTTGACAATCTCATCGTCCGCCACCAGTACAATGGAATCACCGATGGAATTGAGGAAATCCTTGAATGACAACTCTTCCTCCTCCGGCATCGGCTGTTCCAGCATGATAATGAACTCGGTGCAGTATCCGAATTTGATCTCCTGCTCAGTCTCTTTGGACGGTCTGACAAATTCTGTCTTTGCCTCCGGAGTCTCAAAATTCAGATCGATCTCCTTGCCCAGGAACGCGTCTCTCGCTCCCTCAAGCACCGTAACCAGACCCTGTCCGCCGGAATCCACAACGCCTGCTTCCTTCAGTACCGGCAGCATCTCCGGCGTCTGGGACAGCACATACTGGGCGTGAGCGATCACATCCTCAATAAAGCTTCCAAGATCCTCACAATCCATCGCAAGCTCCGCCGCTTTCGCAGCAGCTCCCTTCGCAACAGTAAGGATGGTTCCCTCTTTCGGTTTCATAACCGCCTTGTACGCTGTCTCCACCGCTTTCTCCATGGCTGCAGCCAGCACAAGGGCGTCAATCTCGTCATGTTCGCGGATTACCTTAGTAAATCCACGCAGAAGCTGTGATAAAATAACTCCGGAGTTTCCACGGGCTCCCCGTAAAGAACCGGAAGAGATTGCTTTCGCCAGATCGTACATGCTCGGATCTGTAAGGCTGTTGACCTCCTTTACCGCCGACATGATCGTCAGCGTCATATTGGTACCAGTATCGCCATCCGGAACAGGAAATACATTTAATTCATTGATCCATTCCTTTTTCACTTCCAGATTCTTTGCACCCGCCAGAAACATTTTTGTAAAAAGCCCGGCGTCTATCTTATTTGTATCCACTTCTCTCATTTCCTCCTATATCATCAATCAATGACGCGAACGCCTTCCACCATGATGTTGATGTGTTCAATCTCCATACCGGTGAATTCTTCCACTTTATACTTCACATTATTGATCAGGTTGTCCGTCACGGCGCTGATGCTGACGCCGTAGGAAACGATCACATGGAAGTCCAGGGAAATTTTATTGTCGTTGATCACAACATTAATTCCATGCTTCAGGCTGTCCCTCTTCAGAAGCTTGACCAGACCATCTTTCATGTTGACTGCCGCCATACCGACAATGCCGAAGCATTCCACCGCCACACTGCCTGCGTACATGGCAATGACATCCGGATTGATAACGATTTCTCCCAAGCCTGTATTCATTCGACCTTTCATGCCTTAACCCTCCAATTCTATTAAATTGAGTGAAACATTATGATATATTATAACCGCTTTTTGCTGAAAATGAAAGTTGAAAATGAAAAACAATCATATTTTTCATTTTTTACTTGCAAAAAAAGACCGAATCTGTTAGAATAATCTATGTTGTGAGCCTGGATTACCATATCAGGCTTTAGAACGTATGTCAAGGAGGTGCGATCATGGCAAAGTGTGCAATTTGTGAAAAAGGTGCTCATTTCGGAAACAACGTAAGTCATTCACATAGAAGAACCAACAAAATGTGGAAATCTAACGTAAAATCAGTAAAAGTTAAAGTAAACGGCGTACCGCAGAAAATGTACGTATGTACTTCCTGTCTGAGATCCGGAAAAGTTGAGCGTGCTTAATTTTTTAAGATGTTTCGGCAGAGGGGCTGACGCAGTGCTGATGGAAATCGGCGGGCGGCAGCCCTCTTTTTCATTTTAAAAATACATCAGCTGCCCGTCTGACGGAGCAGCTGCAAAATATACTCAGAAAAGCCGCCGGCATTCTTTCGATGCACGACGGCTTTTTTGCGGACATGTTAGTCTAATATATTCTCTGTATTTCTTATGACTCTACTATAACAGAGAAATATTAAAAAAACATGACACTTTTTCTTAAAGATTCTTGAATGAAGTATTAACTGCAGAAAAGATTATACCCCAAAAGGAGCAGCAATGCCGCAGCCAGCACACAAAGGAACGAATTCGGTATCAGCATTCCGATCAGAATCCCGATACCGATCCAGAACAGTAAAAAGCCAAGAATCCGACACACATGTCTACTCCTTTTGACTTCCCTCTTGATTTATTATATGCTCTACTTCTTCCGCTGTATACTCCTTTTCTCCGCCCTTCTGGCTGAAACGGCTGATGATGTCCGGAGCCATATCGATCACTTTGGACACCGCATCCTGATTCTTGATATTTACAAGACGGGTTCCGTTTTTGTTGATCACCAGAACGGCGCTGGGTGAGATTTTTCCTCCCATTCCTCCGCCGCCATTGCTCTTGGCATTCTCCTGAAATGCTCCTGCCGCAACACCAAAGGATACGTCCACCAGCGGAAGCAGGATCGTATCGTTAATGTGGATCGCTTCTCCTACAACGGTCTTTGTGGTGATAAAGCTGTCCATTCCCTTGAACAGCGCTTCCACCGTCGACTGAAAATTATTTTCTTTTTCTGCCATTTTTCTGCCTCCTTATATTGAAATTCTGTAACTATTCAGCCCAGGTTTGCGCATTTTCTGTATAGAATCCTGATATTTCTGTCACGATACAGATGCCAAAGCATCCGGACCAGTGTAATCCCATAAATCCTGCCCGCAAAACTCATATCCGTGCGGAAAAGTTTCTGTTCAAATACCGGTATGATCTTCAGTTCCTGCGGAAGCGCCGGATAAAACAGGCTCAGCGCTCCAAGCGCCTGACCGGTCACAGCCGGATCCTCAAAACCGAATTTCAGTTCGCCTTTTACCTTTCTCGGACGTATTTCCCGGAGCAGCCCGAGGATTTCCCTCATCAGCAGTTTCATACCTTCCTGAAAAGGCTCCGAGGACAAAAATCGTTTCCACTCCCTGCAGGTTCTCTTCAAACGCTGCAGCGATTCCCGGGTTCGGTTCAGAATACCGGCGATGCGCTGCGGGAGGCCAAAAAGTTTTCCCAGCCACCGGAATACCATGCGAAAACATCCGGAAACCTTTCTTCCGATCCACTGAAGAAACCGTACGGCTTTCTCCCATGGAATCTCTCCGGAATCCTGCGTTATTTGTTCCGGATGTTCTTCCGCAGAGATTGCTTCCGTCTGTCTCCGGCTCTCCTGCTTTGCATCACGCTCCAGTTCCTTTCCCGAAACGCTTTCCTCCGGTTCATAATTCGCTTTCGCAGTTTCTTTTTTCAGGGTTTCTTTTTCCGCAATCACTTTTTTTGCGGCTTCTTTCTCCGGAGTTTCTACGTTCTCTCCCTTTTCTGCCTTTGCGGCCGTTCTTTCGCCTTCCTGCTTTTCTTTCCCTGGCCGGTCTCCTCTGCCGAACCTGTGCAGAGGAATTCCCAGCACTCTGACAGCGCCTTTCGCCTGTCCGTTCCGATAGATGCCCTCCAGTACAAACAGCCGGAACAACCAGGAAACTTTCCCGCGGACCGCCAGTTTTTCCAGACCATCTTCCTGTTTGTGGATCTCTCCGTAATAGCGGACAGGGACAAACAGAAGCGAACAAAGGATCAGAAGCAGCAGGAAAAGGAGAACCAGCAGTACAATTCCTATTATTTTCAGTATCAGCAACAAAATATGTACCATTTGTAACTCCTGTTAAATTTTACCTCCATCTGCCCGCTCCAGAAGCCAGGCTCTGATATTCATATCTTTTGTCTCCCGGTAAACCTCCTGTACGATCTGCACCAAAATCAACAATGCCTCCAGGCGGGTAAAACCGATCCCCACGATCATCGGGCACTGAACCCTCAGCGCTTTCTGAAGCAGAAGCTCTGACGGTATCAGATCCAGATTGTTTTCCTCGTTGGAAGCAATCGTCACAAGCCATACGCCCGGCACCGGTTTTCCTTTCTCCAGCCGCCGGATCAGCTTTCTTTCCTGTCCTCTGACAGTATTTCCCAGATACAGATTTTTATACCATGTCAGCATGAAATCCCATCCTTCAATAATATTTCCGATTTCCCCAGAGATTTGCTTTTTTCAGCTCCAGGTATTCCTCATAGGCAGTCTCCAGTATCTGTTTCTCATTGGAAAATTTCAGCAGATGGTAAGCCTCATGGAATTTGTAATAACCGGAATCCACAAAGTATTCCTCCCGCTGCGGCCTGCTGTGAAAACTCTGAGAACTCATCAGATACCAGTGTACCACTTTGTGTACGTTTCCTTCAGGAATCTTAAAGCTGTACTGGCTCTTGCCCACATACCGGACCGCCGACGCAAGGGCCCCCGCTTCCTCATACACTTCGCGGACAGCAGTTTCCTTAAAATCTTCCCCCTCCTCAACAGTGCCTTTCGGGAGCACCCAGCAGGTATATTTATTTTTATAATTTTTATACAGTGTCAGAATCTTCCCGCGATGAATGACAACTCCTCCACAGCTTACTGCTTCTATCATCTTGCGTCCTCCTGAGTCAAAGTATACGCCATTTTCTTCGCAGACGCAACCATAAAGTGCTGCCGGCCGCACAGCGGAACAGTTCTTTTCCTGTTCCCCGTGTGGCCGGCAGCGTATCTTAACGGTCTCCGTAATATGCTTCAAAAACCTGACGGGCGATCGGAGTCGCCACGGAACTTCCGCTTCCGGCAGCCTCCGCGATCACAGCAACCACCAGATCCGGATCCTCCGCGTTGGAAAATCCGACAAACCAGGAATGAGTATCCTCCGTCATATCTCCATGTTCCGCCGAACCGGTTTTTCCCGCAATATTGTAATCCAGATCATTGAGGGATCTTGCCGTACCGTCTTTCACAACGCCAAGCATCAGCTCCGTCAGCTTATCTGCTTCCGAGGTACTCATCACCTCCGCCAGACGTTCGGATTCGTATTCCTCCACCAGTGTTCCGTCGTGCGATTCCACCCGGTCTACAAAATATGGTTTCATCATCACACCGTCATTTGCCACCGCCGCGGTGATCAGAGCCATCTCCATCGGCGTAACCACCGTATTTCCCTGACCGATGGAAGTCTGCATCATCAGCGCCTCCGCCGTGGAACTGTCCACAGAAAAGCGGGAGCGGCTGGTCGGCAGTTCCAGATCCAGCCTGCTGTTCAGATACAGGCTGTCTGCAAGCGTCTGAAATCCTCCCTTGTCCAGAGACAGTCCGATCGTAGCAAACGCCGTATTGCAGGAATTGGCAAACGCTTCGTAAAAATCCTGCTGCCCATGAACGCTGTTGCCCGCGCAGTGGAGCGTATAGTTTCCGCTGGTCAGTTCTCCCTCACAGTCGAAGGAAAAGCCGTCCACCGTCTGATTCTGACGCAGATACGCCAGGGCCGTTACGATCTTGAACGTTGATCCCGGCGGATACTGACCCTGAAGTCCCCGGTTCAGGAACACTCCGCTGTCACTGTCCGCATTCAGGCTTTCCCATTCCTCATCAATATTATTCGGATTGAAGGACGGCTTGCTGACACTCACCAGTACCCTTCCCGTATCCGGTTCCAGAGCGATCACCGCGCCCTTATGATCCCCCAATGCATCGTAGGCTACCTGCTGCATATGGGAGTTGATGGTGGTGATCACATTATCACCGATATTCTTCTGATCCTTAAACTCGTTTTTCAGCCGTTCCAGCGGATCGGCATGGGATTCCAGCAGCTGATAGTTTTGCGTGGCTTCCAGGCCGCTGCTTCCTTTGCTCAGATACCCGACCACATGGGCAAAAAGTTCCGCATGAGGATATACTCTTGTCTCATTTCCCTCCTCATCCACATCGGTACGCGCCAGTTCCACATTGTCCGAGGAAATGATGCTTCCGCGGATGACCTTCTCCGCATAATCCTTCTGGCGGGTATTATGAGAATCGCTCAGATACGTCTCTTTCTGTGTCACATTGAAGTAAACCAGGTACGCGATCAGAGACAGGAAAATACCGATAAACAGATAAGACACGATAAAATACGGCCGTCCCGGATTACCAGCGGAGGCTTTTTTCTGTCTGTTCTTCGATTCTCCGTCCGAGGTCATCTTCTTCCGGGAGGTCTGTTCTTCCCGTTCCGCGGCCTGTTGGCTGCGGCTTTTTCCTGCCGGCGTTCCCTGACGTTTTGTCTGCCGGTCCCGAGCCGGTTTTTGCGGTTGTTTTTGACTTTTTCCGTTTTTGTTTGTTTCTTTTCGCAAGCGCTTCACCTTCGTCTTCCCTTAAGATATACAGTCCCTGAATGATCGAGAACATCAAAATGGTACACAGCATGGAGCTTCCGCCGTAGCTTACCAGCGGCAGCGTGATACCTGTCAGCGGAATAAACTTTGTAATCCCCCCGATGGTCAGGAATACCTGGATCGCGTACTCAGAGCCGAGGCCCATCGCGATCAGTTTATAAAATCTTTTGTTCATCTTCATCGAAATGTTGACAATCAAAAGGAACATGGACATACAGAGCAGGATCAGGCAGATTCCAAAAATAACGCCCATCTCCTCGCAGATCGCACAGAACGTCGCATCCATCGTCGCAAGCGGAATGCTTGTGGGCGATCCCTCAAACAATCCGGTTCCGAACCAGCCGCCGGAACTCAGTCCGAACAGCGCCTGGATCACCTGGTAACCCGCATCATAATTGCTGAAAGGATCCCTCCAGACCTGAACCCTGGTACGCACATGACTGAAAAGAAAATACGCCGCCACACAGGCGACCGCCATGCCTCCCAGACCCAACAGCGGGTACACAGGCTTTCGCGTTGCCAGATAAATGACCACCACATAAGCCACAAAATACACCAGAGCGGTTCCAAGATCCGTGGAAGCCACCAGGATCAGCACATGCAGCGCCGCCACCACGGTGGTGATCACAACCTTCCGGAAGGAATTGTCTTCCCGGAGCATACCTGCCATAAAGAATACAAGAGTGATCTTGACAAATTCAGAAAACTGGAAGGTAAATCCGTTTTCTCCTCCGAACTGGATAGAAAGCTTGGCGCCTCTTGAAGTCACAGCCAGCACAAGCACCGCTCCGATCATCAAAAGACCGGCGATTCCGTACAGCCAGGTCAGATCTTTCAGTATTTTTACTTTGCGGATGATCACCGGAACGATGAACGAAAGCAGCGTGGATATCACAATGATCTTAAACTGCGTCTCCGCTCTGGCAGCGTTCAGCCTTGTAAGCATGATCAGACCGATACACAGCAGCATACACATATTGTTCAGAAGGATCATGGACGCCTTTTTAAACAACAGCCGGTACACCACCTGCACACCCAGAAGATATCCCAGCGTGCACAGGAACATCTTGATAATATAAAACTCCCGTTCCTGAAGGTACATGACGAAAAAGCAGATAAAGTTCATCAGCAGGATCATAAGGATCTGCTTTTCAAGAATGTAGCTTCTCTCTTCCTCATCCCTCTCCCGCAGCGCCAGAAAAGACTGAACGGTAAAAAGCACCATCAGAAGCGTGATCAGATATTTTGATAATTGTACGATAACATTAACCATATATTTCCCCTTACTCTACCCTGCGGCGGAAATGCCCCCTGGTATATTCTCTGTCCGTTTCCGGCACACTGCCATGCAGATACGCCTGAAGAAACTGCTCCGCAATCTCTTTCGTCTCCCCTGCGCTCTCAAAGGAAAAGGAAAGCCGTACGGAACGCGGCGACAATTTTTTCACCGCCTCCGCTTCCTTCAAAAGCCCCAGCGGCACACTGTTGTAAACCACATTATAACAGAAATCGCAGTAACATTTCACCGGAAAAGACTTCCCGTAACGGTCTTTCAGAGAAACCATCGCCTTCTTCCGGTTGCACCCGTCCATGGTCTTTTTCACACACTGAACGGATACCATCATCGGCAGATAGCCATAGACCACGAGTTCACTACGGCTGTTGTCCCGCTGTGTCAGTTCATACTGGTTCAGCTCATAAGGCACTGTATCTCCGGCGGTCTTTCGCTCCTCCCAGAACTGCTGAGCCTCATGATTCATCGTATACAGGCTGTAATCCGTTAGGATCCGGTCAGCCAGCCCTGCTTCCTGCAAAAAAGCGCTGGTTTCCAGATTCCGGATCAGAAAACCGCCCAGGCCTTCCTGAACCAGCTCCCGGAAAGTATCCCTCCAGGGATTGAGCTGCCCGTCTCTCACCGCGTGGGGCAGCGCCAGCCAGAGTTCTTTTCCCTGCGCCTCTGCGGCAGCCAGTGTCATCAGAACTTCTTCCGTATAATTCTCCTGGGAAAAACAGAACATATCCGCATAGATTCTGGATATCTCCGGGATCTCCATCAGAGTCCCGAGCTGATTCTTTGTTTCCGCCAGAGCCGTCACTTTGATTTCTTTGATCTCTGTATTCTCTGCGTTCTGTTTTGCCGGATCCTCTGTCTTTTTTGGTGCCCGGCGGCGGAACGGCAGTACAAGCTCCTGTTCCAGCCGGTCCAGCGCTTCCCGGCGCAGTTCGCTGAGAAACTGCATGGGAAGGAAGATATCCTCATCCATGATAATATCCAGATGTTCAAAATAAAACGGTGTATTTCCCGTCTTTTCCATCTGGCTTCGCACCCTTTCTTCCGTCAGAGGCTGTTTCTGCGCTTTCTGGATTCCTTCCTTTTCCACGGTCACGCAGGCTTCCCCTGCATACACGGTCAGTGCAGCCGGCATCGTTCCGCACAGCGTCAGATAGCCGCTCACCGGCTCTTTGGGCATGGTATCCAGATAATCTCTCTGGATCTCATAGAACAGCTGCTCGTTCCTGCGTCCTCTCCGGCTTCCGACCGTCTGCTTCTCATTCTTCAGCGCCATCATGTCCCGGCCGTTGCGCACTTTATAATAACTCTGATTAAATCCGTCCCGGTTGTAAATATCGTAAAGCTTCTTCAGATCCTCCGGCAGCACCTTGTACCTGCCCGGATTCTGCTCATAAAGATCCAGATATTTCCGGTAAATACTCACAACACCTGCCGTATATTCCGGCTTTTTCATCCTGCCTTCGATCTTCAGGGAGGTCACTCCCGCCCGGAGAATCTCCGGCAGCAGCTCCACGGTACACATATCTTTGGGACTGAGCGGATATTCATCGCCCGGTTCCCCCAGCCTTCTGCCTTTCTCATACACCTCGTAAGGAAGACGGCAGGGCTGCGCGCATCTTCCCCTGTTTCCGCTCCTGCCTCCGATCAAACTGGACATCAGGCACTGTCCGGAATAACAGTAGCACAGCGCTCCATGAACAAAGCATTCGATTTCCAGTCCTGTGGTTTTGTGAATCTTCTGGATCTCTGCCAATGACAGCTCCCGTGCCGGAACCACACGGCTCACTCCCTGCTGTTCCAGCATCCGCGCCGCCGCGGAACCGGTCACCGTCATCTGCGTGCTGGCGTGAACCGCCAGATCCGGAAACCAGCGGCGGATCGCCCGCAGCGCTCCCAGATCCTGGACAATGACCGCATCCAGCCCCTGCCGATAGTAAGGCAGAAGATATTCGTAGAGCTGTTCTTCCAGTTCTTCCTCTTTAAAGAGAGTATTGACGGTCAGATACAGTTTTTTTCCATGAAGATGCACGAAATCGATTGCCCGGAGGATTTCCTCCTCCGTCAGATTCTTTGCATATGCTCTTGCGCCAAAAGCCGTGCCGCCCAGATAGACCGCGTCCGCCCCCGCCGCCAGAGCCGCCGTCAGCGCCTCATAAGAGCCTGCCGGCGCCAATAACTCTGTTTTCATCCTCTATCTCCTAAAAACGGGCGATTACCCTTATCTGCAATCCCCCGTTTTCTTTCTTCTTCTTATTTTAACAATTCTTCCAGTTCCTCATTTGTCTTGGAAAGCTGTTCGGAAAGCTCTTCTTTCTCTTTTCTGAGCTGTTCCAGTTCTTCCTTCATGCTCTCCAGACGCACTTTTGTCTCTGCCAGTTCACTCCGCAGCTCATAGCTTTCAGCATCCTTGGCTTCCATATCTTCTTCCAGCATCTCTGCCTGTTCTCTTGCCTTAAAGTAATCATCCGCCACATTCAGGGAGATCAGTGTATGTTTTGTGTCCACCGACAGCCGATTGTAACCCTGAAGCTGACTCAGTTCGCCGATCTTCTGATTTATGTATGAAGCTACTTTCTGCAGATACTCAGGGCTTTCATAACCGCTGAGCGTGATGATCTTTCCATCTATTAAAACCTGTGTCGTGTTTTTCACTGCCATCTTATTTGTACTTCCTCCAAATATTCTCATATAGATTATCATATAACGAAAATTCCAGAAAAACAACCTTTTTCTGCAAAATACTCCATCTGCGCCAGAACAGTGCAGCCGACGGAAGGGTTATCTCCGTTATTCAGACGTCGGAAGCGCAAAACCCAGATGGCAGCAGGCCAGCTCTGTGGCAACCCTTCCACGGGGCGTCCGATTGATGAATCCATTCTTGATCAGATACGGTTCATAAACCTCCTCGATCGTCCCTGCATCTTCTCCGACAGCTGCCGCCAGGGTATCCAATCCCACCGGACCGCCGGCAAATTTTTCAATGATCGTAGTCAGAAGCAGACGGTCCGTCTGATCCAGACCGTATTTATCCACCTCCAGGAGATCCAATGCGAAAGACGCAACCTCCCGAGTGATCCGTCCGTCGTATTTCACCTGCGCGAAATCCCGCACACGTTTCAGGATCCGGTTGGCAAGACGAGGGGTGCCTCTCGAACGTTTTGCCATCTCCCTGGCTCCCTCCGGATCTACTTCCACATCCAGCACCCGCGCGGAATGCAGGATGATCGCAGCCAGTTCTTCTTCCGTATAAAACTCCAGATGATGGATCACCCCGAAACGGTCCCGGAGCGGAGCGGTCAGAAGACCGGCTCTCGTCGTCGCGCCCACCAGAGTAAAACGGGGCAAGTCCAGCCGGATCGACCGTGCCGATGAACCTTTGCCGATCATAATGTCGATCGCATAATCTTCCATCGCCGGATAAAGGACCTCCTCCACCTGCCGGTTGAGACGATGGATCTCGTCCACAAAAAGGACATCCCCTTCCTGCAAATTGTTCAGGATTGCCGCCATCTCACCCGGCTTCTCGATCGCCGGACCGCTGGTGACTTTCATATGCGTCCCCATCTCATTGGCAATAATGCCTGCCAGCGTCGTCTTACCCAGACCGGGCGGTCCATAGAACAGGACATGATCCAGCACATCCCCTCTCTGCTTTGCCGCTTCGATATAAACTTTCAGATTTTCCTTGGTCTTTTCCTGACCGATATAGTCGTCCAGAGTCTGAGGACGAAGAGTCCCTTCTATTTTAATATCTTCTTCCAGCACCTCTGTGGTAATCATTCTCTTTCCCATACCCGCTCCTTAAAACAGATACTTCAGTGCAGCTTTCAGGACCGCTTCCGTGTCCATGTCCGCCGCGCCCGCTACCTTCTTCACTGCCTGCAGCGCCTCTGTACCGGAATATCCCAGAGCCACAAGGGCCTGCACCGCTTCGCTGGACGCATCCTCGCCGGCCTGCACCGTCTCTTTCGCCTGAGTTGCGGCAAGCTTCTGTTCAAAAGCTTCCTCCAGACTGAATTTATCCTTCAGTTCCAGGATCAGCTTCTGCGCCGTCTTTTTTCCAATCCCCGGCGCTTTGGCAATCGCCGCCGCATCGTCGGCAAGCACCGCGAAACGAAGCGTGTCGGCGCTCATCGCAGAAAGAACCCCGATTGCCGCCTTCGGTCCGATTCCATTGACGCCGATCAGCAGACGGTAGACCTGCAGATCGTCACGGGTCAGAAAACCAAACAGCTGGAGCGCATCCTCCCTGACATTCAGATAGGTATAAATTTTCAGTTCTTCTCCTTCCCGCAGCCCGGAATCCAGGACGCTGGAGGGAACAAATATCTCATAACCGATCCCTCCGTTTTCCAGGATCAGACGATCGGAAGTCACTTCTTCTACAATTCCCTTGATGTATCCTATCATTTTCTTTTCCTTTCCAATGCACCCGTCAATTATAACAGATGTTTCCGGCAGACGCAAGTGGACCCGGCAGGCGAAAAAAAACCATTTTCCTGTTGCTTTATGCGGATGGCGGGTTTTATAATGTAGGAAATTCTATTTCAGAGGTGTACGTATGAAAATTGTTTCCTGTTTTTTTACTCCGGATTTTCCTGTTCCGGAACGTTTTCTGTCCGGGATGGATATTTTTTTTGACATCGAAACCACCGGCCTGAACTGGCGCAGGTCGCATCTTTATCTGATCGGCGCCGCGATCTACCATCCCGAATCGAAGATTTGGGAGCTGATCCAGTGGTTTGCGGATGAGCCGGCGCGGGAACTGGACCTGCTGGATGCTTTTGCGGAGTTTCTTGTGCCGTTTCAACGGATCATTCATTATAACGGCTCCGGATTCGACCTTCCTTATCTGCAGAAGAAATATGAGTTTTACCGCCGGGAAGTTCCTTTTTGCGAGATGGATACCCTGGATCTGTACCGCAAATTCCGTCCATTTCAGAAACTGTTCGGTCTTCCCTCCATGAAACAGAAATCCCTGGAAGCATTTGCCGGTTTTTCCCGTGAGGATACCTTCAGCGGCGGAGATCTGATCTATGCGTATGAGGAATATCTTGCCTCTGCAAATCCTGCACTGCTGAAAACACTGTATCTTCACAACAAAGAGGATGTGTTGGGCATGGTACAGATTCTTTCTCTTTATGGGCTGGCAGATCTTTTCTCCGGCAATTTTACGATTTCCGGGATTACACTCAGCCCTCCTTCGCTGATTCTCAGCCTGTCCCTGGAAGTTCCTGTCTTTCTTCCGTTTACCAGGAAATCAGGCGTCTTTTCTGTGACGGCGGACCAGAAGCTGGCTCGCCTGGAAATTCAGGGACAGCGGAGAGAACTAAAATTTTTCTTTCCAAATTATAAGGATTATTATTACCTCCCTCTGGAAGACACCGCGATCCATAAGAGCGTCGGCGCTTACGTGGATGCCGAACACAGAGAAAAAGCCAAAGCATCCAACTGCTATCAGCGCCATCAGAGTCTGTTCTTCCCACAGCCGTCCGAAATCATTTCGCCGGTTTTTCGGGAAGAATATAAAGCAAAGGAATGTTTCTTTGAGTGGAAGGATTCTCTATCGGAAGAAAAAGATCTTTTTTCTCAGTACGCAGCAGCTGTACTGTCACACCAGGGTCACCTGTGAAGCAGCCTCATAGCTTTCCTTCCTTTGATCCGTCTTTTTCTGCGTCTGCATTCTCTTCCTTCCGCTCATCCTGCTTTTTCATCTTCTGAATATGGTTCAGATGTGGATAGGCATCCACGAACCGTCGGATTGAACGATCCAGCAGCTTTTTGCTTTTTTCCCGGGTAATTCCCAGCTTTTCCGCATGTTCCAGGATCTCCCGTTTCACCTTCTCCCTTCGCTGGTTCAGTTCTTCCTTTTTTCCTGTTCCATAATCAACCAGTCCATCCAGCTTCTGACTGCCTTCCTGACGCAGAGTTTCCATATAATTCTTCATGATCTTCCGCGCCTTTCCCGGATAAACCCGTACCTTATGGCCTGTCTCCCGGCGAAAAGCGGAAAATTTTTGTCGGGCCTCTTCCGCCGCACCGGTGAGACGGTTTTTCTGCAGAATTTCCAGAAATTCTGCCCGAAGCTGTTCCATTTTTCTGATCTTGTGATCCATCGTAAATGCCGCTGCCGCCGATATTCCGAAATCAATACAGTAGATCAAAGTAATTACAACAATTACCACTTTTCCCGCACGGACATCGATCTGTCGGAAGATCCAACTCACCCATGGCTGCAGAATATAAAACATCAGAAGCGTAAACACTCCCCAGCAGACTGTACTCTCCGGGCAGATCTTTCCCTGAAAATTCCACTTTTTCTCTGTATAATCCCACCATCTGGTATGAAATACAGCCTCCAACACCTCAGCTGTTACAAATTCCAGAATCGTCGCAAGGACAGCACCGCAGAAAAACAACGGCAGCCATTGCCCAGCCAAAGGCCGCAAAATCAGGTAAACGGAAAGCGCCCCAAATCCATAAATTGTCAAAAACGGACCGGTAACGAAGCCCCTGTTCACCGGATGTCCTTCCACCACGGACATATAACAGCTTTCCCAAACCCAGCCGAGAAAACAATAGATCCAGAACCAGCCCAACAAAAAATAAAGCTCAATGCCTGCTATCTGTAACGTCCACATAGTCCCCTCATAAAACTGCCTCCTGTTCCGGCAGTCCTCTCTTTTGCTGAAAAAAGCTGCCACATCTGACAGTTCCATCAAAACAGCCAATCCCTTACAACGAAATACTCTGTTTTGACAGAAACCCTGTCAATGTGACAGCCCTTAATGATTAATCACTTTCAAACAGTAAGCTTACTCTTCCTCAGAAACCTCATCAGAGTATACGGTCTCTTCCTCAGCCGGAGCTTCTGTCTCCAGAACTTTCATGCTCAGAGAAATCTTCTTCTCCTCCTCGTTGAAATCAACAACTTTCGCAGTGATGTTCTGACCAATCTGGAGTACGTCTGCCGGTTTCTCCACATGCTCTCTGGAAATCTGGGATACATGCAGCAGAGCGTCAACACCCGGCTCCAGTTCTACGAAAGCACCGAAATCAGTCATACGTGCAACGGTTCCCTCTACAACATTTCCCACTGCGTATTTCTCAGCAGCGTTCAGCCATGGATTCTCCTCCGGGAATTTCATGGACAGAGCGATCTTGTCACCGTTGATGTCTTTGATCAGAACTTTTACGTTATCGCCAACTTTGAAGACTTTCTTCGGATTTTCCACACGTCCCCAGGACATCTCAGAAATATGAAGCAGTCCGTCTGCGCCGCCCAGATCGATAAATGCGCCGAAATCGGTTACGTTCTTGACAACACCCTCTACTGTGTCTCCCACAGCGATGCGTGCAAACAGCTCTTCCTGCATTTTCTTCTTCTCTTCTACAATCAGCTGTTTTCTGTCGCCGATGATTCTTCTTCTTCTCGGATTGAACTCAGTGATCACAAATTCGATTTCCTGATCCGCATATTTGGAAAGATCTTTCTCGTATACATCAGATACCAGGCTTGCAGGAATAAAGATTCTTGCCTCGTCAATCACAACGCTCAGTCCGCCGTTCAGTACCTGTGAAACTTTCGCTTTAAGAACCTCATGATTCTCGAATGCTTCTTCCAGACGTTTGTTGCCTTTTTCAGCAGCAAGACGTTTGTAGGTCAGAAGTACCTGTCCTTCTCCGTCATTTACCTTCAGAACTTTTACTTCCATTTTGTCCCCAGGCTGTGCTACGGTGTGAAGGTCAATATTGGAATCGTTGGAGTATTCATTTTTCGTAAGAATACCGTCGGCCTTGTAGCCGATGTTCAGAATGATTTCCTCATCCTTAACGTCGATTACCGTTCCTTCAACGACTTCTCCGTTTCTGATTGTTTTAAATGATTCATCCAGCATTTGTTCAAAACTTAATTCTGACATGTTTTTGAACCTCCTCAATTATTTTATTTGGGGTGGATGCCCCTGCTGTAATACCTACACGACCAAATGATTGAAAAGGCTTTGTATCCAAATCAACGAGTGTCTCTATAAAGTAAGTATTTTTACATTCTTCCTTACATATCTCGTACAACTTCTGAGTATTGGAACTGTGCCTGCCGCCTATGACAAGCATCGTATCCACAGTCCCTGCAAGCGTTCTCGCCTCAGTCTGTCTCTCCTCCGTTGCGTTACAGATAGTATTTAAAACACTAATATCATAACTCTTTTTCGAAAAAATTTCAACTAAATCTTTAAATTTGTTGTAATTAAATGTCGTCTGTGCCACGATACTTACTTTTTTTCCATTTTCCGGCACAAAACTGCGCGCTTCTTCCTCCGTGGAAATCACCGTGACCGGACCGCTGGCCCACCCTTTGATTCCTTCTACTTCCGGATGGGGTTCGCTGCCGATGATCACGATATGATTTCCTTTTTCACTCTCCTGCTCGACGATCCGGTGGATCTTCCTCACAAAGGGACAGGTGGCATCCACCAATGTCAGCCCCTGCGCTTTGATCTTGTCACAGATTCTTCGCGGCACCCCGTGGGACCGGATAATCACCGTTCCTTCCGTGATCCGTTCCAGCTCCTCCTCCGAACGGATCACCTGGACGCCCCGGGCTGCCAGATCCTCGACCACCTGCTCATTATGAATGATCGGTCCGTAAGTGTAGACAGGCTTCTGTCCTTTTTCAATCTGCTCATAGACCGTATCCACTGCCCGCTTCACGCCGAAGCAGAAGCCGGCGCTCTTTGCCACTGTCACTTCCATCGGTTCTCTCCTTCTTTTTTTATACGCCGCGCCGTTCCTTGCACAGTCTCTGCACGGTTTCCACCACTTCTTCAATGGTCATATTGGAACTGTCCACTTCCACAGCGTCTTCCGCCCTGCGCAGGGGAGAGATTTCACGGTTCATATCTCTTTGGTCTCTCTCAATGATATCCGCCTCGATCACCGCCAGATCGCCTTCGATTCCTTTCGCTTTCAGTTCTTCATATCTGCGCACGGCACGCACGTGAGAACTGGCGGTGAGATAGATCTTCAGCTGTGCATCCGGCAGCACCGCTGTTCCAATGTCCCGTCCATCCATCACCACATCCTGATTCGCCGCCATCTCTTTCTGCAGCGCCGTCAGCTGCCTGCGGACGCCAGGATAGATACTGGTGGCAGAAGCCATATTTCCGACTTCCTCGTTACGCAGAGATGCAGTCACGTTTTCCCCGTTCAAATAAACCTGTTGTTCACCGTTTTCATATCCGATGGTCACATCCGCTTCCAAAGCCGCAGCCTCAATGGCAGCGGAATCTTTCGGATCAATTCCTTTTCTCAAAAACAGAAGTCCCATCGCCCGGTACATAGCCCCTGTATCCACATAGATAAACGACAGTTCCGCCGCAATCTTTTTCGCAATTGTGCTCTTTCCGGCGCCCGCCGGTCCGTCAATCGCAATATTAAAGCTCATAGCATTTCCCTCTTCTTCCTCTTTTTTCGTTCTCCCATCTTTTTGCCGGATGTCTCTTTCCAATTTCCGTCCGACCGGACACTTGTTTTCCGGCCTCTCCACGCCGTAGTTCAAAACTGCAGTGCACATGCCGCCGCATATGCCGTTGACCATGCCACCTGCAGATTGAATCCTCCTGTCAGCGCGTCCACATCCAGCACTTCACCGATGAAATACAGGTTTTTCACCTTTTTGGACTCCATCGTTCCCGGATTCACTTCTTTTACGGAAACACCGCCCTGGGTAATGATTGCTTCACGGTACGGGCGGGTTCCGACGATCGTCAGCGGAAAATGCTTCGTCTTCTCCACCAGCACCCGGCGTTCTTCACGGGATATTCCGTTGACCGGGCGGTCCGGCGCGATCCCGGACAGTTCGATCATCACAGGTACCAGCCTGGACGGAAACAGTTCCGGCACCACATTCTTGAACTGTTTGTTCTGTGCCGCCTGAAACTCCCGGAGCAGACGTTCATCCAGCTGTGTCTCCGTCAGCGCCGGCTTCAGATCGATCTCCGCCTCCATCGGCCAGGGAAGCCCGGATTTTCCGATATAGGAACTGGCGCTCAGCACCAGCGGTCCCGTGATTCCGAAATGAGTAAACATCATTTCCCCAAAGCCTTCATACACCGGCTTTTTCTTTCCTTTCACACGAAGGGCAACATTTCTGAGTGAAAGTCCCTGCAGTTTCGGAATATAAGTCTCCCCGGTTTCCAGCGGCACAAGCGCCGGTTTCAGTTCCGTGACCGTGTGCCCGCATTCCTTTGCAAGCCGGTAGCCGTCCCCGGTAGAGCCGGTGGTCGGATAAGACAAACCGCCGGTAGCGACCATTACCGCATCCATCGCCAGGCGTGTTCCGTTTTCCAGCACAATTCCCCTGACAGCGCCTTCTGCACACTGGAGATGACGTACTTTGGTCCCAAGATGGATCTTGACGCCGGCTTCCTTCAGCGCCCGCTCCAGTCCCCGAATGATATCCGAAGAATGATCCGATGCCGGAAACGCCCTGTTCCCCCGCTCGACCTTCACAGGTACACGATACTGTTCAAAAAAAGCCATAATGTCCTGGCTGGTGTATCCGTAACCGGAGCTGTACATAAATTTTGCGTTGCTCACAATATTCTGGAAAAATTCTTCCGCCGGGCAGGCATTGGTGAAATTGCACCGTCCCTTTCCGGTGATAAACAACTTTTTCCCAAGCTTCTCATTCTGTTCATACAGATGCACTTCGTGCCCGTATCCCGCCGCCTGCACAGCGGCGAACATTCCCGCCGCGCCGCCGCCGATAATTCCTACCTTAGCCATAATTTTCTCCCGGTTATGATAATTTTATGTCTCCTTTGTCTTTGACCGCGGTGATTTCATCACTGCTGTATACCTGGTACTCATCCCAGATTTCTTCCATGGTCTCCAGTGTATCGACCACGTCCTCCTGGCGTTTCATGCAAAGCGCCACCACCAGCGCATTGATCAGGCTCAGCGGAGCGACCAGGGAATCCACGATGGATGCCATATCACTTTTTGCGATCAGACTGCAGGAAGACCATGCATTGATCGGTGAATGGACACTGTCCGTGATCGTAATGACCTTCGCATGCCGTTTGCTGGCAAATTCCAGCGCTTTCTGGGTGCGCAGGGAATAGCGCGGAAAGCTGATCCCGATCATGACATCTTCCTCACCGATCCGTATCATCTGCTCAAAAATCTCACTGGCGCTGCTGGTCTGTATCAGACGCACATCGTCAAAAATCATATGAAGATAAAACGCGAGAAAACTTGCCAGCGGAGCACAGCTGCGGATTCCCACGATATAAATCGTCCGGGCATTCAACAGCATTTCCACGGACTGCTCAAAGGAAGTGCTGCTGACTTCCTCCATGGTCATTTTGATCTTATCAATATCAGACTGGAGCACAGTATTGAGGATCTCCCCCTGCGGAACTCTTCCGTAGGTCATCTGCATCCGCTGGATTGAATTGAGCCTTGTCATGACCAGTTCCTCCAGCGCCCGGTGAAATTCCGGAAATCCGACATAGCCAAGCTGCATCGCAAACCGCACGGTCGTGGATTCGCTCACATTCACCTGTGCCCCCAGTTTCGCCGCTGTCATGAAAACCGCCTGGTCGTAATGTTCTGAAATATAATCCGCCAGACGTTTCTGTCCCTTGCTCATGGAAGAATACTGCTGATTGAGACGGGTCAAGAGGTTCTCCTGCGGCTCTGTCTTCCGGCTGTCCCTGGCTTTTTCCTCTTGATTCTCTGTATTACTTTTTTCTGTCATTTTTTACTTCTTTTCCTGCAGTATCGGAAGAATCTCCGGCGCTCCAGATAAACTCCCCTTCCCCCTGCATATATGTATTTCACCGAAGCAAATTCTTTACTTCCTTCGGTCATTAACGCGTTCCGGTTTCGATTATAGCATGGTTTTTTCCCATACGCAAATGCAAAACAAAAAATACCGCCCGGCTTCCAGGACTTCATTGTCCGGGCCGCCAGGCGGATTCTTTACGCTTGGACTTTATTCATTTCATCAAACCGGATATGCGCCGTTCTCATTGTCGGCTGCAGCCGGATCTACTTTTGTCTTCTGCGCTTCACGGTATTTAAAGAACTCAACCGCTACCTGCGGGAACAGAGCGTAGGTCAGGACATCCTCATCCTGCTCTTTCCATTTCGCCATCTCTGCTTCCAGCTTCGGAAGTTCCGGCTCAAGCAGGTCTGCGTAACGGCAGGTGATCGGCTCTGTATCTCCGATACATTTCTTCTGTACTTCCGGATTGAACGGTTTTACCGTCGCACCGTACTTTCCGCTGAGCACGTCTTTGGTCTCTTTCGTTACCATCTTGTAACGCTCGCCCATGATAACGTTGAATACTGCCTGTGTTCCGACGATCTGAGAAGACGGAGTAACCAGCGGGCACTCGCCCAGGTCTTTTCTTACACGCGGAACCTCTTCCAGTACCTCGTAGAACTTGTCTTCTGCGTGCTGCTCTTTCAGCTGAGAAGTCAGGTTGGAAAGCATACCGCCCGGTACCTGATACAGCAGAGTCTTGATGTTTACACCCATGTTCTTCGGGTTCATCAGACCAGTCTCCAGAGCTTCGTCTCTCATCGGGCGGAAATAATCCGCGATCTCGGAAAGCAGACCCTGATCCAGGCCGGTATCGTACGGAGTTCCCTTGAAGGTCTCCACCATAACTTCGGTTGCAGGCTGGGAAGTACCCATAGCGAACGGAGACATTGCGGTATCGATGATATCCACGCCTGCCTCTACTGCTTTCATATAAGTCATCGCAGCAACACCGGATGTATAGTGTGTATGCAGCTGGATCGGCAGATCGGTAACCTCTTTCAGTGCTGTTACCAGCTCTGTTGCCTTATACGGAACCAGCAGGCCAGCCATATCTTTGATACAGATGGAATCTGCGCCCATTTCCTCGATCTTCTTTGCCATGTCTACCCAGTATTCCAGAGTATAGGCATCTCCTGTCGTGTAGGACAAAGCTACCTGCGCATGGGCTTTTTCTTTGTTTGCAGCATGAACCGCTGTCTGCAGGTTTCTCAGGTCGTTCATACAGTCAAAGATACGAATGATGTCAATTCCGTTTGCAGCAGATTTCTGTACGAAATACTCTACCACGTCATCTGCGTATGGACGGTATCCCAGAATGTTCTGTCCACGGAATAACATCTGCAGTTTTGTGTTCTTGAATCCGTCACGGAATTTACGAAGTCTCTCCCATGGATCTTCGTGCAGGAAACGAAGGGAAGCATCGAAAGTAGCTCCTCCCCAGCACTCTACCGCATGGTATCCGACTTTATCCATTTTTTCAATGATCGGAAGCATCTGCTCGGTTGTCATTCTCGTCGCGATCAGGGACTGATGTGCATCACGAAGCACAGTCTCCATAATTTTGACAGGTTTCTTTACTACTTCTGCCATTTCTATCCTCCTAAAACAGTTCTCATTCTTGATACTGTGATCCGACGGCTGCAGCAGCCATACCGGATCACAGCCATTTTATCATACTCCAAAAATTGCCATGAACGTACCAGCCGCCACCGCAGTGCCGATCACGCCGGCAACATTCGGTCCCATTGCATGCATCAGCAGGAAATTCGTCGGATCCGCCTCAGAACCAACCTTCTGGGAAACGCGGGCTGCCATAGGAACAGCGGAAACTCCCGCCGAACCAATCAGCGGGTTGATCTTGCCGCGCGTCGCTATACACAGCACCTTGCCAAGAAGGACGCCGCCGGCTGTACCAAATGCAAATGCGATCAGCCCAAGGGCAACAATTTTCAGCGTGTCCATGTTGATGAACGCCTCTGCGCTTGTGGAAGCGCCTACCGATGTACCCAGCAGGATAACTACAATGTACATCAGAGCATTGGAAGCGGTATCTGCCAGCTGATGTACCACGCCGCTCTCACGGAACAGGTTTCCGAGCATCAGCATACCTACCAGCGGAGCTGTGGACGGAAGAAGCAGGCAGACAACGATGGTGATCACGACCGGGAACAGGATCTTCTCCAGTTTGGAAACCGGACGAAGCTGCTCCATCTTGATCTTACGTTCTTTCTCAGTCGTCAATAGTTTCATAATCGGAGGCTGGATGATCGGAACCAGGGACATATAGGAATATGCCGCCACAGCGATCGGTCCCATCAGGTGCTGCTGTCCCAGTTTGTTCAGCAGGAAAATGGATGTCGGACCGTCAGCGCCGCCGATGATGGAGATTGCTGCCGCCTCTCTGCCGTTGAATCCCATGCCAATCGCGATGAAATAAGCAACGTAGATACCGAGCTGCGCAGCAGCACCCATGATAAAGCTGATCGGGTTTGCGATCAACGGACCGAAATCCGTCATTGCTCCAACTCCAAGGAAAATCAGTGACGGAAGAATGCTCCACTCATCCAACTGGAAGAAGTAATAGAACAATCCGCCCGCATGTTCCAGACCCTGAACATCCGTATAAGGCTCTGCCATGATATCCGGGTAAATGTTTACAAGCAGCATACCAAATGCGATTGGAACCAGCAGCAGAGGCTCAAACCCGTGCCGGATCGCCAGATACAGGAAGAAGCATGCCACCAGGATCATCACGTAATTTCCCCATTCCAGATTCAGAAACGCCGTCTGGTTCAGGAGATTATTTAAAGTATCTAAAATCATTGTTCCACCTCCGGTCTATCTTGCAACGTCTGCTTTAAAATCAGTTCATTGTTGCAAGAACGTCACCGGATTCTACTGCATCGCCTGTGGATACGTTGATGCTTGCAACTGTTCCGTCAGATGGAGCAACAACCGGAATTTCCATTTTCATGGCTTCCAGAACAACGATGGTATCGCCGGCCTTTACTGCCGCTCCTACAGACGCCTCAACCTTGCAGATCTTGCCAGGAACAGATGCAGTTACTTCGATGCTTCCCGCTGTGCCAGCCGGAGCTGCCTTCGGAGCCGGTGCTGCTGCAGGTGCCGGAGCCGCTGCCGGAGCCGGTGCTGCTGCAGGTGCTGGAGCCGGTGCTGGCGCTGCTGCCGCTACCGGTGCGCCGGTGGTGATTCCCTCTTCAACGGTTACATTGTACACATTCCCATTCACTGTGATGGTATAATTTTTCATATTCTTATCCTCCTAAGCTCTTTTCCAATTATTTTTTCTGTTTTTGCGGATAGACCGTACTACATAACCGTCTCCGCCTGCTGCACCTGTCTCCTGCTCATACATGGCGATCGCCATCCCGAGCACGATCTGCAGCTCAATATCATCCTGCGGCTGCACCGCTGCTGCTGCCGGAGCCGCCGGAACTGGCGCCGGAGCCGCTTTTTTCTCTTTCACTGGTTCCTGATTTTTGTTTCCGCCCATCTTGCCGAACGCCATGATCACAAGGATGAGGAAAATCAAAACCGCAAATACGGCAACCAGTCCTACAACTGTATTCATTCCTGCCTCCTCCATCAATTCATTTTTGGAGCTTTCAACGGTAAAGGTCATATCTGTCGCCTGCTGACTCTGACTGGCCATATTCCAGAATACACGGACCGTCGCCGGGTTTTTCTCGAATTCCGCCGGAATTGTGCAGGTTACGAATTCACCTTCCACTTCGTAGGAAGCTGCTTCTGTATCATAGCTTACCAGAGCACCCAGATCTTCCTTTGTGGACTGCCATGCCTCTACGGCTCGGGATGTGAACTGATATTCCGAAGCTTTCAAAGCTTCCAGTTCTTCCTCTCCATAAGCGCAGAGTTCATCGATCAGTGCCTCACTGGTAGTAAGCATATTTTCCAGGGTGGATTCCTCCACCGGCAGGTAAGCGGGTGTGGAATTGGATTCCGCAAAAACGGAAACTGTTGACATCGCCAGAACGCAGGCCAGACTCAGGAGAAGGCTTACAAGTTTCTTCCAATTCTTATTCATCTGCCTCACCTTCCTTATACCGTACCATGTTTTCTGTCCGGTCTGTCTTCTCTTTTGCTGTACAGCATTTCAAATGCGCCGATCACATACTTCCGTGTGTCTTCCGGCTCAATGATCGTGTCCACATATCCTCTTCTCGCCGCAGAGGTTACATTGTTCTGCAAGGTCGCGTACTCCGCTGCTTTCTCATTGATCGTTGCAAGATCTTCGTCCGCATACATGATCTTTGCGGCAGCCTTTGCGTCCATCATGCCGATCTCAGCGTTCGGCCATGCGAATACCATATCCGCTCCGATGGATTTGCTGTTCATTGCCAGGTATGCGCTTCCATATGCCTGTCCGACAACCACGTTTACTTTCGGAACAGTAGCGTCAGCGAACGCATAAGTCAGCTCAGCTACGTTCTGTGCCATGAATTTCTCAGAGCACTTGGTTGCCTTAAAGCCTTTTACATTGGTGATCGTGAGTACCGGAATTCCGAATGCGTCACAGAATTTTACGAAAGCTGCTGCTTTCTTCGCGCCTTTTGCGCTTAAGGTACCGTCGAAAGTCTCCTCAAGAGTTCCGTCTGTACCGTAGATCTCGCTGCGGTTCGCAACAGCGCCGACTGTCGCACCGTTCAGGCGGATGAGTGCTGTCACCATATCTTTTGCATAATTCTTCTTGGTTTCAAATACAACACCGTTGTCGCTGATCTGAGACAGAAGGATGCCGGTATCGCCTGCACAGTTGGCAAGGTCCGGGCACGCACGGTTCAGATTATCGGTGCACTCGGTATATGCCTCATCCTCATTGTTCGCCGGAAGCATTCCAACCAGCGCGCGGATCTGTGCAAGAATGTCTGCCTCAGTGCCAACACCATCCACAAGGCCTGTCTCTTCACTCTGGAATTTTGCCGCTGCGGTATCGCATTTTGAAGCGATGTTTCCATCCAGCGCATTTGGAGAATTTACAAACAGTCTGCCTTTTTTCTCCTCCATGAATGTAAAGTCTGTCAGAGCCGGGATCAGCGCCATACCGCCGCCGCAGGTTCCGAAAATCGCGGTAATCTGCGGAATCACGCCGGATGCCATCGCCTGAGCCATGTAAACCTGTCCGAAACCATTCAGGGCATCGGTTGCCTCCTGCAGACGCATACCTGCGCAGTCTACAAGACCGATCACCGGTGCGCCAGTCTTCTGGGCAAACTCGTACAGCTTTGCGATTTTTTTCGCGTGCATTTCGCCTACAGTGCCGTTCATAACGGATGCATCCTGGCTGTATACATATACCAGGTTTCCATCGATAACACCATAGCCTGTGATAACACCGTCAGATGGCGTCTCCATCGCCGCCATGTTGAAATCTGTGCTTCTGGCCGTAATCTGGCCGCCGATTTCAACAAAGCTGTTGTCGTCCAGCAAAGAGGCAATTCTTGTGCCCGCTAAACTTTGTGCTGTGTTACTCATTCTTTAAACCTCCATCTTATATAATTCATTATAAAATCTTTAACAAAATTTTATACATGGTAATATCATAGCTGTTTTCACCGATTTTTTCAATAGTTTTTGCGTGTTTTTGTCAGAATTTTGTCACAGTTTTTAAAATCAATAAAGCCTGATATGGCACGGAATGCCGTTCTGATAAATCACCTGGGATTCGCCCTGGATCAGAGGTTTCAGATACGCGATCAGCTCCGACATCACGTCGTTGCCTTTCGGATTGATCCATTCCCTCGGAACGGTTTTCTCCGCGTTGGCGGAATCGCTGACTGGCACATCGGTCAGTTCGATCCGGTAAGGCTCGTCACTGATCCGGCGGATCGACGCCATCCGTCCGCTTTTTCCATCCAGCGCACACTGGCAGGCTTTCCGTCCCAGCATCTGAGATTCGCGGATATCGGTGGCGCTGGCAATATGCGCCGCACTTCTCTGCATCAGATTCAGCTCAATGGAGCGCACCTTGCAGCCGATCCGGTCACGTATCAGCTGCTCCAGGATTCCTGCCGCGCCGGCAATGTAGCTGTGACCGAAATTGTCCACCGCTCCGCTCTGTGTCTGCTCCGAAAGGTAACGTCCCTGAGCGTCTTTCACTCCCTCGCTGACTGCTACCAGTACACTGTCACGGACTTTCAGCTGTTCCTGTACATCTTTCAGGAACTGTTCTGTATCAAACGCCGTCTCACAAAGATAGATCAGCGCCGGTCCTTCTCCTCCGTTCAATCTGGAAAGCGCAGACGCCGCGGTCAGCCATCCGGCGTTTCTTCCCATGACCTCCACGATCGTAACCGCCTTGACATTATAGACATGGCAGTCTCTCTCCAGTTCGGAAAAAGTTGTCGCAATATATTTCGCCGCGGAGCCAAATCCCGGGCAGTGATCCGTTCCCATCAGATCATTGTCAATGGTCTTCGGCGCGCCGACGACCTGGATATCTTCGATTCCATGAGCCCGAACGTAAGCGGAGAGCTTATCCACAGTATCCATGGAGTCATTTCCACCGATATAAATGAAATAATGGATCTCATGTTTCCGGAAAACGGAAATGATCTTCTCATAATCGGAAGGGTCCTTTGCCGGATCCTTCAGCTTCACACGGCAGGAACCAAGCGCCGCCGCCGGAGTCTGGCTCAGAAGCTCCTGATCCTGGGTATTGGAGAGCAGTTCTCTCAGATCCACAAAACGTTCCTCCAGAACACCCTGGATTCCGTTGACCGCTCCATAAATATGATCCACCTTATCCGAACCGATCGCTCCCTGAAAAACACCCGCCAGCGTCGCGTTGATGGCAGCCGTAGGCCCGCCGGACTGTGCAACCAAAAGATTTCTCATTCTCTCTCTCCTTTCCTTCAATGGCATCCATGGGAACCACAGGTGTGTTCCTCATGATGTCCCTGGCACTCATGACCCTCTCCGTGATGATCACAGGTAGTATCCGGATCAAAAGCAAGAGAACCCTCCAACAAAGCCTGTACCTGTGCGTCCGCGTCTCCGCTGACCCCCGGATACAGTTCAATTCCAGCCTGCGCCAGCGCATTTCTTGCGCCTCCGCCGATTCCTCCGCAGATCAGGACAGAGACACCCTCCTCCTGCAGAAAACCAGCCAACGCACCATGACCGGTTCCATTGGTATCGACCACCTTGGAGCCGACAATCTTCTTATCCTCCACTTCATATACCTTAAACTGTTCTGTGTGTCCAAAATGCTGAAACACCTGTCCATTTTCATAAGTAACTGCAATTTTCATCTCTGAACATCCTCCTTTATTTATGGACTCTCCGTTTTTCGCCTTTCCATTTCACAAAAATACACCGGAACATTCCTTCTTGAACGTTTAAAAGACACTCTGGAAGTCTTCCAAAAAAGCCAAAAACCTATCTCTATCATAGGATGATTTTCACTTTCTGTCAATCTTTTGACAAGGAAATTCTTTCAACCAAACAATCATACCGGCACCACAAATATCCTCCATACCACACATCTGTCCATCCACCTCATCAACTTTCTTTTTATCAGACTTTTACGAAAAAAAGCCAACACTCATCCCCCAGATATAGAACACCAGAACCCAGGAAACGCCGGAGGCGGGTCTGTGCCCGCTCCCGGGGACATTCGGAGGACGGGCAGAAAAAAGCAGCTTCCGGAAGGGACTGGAACGGGGCAGGCGCAGGACTACAAGTCCGGAGCCTGAGGGACACTGAAGTGGGAAAGCATAAAGCTTTCCCGCTGAATTGTCCCGGTACCCGTTCCAGTTCCTTCCGGAAGCTGACTTTTTTCGCCCAGTCCGTAGAGTCCCCGGGAGCGGGCACAGACCCGCCTCCGGCGTTTCCTGGGTTCGTCCGGTTTCTATATTTAATTAATTTAAGCAGTTACTTTTTCGAACTGAGAATTGTAAAGCTGTGAATAGAATCCACCCTTCGCTAACAATTCTTCGTGATTTCCCTGCTCGATGATATCTCCATCCTTCATAACAAGGATCAGATCCGCGTCTCGGATCGTCGACAGACGGTGCGCGATAATAAAGCTGGTACGTCCCTTCATCAGGTTATCCATCGCTTTCTGGATCAGGATTTCCGTTCTCGTATCTACCGAGGAGGTTGCCTCATCCAGGATCAGGATCTTGTTGTCCGCCAGGATCGCACGGGCAATGGTCAGCAGCTGCTTCTGTCCCTGGGAAATATTGCTGGTTTCCTCATTCAGCACCGTCTGGTAACCATCCGGCTGCTGCATGATAAATTTATGGGCATGTGCCGCTTTCGCCGCTTCGATGACTTCCTCGTCGGTGGCATCCAGACGGCCGTAGCGGATATTTTCCATGATCGTACCGTTGAACAGCCAGGTGTCCTGCAGTACCATTCCGAACATTTCACGAAGTTCGCTCCGGTTGAAATCTTTTACATTGTGGCCGTCAATGCAGATGGCTCCCTTATTTACATCATAGAAACGCATCAGCAGTTTGACCATGGTCGTCTTTCCTGCACCGGTCGGACCAACGATGGCAATTTTCTCTCCGAATTTCACGTCTGCAGAAAAATCCTTGATGATCGTCTGCTCCGGATTGTATCCGAATCCTACGTGATCAAAGGTAACGTTTCCTTCCAGATTGGTGATGTCCACCGGATGTTCCACAGTCTGGTCTTCCTCTTCCTCCGCCAGGAATTCAAAGACACGTTCTGAAGATGCCGCAGACAGCTGGAGCATGTTGCTCACCTGTGCGATCTGCTGTACCGGCTGGGTAAAGTTACGGATATACTGGAAGAAGGACTGGATATCTCCGACCTCGATCGCTCCGCGGATCGCCATAAAAGCTCCGAGGATTGCCACCAGTACATAGCCCAGGTTTCCGATGAAAGACATGATCGGCATCATCATGCCGGAAAAGAACTGTGCCTTCCATCCGGATTCATACAGCTTCTTGTTGGCTTTTTCAAATTCGTTGACTACATCTTCTTCTTTATTAAATGCTTTTACCACATTCTGTCCGGAGTAGATCTCTTCCACCTGTCCATTGACATCTCCAAGATAACTCTGCTGATCGCGGAAGAACTTCTGGGAGTGCTTCATCACCGTTGTGATGATCAGCATGGAAACCGGCAGGATCAGAAATGCCGCCAGGGTCATCCATCCGTTGATGGAGATCATCATGATAAGAACACCGATCAGCGTCGTCACAGAAGTGATCAGCTGGGTAATACTCTGGCTGATGCCCTGCTGCAGCATATCCACATCGTTGGTCACGCGGGACAGCACCTCGCCGTAGGTTCTGCTCTCAAAATATTTCATCGGCATCCGGTTGATCTTCTGAGAAATCTCTTTTCTCAGACTGTAGCTGACATCGTTGGAAATTCCGGTCATCACAAATCCCTGGATCAGCGAGAATGCGGCGCTGACAAGATACAGTGCCATAACGCTGAGAAGGATCTGTCCGATCTTTTCAAAATCAATGCCTCCGGTTCCCTGAACCTTCGCCACCAGGCCGTTGAACAGCTCCGTGGTGGCTTTTCCGAGAATCTTCGGACCGACAATGCTGAAGGTCGTTCCGGCGATCGCGCACAGAAGCACCAGACACAGCCGAAATTTATATCTGCTCATATAGACGATCAGATTTTTCATCGATCCTTTAAAATCTTTTGCCTTTTCTCCGGCTCCCCCGCGATTGGGGCCATGGAATCCTCCTGCTCTGCTCATGCTTCCAATTCCTCCTTTGACAACTGGCTTTTTGCGATCTGCTGATAAACCTCACAGCTTTTCAGCAGTTCTTTATGAGTTCCGCTTCCCACAACGTTTCCGTTGTCCAGTACCATGATCTTATCCGCATGCAGAATGGTGCTGATACGCTGGGCAACGATCAGTGTCGTCGCCTCGGACGTCTCCTTTTTCAGCGCCTGACGCAGCGCAGCGTCTGTCTTATAGTCCAGCGCGGAAAAGCTGTCGTCGAAAATATAGATTTCCGGCCGTTTCGCAACCGCTCTTGCAATGGAAAGACGCTGTTTCTGTCCGCCGGACACATTGGTTCCGCCCTGGGCGATCGGAGACTGCATACCGTCGTCCTTTGCCGCGATAAACTCACTTGCCTGGGCGATATCCGCCGCCTTGTTCAGCTCTTCCATGGAAGCCTCCCCGGCGCCGAAACGAAGGTTGGATTCAATGGTTCCGGAAAACAGGACACCTTTCTGAGGTACATATCCAAGACGGCTGCGCAGATCCTTGATATCCATCTCACGGATATCCACACCGTCGATGCAGATTGATCCTTCGCTGACGTCAAAGAAACGCGGGATCAGGTTGACCAGAGTACTCTTGCCGCTTCCGGTACTTCCGATAAACGCCACAGTCTCACCCTTCTTTGCGGTGAAGGTAATATCATGGAGTACTTCCTCCTCCGCTCCCGGATACCGGAAGGAAACATGGGAAAACTCCACCTCACCCTTTCGATCCCCGGAAGGCTTTTTCGGCTGTTCCGGTTCCTGGATCGATACTTCCGTTTCCAGAATTTCCGTGATACGTTTTGCGGAAACGCTGGCTCTCGGCAGCATCACGGACAGCATGGAGATCATCAGGAATGCCATAATGATCTGCATGGTATACTGAATAAACGCCATCATATCACCGACCTGCAGCGCGCCTTCATCAATATGATGTGCGCCCACATAAACGATCAGTACGGAAACTCCGTTCATGATCAGCATCATCAGCGGCATCATGAACGTCATGCAACGGTTGACGAAAAGGTTCGTCTTCATCAGACGGTGATTGGCTTCCTCGAAACGCTCCTTCTCATACTTCTCAGTGGAGAATGCACGGATGACAGGAAGTCCCGTCAGGATCTCACGGGTGATCAGGTTCAGCCGGTCGATCAGTGTCTGCAGTTTCCGGAACCGCGGCATCGCCACCACCAGAAGGGTTACGATCAGGATTCCAAGAGCCGCAACGGCGACGCCAAGAATCCAGGTCATTCCAGACTCCGTCTCCAGCACTTTGGTGATACCTCCGATTCCGATGATCGGGGCATACAGGACGATGCGGAATACCATCGTCATCAACATCTGCACCTGCTGGATATCGTTGGTGGAACGCGTGATCAGCGATGCCGTGGAAAAATGATTCATCTCCGCACTGGAAAAAGAAATTACTTTCCGGTAAACCATATTTCGGAGATCATGGCCAAGCAGCGCCGCCACACGGCTGGCGAGGAAAGTCACCAGCACTGCCGCGATCATGGAGATCAGTGCAAGGCAAAGCATCTGCAGGCCGGAGCGGATCACATAATTCATCTGGATCTGATCCAGGTCTTCGCCCATAGCCTCATATTCCTGCTGTACAAACGTAACCGCCATCTGTGTGACAATGCTGTCGGAGATCTGCTCTTTCTGCTCCTCTGCCTGCTCCAGCATCATCTGGATCTGTTCCTGAGGAACCTGGCTGATGTCGATGCCCTCCGAGGACAGGGTCATGGAAACCATCATCGCCAGTCCCAGGGAATCATTCAGCTCTTCCCGTTCTTCGTCACTGATATCCTTCCGTTCACAGATCCCGTCTTCTGCCTCTGTGTACGCCTCTGTCACCTGTTCGGCGTCGTCAGGCTCCATCAGCATGGTCAGTCCATTTAATGTGGTCTCCCGGATTTTCTCGGGAACCGCATCCGGAATTCCTTTCTGCTGGATACCGGTATCCACGATCTGTGAAGTGTACTCCGGCAATGTCAGATCACTGTATGCCTGAACAAACAAAAGCACAACGATCAGCACGATCCAGCCAATGCTCTTTTTCATATACTTCAGCATTTTTAACATATCATACTTCCTCCTGTCCGCAGCATCCGCCGCTCTTCTTCGATTCCTGCTCCAGATTACTGAAGATACGGTTCAGGTAGCCCTGCAGCTGTTCTTTTTCTTCTTCTGTAAAACCTTTCATGATCGTTTTCTCATTTTTTTCCAGAATCTCTCCAAACGTCCGGTAACAGCCTCTCAGTTTTTCTGTCACATATACTTTCACGATCCGCGGATGCATCGCATCCCTTTTTCTCACGATCAGGCCGTTTTTCTCCATCCGTTCAATGGAAACAGATACTGTGGAAGGTTTGATCCGGAGCGCCTCTCCAATCTCTTTCTGTCGGCAGCCGTCATGCTGATACAGATACCCGCAGATTGGAATCTGTCCGGGATGGATTCCAAGATTCTTAGCTTCCTGGAACATAATGGAATAACTCATATGTGCGATTCCGCCCAGGAGCATATTGATAGAGTTCCGGTACTTTCCTTCCGTCCGAGCCATTTTCATCACCTCATTCTTATTTAGTCGACTAACTTAGTCTACTCTCTTTCACAAAAATCCGCAACTGAATTTGTGCATATTTTATAGTTATTTTAGAATTTTTTTGTTTCTTTCACAAAGAGCCGCGCCAACTTTCTGAAAGATGCCAAACACAGAACCGGAAAAGCAAACGGATGCGGCATTGTCTCCTTTGCCGTATCCGTTTGCTTTTCCGGTTTTCCTTTTCTGAATTCCAGCGTATCCCATAGCGTGTTTGAAAAATTATTCCTGCATCAGTTCATATCTGTCTGCCACCTGCTCCAGGCACCAGGAAAAATCGATCTTTTCCACACGTTCTCCCGTATACACCGGATAGGACGCAATCTCCTCTCCTTCCAGCGTATAGACCACCTCCCCGACCTGTTTCCCTTCCGCCACCGGAGCTTCCAGGACTTTGGGAAGCCGCGCCGTCACCTTCACCTTTTCCTCTTCCTTTAGCAGCAGTTCCAGTGTTTCCTCCGCCGGGTCCACGGAAAGCTTCAGCGGCACACTGGCAGCCGTCTCCCCAAGAGTCCCTTCATACTGTCCCTGAGACACTTCCACCTCCCCGGGCGTCCAGTCATGAAGAAAAACGTCCCGGTACTGATAATTTTCCAGCCCGTACTCCATCAACAGCCGGGTGTCCGTCCATTTATAGGATCTGTTGTTGGGCCAGCCGCAGGCAAGCAGCGCGACGATCAGGCATTTCCCGTCCCGCTCCAGAGCTCCCACATAACAGTAGCCCGCTTTGGAGGTAAAACCTGTTTTCCCGGACAGGGCGCCGTCCATCATCTGAAGAAAGCTGTTATGATTGCTGCAGGTATAAACCTGTGTATGCTCCACATCCCAGAAGGTATACAGATCCGTCTGTGTCACCGCCAGAAATTCCTGCGCCTTCGGCGACTGGCGGATACAGTACCGCATAATAAGGGCAAGATCCGCCGCCGTCGTGTGATGTTCGCCCTGATCGTCCGACGCATCCAGTCCGTTGGGCGTGACAAAATGTGTATTCTTGCATCCAATCTCTTCCGCCTTCTGGTTCATCTGTCCGGCAAACGCCTCCACCGACCCGGCAACTCCCTCCGCGATCATCACCGCCGCGTCGTTGAACGATTCCAGCATCAGCGCATACAGAAGATCTTCCATAATAAACTGCTGCCCCTCCCGGATTCCCAGATGCACCTTTGGCTGCCCCGCCGCCCGCGCCGACGCTGTCACCACCTGCTGCATATCCCCCTGCTCCAGCGCGAGAATACAGGTCATGATCTTTGTGGTGCTCGCCATCGGCAGAGGTACTGCCTCGTCCTTTCCATACAGAACCCTTCCCGAATCCCCGTCCAGAAGGCAGGCGGATTTGGCATACAGATCCTCCGGCGCCGGCTCTTCCGCCGAAACTGCCTGTCCGTTCCACAGAAACACTCCCTGAATCGCCACCACAGCAGCCAGCAGCCATGCCAGCAGCCGTTTTCTCATCTTTTTCTTTTCCATTTCACACCCCCGTGATACTCCTGCCGCCGTCCGGACAACGGTCTTTCCGCCGGCACGGACAGCTCCGGCCTTTTCTATAAATATGCCCGGCAAATTCATTTCATAACCGATACAATTTCTGTTGACAGGAAACGACAGCATCCTGTATAATTCATTTCGGTCTGCGGTATAGTAAGACTAAACTTTGAGTTTAAATGAAAGGTTGAAAATAAATCGATGAAGATAGGAGAAAAAATCAGACAGCTGCGCATGCAGTACGGTCTTACACAGGAAGAACTCGCCGACCGGTGCGAACTTTCCAAGGGCTTCATCTCTCAGCTGGAAAATGATATTACTTCCCCTTCGATCGCCACACTGGTGGATATCCTCACCTGTCTGGGAACGGATCTGAAAACCTTTTTCGACGACGACAGGGAGCAGAAGATCGCCTTCGGTCCTGAAGATTACTCGCTCAAACAGGATGCCCAGCGAAACAACGAGATTGCCTGGATCATCCCCAGCGCGCAGAAAAACTCCATGGAACCGATCCGGCTCCTGCTGGAACCCGGCGGAAGCACCGCTCCGGATTCCCCCCACGAAGGAGAGGAATTCGGCTATGTCCTGTCCGGCCAGATCCTGCTGCATCTGGGAGGCAGAACCTGCCGGATCAAAAAAGGCGGAAGCTTTTATTTTACCCCGTCCGCGGTCCATTATCTGGAAAATCCGGGAAAAACCAGAGCCGTTGTACTCTGGGTCAGTTCCCCTCCAAGCTTTTAAAATAGAAAAGAATTACCATAGAAAACGTTGAAAGGAGTTCCGCCATGAGCAACAAACTGATCAATCTGGTGGATATCACCAAAATCTACGATGGAGTCACCATTCTGGACAACCTGAACCTCTATATCCGGGAAAATGAATTTCTGACTCTGCTGGGTCCCAGCGGCTGCGGCAAGACCACGACCCTCCGGATCCTGGGCGGATTCGAAAATCCTGACGAGGGACGCGTACTCTTTGACGGCAAAGACATCACCAAACTTCCGCCGAACAAGCGGCAGCTGAACACTGTTTTTCAGAAATACGCACTTTTCACCCATATGACCATCGCTGAAAACATCGCTTTCGGCCTGAAGATCAAGGGAAAGTCCAAAGCTTATATTGATGACAAGATCAAATACGCGCTGAAGCTGGTCAACCTGGAAGGCTACGAAAACCGCTCCCCTGCGCTCCTGTCCGGCGGACAGCAGCAGCGGATCGCCATCGCGAGAGCCATCGTCAATGAACCGAAGGTCCTTCTTCTGGACGAGCCCCTGGGCGCTCTGGATCTGAAGCTGCGCCAGGACATGCAGTACGAGCTGATCCGTCTGAAAAATGAGCTTGGCATCACCTTCGTCTACGTCACCCACGACCAGGAAGAGGCGCTGACCATGTCCGACACCATCGTCGTGATGAATCAGGGATATATCCAGCAGATCGGAACTCCGGAAGATATTTACAACGAACCACAGAACGCTTTCGTCGCCGACTTCATCGGAGACAGCAACATTGTGGACGGCCTGATGCTCCAGGACCGCCTGGTGGAGATCCTTGGCGCCAAGTTTCCCTGCGTAGACGAAGGCTTCGGCGTGCGCAAACCGGTGGATGTTGTTATCCGCCCGGAGGACATTGATCTGGTAAAACCGGAGGACGGCATCATTACCGGACGGGTGACCCACCTGATCTTCAAAGGCGTCCATTATGAGATGGAAGTCGTCGCCAACGGCTATACCTGGCTGGTGCATTCCACAGATATGGTGCCGGTAGGCGAGGAAGTGGGACTCTGGGTGAATCCATTCGATATCCAGATCATGAACAAACCGGAATCCGAAGATGAGGAGGCGCCGTCCCTTGAAGAATAATACAAGAAAATGGCTGGCAGCGCCCTATTCGGTCTGGGCTGTCGGTTTTATCATCATTCCTCTGTTTGTGATCCTTTATTATGCGTTCACTTCCGAGGAAGGAGCGCTGACCCTTGCGAATTTCTCCTACGTACTGACGAAAGAAAATCTCAAGGCACTGGGACTTTCCCTGTGGCTCTCCTTTTTAAGTACCGTGATCTGTCTGGTGCTGGCTTACCCTCTGGCGATGATCCTCACAAGCCGGAACGTCAGCCAGACCAGTTTTATTGTGCTGCTCTTTATTCTGCCCATGTGGATGAACTCCCTGCTACGCACCCTTGCGTGGCAGACACTATTGGAAAAAAACGGTGTGATCAACAGCATCCTTTCTTTCCTGCATCTACCGGCGCTGAATATCATCAACACACCGGCGGCCATTGTCCTTGGCATGGTATACAACTTCCTGCCGTTCATGGTGCTGCCTCTTTACAACATCCTGCTGAAGATTGACAAGGATGTCATCAACGCCGCACGGGATCTGGGCGCCAACAGCGTACAGACCTTCTTCCAGATCCTTCTGCCGCTAAGCATGCCCGGCATTGTCAGCGGGGTTACCATGGTCTTTATCCCGGCGCTGACCACCTTTGTGATCTCCGACCTGCTGGGAGGAAGCAAGATCCTGCTGATCGGCAACGTCATCGAACAGGAATTCAAACAGACCAACAACTGGAACGCCGGCAGCGCGCTGTCAATGATCCTGATGATCTTTATCGTCTTCTCCATGTTCCTTATGAACAAATATGACAAAGAAGGGGAGGGAAGCGTATTTTGAAACGGAAACTTGAAAAACTTTATATGGCATTCATCATCTTTCTTCTGTATGCGCCGATCTTTACCCTGATCGTCCTCTCCTTCAACTCTTCCAGAACGAGGGCAAAATGGGGAGGCTTCACCCTGCAGTGGTACCAGGCGCTGTTTGCCAATGAAGATATCATGAACGCCCTCTATACCACTCTGGTGATCGCCCTTCTGTCCGCAATCATCGCCACCGTGCTGGGAACGGCAGCCTCCGTCGGCATCACCAGCATGAAACCGCGTGCCAAGACGGTCTTTATGGGCGTCACCAACATCCCGATGCTCAACGGCGAGATCGTCATGGGAATCTCCCTGATGCTGCTGTTTATCATCGGCCGTATCGAACTGGGCTTCGGAACCATCCTGCTGGCGCATATTACCTTTAACCTGCCGTATGTCATCCTGAGCGTCATGCCGAAGATGAAGCAGACCAGCCGCGCCACCTATGAGGCCGCCCTGGATCTTGGAGCCTCGCCGATGTATGCCTTCTGGAAAATCACTTTTCCGGATATCATGCCCGGTGTGATTTCCGGCTTTCTCCTTGCCTTTACCATGTCCCTGGATGATTTCGTCATCACATACTTTACCAAAGGGCCCGGAATCGATACCCTGTCCACGAAGATTTATTCCGAAGTGCGCAAGGGAATCAAACCGGAGATGTATTCCCTGTCCACCATTTTGTTTGCTACCGTGCTGATCCTGCTTCTGCTGGTAAACTTCAGCCCTTCCGACAAAAACGCCGGACAGGAAGCGCAGAAAGCACATCGTCTCTCAAAAAAGAAACGCTCTTTCGGCCGTATCCCGCAGATCATTGTCGGCCGCGTGCTGCCTGTGCTGATGGTTGTTGTCATTGCCGGCGGCGGCATTTATTACGGCAGAGCGAATCTGACTTCCGGTACAGAACAGGTGATCATCTACAACTGGGGCGAATATATTGACCCGGAAGTCCTTGATATGTTTGAGGAAGAGACCGGTATTCAGGTCATCTATGAAGAATTTGAAACCAATGAGATCATGTATCCGAAAATCCAGTCCGGCGCCATCGCCTACGATCTGGTATGCCCTTCCGATTACATGATTCAGAAAATGATCCAGAACGACCTGCTCCAGCCGCTGAATTTTGACAACATTCCAAACGCAAAGAACATCGGACAGGTCTACTACGAAAAATCCCGCCAGTTCGATCCGGACAATCAGTATTCCATCCCCTACTGCTGGGGAACTGTCGGAATCCTTTACAATACAAAAATGGTGGAGGAGCCCATCGATTCCTGGACCGTGCTGTGGGATACTCAGTACAAAGATAACATCCTGATGCAGGACAGCGTCCGCGACGCATTCGCGGTGGCATTGAAAACCCTCGGCTATTCTCTGAATTCCACCAGCATCCATGAGCTGACACAGGCAAAGGATCTTCTGGTACAGCAGAAACCGCTGGTACAGGCCTACGTCATCGACCAGGTACGCGACAAGATGATCGGTAACGAGGCTGCCATCGGCGTCATCTACTCCGGGGAAGCCATCTATACACAGACGGAAAACCCGGATCTCGCCTACGTGGTTCCCAAGGAAGGCTCCAACATGTGGATCGATTCCTGGGTGATGCCGAAGAACGCGCCGAACAAGGAGAACGCGGAGAAATTCCTCGATTTCCTGTGCCGTCCGGAAATTGCGCTGATGAACTTTGAGTATATTACTTATTCAACGCCAAATGAAAAGGCCCGCGAGCTGATCGAAGACCCGGCAATCCGCAACAGCGAAATCGCGTTCCCGGGGGATTCCATTCTCAGCCGCTGTGAAACCTTTACTTATCTTGGCGAGGACGCGGATGAAGTCTATAACCAGCTTTGGCGGGAAGTGAAGTCGAACTGACAGCAGATACAAAACAAAAACTTCTTTGTAACCGTTCAGCTTGCTGAACGGTTACACTTCATCGAAATGGATAGGGAAATATTTCATAAAGAACATCTTCTTTCCCCTTTCTGATACACTCAGAGAGAAAAAAGGATCAAAAGAAAGCAAAAAAGTTTCTTTTGATCCTCAAAAAGAATACCCGAACTTGCGGAAGAACCCAAGTTTGATCCCTGCGAGTCATTGATCATGCAAATCACCTTGATCTACCGGCATTTCTTACTGACTGTAGAGTCTACAGTAAATTTCCCTTCCGTAAGATCAGATCGACCGCATCCGGTTCCAGCATATTTAAATGCGCCAGGCGGTTCCTCGCCTCCCGGAAAACGACAAGAGTTTCATATTCCCGGCTCTCCAGCGGAATTTTTCCATTTCCGACCATATACACCAGCGCTCCGATCTCCACATCTTCCGGATTCACGACCTGTTCCCCATAGGATGTGGTAATGGGGAGAGCGCTGTCGATATATTTCCGGTACTTTCTGATGAAAGAACTCCGGTATTTTTCGATCACCGGAAAAATGTTTTTCAGCTGTGTTTCCCAGATCTTTGTTCTAATCTCTTCCTCCGTTCCCGGAAAGCAATAATTCTTCCCATTGCTTCGGCATTTCTCCCGGACAATATCCCGGATAACCTGAATCGAATTTTCCAAAAAAGCATTTCCCAGTGACACACATTCTGCACACAATTCAATATCCCGATTGCATACCGTAGAGACCAGATCCGCAAGATACGGCCGCAGATACTCCCTGCAGTGACGGTCTGAAGCGGCGAGCGCACAGAACGCAAATTTATCATAAGCGCCTATCTGATGATCAAAGATCAGCTTTTTCATTCCCTTTCCGGCTCTGTTGGCAAAACCGTCGTCCTGCGTTTCCAGAATAAAAACCCCGGGAGTTTTGTTTCTGACGTTTTTCCTGTATTCCACAATAAAGCTGATCCACTCGTCATATCTGTTCTTTGGGATCCCGGACACCCACAGATATCTGTCATTCAGCACCGTGTCCTCGCACTTTCCAAGAAACTCCGCATAAGTCATTCCAAATCTGTAAGTGGCGCGCCGTTCTGCTTTACAGTATCTGTTCAAAAGAAACAGTCCGACCTCCTCTTCCGGACATTGCATTCTGTCCAGTGCGTTTTTCGGATTTTCCAGTTTCAGACGGTCTTCCACCAGTTCCAGAAGTGTATCTCTCCAGGGAACATTTTCCGGAAGACATAAAATCATACTTTTCCCGTCCAGCGCAGACGAAATGATATCCTCCAGAAATTTATGTGCCTTTGTAATATGATTCCACCAAAGTCTGTCCATCTCAATCCTCCATATAAACCAGGAGTTCATCCTCGATCTGCTGCACCGTTCCCATCATCTGGCAGAAACTGTGACGGGTAAACCGATACCTTCCGTTACCCGTATGCTGAAGCACTCCCAACTCCTGCATTTCTTCCATGAGAGCCGTAATCTTCTCTGTGTCAAGAGACGTCAGCTTCCTGATCGAATAGGTGCCCGCAAGGGCAGAAAGCTCCTCTGCATTGCAGCCGCTCTGGGATTTGTTTTCATGATAATAATAGGCGACCAGCAGTGCGATGATATAGTAATAGTCATCGTCACCGACTTTCAGAGTAACAAAGAATTTTTCCCTGATATCCTGCTGCAGAGACTGTTCGGCAAGAATCTTCTTGATATGCTCCTTACGCACATAATATGGCGGAGTCTCACTCTCAAAATATCCCGCATAGTCACGTTTCATTGCCTCGATCAGCTTCGCGCAGTAAAGCTGGATCAGACCCGGGAAATAGTTCGTAGTCCCGAAAATCGTTGAGATCAGAACCTCCGTCTCATTATCTTTCGGGAAACGGAATCCCAGATAATACAGCGGTTCTTCCAACAGTTCCCTCGCCTCCATGGATCGAAACGGCTTCACCGTAAGAGCATCTAGGTGCGTCAGGACACTATTATTTCCCAAAGCCACCGTGCGCTTGAATCTTACGATATTGCGCAGGCCGGCAACAACAAACTTGAACCTTCCGCTTCCAACACTCTGGATATCCTTCAGCGCGTCAAACGGCTGATAACCGATCGGCTCGCAGCTTTCGATAAATACATCCGCCTCGTCGATCATCAGCAGCAGATACGGGATCGGATCCTCCTGATCTCTGAGCCTGTTTTTAATATCTCTCGCCAGCTCATCCCAGTCCTCCGTAATATTTTCCGTCTTCAGGATTCCCTCATCATACAACGCTGCGGAAATTGCTCTTGCGGTATCGCGGTAATCTTTTCTCCAGGCATTGACGATCACTGCACGGTCACCATTCTCATCCATGTCGATGTCCTTTTTCGCCATACGCAGCAGCGCCGTCTTTCCCAACTGGCGACCGCCGTATACGATATTGACGCCCGTAGCAGACTCGATCTTCTCCAGTTCATTTTTTCTTCCGATAAACATTTCCGGCGGCATGACGTCGGCAGATTTCTCGATATACGGCTGACAGGAGGCAAACGGCATGACGACAGCCATCAACATCCGGTTTACCGCGGTTTCCGTATAATGCTTTGCGAGGTAGATCAAAACGACACGATCGATCACCGCGAAAATTTTACCGGTCAGATCCGTCTTAGTCTTTCTGGCAAGCGTCCGCCGATCCGCCAGCGTAAGAGCATAATCCAGAAGAACGATCGTATTCTTTGCATTTCCGATTTCCTTAAATGTATCAATCAGGCGGGATGCATCTGTTTTGCCAAACAGACATACCACACGAAAACCTTTTTCTTCTGCCTCTGAACCAAACGCCGCGATCGGATGCTTGTAATTACTTTTCCTGCCATTTTGAGGGCGTCTGAGTGTGATCAGATAACTCTCGATCTTTCCCTGCAGAGGAGCTTCCGTACGAATGGTATCCGGTACGAATCCAAGCGCTTCGAGCAGCGCCCGCAGTTTCGCTTCCCCGACTCTGGCTCCGCGGAGCCAGCTATCCAGCAGCTTATCTGCACCTTTCGTATCCTTATTAATCTTGGACGTATAGACGAGCGCCTTCAACGTTGTGCCGGAATTAGCCGTTCTCCGGTAGTTGATGTCGTACTCATCCAGAAATTGCTGAAGATAATCCGTCTGGTACGGGTCCCAGTCAAAAACAAGGTCATTCGTCAGGAGACGATTCAGCAGGTCTTCGGCTGCCGCATAATTCTGCTCTTCAATCCGTTTCCGGATCTGCTCCACTGCGGTGGCAACCTGTTCTTCCTTCTTCCATTGAGGATTTCCTTTCACATAAATCGACAGGCTACGATTTAATTCAGCTGCTCTGGCCTCCGCATCTCTGTGGATTTTTTCACGAAACGCTCCCAGGATCCTTGTAAAGAAGCCATAATTTTTCGTCTCTGCAGCCCATGCATACCAGTTTTCCATCACCTGGATCATCATTTCCTTGACATTCTCAACCGTATTGTCGATCTGTCCATAACTCTGAGCAAGTTCCAGGTCCTCAATAAATTCCTGCCGTTTGTTTTCCATGTCATTCCGCGAAAAAACGATCGCTTTGTCAACAGAAAACAACTGCTCCTCCTCACTCTCCATCGTAATTTTTTTCGCATTCAGATACTCAAGAATCAGCTCCGCCGAACCATAGTCGTCTTCTCCGCTGAAAATCTCTTTCAGTCTGTCTTTCCATTCTTTTTCCGGTTCCTGGCAGTGACGCAGGATACGGCGGCGCACAGAGAGCTCCGGCAATTCCGGAATCTCATCCAGGATCGGAAAAAATCTTTCATCCAGGAGCACATGGTTGTTTCTCAGAAAATCAATATAAAAATATCGGTTGCTGTTCTCCTGATAACTTCCTTCGAGACGCTTTTTCAGTTCCTCGAGAGTCACCTGCAGCACAACCTGTCCCGCACACTCGGAACATTCTGCGCCGGACATCTGTGCCAGAGAGCAGAGCGCAGTTTCAATCTCACCGAGCAGACCCCTCCGGATCTTCCGATAATCGTTTAAGGCAGGATCATCGTCACTGGGAACAGCCGATTTCAGCAGAAAGACATAGTTACACAGGACCGCGACGACCTTCCGGACACGCTTGAAAAGATTCATCCGAAGACTGCTCATCAGATCTGAAGTTTTCTTCACCAGCCTGATATTTTTTGCTGCCAAATCCCAGTAAGTATCCAGTACATGATCGATCTTGGACGGCTCGATGTTCTCTTCACAGATCGCCGCCTGATCTTTTACATAATTCTGCGCCAGAAATTCCTCCAGAAGTTCCAGCATGTCTCGGTCATCATTTATGACAACCAGCAGATATTCACTGAGTTCACTGTGCGGTCCAAGCAAAAGCTTTCCCGTCTCAATAAATCTTTTGTGTGACGCGTTCTCTTTGATATTCGCTATACTGTAATTCTCATAGTATCCTTTTGCTTCCCGCCGGATCTCTTCCAGACGTTTTTCCCAGGAGGCACGCGCTTTTTCCCGGTAATCGGCATACCGATCCATCCCTCTATGGTGTTCCGTCTTGAACTGCTGCAGCGTATAAACGATCCCGTCCACAGCAGGGATTTCACGCAGCACACGGTTTCCCGATACCAGATCCTGAAGCTGTTTCAGCGAATAATCATAACTGAACTGATCGTAAAAATAATTCCGAATCGCCGCGGAAACAACAAAATAATCGGAAACCGGAGTTTCTTCATAGTAAAACACACGGAATATCGTATCTGAATTATAGCTGCAGTTATCCATTGGATCGTTGACGGCATACGCCAGTTGATGATAGACGGATTCATAAGAAGGCAGACGATCCGCCAAAACCCTGACATAGGCAGCGGCCGCATACAGCTTTCCGGCCGTCAGCATGCGCTGATACTCTTCCTCATAATTTTCCGGATTCTCTTCCGCTCCCGGCTCTTCAGGGCAAATTTTTTCTTCCGCATTTTCATAATCCGGCTCACCTTCTGTGTCATCGATCTTTGCTGCATTTTCCAACAGTTCCGTATCCATTACATCCGCAAAATCTCCGTCCGATGATTCATCCGAAAGTTCTGATGTCTCTGTCTGATTTCCATTTTCTTGCTGTTTCCCGTCTTTGTGCTGTTTCTCGTCCTCCTGTTCTTTCTCTTCCTTCTGCTCTTTCTCTCCTTCCTGATGATTTTCGTCCTCCTGCTGTTCCTCGTCCTTCTGCTCTTTCTCTTCCTCCTGCTGTCTCTCGTCCTTCTGTTCTTTCTTTTCCTCCTGCTGTTTCTCCTTCTCTTCTTGTTTCCCGTCCTCCTGCCGGTAATCTTCAAGATTCACTACCGCCTGATCTTCCGAATCATAAAATTCGTCATCTGTACAGCCGCAGTACCAGACAGAAATCTGCTGCCCAAGAATGCCTCTTATCCAACCGGCAAGCTTTTCTGCCTTCTCATGAGTGAGTGCAAGCACCACATACTGTTTCTCTTCGCTCTTCTCCTCCAGTAAACGTTCATAAAACAGCCGGAACTGCTCTGAATTTTCCGACACAATCCCCAGGTATACCACAGATTTCCCATTCAGCACGTCCGGAAAAGAGTAGAAAAAGAAATCCGAATCCACATAACAGGAGCATGTATAAAACACATAGTCCGGATTTATTTTCATCGTCTGTTTGTAGCTGGTACAGCACAGAAATCTTGCAGCTGCAGAATCTGCCCGGTCCTCGATCGGATCCGCTTTGACAAGGTCAATCCGCTTCTCACCAAACATTCGGGCAAGAAACGCAGCCGATTCTTTCGTCTCAAAAGCCTTCAGACCTTTCCGAGACAATGTAAAAAATTCTCCGAAACCTTTGACGACATATTTTTTCAGGTATCCCTGCTGCATCAGCTTTTCCGCGGCCAATTCATAAGACTGCCCGGATCCGTTCCTCAACGAAATAGATTCCATGGAAAATCCGTATCCTGCATATGCATGAAAAAGGCAGGTCATCTTATCTATCGGAACCTGTTTAGCGAGATCTCTTTTGAACTCTTTGACTCCAAATTTCCCCGTCGCTTTTTGAGACACTTCTATGTCCAGCATCCCTGGCTCTTCCTCGCTGATCATCTCCGTCGGATCGCTGATCCCGATCGATTTCCAGACATCTTTCTCCTCGACAGGCACAGAAATCTCCTGCTGTTCTTCCGAAGTTTCTACCTCAACCGTTATTATTCCAAACTGAATTCCACGGGCGATCGGCTCCTCAAAACAGCCTGCAAGTCTGTATACCAGCGAAAATTTTCTGACCGGATCTTCTTCATGAAATGCATCTGACAGCCGAAGATAACACTCCGCTGTCTCTTTAACGGAGTCTCCGTCCATTTTTTCAAAATCATACGCTCTCAGGACTTCTTGCCGCTGCTCCAGCAAATTCTGAATCTCCCGATCTTCAGACCGCAGCGACAGAAAGAAACGAACCGCGACAATATATTTTTCGGACTCCAGGAGTCGGCTTTCATACTCCTCCAGCAGCGCAGCGGTCTCCTCCAGTTTCAATGGAACATCGCCTGTCCCGAGTGCAGAAAACTGTTTCTTCACTTCCGCCTGCAGCGCAACTGCTTCAGGAAGCTTTTCCAGCACCGTTTCTGCAAGACATTCCGGAAAGAATTCTTCCGCGCTGACGCACTGTGTCAGTTCTGAGAGTGCTGAACAAATTTCCGAGAACTGCCCCCTCAGTGTCTCCGTCTGTTCCCGAAGCAGATGAACAAGCTCACGTTTTGACATACCTTCTCCTCCTCGTATCTTATCACTTTTCTCTTTACCGTTCGTTTATGATGCTGGGATCAAAATGTATTTTGACCCTGCCATCATTTTATGATTCGCCCGAAAAATGGGCATGAGACACGGATTGCTCCGCAGGGTCATAAATTTCATGCAAGCATGAAATTCATGACCTCTTGTCGCATGTCTCATTTTATTTCAATTTATCTTATAAGTATATCATATCTTCTATCGGTTGACATCTGATTTTTCTGTTCTTTCACACCTGCCGTAGCAGTTCAGCCAGCCGAACTGCTGTACAAAGGCGTCCCGTGAGGACAACAAGCTGCAGATCACCATTTATCTTCAGAACGTTGCCGATTTAGAGAAGATGCTGAGAACTCATTCATAAAAATCCTCATACCGAGGACTGTATCTTTTGTTTTTTTATACACAAAATACTGGAGCCGTTTGCTTGCTGCTGGCATAGCTGCTCCAGGAATTTTACATTTCACCCTAACCACTCTATATTGCAATTTTCTCAGAATCTCCAGAATTTCTGTTCCGGCTCCTGAAATTCATTTTCAGGAATCAGAACCGCCCGCTCCCCATTCTCAATAAAGTAACAGCGAATTTTTTTGGGAATTCCTTCCTTTTCATCGGAAGAAACCGTCCAAAACAACGTCTCGACCGCTGGAATTTCTTCTCCCTGCCCTTCCACTTCGACAGCGCTTGTGACAACGTACCGGTAAAAAGTCCGGTATGCCCTGTTCTGAAATTCTTTCGGAACCGCCTGCAGCTGCGCCAACATGTCCCGGTATCTTTCCGGTTGACACAAACTCAGCATCATCTGTTTTTCCCAGAACATCTTCGCTATAATAAAAGAATTTCCAGAGAAAAACCTGTGATACTCCTCACAGATTCCTTGCGGAATCGCTGAACTTCTCAAATAGACCAGTTCATCCGTATCTTCATCCTTCGGCTTTCTCCGCGCCAGCTCATAATCGAGATGAGGAGAAAACAGAAAATACATGTTTTGATCTGCTTCCGTGGGGGTATAAATGGAAAACTGCTGTCTGGGTTCCGTCTGCGGCTCACTGAACAGCTTTACCATCTCCATAGATACCTCCGCTTCGATTAAGGAATCTTTTTTCAGCAGTGCGCGGTAGTCCTCGTCGTCCGGCCAGAAATCATTTTCATAACAGATACAGTTCACTGTAAATTCATTCACCGGCGCCGGAGTGATCTCGATCAAGGTCAGCCAATTTTCCGTCTGTTGGAAATCTTCACGGCTATCTGACGTACAAATCACCAATTTTCCATTGTCAGCCCATCCCCTGGCCATCTGATAAAATGTTGTCAATACTTTATCCTTTTCCCGAAGTTCATTCAGATAATCGATTAAAATAATCGTCTCCTCAGGAACAAACTGCTGCAAAGCAGATAACAAATCCGGAGAATCCGTACCGCCATCCTCAAAAAACTTCTGGTATAATTCCCCGGCCGATGCGCGGTATATTTTCCTGTCTTCAAAACAATTTGACAAAAAGGTGGCCTTCCCGCTTGCCGGCGGTCCATAAAGACCGTAAATTCCTGTGGCTCCCTTACGCCACTGCCAGCGGTATCTCATCAGGTGCATGCTTTCTTTTGTGAAAATAAAACGTTCCATTTCAACTCCCCTTTCATCCTTCCACGCAAAGTACACTCAGATACTCCGGAGGTACACTGTCCGTCAGCCAAATTTCATTTTCTGAAAGGTAAAACACATAGCCGTCACGCGTCATCCCCTCCGCGTCAATTTTCAAAATGGCCGGTGCACCCTGATTTTTCCATCGGCCGGCAACCTGTCTTGCCGTTGCGGCATCCCAGGACAGGTGAACCTTCTGACGTGTCATTGGTTTGAGTCCTTCTTTCAGAATTGAATCCAGCGCACAGAAACCTGTTCCATGATATAAAACCTCCGGCGGTGTTCCCACTTTGTAGTCCATTTCCAGCCAGGGAATCGAATGTCCCTGATTGCAGCGGATCATCAGTTTGTCTCCCTCCCGCCTCAGTCCATATCTCTGTTTTCCGTCCGTCCGGACAATTTCCATCAATACAGGAAGTGTCAGATAAAACATCGGCCGACGAAATTTATCGTTGAATTTTTCTATAAATTCCGACACACTGACCCATCCCTGCCGGTCCATGGGAATCTGAATCATCTCCGGACTGTGGCGAAGAATTTTACAGATTCTGCCGCCAAGCCTGTTTCCTCGGCTTTTCAACATCCGGCGTTCCTCCTCTGTCAACTGTTCCAGCGCGCCTGTATCCGCGATAATTTTACTGTTGTCGATCATTGTAACCACTGCCTCCTTAATCGAAAAGATAATATCCCCGCCGAAATCTTTATGTTTTCTGTTATTTTATTCCCGCAGGCAACGAGCCAGGCGGACATTCTTGTATTACTGACCTTCATTCTCTGTCAATTCAATAATCTCGTCATAGAGAACATGCAGCGGCGCTTTTCCATACATAAGCCTGTTGATATGATAGTGACCGGCAAACCATTTCCGGAACGCTGTCATCTCATAAATGTTATCGAGAACCGCATGTATGTTGATGTACTCCGGACCGTAATCCGACAGCATATAAGGCGTCGCCCCGCGATACCCCATCTGCAGGTTGAAGCGTGTCGGAACATCATGGGTAATACAATAATCCACTGAAAATCCGTAACGCTTCAGATTGTTCATGCAGTTGTCAACCTCCCTCTGCACAGGCAGCTCCGCCTCAAACCAGTCGTAATTCTTTGTACGGAAATCAATATCCTGGCTGAATGCCCCGCCGAAAAAAAGAAATGTACTCCCAGTCTCCAGTTCCATAATCTCTCCGCGTAGGATATGGTAGACGGACATTCCAAGCTTATGTGCCCTCGCCCCGTGAAAGTCAGTGACCGGGTACTCCTGCAGTCGGGCAAAGCCTTCATGATTTCCGTCACAGTAGACTGTCGTCCATGGCCGGCTGTCATACCAGGCGATCAGTTCCCGGTCCTTCTCCTCATCGAGCCAGACAATTCCCGCGTCGCCGCAGATGATCAGAATGTCATCCTTGCACAACGTTTCTCCCGCGGCAAAATTTTCTTTTTCCAATTTCTGAATGTCATGCCGGACATGTGTGTCGCCTGTGACAAAGATTCTTCGGCTCTTCATATGTTTCAATTTTCCTCCCAATTTTCCCCGGAATCTGTTTCTGCCGTTTCATCGACGGATTTCTTTTTGGCCGCTTTTAATCTTTTCCCACCGATCACTATTAAAAGCACTGCGATACCTGCGGCGGCTGTCACGACAAAACCGATGGCTCTGTTCACCTGATCACTGGAAACCACTTTCAGTTCTATCGTATCCTTTGTCCCATCATAACTCACTGCAGATAAAACCACATCTCCGGTCCCACAGATTTCCAGTTTTCCTTCAGAAGCAGAAATCACTTCCGGATCACTACTTTCCCACACGATATCCGTATACGTTGCATTTTCAGGAGACAGCTTCGTTCCAAGCGTAATAGAAGTATTCAGATCCACCGCATGTTTCATAAACGCAGTGTAAACATATTCCAGACTGCTGTCGTCAATGGTTACTGTCTGAACCGGGATATGATAAACAAAAACAGGAATCCTTTTTGTAAGTTGATTTTCCGTCTCAATCACCAAGTCCGTAATTCCGTCTTTCCGGGCTTCTATAGTATTTCCCTTCTTGAGCATGGCGACTGATTCGTCCTCGATTTTTACCGTATATTTTTTATTGTTTGCATGTTCCGGAAGGATTTCTATATTCACAGTCTGTGTTTCTCCGACATTCAGCCGAATTCGTTCGGTGTCCGTCTTTATCTCATCCGGAAATACTTCGTAAACCTTCAAAGGCACCTGCGCCTCAACCCCGTTGGAAGCCCTGCAGATGATTGTCACTGTACCGGGACTGACCGCCGTTACCGTTCCGTCCGAATTGATCTCCGCAATCGTCGGATCACTGGATTTCCATTCCACTGTCCGGTCCGTCGCATTCTCCGGCAAAACTTCCGCTGTGGCCTGCGAGGTCAGCCCCAGCTGCAGTTCCTCCGGAAGATTCAAAACAGAAACAGAACCGACCGGAACCGTCCGAACCGTCACCTCAAAAGACTGTTCCACACCGGAACCGGAAACTGTAATCGTTGCCGTACCCGCTGCAACGGCACTCAGCGTCCCGTCTTCATTTACCCGGAGAACCGCCTCGTTGCTGGAACTGACTGTTGAACGGGAATCTGTAGCATTCTCAATGGAATATTCCAGACCGGAAGAATCACCCACATTCATCTGTGTCGGATAAGTTTCCAGATTCACCTTCGGCGACGGCGGCGTGTAAGTCGACTGCTGCGGCGTGCCTCCGTCTCCATACGGACATACGCCATTTTCATGCAAATGTGGCGGATTACCGCCGCAATGATAATGGTAACTGCCCAGTCCACTCTTATTTTTATAATCATGATGTCCGCCGTTGGCGTCCGTTCTCCCGGAATGTGCATATGCAGCCGACGGAAGCAAAACAACACATAAGACAATCGCAAATAATCCCAATACTCTTCTCAATAATTTTCTCTTTCGTATACCCAGTGCTTTCACACAAAGCATTTTCCTCCCTCATCTGTTTTCTGATAATCATACCGTATGATTATCCTGCAAAACTGATTTATCCTTATTGTTTAAGTATATCATGCCTTATCTCACCATTCAAATTAATAATACATTCATCAGAAAAAAATCCAATACAGCCACTGAGCAGGAACAGAACTTTCGTCCCAGACATCCAAAAGAAAGCGGGCGGATTGTCCGCCCGTTTCTTTTGGAATATTCTTTTTTCTTACTCTCTCTCCTGTTCTGCAACTCCATCCTTCAACAGATTCGTCATACTGCTCATACCGATATACAACGTCGAACAATTATGAAGCAGGGCGGAAGTCGCCGGCATCAGGACACCTGCGACGCCCAGAAGTATCAATCCCAGATTGAATCCGATCACAAACCGATAATTTCTTTGGATCCGTTTCATCAACCCTGTACTGATCTGACGCAGAGGCACCAGGCTGTTCAAGCCATCCCCTGTGATCATGATATCCGCCACTTCTCTGGTGATCGCCGCGCCGCTGCTGATGGCTATCCCCGCGTCTGCAGCTGACAGCGCCGGGGAATCATTGATTCCATCGCCGATCATGATCACTTTATGACCGCCTTCCTGTTCCTTTTTGACAAAATACGCTTTATCCTCCGGAAGCACTTCCGAATCAAAGCTGTCCACGCCAATTCTGGCCGCAATGGCAGCGGCCGTGCGATGACTGTCGCCTGTCATCATCACAAGATTCCGAAAACCATTCTTACGCAGAGCCTCGATCACTTCCGGAACTTCCGGGCGCAGTGGATCTTCAATACAAATCACCGCTGCCAGCATACCGGAGATTGCAAGATACAGATGGGAATACTCATCCGGAATCTCCCGGAATTTTTCTTCTTCATTTTCCGGTATTCTACACTTTTCATCCTCGAACACAAAGTGATAACTTCCAATCACCACTTTGTCCTCCCCGATGGAAGACGCAATTCCATGCGCTACTATATAGTGTACTTTGGAATGCATCTCCTCATGCTGCAGTCCTCTTCGCTTCGCTTCCTGAACGACCGCGGTCGCCATGGAATGGGGAAAATGCTCCTCCAAGCAGGCCGCTGTGCGCAGGATTTCATTTTCTGCTTTTCCTCCAAATGGAATCACACAGGCCACTCTCGGCTTCGCCTCCGTGAGCGTTCCGGTCTTGTCAAAAACAAGGGTGTCTGCCTGAGCCACTGCCTCCAGATATTTGCCGCCTTTCACCGTAATCTGATACTGACCGGCTTCCCGCATCGCCGAGAGAACCGCAATGGGCATCGCCAGCTTCAACGCACAGGAAAAGTCCACCATCAGAATGGACAATGCTTTCTGCACATTTCTCGTCAGAAACCAGGTCAGGATCGTTCCTCCGAGGCTGAACGGAACGAGACGGTCCGCCAGCGCAGCCGCCTTTCCTTCCACGGAAGACTTCAGCTGTTCCGATTCTTCGATCATATGGACAATTTTTTCATACCGTGTGGAACCGGAAATTCCGGTGATCCGAATCACGATCTCACCTTCCTCCACCACGGTTCCCGCATATACAATGGCATCCTTCACTTTCCACACCGGTATGGATTCTCCGGTCAGAGACGCCTGATTGACCATAGCCTCCCCACTCTGCACCACACCATCCAGCGGAATCAGATTTCCCATGCGCACCACAATCTCATCTTCCGGCTGCACATCCCGCACAGACACCAGCACTTCCTGATCTCCTGCCTTTTTCCAGACCTTCTCCACCTGCAAACTCATACTTCTTGCCAGATCGTCCACAGACTTTTTATGGGTCCATTCCTCCAGAATCTCTCCAATCTTCAGAAGGAACATTACGGAACTTGCTGTCTTGAAATCCCCACGCAGAAGCGATACAGTGATCGCCGTGGCATCCAGAACCTCCACTTCCAGCTTTCTGGCGATCAGTGAGCGAATTCCCTTGGCGATATACCGCACAGCCTGCACTGTGGTGTAGACTGCACGCACAGGAGCGGGGAGAAGAAAGGAGGTGGCGGCTTTTGTCAGCACAGTTTCGATCAGCCTGTCCTGATAATGCATTGCCAGGCTTCTTCCCGACTGTTCCGGAACACGCTCAGCCAGTCCCTCGATCTCATAGTGGAATTCTCCAAGCCGTTTCAGAACCGCTTTTCGATCTCCCCGATACCAGACTGCCACATCTCCGGTCCTCGGATAAGCTTTCACACGCTGAACAAACGCAGCCTGCTCCAGCCAGGCACAGACCAGATCCGCTTCCCTGCAGGTCATCGATCCCTGCTCCAGATGAACACGGATACGTCCCTCCATCTTATGTTTGATTTGAAATTTCATGATGTCACTCTTCTTCTGATTACTCTTCTACACTTTCTTCACAGGAGTCCTCGCAGGCCTCCTCACATGCTTTTGCGTCCTCTGCTTCTTTTTCCTTTCTCTTCGCGTTGATCGCCTCTGCCTCAGCCAGGATGTCCTCTGCGTTCTCCTGTACCTTTGTTGTAGTCTCCAGAACGCTCTCTTTTGCTCTCAGAACTGCAGCCGTACAGTTTGTGTATACTTTCTTGGCGTCCTTGCTTCCCAGAACCTTGATGCCGGCAGTACCGAACAGTACTCCACCTGCGAAAATTGCTGCTTTTTTCCAATCGATGTTGATCATTTTCTTATCCTCCGTTGATTTGTGCGGACACATCCGTTGATGTGTCCTGGATTTGATATTCCTTTTCAGGGAATGTAACTTGTAAGTATGGAACCTTGCCTTTACCACTTACTTGTGCTTGTAACCGGTATAGAACACCATCGCCATGCAGACGACTGCCGCCCATGCCCAGAACCTGTGCTGCTTCATGATATTCCTCCGTTTCTTTTGATTTGATTAGTTTGGTCTAACCAATTAATATCTTATCCTTTTTTTAGGGGATTGTCAAGAAATGAACATTCGAACAAAATAAATATAAGTACCATAAATCTCAAAAAAATATTGACTTATTTTTTTATAACCCTTTTCTTCTTTGATGAGAAATATATGCCAAATCCCTTTCTACATCCTGCCTGTATTTCTGGTAATGCTTCTGAAATGGATTATGATAATGAAATACTGCTGTTCCAAGCGCGATTACAGACACAAGATTTCCAGCTGCTCTCCAGAAAAAATCCTGATGATCCATCATACGAATCTTTTCATCCCATCCAATGCTGCGAATCTTTTCTGTCCTGGCTACATATAAATTTGGAACCTTTCCCATGACAAAATGATTGCCGTCAATCTGTGTCATATGTGGAATGCGAAGGGGCTTCGGAGCACCTTGCATACTGAAAGATGTAAATCTGCTTACTTCTTCATCAGGATTTTTGCAGCGAATTGCTGTCAGTGTACAAAAAGCAACCAAATCAATTTCGGGATGATGTTCTAAAAACAGTACCTGATCACCTAAACATGTCTTTAAAGTCAGCAGCTCATCATCATCCATACGCATCACATATGGAGTTTTTACCTTTTCCAGTGCTCGATTCAGGCCATAGCTCAATCAGCTGTTAAACGGCAATTGCAAAACTTCAAGTGACTCGCCCTGAAGTTCCAAAGGGTGCGAACTGTCATCCGCTATGATCACCTGAATTCCCGGATAATAATACTGAAGATTTCTATATAAGCGCTTAGCCAGCTTCTGGCGTTCAAAAGATTTGAAAATAACCGTTACATTTTTGCAGATAAAATCAATTTCGTCTTGTCCAGGTTTTTCCCAGTTCTGCTTCTTCCACTTTCTGGAAAAATACCGGTATTCAAGATTTGAAATGATTGTAAATGCTAATGATGCGATTGGCGACAGCGGACCATATATTAGCTTTTTGCGTAATTGCTTTATCATGTCTGTGAGGCTCCTTTTATTTGAATTTAAAATACTATAAAAGCACAAATGTGGTGAAGCATTGTAAGCGCCAAATATTCCTGTGAATTTTCTAATTCCCGAGTTTCACCTATAATTATAGTCGAAAGATATTAAGACTATTTCACTACAATTATGGGCTTGTTGACCTATGTCAGAAGCTATAACCAAAGCTCTCATTCCTCGCTGAAAGG
>OLQE01000091.1_pt1 | contig 78652 bp, 68 predicted proteins | sample 1643161 | NCBI WGS metagenome assembly OLQE01 (sample SAMEA3136650, study PRJEB25190) | human gut metagenome
GCAGTCGCCAAATGGACATGCAAGCATGTCCGCTTGGCTCGTTGCCCGCGGAAATGAATGGATCCGGCACTCCGGGACATAAATTTAATATTGGGAGGTATTACATATGGACGTTTTTAGAACTGACCGAATCAGAAATGTGGTCCTGCTTGGACACGGCGGTGCCGGAAAGACAACGCTGGCAGAGGCTATGGCGTATCTTTCCGGAATTACCAACCGCCTGGGCAAAGTAAGCGACGGAAATACCATCAGTGATTTTGATAAAGAAGAGATCAAACGCCAGTTTTCCATTTCCACATCCATGATCCCGATTGTCTGGGGAAAAAATAAGATCAACGTTCTGGATACACCGGGCTTCTTCGATTTTGTCGGCGAAGCACAGGAAGCAGCCTGCGCGGCGGATGCAGCCGTTATCGTGGTTTCCGGAAAAGCAGGTGTTCAGGTCGGAACGCAGAAGGCATGGGATCTCTGCGAGAAATACAACCTGCCCCGTATGATTTTTGTTACCGACATGGATATCGACAATGTCAGCTACCGTCAGGTTGTAGAGCAGCTGACCGAACTGTACGGAAAACGGATCGCTCCGCTGCACATGCCGATCCGTGAAAACGAAAAATTTGTCGGATATATCAATATTGTCAAGAACAAAGGACGCCGTTATATTGACAAAGACAAAAAAGAAGAGTGTGAGATTCCGGAATATTCCAAAGAATATCTGGAGAAATACCGTGAGACTCTGATGGAATCCGTAGCGGAGACCAGCGAGGAATTTATGGACCGGTATTTCGGCGGCGAGGAATTCTCTGTTGCTGAGATTTCCGCAGCACTGGCAACCAATGTAGGAGACGGTTCTCTGGTTCCGGTCTGCATGGGATCACCGATCAACCTGCAGGGCGTTTCCAACCTGCTGGACGACATCTGCGGATACTTCCCGAGCCCGGCAGAACGTCCGTGTGCAGGACTGAATACGGCGACCAACGAAATTTTCCAGGCAAATTATAATTTCCAGAAATCGAAATCCGCGACCATCTTCAAGACGATCGTTGACCCGTTTATCGGAAAATACTCTTTGATCAAAGTATGCTCCGGCGTTATCAAGAGCGATGACATTCTGTACAACGTAGAGCAGGAGTCCGAAGAAAAGCTGAACAAACTCTACGTTCTGGAAGGTTCCAAGCCGATCGAGGTTCCGGAGCTTCATGCGGGAGATATCGGAGCGATCGCAAAACTCGGAGATGCAAAAACAGGCGATTCCCTGGCGACCAAGGCGGCTCCGATCCGCTACGGCAAACCGGAAGTGTCTGTTCCGTATACGGCAAAACGGTATAAACCAAAGAATAAAGGCGATGTAGATAAAATCTCCCAGGCTTTCCAGAAAATGATGCAGGAAGACCTGACCATGAAGGTAGTCAACGATTCCGCAAATCATCAGACTCTGATCTACGGAATGGGCGATCAGCATATTGATATCATCGTCAGCAAACTGCAGGAGCGTTATAAAGTGGAACTGGAACTGAGCAAACCGAAGGTTGCGTTCCGCGAGACCATCCGCAAGAAATCCGATGTGGAGGCGAAGTATAAGAAACAGTCCGGCGGACACGGACAGTATGGCCATGTAAAAATGCGCTTTGAGCCGTCTGGAAATCTGGATGAGGCTTATGAGTTCTCTCAGGAAGTTGTCGGCGGTGCAGTTCCGAAGAATTACTTCCCGGCAGTGGAAAAGGGTCTTCAGGACGCTGTGGAATCCGGCCCTCTGGCTGCATATCCGGTGGTTGGCGTAAAGGCTGTCCTGTATGATGGTTCCTACCATCCGGTAGATTCTTCGGAAATGGCATTCAAGACTGCGGCAAAGATGGCATTCAAGAAAGGATTTATGGAGGCGTCCCCGGTTCTTCTGGAGCCCATCGTTTCCCTGAAAGTCATTGTAGAAGACAAATATACCGGTGATGTTATGGGAGATCTGAACAAACGCCGCGGACGTGTCCTTGGCATGAATCCTGACCACGGCGGAAAGACTGTGATCGAAGCGGATGTTCCGGAGCTGGAAATCTACGGATACTCCACAAGCCTTCGTTCCATGACCGGTGGAAGCGGAGAGTTCTCCTACGAATTTGCAAGATATGAGCAGGCACCATCGGATGTTCAGCAGAAAGAAATTGAAGCGAGAGCAAGCAAAGTGGCGAACGATGAAGAATAAGATGAAAGCATAGTACTGGCATCTGAAAAGGAAACAGACCTGAAACTTCTTCTTTTGGAAGTATGTTTCAGGTCTGTTTCCTTTTGTTCGACAGCAAGGAGTGCTGTCGCCCTTTCATTGCCTGCAACGGCGAGCGGGATCGTCAGTGGGGAACGCCAGTTTCCTGCCTCCTGTGTTTTGCTGCAAATCGAATCATAACAAGGGTGGTAAGCGCAATCATACAAAGACCGGAAATGAAAAACCAGACATTCACGCCCACTTTTTCTGCGATCGGACTGCTGAAAAGCAACCCCATAGGCATTGTGACGGAAGAAATCAAAGTAAGTACCGAAAATGCCCGCCCCATTTTTTCAGAGGCAACGGATTCCTGGATATAAGCAGTCAGTGGAATGGTATGAACATTCCCGGAAGCGCCTAAACCGATACAGCTTGCCGCAAAGAAAATCCAGCCAATATAAGTTGGTGGTATTACACCGCAGATCATTGACATAACGCCCATTCCAAATAAACCGATGAAAGAAACTCTGATTTTGCGTTCTACTTTCAGAACGCTGGAAAACAGAAGGGATGATACCATCATGCCGATTGCAAAGGACAACTCCACAGCGCTTCCGTACATAGCTGATAAGTTAAAATAATCGCTTGTCATCAATGGATAAAAGGAAGACAATGGGGCATAAAAGAACATACAGAGTGCTTCTGCGATCACAAGATAAAACAGCTTTTTGTCTTCTCGAAATACCTGTAAGCCCTCTTTGATTTCAGTGACAAAATGCTGTTCTTCTTTTTCCGTTTTTGCAATCTCCGGAATTTTAACAATCGCTAACGCGGCGCTTGCTAAAATTGCGCCCAGCACATCGCTCATTAAAACGATGTACATGGGAAAGATGGAGTATAAAGACGCACCGATGACTGGTCCGATCAGAAAGGAACCGGAATTTAACAGCTGTATCCACCCATTTGTTTTAATAAGCTGATCTTTCGGCACAAGCTGCGGAATAATGGACTGTATCGCCGGCTGCTGAAAGGTACTGCCAATACCTCTGACACAGAGCATGATAAATACCGTCCATACAGGCAGATCAAAAAAGAAAAGTAACACTGCATAAATCAGGGCAATCATACCCATTGCCATATCCGAAAAAATAGAGATGAGCTTTCGGTTATAACGGTCTGCTGCAATTCCTGCAAGCGGGCTGAATAAAGACATAGGGAGATAGGCGACAATCCCTGATATTCCAAGTATGAAGGGCGATGATGTTTTTTCAGCAAGCCACCAAATCAATGCAAACTGAACACCATGACTTCCTAGCATTGAAATTGCCTGTCCCAATGCAACAATGATAAACTGTGATTCCCACTTTTGTATTTTTTTCATATCAAATTGTCCTCTCATTTTCAAATTGTTTTTCAAATAGGGGACAATATCAAGTACGATAAGTCCCTTAGCGTACTGATGCCGACATCAAGCCACCTCCCTTCAAAACTTCATTGCTCCCTGTATTTATAACATGGCATCCAGATATTTCTTTAACCCGTCACGATATTTTTTCGTAAGAGTCAGATATTGCTGTTGTTCCTCCGATGTCCACTCATTCCAGATTTTGTTTTCAATTTCGTGTAAAGGATATATTTTTTCCAATGTAAATTTCTCTCCTTTTTCCGTCAGACAGACAATCGTATTTCTGCCTTTCCCTTGTTCCAGATACACGATTTCCTCTTTTTCTAATTTGCGAATGGCAGAATTGATTGTCTGGCGGCTGATGCCTGTGAGCTTGCTTATCTCACTTTGCAGACATTTTCCGCCTTTTTCGCAAAGTACATATAAAATATTTTGAACGCTGTCTGAAATACCCATTTTTACAGCGGCTTCATGGTATAAAGCGTTGATTTCTCCTGCCAGATAGGTATATTTTCCTGCTTCTAAATAGTGCATAGCTTCACCTTCTTGTCCGATTTCGTACATCATTCATTATATCCGATTTCGTACATAAGTCAAGAGGTTTTTAAATTTATTGAAAGATTGGCGGTTGCTGACTGCCAAATTGTGTGCGGAAAATGTGTATATGTATGTGGAAGTAATGGAAGAATATGGCAACGACAAAAAAAGACTGATAAGAAACGGCGTTTACAATTTCGCCGCAGCTTATCAGTCTGTGCATATAATAAGTCAAATCCGTTTTATTAAATCTGCCGGATTGCCTGAATCAGCTTGTCCGCATCCTCTTCCTTGGTCGCCCAGGATGTACAGATCCGGACCATCTGATGTCCATCGTCCACCACCTGATCCAAAGATAGAACAAACTGTTCTGAAAGCGCCTTTACAGCAGCGTTTGGAAGGATCACAAAAATCTGATTGGTGGTGTTCTCGCAGACGAGTTCAAAGCCTTTCTCCTGAAACGCCGCGCGGATCCGATCGGCAAGACGGTCGGCATGTTCCGCCAGTTTCATGTACATCTTCATATTGTCCTTGAGCAGCTCCAGAAACTGAATGCCCAGCAGACGTCCTTTGGCAAGCATTCCGCCTTTCTGTTTGATCATATAGCGGAAATCCTGCTTCAGTTCCGGATTTGTGATCACAATAGCTTCTCCGAACAGTGCGCCGCATTTGGTTCCGCCGAGATAGAAGACGTCGCAGCATTTTGCCAGAACCGGAAGTGTTACATCATTGCCTGAAGCAGCAAGTCCATAACTCATGCGGGCACCGTCCAGAAACAGATACAGACCATACCGACGGCAGGTCTCATGGAGCGCTTCCAACTCTGCTCTTGTATAGAGCGTGCCGAATTCCGTCGGACTGGAGATATAAACCAGCTTTGGCTGAACTGTATGCTCCGCGGATGCGTCTGCAAGATGCTTTTCCATAACTTCCGTAACCTGGGCAGCCGTAATTTTTCCGTCCATATGCGGCAGACCAAGGACTTTGTGTCCGGTAGCTTCCACGGCACCTGTCTCATGGACATTGATATGCCCGCTGGCTGCGCAGAGCGCTCCCTGGTAAGGGCGCAGAGCTGCATCGATCACCGTAAGATTTGCCTGTGTTCCGCCTACAACAAAATGCACAGCGGCATCTTCCTTTTCGCAGAGATTTCGGATCATTTCTGCCGCCTGCGCACAGTATGCGTCTTCACCGTATCCGATGGTCTGTTCAAAGTTAGTATCCGCAAGCTTTTTTAAAATGGCGGGATGTGCCCCTTCATTGTAATCACAGTTAAAATAAATCATTTCCTTTCCTCCCTTTCACCGTTCCTTTTCAAATACACTCCAAGCTTCTCAACAAATTAACATTTGAAGATTAGCCGTTTTGGTGCTTTGAATTTCAGCCAGAAAATGGAACTTAATTGAACTGTTATCAGAATAAACGAATTTATCGGAAAATTCAACGTTTTTCTTTACACTCTTTTCCAAGAAAGGTATAATTGATTTAAGTAATTTTAATTTGTCGTACAACAAGAAAAAAGGAAAGGTGGAGAAAAATGAAAGAATTCAGATATGATGACGTTCCGGTCATTGAGACTTCCTCCGGAAAGCTGAAAGGTTACTACTGTGACGGAGAATATATCTTCAAGGGCGTTCCCTATGCATACGCAGACCGTTTTCAGATGCCGGTGAAATCCTCCTGGGAGGGAGTCAAAGAGGCGACCTCCTATGGGTTTGTCTGCCCGCTGATGAATCAGGAAACACCCAATGGAGAACTGATGGTGCCTCACCGCTACTGGCCGCAGAATGAACACTGCCAGAATCTGAACATCTGGACAAAGACGCTGGACAGCCAGGCAAAACATCCGGTTCTTGTATGGATTCACGGGGGCGGCTATTCCGCGGGATCTTCCATCGAGCAGGTTGCATATGACGGATTTAATATGTGCATGCAGGGCGATGTAGTAGTCGTTTCCGTCAATCACCGGCTGAATATCCTCGGGTACCTGGATCTTTCTCCGTTCGGGGAAAAGTACTGGAATTCCGGCAATGCGGGAAATGCCGATCTGGTAGCCGCTCTGCGGTGGGTACATGAGAATATTGCCGCATTCGGAGGCGACCCGGAGAACGTTACGATCTTTGGTCAGTCCGGCGGAGGAATGAAAGTGGCGGATCTGATGCAGATTCCGGATGCAGACGGACTGTTCCAGAAAGCGCTGATCATGAGCGGTGTCGGAAGCAAAACCCTTATGCCAAACTGCACCGGAGACGGCCGTGAGATTGTAACCGCAATGCTTCAGGAACTTAAACTTACGGAAGATGAGGTAGAAAAACTGGAAACTGTGCCGTATTATGAGCTGGTCAGAGCCTATGAAAAAGTTTGTCCTGCGATTGCGGCAAAGGGCGGCTACATCGGCGGAAATCCGATGATCAATGAATATTACAAAGGCAATCCGCTGGAATACGGCCTTCGCGACCGTGCCCGCAAGATTCCGCTGATGATTGGTTCCGTTTTTGGAGAGTTCTCTTTTGTACCGGCACAGTACGATAAATACAGCCTTACGGAAGAAGCTTCCCATGAAATTCTGGAAAAGGTCTACGGAGAGCATACAGACGATATCATCCGTGCCTTCCGCGCTGCCTATCCGGGCAGGGCAGTGACCGATGTCCTCCAGGTGGACCGTGTCATGCGCCAGCCGACCAAAGTGTTCGCCGCAATGCATGCAGAGGGCGGAGACGGACAGACGTTCCTCTACAACTTTATTCTGGAATTTCCATTCCAATATCAGAAAGCGGCATGGCATTGTTCGGATATTCCGTTTTTCTTCTGCAACACAGACAAGGTGGAAGTGTGTACAATCCCGGATGTGACGGAAAAGCTGGAACGCCAGATGTTCGGCGCTCTGATGTCCTTTGCACATACCGGAAAACCATCCAGTCCGGAACTTCCGGAATGGGAGAGTGTGACGCCGGAGAAGGAACCGACGATGGTGTTCGACCGGACCTGCGAGCTGCGCAGCAGCTATGACGATGAACTGTTTGCTGAAATCGACCGTGCCCTTCCGCCGTTTAATCTGATGGCGGCGATGGCTGAACAGAACGTGCAGCATTAAGTGAAAGGTTAGCATCACTAAAAAATGACGAATGAATCTACTGCCTGGGAGGTTGAAACATTGGAAAACTTATATCATGTGCCAAAAGCTTCGGGAAAAGAGCCGATCGTTGTTACGGTGCCCGGATCGAAAAGCATTACAAACCGTGCGCTTCTTCTGGCAGCATTATCGGAAGGACCCTGTCTGCTGAAAGGCGTCCTGTTCAGCGACGATTCCAGAGCGGTTCTTTCCTGCCTGGAAGAACTGGGTTTTGAGCTGGAGATCAGGGAGAAGGAAAAAGAGGTGCGCATCGTCGGAACGGGAGGGAAGATTCCAAATCCAAACGCACATCTGAATGTTCGCAGCGCAGGAACGGCGGCACGTTTCCTCACGGTATTTCTTGCCTTCGCAGGAGGAGATTATCAGATGGACGCATCCAGCCAGATGAAGAAACGCCCGATGGAGCCGCTCCTCTCCATTCTCAGGAATGCCGGCGCTGTGATCACCTGCCAGGAGGAAGAAGGCCATTTTCCTTTCCGGCTGCAGGCACACCATCTGAATCTCACAGAAGTGACTATTGACACTACGATCAGCAGCCAGTTTGCCAGCGCCTTTCTGATGACAGGCACCCTTCTTCCGGATGGGCTGACCGTGAAAATGGAAGGGGACCGCACGCAGGGCGCGTATATCCGGATCACCAGAAAAATGATGGAACAGTTTGGTCTCCGATCAGAAGAACAGAACGGAGCTCTTCGCATTCCCGGAGGGCAGAAGACCCGTCTGTCAGAGTATGCGATTGAACCGGACGTTTCCGGAGCCTGCTATTTCTATGGAATGGCGCCGTTACTCGGCATCGATGTGACTGTACGCGGGATTCATCTCGATTCCATGCAGGGGGATCTGAAATTCCTGTCGGTACTGAAAGAAATGGGATGCCCTTCCGAAGATACTGAAACCGGAATCTGTGTCCGCGGCAGCCGGATGCAGGAGTTCAAAGGCGTCACCGTGAACATGAAAGAATTTTCCGACCAGACGATGACATTGGCAGCCATCGCACCGTTCGCCTCCACAGAGACAAAGATTACCAATATCGGTCACATCCGTTTTCAGGAATCCGACCGTATCGCGGCAATCTGTACCGAACTGCAGCGCATGGGCATCGACTGCCGGGAACTGCCGGAGGAGGACGGAATCCTGATCCGCCCCGGAATTCCTTCGGAGGCGGTCATCGAGACATACGACGACCACCGGATCGCAATGGCGTTTTCTCTGCCTGGATTGAAGACCGGAAATATTACGATCTCAAATCCCGGATGCTGCCGGAAGACTTTTGAAAATTATTTTGATCTGCTGACAGAACTATTCGACTGAAATTTTCTTGACAAATCAGCGCCGGACAGGTAGAATAACTGTTAGCCATAAGAAAAAACAGAGAAGAGGAAGAGTAGGAACGAATGCAGGATTCAGAGAACTGCCGGCAGGGTGCGAGGCAGGGAATGCGCGTTTTGAACTGGCCTCGGAGTTTCTTCGCTGAACCGGATCAGTAAGCGAGGACGGATGGTTTCCCGTTATCGAAACAATGAGTGCATCTGCGATGCTTCGCAGGTGAAGAAGAGTGGTACCACGGAAAGACAGCCTTTTCGTCTCTGGAAACGGGAGACGAAAAGGCTTTTTTACTTTCTGAAAGAATAACAGGAGGATGAAACAATGGCAGTACCTTATAATCATAAGGCGATCGAAGCAAAATGGCGGGTAAAATGGGAAGAAAAACCTGTCAATCCGAAAGTGGATGAAAACGGAAAGGAAAAAGAAAAATACTACTGTCTGGATATGTTCCCGTATCCGTCAGGAAACGGTCTGCATGTCGGACACTGGAGAGGCTATGTCATCTCCGATGTATGGAGCCGCTATAAACTGCAGCAGAATTACTATGTGATCCATCCGATGGGATGGGACGCCTTTGGACTTCCGGCAGAAAACTATGCGATTAAAATGGGCATCCATCCGGAAATCTCCACAAAGCAGAACGTTTCCAACATCAAACGTCAGATCCAGGATATCGCGGCAATTTACGACTGGGATATGGAAGTGAACACCACCGATCCGAACTTCTACAAATGGACCCAGTGGATCTTTGTACAGATGTTCAAGAACGGACTGGCTTACGAAAAAGAGTTCCCGATCAACTGGTGCCCGTCCTGTAAGACCGGTCTTGCCAACGAGGAAGTCGTAGACGGAAAATGTGAACGCTGCGGTACGACAGTAACCAAGAAAAACCTTCGCCAGTGGATGCTGCGCATCACCAAGTACGCAGATCGTCTTCTGGAAGATCTGGACAAACTGGACTGGCCGGAAAAAGTTAAGAAGATGCAGACCGACTGGATCGGACGTTCCTACGGAGCGGAAGTGGATTTCCCGGTAGAGGGAAGAGACGAGAAGATTACCGTCTACACCACACGTCCGGATACGCTCCATGGAGCAACCTTCATGGTACTGGCTCCGGAGCACGCGCTGGCAAAGAGCCTTGCGACGGAAGATCATAAAGAAGAGGTAGAGCAGTATATCTTCCAGGCTTCCATGAAATCCAACGTAGACCGTATGCAGGATAAGGAAAAGACCGGCGTATTTACCGGAACCTACGCAATCAACCCGCTGAACGGCGCAAAGGTGCCGATCTGGCTGTCCGATTACGTTCTCGCTGATTACGGTACCGGAGCGATCATGTGTGTACCGGCACACGACGACCGTGACTTTGCATTTGCGAAGAAATTTGATCTTCCGATCATTCAGGTTATCGCAAAAGACGGCAAGGAAATCGAAAACATGGAAGAGGCTTACACCGAAGCATCCGGAACCATGATCAACTCCGGCGAATGGAACGGAATGGAGTCTTCTGTCCTGAAAAAAGAAGCTCCGGATATGATCGAAAAGAAAGGCTTCGGACGCAAAAAAGTCAATTACAAGCTGCGTGACTGGGTATTCTCCCGTCAGCGTTACTGGGGCGAGCCGATCCCGATCATCCACTGCCCGCACTGCGGAAATGTGCCTGTACCGGAAGATCAGCTTCCACTGCGCCTTCCGGAAGTGGAAAGCTACCAGCCGACAGGAACCGGCGAATCTCCGCTGGCAGCCATCGATGAATGGGTCAACTGCACCTGTCCGGTCTGCGGCGCAGCAGCAAAACGTGAGACAAACACCATGCCTCAGTGGGCAGGTTCTTCCTGGTACTTCCTGCGTTACGTGGACAACAAAAACGATCAGGAACTGGTTTCCAAAGAGAAAGCAGACAAATATCTTCCGGTGGACATGTACATCGGAGGTGTAGAACACGCGGTACTGCATCTGCTGTACTCCCGTTTCTATACAAAATTCCTGCATGACATTGGAGTCGTTGATTTTGACGAGCCGTTCACCAAGCTGTTCAACCAGGGTATGATCAACGGAAAGAACGGAATCAAGATGAGTAAATCCAAAGGAAACGTCGTTTCACCGGATGACCTTGTGAGAGATTACGGATGCGATTCCCTGAGAATGTACGAACTGTTCGTAGGACCGCCGGAGCTGGATGCCGAGTGGGATGACCGCGGAATCGACGGCGTCAACCGTTTCCTGAAACGTTTCTGGAAGCTGGCAATGGACAACAAAGACAGAGACGTAAAGGCGACCAAAGAGATGCTGAAGATCCGTCACCGCCTGATCTACGACGTAACCACACGTCTGGAAAGCTTCAGTCTGAACACTGCGATCTCCGCATTCATGGAATACAACAACAAGCTGATCGAGCTGGATAAAAAAGGCGGAATCGACAAAGAGACGATTGAAACCTTCGCGATCCTTCTTTCCCCGTTCGCGCCTCACATTGCCGAGGAAGTATGGGAGCAGTACGGACATACCGAGACGATCTTCCGTGCCGGATGGCCGAAACACGATGAGGAGGCAATGAAAGATGACGAAGTGGAAGTGGCCGTTCAGATCAACGGAAAAACCCGCGCGGTCATCAGCATCGCCCATGACATCTCCAAAGAAGACGCGATCGCAGCCGGTAAAGAAGCAGTAGCCGATAAACTGACCGGAAACATCATCAAAGAGATTTATGTTCCGGGACGTATTATCAATATTGTTCAGAAATAAATAGGTCATAAAAATGGCGCAGGTAGTTGAAAAACTATCTGCGCCATTTTTAGAAGAAAATGATGTAGAATAAATTCCTCCCCATGTGGAGTAATCACTGACCGAAAAAGGTAAAGCATTGCTGCCTGTCTTTACGGAACTGGCAAAATGGGGAGAGAATCATCTGAAAGAAGATCCGTAACACGATCCGCTTCTTCCAATTCACTGCAAAGAAGCGGCGCATCAGGGCGGTAGAGCGCAGATTCCTTTGCCGCCTGTGCTGAACTGCGGTTGGCGTAACAGTAGCGGCAGCCATTGCGGCAGGTGTTATATCGTCCAATATCAATACTTTCGCAGCATCCGCAGGATGTTCTCTGATTTCTGTCTTTGGGGGCACGGATCCGGATGCAGCGTAATTCGGCTGACCTGATGGGCGGAAAATGGATTTCTGACCAGCACATAGCCTTCTTTCAGCCGTTGGAAAAACCATTCAGAATAAAAAGCCGGCAGGTCTGTCCTGCGGCTGGCGCTTATGATCATAAGTTCTCCTTTCAAACACGCTCTAACGCTGGAAATGATTCTGGCTGCATGGTAAAATAAGTGCAGCGATTGTTTCAAAGATTTTTTCTTACTACACGGAAAACGAACATAAATTCCGTCCGAAAAATCTGTAACAAAAAAGAAAAAAGGAGCGTCTGTCTATGATTTATACTGTAACCTTAAACCCATCGCTGGATTACGTCGTGACCGTCGATAACTTCCAAACCGGAAAAACCAACCGTACCACTTCGGAACAAATCCTCCCCGGCGGAAAGGGACTCAACGTTTCTACCGTTCTGAACCGTCTTGGAGTACCAAACACCGCCTTCGGTTTCATCGCCGGATTCACAGGAGAAAAAATCCGTACGGAAATCCAAAATACCGGCATTTCCGCAGAATTCATCCAGCTGGAACAAGGTGTTTCCAGGATCAATTTCAAGCTGAAATCCATCGATGGAACGGAAATCAATGGCAGCGGTCCCGACATTCCCAAAGACCGGATGGAACTGCTGATGAAGCGTGTCCCGGCTGAACGCAGGAAATGTCCTGGTTCTTGCGGGAAGCGTACCGCCCTCCGTTCCGTCGGATATTTACCGGCAGATGATGTTGGTTTTAGCAGATAAATCGGTTGATGTCGTCGTGGATGCATCCGGAGACGCACTCCCGCAGGTGCTGCCTCTCCACCCATTCCTGATCAAACCGAACCACCAGGAACTGGGCGAATTGTTTCATCGAACCTTTTCCTCCCGCGCAGATGTGGTTCCCTATGCCCGAAAGCTGCAGGAAATGGGAGCGCGCAACGTTCTTGTCTCCCTTGCCGGGGAAGGGGCAGTTCTTCTGGATGAAGACGGGACGGTACATGAATCTCCGGCGCCGGAAGGAACGTTGGTCAACGGTGTCGGTGCGGGTGACTCCATGATCGCCGGCTTTCTTGCCGGATGGCAGGAAACACGGGATTACAGCCATGCCTTTCGGATGGCGCTTGCCGCCGGCAGCGCCACCGCGTTTTCGGAAAACCTTGCTGAAAAGAATGCAATAGAAACGCTGTACGCAGCCATATCCAGAAAGAACAGGCAGCAGAACAGTGATACGTCGGCTCTAAAATAACCCAGATCCTGGCAGTCAAAGACTCCACAGCAAGGTACGGGGCATCAAATTTGCAGCGCAGCAGAGCCGCGAAATCTTTAACTTTCGCGGCAGTCGCCAAATGGACATGCAAGCATGTCCGCTTGGCTCGTTGCCCGCGGAAATTAAGCGTTCTAAGACAGCATTGCCCGGAACTGCCTGGGCGACAGGTGTTTGTATCTTCGGAAGATTTTAATAAAATAGCTGGAAGTTCCAAAACCAGTAGCGAGAGCAATCTCCGTAACCGTCATGGAGGTGGAGATCAGCAGTTTTTCCGCTTCCGCCACCCGGAGGCTGTTCAGGTAATCCGGAATCTTCCGGTGCATCAGCCTCTGAAAGGAACGGGAAAAATAGCTGTAGCTGAAGCCGCAAAGTTCTGCCAGATAGCACACGGAAATATTCTGCCGGAAATGTTCGTCCATGTACGCAAGCGCCGGTTCCAGCGCCCGGAATAATTCCCGGTTTCCCACCGTATCATCGAACAGTTCCGGGTTTTTCCTGTGCCAGTAACGGATGATCCAAAGGCAGATCCCGAGAATATGATTTCGAACGGCAAGCTCATAGGCATATTCCCGCTCACCGGTTTCTTTCAGGATTTTCTGAAACAGCATTCCGATCCCGGAGCCTGTCAGTTCCTCCTGTGAAATTACTTTTTCCTGCAGCCCATCCGGAGAAAGCAGCGGGCGCAGATATCCTTTCTCAATACCAGTGCCTGTAAGATCGCCCTGCAGAAATTCCGGCATAAAACGAACGACGATGTAAGAACCGCCTTCTTTCGAGCGGGCGTAGATATGATGAACTTCCTCGGCGCTGATCAGGACCAGGTCCCCCGCCTTCCAGCCGTGCCAGGAACCATTCAGATAAATCTGAAATTCTCCGCTCAGACCAAAGAGCATCTCGATATAGGAATGGTAGTGGGCAGGGTACACGCTTCCCGCACCGTCCGCTGTCTGTAAGTGGCACAAAAAAGGGCAGGGCATTCCGTCCATGTATGTTTTTTCTTCTCTGATATAAGTTTCCATTCTTACCTCATGACAAAATAGTGTTATTTTTCAGCAAATCTATTATAGCATCTTTCCCGCAAATAAGATATGCTGAAAGATAGATTTATAAAATCCAATCACAGGAGGAACGCGGATCATGGAGAACAGAACATTTGGAATTGTGATTCCTGAGCTGGCTGAATGCAGCCGGAAAGCAGCGGCGGAAGGCGCGGTGCTTTTAAAAAATGAAGACGGTGTGCTGCCGTTTCAGAAAGATGAGTGTATATCTGTATTCGGGCGGATCCAGTTTGACTTTTACCGCAGCGGAACAGGTTCCGGCGGTGCGGTCAATGCGCCATTTATAAAAAATCTGGTAGACGGTTTTCGGGAGAACCAGGATCTCTGCATCAATGAGGAACTGGTTTCCATCTATGAAACCTGGCGGAAGGATCATCCTGTCGACGACGGGGGCGGTGTCTGGGCAGGGGAGCCGTGGAATCAGGCGGACATGGATCTGACCCCGGAAATTGTCCGGGCAGCCCGCGAAAAATCAGAAAAAGCGGTCTATGTCATCGGAAGGACCGCCGGAGAAGACAAGGACAATACGATGGAGGAAGGCGGCTACTGTCTGACCGCTCAGGAAAAGAAAAATCTGGAACTGATCACAGCTTCTTTTGAAAAGACCGTTGTGCTGCTGAATGTGGCAAACATCATTGATATGAGCTGGATCGAGGACGAAGCTTATCATGGAAATATCAAATCTGTGCTTTACTGCTGGCAGGGCGGACAGATTGGCGGACTTGCCGTGGCGGATGTCCTTTCCGGAGCTGTAACTCCCAGCGGAAAGCTGACTGACACGATCGCACGCAGAATCGAAGATTATCCTTCGGGCAAAAATTTCGGCGACCGGAAGCAGAATATTTATCAGGAAGATATTTACGTAGGATACCGCTATTTTGAGACGTTCTGTCCGGAAAAAGTGCTGTATCCCTTTGGTTTTGGACTTTCCTATACAGACTTTAAACTGAGCGTGCTCAGCGGCAGTGAACGGGTAGAAAACGGGGAAACCTATATCCGGGTACAGGTGCAGGTGGAAAACACCGGTTCTTTTGCCGGAAAAGAAACCGTTCAGCTTTATGTGAGCGCACCTCAGGGCGTTCTTGGAAAGCCGGCGTTGGAACTGAAGGCATTTCAGAAAACCCGGCTGCTGCAGCCCGGGGAAGCGGTATGTGTGTCTCTTTCTGTTCCGGCAACAGCACTGGCTTCCTATGATGACAGCGGCGCCACAGGCGCAAAATCTGCCTATGTCCTGGAACCGGGCGCCTATACGTTCTACGTTGGAAACAGCATCCGGAATCTGCAGAAAGCTGAGATTGACGGTCAGGAAGCATGGAATGTCTCTTCGCTGATCGTGACGGAACAGCTGGAAGAAGCGCTTGCTCCGGAAACTCCGTTTGAACGGATGAAACCTGGAACCGCCAATGAAGACGGCACATGGAACCTTACTTACGAACCGGTTCCGCTTCGCACCGTGGATCTTGCAGCGCGTATGGAAAGCCGGCTTCCAAAAGAATTACCACAGACCGGAAACCAGGGCATCACCCTTCGGGATGTGGCTGACGGCGAAGCAGATCTGGAAACGTTCCTTTCTCAGCTTTCTGACGAGGATCTGAAGGCGATCGTCCGCGGAGAAGGCATGAGCAGTCCGAAGGTAACGCCGGGAACGGCTGCGGCTTTCGGCGGTGTGACAGATTCTCTGATCTCCCTTGGCGTGCCGATCGCATGTGCTGCAGACGGTCCTTCCGGCATCCGTATGGAAGGCGGCTATTCGGCAACTCAGATGCCGATCGGTACGCTGCTGGCATGCACCTGGAATCCGGAACTGGCAGAAGAACTGTATACGCTGGAAGGAAAAGAAATGTATGCCAACCAGGTGGATACCCTTCTGGGACCAGGCGTCAATATCCACAGACATCCGCTGAACGGCCGTAACTTTGAGTATTTTTCAGAAGACCCGTATCTGACCGGATGCTTTGCCGCTGCCGCAGTTCGGGGAATGCGTGCAGAGAGAGGCGTGGGAACCGTCAAACATTTTGCGGCGAACAATCAGGAAACCGCCCGTTCTGAAGAAAACAGCATAGTCTCCGAGCGTGCGCTGCGTGAAATTTATCTGAAAGGTTTCGAGATGGCTGTCAAAGAAGGCGGCGCAACCTCTATTATGACTTCCTACAACGCAGTAAACGGCCACTGGGCAGCTTCCAACTACGATCTGAATACAACGATCCTGCGCGGAGAATGGGGCTATCAGGGCATTGTAATGACAGACTGGTGGGCTTGTATGAATCACCCGGTAAACGGCGGACCGTCCAGCCGAAAACGTGTCTCCTACATGGTACGTTCTCAGAACGATCTGTATATGGTGGTCCCGAATCATGGAGCTACGGATAATGCCAACGGCGACGATCTTCAGGAAGCGCTGGATGAAAAGAGCCTGACCAGGGGAGAACTGCAAAGATGCGCAGGAAACATCTGCCGTTTCCTTATGACGGTGCCATGTATGGACCGGAACCCGAAACTGCAGGAGCGGGTAGAACTGCAGAAAGCGTTTGCCGAGGCGACCGAAGAAATGCAGGAGCATGCGCTGCCGCTGGAAGCAGACCTGGAATACCGGATGGACTTCGAACATCCTCTGCCCCTGAAAGTAACCGAACCCGGAGCATATTTTATGGAGGCGCGGCTTTCCTCTGCTTCGCCGGAAATGTCCCAGGTTTTCATGGAATTCCTGCTCAACAAAAGATCCCTGCTGCAGGTGCAGATGGGCGGAACCCTTGGAAAACCAAGCGACAGAAAACTGGCAAAAATCCGTCTGGAAGAAGGATATTACCTGCTGGAGGGAGAACTCCAGAAACCGGATCTTACCATCGAGTGGGTGAAATTCCATAAACTGGATCAATAAGGGATCGCCGATGTCTTAAACGTTCCTGTGGAACACACTCTAGCCTTCCTGTCAAAGATAAAATAATAAAATATCTGGAATTTATTCCAAAAAAAGGGTAAAATATTTTTGGATGCGTATCTGAAAACATGACGGTACGTGACGATTGATGGAAAGAGAGGAATGAGTATGGTTTACAAAGAGTATCAGGATCTGAAACTTTCTGCTCTTGGAATGGGAGCGATGCGCCTTCCGGTCATCGACGGGGATGATTCCCGGATCGATGAAGCTGCTGCCTGTCAGATGGTGGATTATGCGATGGAACACGGCATCAATTATTATGACACCGCCTGGGGATATCACAATGGAAATTCCGAACTGGTCATGGGAAAGGCACTGGCAAAACATCCCCGCGAAAGCTTTTATCTTGCGGACAAATTCCCGGGATATGACCTGTCGAACATGGACAAAGTAAAAGAAATTTTTGAAAAACAGCTGGAAAAATGTCAGGTTTCCTATTTCGATTTTTACCTGTTCCACAACGTCTGTGAGATGAATATCGACGCCTATCTGGATGAGAAATATGGCATTTATGACTATCTGATCAGCCAGAAACGTGCCGGCCGTATCCACCATCTTGGATTCTCAGCGCACGGAAGTTATGACGTCATGAAACGTTTTCTGGAAGCATACGGAAAGGATATGGAATTCTGTCAGATCCAGTTAAACTATCTGGACTGGTCGTTCCAGGACGCGAAAGCCAAGGCGGAACTGCTGAAAGAGTATCAGATTCCGGTATGGGTTATGGAACCGCTTCGCGGAGGTTCTCTGGCTTCCCTTTCGGAGGAAGACGCAGCCCGTCTGAAAGCGCTTCGTCCTCAGGAGACGATCCCGGCATGGGCGTTCCGTTTCCTTCAGAGCATTCCGGGCGTAACGGTAACGCTTTCCGGTATGTCCAATTTTGAACAGCTTCAGCAGAACATACATACCTTCGAGACCGATGAACCGCTGAACGAGGAGGAGATGAAGGCACTGTTGGAAGTAGCAGACGATATGGTGAAAAAGATCGTGCTTCCGTGTACCTCCTGCCACTATTGTGTCAGCCACTGCCCGCAGGAACTGGATATTCCAAATTTGATCGCACTGTACAACGAACACTGCTTCACCAAGGGAGGCTTTATCGCACCGATGGCGATGTCCGCCATTCCGGAAGAGAAACGTCCCAGCGCATGCATCGGATGCCGAAGCTGTGAAGCTGTCTGTCCGCAGCAGATCAAGATTTCTGAGGCAATGGCAGATTTTGCCGAAAAACTTGGAATGTAATTTCTGTTTCTGATCTGTTGGTCGGCAGATTACTGAAAATGACCCTTTGGACTGGGAATATTCTTCTCTATACAGATAGGAGAGGATTTCTGATCCCAGATCAAAGGGCCATTTCTTTGTATATTTTCTTCCTGATATCAAATGAGCCGCGTTACTGGATTTTTAATGAGTTTCCTTTACAACAATCCTGGAAAGGACACTGCCACAGATATCGTGGAGCTGAGGATGCTTCAGAAGGGGAATGTGTCGGCTGCGGTGGAATCGTTGGTGAACAAGTCACTGCTTGTAGGCATATGAAAAAGATTCCGATTTTCTTTTCCACAGGAAAGGAAAACGTACGGCTGGAACTTCAGATCTCGGATGACCTGAAGGAGTGCGCAGATACGATCTCCTGTACGGATCTTAAAATGCAGGAGCTCCGGCAGCGTCTTTAAGCACCAATGGGAAAATGTAAGAGAATTTTTTGTCTGGAAATCCTCTTGTATTTTCAAAAAAAAGTGATATACTTAGATACATGCAGATATAGTTCATCGGTAGAACGCCAGCTTCCCAAGCTGGAGAGGCGGGTTCGATTCCCGTTATCTGCTGTCTGAAACGCTTCTTCACATATGCATCACTGAGATTTCAGTGGTGTTTTTTTTGCATAAAAAATCTTTTTCTTTCTGTGCAGTCGGTACACGAATAGTTTTCCTTTTCATCCGCTTTTCTTTATTTCCCACAACGGTGTGATGTGGTATACTGAAGGCGTAAGAGATCAAATCTTTTGTTTTCACAGAATACCGAAAAGGAGATGAGACGCATGGAACAGAATTACATCCTCGAGGCTGCAAAAGCCGCCCGGGAACTGATAGAGACCGCCGACATGCAGCCGGGACAGATTCTTGTAGTCGGCTGTTCTTCCAGTGAAGTGGAAGGGTGCCGCCTTGGCACACATTCCAGTGAAGAAACCGGCAGACATATCTTTGAAGCCATTTACACAGAAACAGAGAAAAGAGGGATCTTTCTTGCCGCGCAGTGCTGCGAGCATCTGAACCGCGCGCTGGTGCTGGAACGGGAAGCGGCCCTTCGCTATGGTTACGATCCGGTCAGTGTCGTTCCGTGGAAAAAAGGCGGAGGCTCCTTTGCGACAGCTGCCTTTTACGGGATGAAGGACGCCGTGGTGGTGGAACATATCCGGGCGCATGCGGGAATGGATATCGGAGATGTTCTGATTGGCATGCATCTGCGTGATGTTGCGGTGCCGGTCCGCCTTTCTGTATCGTCCATCGGCGGCGCACACCTTGTAGCTGCAAGAACCCGTCCAAAATACATTGGCGGTGAGCGGGCACATTATCAGTAACTTACAAAAAACGGAACATTTCTTTCACCAGTTTTAACTTCGTGAAACAGATGTTCCGTTTTTTTATTCACCAATGATTCATCTATTTTATTGCTGCTATTTCAGCATTTTCCCCGCCGCCTTTTGCTTCGCCCGCAGCCGCATGATCGCCTTCTGCTTTTTCACAAAAGCGGCGATGCCTTCCACGATAAGATTCAGGTACCGAAGAACAGGTTCTGTCGCTACAGAGAAGACTACCAGCAGCATGATGCATTTCCGGGACATTCCGGAAATCGCAAACAACTCATTCAGGAAAATACTGCAGAAGATAAAGGCTGCCACAGAAATTCCGAGAATTGCCCAGCGCATCCAGTTCATCGGTTTGCTGATCCGGTACAGGATCATAAAGCCTACAATAGCCATCAGGAAGGTGGATGCTGTCGCAATGTCTTCCGATCCCACACCGAACTCCTGGCCAAAAATCACCAGCGTAGCGATCACGATAAAGTCCGTCAGCGCCGCCGGAAGCGCCTGGATCAGGATGTTTGTGATAAAATGGCCTTCGATCCGGTTCTTATTCGGCAGCATGGACAGCAGAAACGCCGGAAAACCGATGGTAAACGTGCTGATCAATGAGATCTGGGACGGTTCCAGCGGATAGGTCAGCATGGAAACCAGCGAGAAGATGGACAGCAGAAACGAAAAAATGTTCTTCACCAGGAACAGGGATCCGGAACGCTGCAGGTTGTTGACCACCCGGCGTCCTTCCAGAACAACGGAAGGCATTTTTGCGAAATTGTTGTCCAGCAGTACCAGCTGGGATGCCTGCGCCGCAGCGTCGCTTCCCGATGCCATAGCAATGGAGCAGTCGGCGTCTTTCAAAGCAAGGACATCGTTGACACCGTCGCCGGTCATTGCCACAGTCTTGCCCGCGCCCTTCAGCGCATGGACAAACTGCCGTTTCTGATCCGGTGTCACACGGCCAAAGACCGTATAATTCAGTACCGCCTCCTCAATGTCTTCTTCCGTCTTCAGCGTGGAAGCGTCGATAAACCGTTCCGCATGGGTGATACCAGCCTGTTTTGCGACCTCTGAGACGGTCTGCGGATTGTCGCCGGAAATGACTTTGACTTCCACTCCCTGCTCCTCAAAATAACGGAAGGTCTCCGGGGCTTCTTTTCGGATCGGATTGGACAGAAGCACATAGCCCAGCGGCGTTACCGGAGCCGTCAGTTCCTTGCCGTCCGGAATCCCCGGATAAGAGCCGAACACCAGAACACGGTAGCCCTGGCGGGTATAAGGTTCAATCTCCGGCTGGTAGGTTGGAAAATCGTCCCGAAGGACAAATTCCGGTGCACCGAGAACATACGCGCCGTCGGAAAAAGCCGCGCTGGAATACTTGAAAGCAGAAGAGAAGGACGTGATCGACACTGCTTTTCGTCCGGTCGGCTTCTTGAAATATGCTTTCATCGCTTCCATTGTGATATTATCGCTGGACATCGCCGCGGCAAAATCGCTGATCACAGATTCCAGGGAAAAGGCTGGATTTTCCGGTGTATGTTCCGCCGGGATCAGCTGGTTGACCTGCATGGTATTCTCTGTGATGGTTCCCGTTTTGTCCACGCAAAGGACATTGACCCGCGCCAGAGTCTCAATACACTTCATATCGTGTACCAGTACTTTCTGAGTCGCCAGACGGACAACGCTCACAGCCAGAGCCACGCTGGCGAGAAGGTACAGACCCTCAGGAATCATTCCGATGATCGCGGCAACCATCGAAGTGATGCTTTCGCGGAAAGAATCGTGGGAAAGAAAGAACTGCTGTCCAAACAGGAGCAGACCGATCGGAATAATCAGAATACCGACGATCTTGACCAGCTTATCCAGAGAACGGATCATCTCAGACTGTTCTCCTTCTTTCATCGCCTTGGCTTCCATCGTCAGTTTTGAGATATAAGAATCTTCGCCGACCTGTGTCAGACGGCTCTTGCAGCTTCCGGAGACGATAAAACTTCCGGACATCAGGGAGTCCCCAGGTTTCTTTGTAATCTCATCGGATTCACCGGTCAGGAGAGATTCGTTCACCTGAACTTCCCCTTCCAGCACAACGGCATCCGCACAGATCTGTTTTCCGGCGGTAAATACAACGATATCATCCAGAACCAGATCCTCAGCTTCCATCACCTGTTCCCTGCCGTCACGGATCACCGTCGCTTTCGGCGCATTGAGCACAGAAAGCTTTTCCAGAGTCTGTTTCGCGCGGATCTCCTGAATAATACCGATCAGCGTGTTGGCGATCACCACCGGAAGAAACGTAAGATCACGAAAAGATCCGGCAATGATGACCAGGATCGCAATGATCAGAAAGATCAGGTTAAAATAAGTAAACACATTGCTTTTGACAATTTCCGCAGTAGTTTTGGACGGAGGCTCCACCGCTCGGTTGTTCCATCCGTTGCGCATGTATTCCTCGACCTGCTCGCTGGTCAGACCAACGGCAGGATCTGCGGTATACCTGGTCGTAGGCTGCCTTTTGTTAAGAATTTCTGTGATTGTTTTTTTCATGAAAACATCCTCGCTTGTTGTAAAATACAGCTGCAGTTCCGACAAAAACCAAAATCGGAAGACAGAACTGCAGCAAAAGATATCCACTGTTTCCAAGTATAACACAATTCGAAGAAAATCAGATAAAAAAACTGTTAATATTTTCCAAAAAATTTTCGAAATATTTTCTGAAGATTTTCGATTACTTTATCTCTTCAATTTCATGAATCTTCGGCTCCGCGATCATGGAATAATTCGTATGGTAAATGACAAAGCCGGGTTTCGCGCCGTTTGGCTTTTTCAGGTTCTTTTTCTGAGTATAGTCGATCTCCACTTTCGGCGCCTGACGTCCCTTGGAATAGAAAGCCGCAAGCCGTGCAGCCTCCTCAAAGGTGCGATCCGGCAGTTCCTCTCCGTTGGATTTCACGATCACATGGCTGCCCGGCTGTCCCTTCGCATGGAACCACCAGTCGTTCCCGGACGCAAATTTAAAGGAAAGCTCGTCGTTCTGAAAATTATTCTTTCCCACATAAATGTCAAACCCGTCGGAAGAGCGGTAGTGGAACGGGCGTGAGACAATTTTTTTCTTCTTTCCGGAGGAGCCTTTCCGACGAAGGTAGCCGTATTCCATCAGCTCCTCCCGTACCTCCACCAGGTCGTCCTCGTCCAGGGCGATGTCCAGGGAAGTTCGGATGGATTCCAGGTGTTCCAGATCACTTCTGGTTTCCTCCAGCAGCTCATTGAGCGCTTCCTCCGTTCTTTTCAGCTTGGTGTAACGGTCAAAATACTTTTTCGCATTTTCCGCCGCGCTCAGATGTTCATCCAGAGGAATGGTGATCATCTCATTGGTGTAGTAATTCAGCGCTTCCAGAGAACGTGCCCCTTCCTCAAGATGGTACCCATACGTATTCAGCAGCTCGCCGTAAATACGGTATTTTTCTTTCTTTTCCGTATCCTTTTGCTGCTTCTGCTGAAGTTCGTACTTTTTGGAAGTGCGCTCGATCGCAGTGGTGACGATCCTGCGCAGGTCGGCGGATTTCTGACGGATCAGGGTGATCTTGTTTTTCATGGAGTAATAGCTTTCCAGTACCTGCGAGATACTTTCGTAGGAAACACTCTTCTGATCCTGATATTTTGTCAGCGGAAACGCAGCGAATTCCAGCGGTTCTTCCTCCTGGTAAACGATCACGGGAGAGAAGTCCTGTCTCCGTATCCTGTCCACCAGGTCATCCGTCGTCTGCCACAGGGTTTCTTTCTCCGTTTCCTCCAGTTCCTGCGCCTGCCGCTTCGGATCGATCCCGCTTCTCACGCAAAGTTCCTCTGCGATCAGCGGGCTGAATCCAGTCAGAGACGTATAAACCGCCTTGAACACGGGCAGATTTTTGCCAAAAACCGTCTCTGTGAACGCCTCCCGGCTCATGCTCAGAGGATCCATTTTGTCCTGGGTGTGGGGAATAAACCAGGTACGTCCCGGAAGGACTTCGCGGACAGAGCTCATATTGGCGGAGATATGTTTGATGCTGTCAATAATCGTATCATCCTCCTGACAGAAAATGATATTGCTATGTTTTCCCATGATCTCAACGATCAGTTTCTTCCGGCAGATATCTCCCAGTTCGTTGAGATGTTCCAGTTCAAAGATCAGGATCCGCTCCAGACCCGGCTGGGTCACCGACAGGATCCTTGCGCTGCCGATATGTTTCCGCAGAAGCATACAGAAATTGGGAGCGGTCAAAGGTCCCTGCTTGTTCTCCCCGGTCAGGTAGATCAGCGGGAGAGAAGCGCTCGCCGACAGAAACAGCCGGTACTGGGTACGGTTGTTTTTCACTGTGATCATCAGTTCATCCGCCTCCGGCTGAGCGATCTTGTTGATCTTTCCCCCGACGATCGTATGGTTCAGCTCAGAAACAATATTTGCAATGGTAATTCCATCAAAAGCCATAATTCATTCTCCTTATCTAAATTCCTTAAAATTATATAATAAAAAAAAAGATTTGACTAGGGTTTTGGAATGAATTATAATGAATCTGTATGGGTTGCTTACTATTTGATTCGTTTTCATCCATACAGGAAGGATTTTTGACATGATTAAAAGTATGACGGGCTTCGGCAGGGCCGAATTACAGGATGAAGTCAGGAGATTTACCGTAGATATCAAATCCGTCAACCACCGTTATCTGGATTTCAATATGAAGATGCCGAAAAAACTCAGCGTTTTCGAGGCAGCGATCCGGGGTGTTCTGAAAGAATACATGCAGCGCGGTAAGGTAGATGTTTTTATCTCCTGTGAGGATTTTTCTTCCGGACGGATGCAGCTCCATTACAACAGCGAACTTGCCGGACGGTATCTGGAATATTTCCGTCAGATGGAAAAAGAATTTGCACTGGAAAATGATATCAAGGTGTCTCATCTCTCCCGTTGTCCCGAGGTTCTCACCATGGAAGAGCAGGAGATTGATGTGGAAGAGCTCTGGTCTGAGCTGGAAAAGGCACTGCGGGCAGCCGGTGAACAGTTTGCCGCATCCCGCCAGGTGGAGGGTGAAAATCTGAAACGGGATCTGACCGCGAAGCTGGACAGTCTGCAGGCAAACGTGAGACGGATTGAAGAGCGTGCCCCTGAAATCCTGAGTGAATACCGGAATCGTCTTGAGACAAAAATGAAAGAACTGCTGGAAGACACGCAGATGGAAGACAGCCGGATCGCTGCGGAAGTGGTGATTTTTGCTGATAAGATCTGTACGGATGAAGAAACCGTGCGTCTGAACAGCCACATTGAGAATATGAAGACTGCGCTGAATGACGGAGAGGGTATCGGGCGAAAACTGGATTTTATTGCACAGGAAATGAACCGCGAAGCCAATACGATCCTTTCCAAGGCAAATGACCTGGAAACGACCAACATTGCGATCGAACTGAAAACAGAGATTGAAAAGATCCGCGAACAGATCCAGAATATCGAATAAAACAAAGGGTGATTCAGGTTGTCAAAGCTTATTAACGTCGGTTTTGGAAACGCCGTAAATTCCGAAAAGATCGTTGCCGTGGTCAGCCCCGAGGCAGCTCCCATCAAGCGGATGGTGCAGAAGGCAAGGGAAGAAAACCACCTGGTGGACGCGACGGTCGGCCGCAGGACCAAAGCGGTGATCTTTACCGGGGAAGGCCTGGTGATCTTGTCGGCGCTTCAGCCGGAAACCATCAGCCGCCGGTTTAACGCCCATGGGGCGTCATTATCAGAAGAACAGGGAGATGCAGAGGATGAGTAAAGGAGTACTGACCATCGTATCCGGTTTTTCCGGCGCGGGAAAGGGCACCGTTATGAAGGGGCTTCTCGCAAACTATGATAACTACGCTCTTTCCATATCCGCCACCACCCGCAGGCCGCGGGAAGGGGAGCAGGACGGAAGAGAATATTTCTTTAAAACAAGGGAAGAATTTGAGCAGATGATCGCCGAAGGCGCGTTTATCGAATATGCCCAGTACGTGGAAAATTATTATGGAACGCCAAAGGCTTATGTGGAAGAACAGCTTGCCAACGGCAAAGACGTGCTGCTGGAAATTGAGATCCAGGGAGCGCTTCAGGTCAAAAAGCTCCGTCCGGATGCGCTTCTGATCTTTATCACGCCTCCGAGCGCTGAGATTCTGGAGCAGCGTCTGACCGGACGCGGCACGGAGACTCCGGAAGTGATCGCCATGCGTATGAACCGTGCGGTGGAGGAAGCGGCCTATATGGACGCTTATGATTATATTATCATCAACGATCAGCTGGAAGACTGTATCGAAAAGACACACCGGCTCATCCAGAGCCAGCATGCAGCCAGCAGACTTCAGTCGGAGTTCATCTGCCGGATACAGAAAGAATTAAAGGAAAGAAAGGAGAGCAAAGCATGATACATCCATCTTATACAGAATTAATCGAAACCATCAACGAGGGACAGGACATCGACGAAGCTCCTGTGATCAGCAGTCGTTATTCTCTGGTTCTTGCAACCAGCAAACGCGCAAGACAGCTGATCGCCGGCGCAGAACCGAAAGTCAGGGTTAAGAAAGGTATGAAACCTCTTTCTATCGCTGTAGAGGAAATGTACCGCGGAGAGGTTACGATCCTCCCGGATGAAACAACAGAGGATGAGACCTCAGAAGATGTAGAGTAATACACCGGCCTGCGGTACCTGCCAGGCCGTGGTGGAGTACAGAAAATACGGCTCTGGAATTTTCCCGGAGCTGTTTTTCTATCCCCATAAAAAACTGCAACGATACAGGAGTGAACAAATGAAAATTTTATTTATTTCCCTTGGCTGTGACAAAAACCTTGTGGACTCCGAGCACATGCTCGGCTTGTTGGTAAAGCACGGTTATGAGATCACAGACGATGAAACACAGGCGGACATCATTGTCATCAATACCTGCTGCTTCATCCATGACGCCAAGGAAGAGAGCATTGAAAACATCCTCCAGATGGCTGAGTACAAAAAGCAGGGAAGCTGCAAAGTACTGCTTGTCACAGGCTGTATGGCGGAGCGTTACCGCGAAGAGATCCATCAGGAAATTCCGGAGGTGGACGCCGTGCTGGGAACCAACAGCTACGACCGCATCGTCCTCGCGATCGAAGATGTGCTTCGCGGCAGCCATTACGAGGATTACGCGGAGCTGACCGGTATTCCGAAAACCGATGGTGGGCGGATCGTCACCACCGGAGGCTATTATGAATACCTGAAGATTGCCGAGGGATGTGACAAGCACTGCACCTACTGCATTATCCCGAAGCTGCGCGGCAGCTACCGCAGTGTTCCGATGGAAGACCTTCTGGAAGAAGCCAGGACCATGGCAGCCGGCGGTGTCCGGGAACTGGTCCTTGTAGCTCAGGAGACAACCCTTTACGGGACAGACCTTTACGGAAAGCCTTCGCTTCACCTCCTCCTGAAGGAGCTCTGCAAAATCCCGGAACTGTACTGGATCCGGATCCTCTACTGCTACCCGGAGGACATTTATCCGGAACTGATCCAGACCATGAAGGAAGAAAAGAAAATCTGTCATTATCTGGATCTGCCGATCCAGCATGCCAATGACGAGATCCTCCGACGGATGGGCCGCCGCACTTCCAAGGAAGAGCTGGTACAGATCATCACAACCTTCCGGGAAGAGATTCCGGACATCACGCTGCGCACAACACTGATCACCGGATTTCCGGGAGAGACAAAGGAACAGCATGAGGAACTTCTGGAATTTGTCAATGACATGGAATTTGACCGTCTGGGTGTATTTACTTATTCTCCGGAAGAAGGAACGCCTGCGGCAAACATGGATCATCAGATCGACGAGGAAACCAAGCTGGATCGCCAGGCAGAACTGATGGAACTGCAGCAGGATATCTCCATGGAACTGGGAGAGCGGAAGATCGGGCAGGTTCTGACGGTGATGATCGAGGGAAAGGTAGCCGATGAAAATGCCTACGTGGGCAGAAGCGCATCCGACGCTCCGGGCGTTGACGGCTATGTATTCGTCAATACCGATGAGGAGCTTGTGTCCGGTGATTTTGTAAATGTAACGATCACCGGCGCACTGGAATATGATTTGATAGGAGAGATTGTGCAATGAATTTACCAAACAAACTGACGATACTGAGAATGATTATGGTTCCGTTTTTTGTATTCTTTATGCTGGTTCCCGTTGCGGGGGATGCCACCAAGTGGATCGCTCTGGTGATCTTCGTTGTGGCAAGCCTGACGGACACGCTAGACGGCTATCTCGCCCGCAGGGACAACCTGGTCACAGATTTCGGAAAGTTCATGGATCCTCTGGCAGACAAACTTCTGGTCTGCTCCGCGCTGATCTGTTTTGTAGAGCTGGGCGATCTGCCGGCTTGGATGGTCATCATCATCATCGGACGTGAATTTATCATCAGCGGCTTCCGTCTGGTGGCGTCTGACAACGGCATTGTCATCGCGGCAAGCAAAACAGGAAAACTCAAAACGATCAGCCAGATGGTCATGGTCGTTCTGGTGATCGCGGATCTTGGCGGAATCTTCTCTGTGCTGGAGCAGATCTTTATCTGGCTGGCGCTGATCCTGACCGTCCTGTCACTGATCGAATATATTTATAACAATAAAAACGTGCTTTCCATGCAGGGCTAAGGAGGCAGCTATGGTCGCAGAAATCATTTCCATCGGAACAGAGATCCTGATGGGCAACATTACAAACACCAACGCCGTTTACTTTGCACGCCAGTGCGCGGCGCTTGGCATCGACTGTTATTATCAGGATGTGGTAGGTGACAACGAAGAACGAATGACACAGATGATCCGGACTGCGCTGGACCGGTCGGATCTGATCCTTCTGTCCGGCGGTCTTGGACCCACCGAGGACGACCTGACGAAAGAAGTCGTATGTAAAGTGATGGGTGAGCCGTTGGTGGAAGATCCCCATACAAAGGCACGGATCCAGAGTTATATGGAGAGTCATCTCAAATCCAATCCTGACTCCGCCATCACCGCCAACAACTGGAAACAGGCGCTGGTACCGGAAAATGGTACCGTTCTGGACAATGACAACGGTACGGCACCCGGTCTGATCATCGAGAAAAACGGAAAAATCGCCGTTCTCCTTCCCGGACCGCCGATTGAAATGAAACCGCTGTTTGAAGAATATGTGATCCCATATCTCCGTGGCCGCCAGGAAGACGTTCTCTATTCCCACATGATCAAGATCTGCGGGATCGGAGAGAGCGCGGTGGAGACAGAAATCCTGGATCTCATCGACGCACAGACGAACCCGACCCTTGCCACTTACGCCAAAACCGGCGAGGTACACCTGCGTGTGACCGCAAAAGCGAAAAACGAAGAAGAGGCGCTCCGGCTGATGGCACCGGTGGAAGAAGAACTGAAAAAACGCTTTGGAAACCATATTTACACGATGGAAGAAGAAGTGACCCTGGAACAGGCGGTCGTAGATAGGATGAAAGAGCGGAATCTGTATCTGACCACGGCGGAATCCTGCACCGGAGGAGCGGTCGCTTCCCGTATCGTCAATGTGCCAGGAGCCTCTGAAGTTCTGGGACAGGGCATTGTGACCTACTCCAACGAAGCAAAACAGCGTTATCTGAGTGTCAGAGAAGAGACCCTCGCCAACTACGGAGCGGTAAGCGCTGAGACTGCCAGAGAGATGGCGGAAGGCGGATGCCGGAATACCGGAACCGAAGCCTGCATCGCCATCACAGGAATCGCCGGACCTGGCGGCGGCACGCCGGAAAAACCGGTTGGCCTGGTTTATATGGGATGCTGCGTCAATGGAAAAACCATCGTCCGGGAATATCAGTTCCGCGGCAGCCGCACAAAAATCCGCGAACAGGCAGTCGTAAAGGCTCTGACTCTGCTTCGAAGCTGCATTCTGGACGCAGAATAGAATTCAAACAAATCCCAGGAGTGTGCTTGAACACACATTCTTTCAAAGGTATAGAAACAGCGCCGGATATTGGATCGTTTCAATATCCGGCGCTGTTTCTATCATTTCTACCGTTTCATCAGTTTCAGCATCTGAAGCATTCGGTCGATCTTTGCCGCTTCTTCCGGCGACCGGCTGCTTTTCATCACCTGAATGATCAAGTCCATTTCCGCGTCGCTGAACTGCATGCCCTTTTCTCTGGAAGTGTTTGCGGCAGCCATCAGGATCGGCAGAAGTTCGTTGGGACCCTTTCCGTTTCCCATAGATGCCATGGACTGGAGCATCTGCAGTTTTTCCGCTGGAATCCCTGAGAGATTTGGATCCTTCATCCAGTCATCCATTCCAATCATCCTCCTTTTCATGTTCTGTCGTTTGACTATCCTCCTGATACATCTGGAACATCTGAATGGCAGTCATCGCATTCATGATACCGTTGAGATTCTCCCTCATTTCCCCCGAGGTAAACTGGCTGATCGACTGGAGCATTTCTATCGGGCTTGTTTTTACCGGCTCCCGGGATGACATCATGGAAAGTTCCCGCGCCTGTGAGAACATCTGAATGGTTCTTTGCAGTTCCATGGTTTTGGCAAATATGGAAAGCATCGCCTGAGCCCTGGGGTTGGCATAAGGAATCGCCGCCTTCAGCATCTGGATCTGGTCTTCCGCCACCATCCGGTCAAGAGGCGTCATTTCAATAGAATCCTGTTCGTTCATAAAAATCCCCATATTCAGCATTTCTACAGTTTATGCAGAAAAAGAGAAAAAGAGAACCAGAGCCTCTTTCTCTCATATGATAAAGAGAACACATCACAGCAAAAAGGAGAGTTGAATTGTGAAAAACGGAGAATCCGAGGAATACAGACTTGTCATAGAGGGCAACGCACTTTATGAGGTGGATATGGAATGTGTCCGCTGCAGGGAATCCAGACGGAAGGCGGCGGAAGAGGAGTGCAAAAAAGCACGGCAGAAAAAAAATCCCGGAAGAGATCCGGAAAAACAGGGAGAACAGAAGGAAAACGAAAGCCATCAAAAACAGCATAAAGAATAACCAAAAAACGGGGCGCTTCACAAAAGGAAGCGCCCCATGCTGCAGCCGTCCGTCAGCACTTCCGGCATTTACAGCACGTTCTTATTCATGTGTCAGCATCCGCAGCCATTGCAGCCATTGTTTCCGTTGCAGAAGAACAGAAGCAGGATTACCCACAGGCAGCTGTCATTTCCGCAGCCACAGCCCCAGTTGGAATTTCCGTTTCCGCAGCAGCTCAGCAGAAGAAGGATCCACAGGATATTGCATCCGCAGGAATTTCCGTTTCCACTAAACAGTCCGCTGTTTCCGGAATCACATCCGCATCCACAGTTTGTAGCAGCTAAATCACTCATATCATTTCCTCCAAATTGATTTGGTTTACACTTCATGATATGAGAATCCCCTCTGTTTGGTTACTCAATTTGTCATCAGAGAAAGAAAAGAATTGTAAAGATCCAACGTTCCATAGCCCCACTCCCTGTTGGGATAAGTCAGGGCAGGATCTCTCTGCGCTCCCCGGATCAGGTAGAATTTCAGCTCCTGCGTGGTATAAAAACGGGACGGGGTACGCTCCATTCCCCACTGGATCAGAAGAGCAGACGCTCCGGCTGCCAGCGCTGCGGCAGCGCTTGTTCCGGTTTTATCCACATAGCTTCCCAGCGGTCCCGGACCGGTGACATCCACCCCCGGAGAAACAAAATCCGGTTTCACATCATTGTCTGCGGTGTAGCCGCGGCTGGAATGGATATAAAGGCTTCCCGTTGCCGCCTGGTACGCTCCGGTAGTGAGGATCGTGTCCGGTGTCGACGGACTGGTCAACGTGGTATAGGGATTCGGAGACAAAAAGGTAATGTCCGGATCCGCAAAACCGGTAATCGGCAGCCACAGATGAAACTCCCTGGCAGCCTCATCCGCTCCGTACACCTGCAGATTCCAGATGCCTTCCGTGGGCTTTTCAAAGCGGATAATGATCAGCTGTCTGCCGCTGGTGGTGATCACATCATATTTGACGTAGATTTTTGTCTCTTCCAGAATAAAACTGCTGGTTGTTTCCACACTGAGGGATACCGGAATCCTTGGAACCGTCTCGCCGATGGGGGATCGGAATCCCACAGAAAAAAGCTGCGGAGCCTGTCCCCAGAGTTCCATGGTAAAACCTGCGCTGCCCGGCGGAACCAGGATCTCCACATTGGTCGGACCGCCGGAAGAGGCAGCGCCGAGATAATGATGGGCGCGCCCGGCTTCATCCCCGGCGGCGGCGACAGGCGTGATCCCCTGGATCTGCCCCAGCCTCCGCAGGGTAAAGGTCAGCGGCATGGATTCCGTACGGCTTCCCTGATTGCTTCCGAGCCCAATACAGATCACCAACGGTTTCTTATACAGGAACGCTTTCTGGGTCAGATACTGGATGCCCGCCATAATATCATTTTCCTGATATGCCACAGCGTTGGGAGAGACATAAAAAAAATCCCGGAGATACTGCTTCGCCGGTTTTAGTTTTACTACCACAAGATCCGCATCCGGCGCAGCTCCGATAAAACCCTGATCCTCACTTGGCGATCCGGCGGCAACTCCCGCCAGGTAAGTTCCATGCCCCTGCGGATCATCCGCAGGCACCAGAGATCCTGGGTTTTCCTGCCGGAGCGACTCGTCAATCTGCATCCTGGAATATTCACTCCCGTAAGGGAAAAATTCAGGCGGGATACCGGTCCGGTCTGTCTGGTCCCAGAGATCCAGAATCTTCGTCGTGCCGTCAGGCTTTTGAAACGCCGGATGGGTATAGTCAATTCCGGTATCCACGATGCCGATGATGACGCCTGCCCCGGTCAGTTGGAGCACCGGCTGATTCTGCACCTGCAGGATCCCGGCGCTTTCCAGCGATACGGTACTTAAAGGAGTATAAAGCTTCGGAACAGAATTATAAGGAATATCGCCAAACTGATTCGCCGGCAGCAGGCTCCTTCCCAAAAAGAGTGTGGAAAACTGGGAATTCAGCGGAAAGGAACTGCCTTCCGAATCAGGAACCGCATTCTGATATACCTCCAGATAAAAGCTTCGGACGATCAGATCCGCATAATCGTTGGAATAAACACGTTCTTCCAGAGTCAAATGTTTGTACCATCCGTTTTTTATCAGTATACGAAGTCCGGCATCAAATTATGTGGGAGATCATTCCAAAAGGCCGCTGATATCCTGGTCCGGAACCTCCATGGGATAGCGGCTGTCAAAGCAAGCCTTGCAGATTGGCAGATCCCCCACCATTTCCTGCAGACAGTCGATGGGCATATAGCCGAGCGAATCCGCGCCGATCATTTCACGGATTTCTTCCGTGGAATGAGTATGGGCGATCAGCTGCTGATTGGAGGGCACATCCGTCCCGAAATAGCAGGGATAAAGGAACGGCGGAGAGCTGATCCGCACATGAACCTCCTTGGCACCGGCTTTTTTCATCATCGTGATGATGTTTGCGATAGTCGTTCCGCGGACAATGGAATCATCCACCAGAACCAGCCGCTTTCCCCTGACCACCGGTTCCAGAACACTGAGCTTCATCTTGACGCTGGATTCCCGTTCCTTCTGGCTCGGCTTGATAAACGTCCTGCCGATATAACTGTTTTTGTGAAAAGCAAAAGCAAATGGAATACCGGAAGTCTCGGAATAGCCTTTTGCCGCCGTCAGTCCCGAATCCGGAACGCCAACCACAAGGTCCGCATCCACCGGATAGGTTTTTGCCAGAAGCCCGCCGGCCCGGATCCGTGACTCATAGACGTTGACGTTGTCCAGACAGCTGTCCAACCGCGCAAAATAAATGTATTCGAAAATGCAGTGAGCTCTCTGTACACTGCACGGCATAAATTCCGAACGAAGTTTTCCGTCCTTGTCAATCGTCACAATTTCTCCCGGCTCAACATCCCGGACAAATTCCGCCCCGACGGATGTGATGGCGCAGCTCTCCGACGCAAAAATCCAGGCATTTTCCCGTTTTCCGATGCAGAGCGGCTTTAGTCCGTAAGGGTCCCTTACACCAATCAGCTTTCGTGGGCTCATGATCACAAGTCCATAAGCGCCACGGATCTTCTGTACCGTCTTCCGGATCGCCTCCTCCACCGTTGCCGAGTGAATTCTTTCTCTGGCGATATGGTAAGCGATAATCTCGGAATCGATGGTTGTATGAAAAATAGCTCCGGTGTGCTCCATTTCATCCCGAAGCTGTACAGCATTGACCAGATTTCCGTTATGCGCCAGGGCAAGTGACCCTTTCAGATATTTCAGAACGAGAGGCTGGGCGTTCTCCAGTGTGGTTGCGCCTGTGGTGGAATAGCGGACATGCCCGATCCCGATATTTCCTTTCAGCTCCTGCAGATTGGATTCCCGGAAGACTTCCTGCACAAGCCCCATACCTTTGTAAAAATTGACCTGCCCCTTCGGACCGTTGGTATCCGATACGGCAATCCCGCAGGATTCCTGTCCCCGATGCTGAAGTGCAGATAACCCATAGTAGATGGAAGTACTTACATCCTCGCCGTCCGGATCATAAATTCCGAACACTCCGCATTCTTCTTTCAGACCGCTCTCGTAGTTTTCGTTTTTCATTATTGGTTTCTCCTTTTGATCTCAAAGAATGAAAAAAAGACAAAAAGGCCATCCTTTTCTTAGGACCTCTTTGTCTCACTGTAAAATTATACGCTTTTTTCAATTTTATTGTCAATAGATTTCATCTGATTTTTCAGATTTATCTATTTTATACTCTGGCAGCGGATTTTTCGGAAATTTTTTTGGAAATTTCAACAAAATTGCAGAATCGAAAAAAAAAAGATTGCAATCCCCGCGCGCCATGCTACAATGGGCTATGTTTTTTTAACAGACCGCACACAACACAAAACAGGAGGGAATCCATATGGCAGTAAAGTATGTTTTTGTAACCGGCGGCGTAGTCTCCGGACTTGGAAAAGGAATCACCGCCGCCTCCCTTGGCCGCCTGTTAAAGGCGAGAGGGTACAAAGTCACCATGCAGAAATTTGATCCGTACATCAACGTAGACCCGGGAACCATGAACCCGATCCAGCACGGGGAAGTCTTCGTCACAGACGACGGCACGGAGACAGACCTGGATCTTGGGCACTACGAGCGTTTCATTGACGAAAGCCTCGACTGCAATTCCAATGTGACAACCGGAAAGGTTTACTGGTCCGTACTTCAGAAAGAACGCCACGGTGACTTCGGCGGAGGCACGGTACAGGTCATCCCGCACATCACCAATGAGATCAAAAGCCGCTTTTACCACAATTCCGGAGAGGACCGTATTGCGATTATCGAAGTGGGCGGCACCGTCGGCGATATCGAAAGCCAGCCGTTCCTTGAGGCGATCCGCCAGTTTCAGCATGAGGTCGGACATGAAAATGCCGTTCTGGTCCATGTGACCCTGATTCCCTACCTGAAAGCTTCCGGCGAAATGAAAACGAAACCGACCCAGGCAAGTGTCAAAGAGCTGCAGGGTCTCGGTCTTTGGCCCGACGTTATCGTCTGCCGTTCCGAACATCCGTTGACCCAGGAGATCCGCGACAAGATTGCCCTGTTCTGCAACGTACCCAGCGCCCATGTGCTCCAGAATCTGGATGTGGACTACCTCTACGAAGCGCCTCTGGCGATGGAAAAAGAACATCTCGCCCAGGTCATCTGCGAATGTCTCCATCTGGAATGCCCGGAACCGGAACTGTCCGACTGGCAGACGATGGTCCAGGCTCTGAGAAATCCTCAGCAGGAGGTGACCATCGCCCTGGTGGGAAAATATATCCAGCTCCATGATGCGTACCTGAGTGTCGTGGAAGCTCTGAAACATGGCGGGATTGCAGCACGCGCCAGTGTTTCCATCCGATGGATCGATTCGGAAGAGGTCACCCCGCAGAATGTGGAAGAGCTGTTTCAGGGCGTCGACGGTCTTCTCGTACCGGGAGGCTTTGGCAGCCGCGGGATCGAAGGCAAGATCATGGCAATCCGCTATGCAAGAGAACACCGTCTTCCGTTCCTTGGAATCTGCCTGGGAATGCAGCTGGCGATTGTCGAATACGCCCGAAATATCCTCGGCCTTTCCGACGCCCACAGCATCGAACTGGATCCGGACACTTCCCATCCCGTGATCTCCCTGATGCCGGATCAGAACGGAGTGGAAGATCTCGGCGGCACCCTGCGGCTTGGCGCTTATCCATGCGTTCTCGCGGAAGATTCTCTCGCTTACCGTCTGTACGGTACCGGAGAAATCCAGGAACGCCACAGACACCGTTATGAAGTCAACAATGAGTACCGGGAAGCCCTGCTCCAGAACGGGATGAAACTTTCCGGTATTTCTCCTGACGGCAGGATCGTGGAGATGATCGAACTTCCGGATCATCCTTACTTTCTTGCAACTCAGGCGCATCCGGAATTCAAATCCAGACCGAACCGTCCGCATCCACTGTTCGCAGGATTGATCCGGGCAGCCGTGGAATACCATGAAAAAGAAAAATAAATTAGCTCTTTACAAATGACGCCGGATGCGTTATATTATTAGCCATAGTTGCAGGTATGCTTGTGTTTGAAAAATGTTTTTGCAGGATTGTTTATTATCTCCTGCAAAAACATTTCCAAACCTGCCAAACCGGATGTCCCGCAGCAAACTGCCGGACATCCGGTTCTCGCGGCAGCCGCCAGATGAACGTGCAAGCACGTTCGTACGGCTTGTTGCACGCGGAAATAAAAGACAGAGAGAGGGTGTTGGTATGACACAGAGAAAAGCTGACAGCGGCCAGTATGCTCTGTATCGCCCGCAGTTCGAACATGATAACTGTGGAATCGGAGCGGTGGTCAATATCAAGGGCGGTAAAAGTCATGAAACCGTTGAAAAAGCACTGAAAATTGTAGAAAACCTGGAACACAGGGCCGGCAAAGACGCCGAGGGAAAAACAGGAGATGGAGTTGGAATCTTACTGCAGATATCGCATAAGTTCTTTTCCAGAGCCTGTCATTCCCTCGGCATTTTTTTAGGCGAAGAGCGGGAATACGGCGTAGGAATGTTCTTCTTCCCGCAGAACGAACTGAAGCGCAATCAGGCAAAAAAAATGTTTGAGATCATCGTGGAAAAGGAAGGTATGGAGTTTCTGGGATGGCGGGAAGTTCCGGTGGATCCGGAAGTTCTCGGCCACAAGGCACGGGAGTGCATGCCCTGCATCATGCAGGGATTCATTAAAAAACCGGCGGATATCGCCGAAGGAATTGCCTTCGACCGCCGGCTGTATGTGGTACGCCGGGTATTTGAACAGAGTACAGACAACACCTATGTTCCGTCATTGTCCAGCCGTACCATCGTCTATAAGGGAATGTTCCTGGTCGGACAGCTGAGAACCTTTTTCCACGATCTGCAGGATCCTTCCTACGAGTCAGCCATCGCAATCGTACATTCCCGTTTCAGCACCAACACCAACCCCAGCTGGGAGCGTGCCCATCCGAACCGTTTCATCGTACACAACGGCGAGATCAACACGATCCGCGGAAATGCAGACAAAATGCTGGCACGGGAGGAAACCATGGTTTCCCCGATGCTGCAGGATGAACTGCACAAGGTGCTTCCCGTGATCAACACCCAGGGATCTGATTCGGCGATGCTGGACAATACGCTGGAATTCCTGACCATGAGCGGCATGGACCTTCCGCTGGCTGTAATGATCACAATTCCGGAACCTTGGGCGAACAATCTGACTATTTCCCAGGAAAAACGGGATTTCTATCAGTATTACGCGACCATGATGGAACCTTGGGATGGCCCGGCGTCTATTCTTTTCTCGGACGGAGATGTGATGGGAGCAGTCCTTGACCGCAACGGCCTTCGCCCATCCCGCTACTATATTACCAGAGACGGCCAGCTGATCCTCTCCTCAGAGGTCGGCGTGCTGGATGTTCCGGAAGACCAGATCCTTGTCAAAGAACGCCTTCATCCCGGAAAAATGCTTCTGGTGGATACCATTGAGGGAAAAGTCATCAACGATGACGAACTGAAAGAACGATACGCCCACCGCCAGCCTTACGGAGAATGGCTGGACAGCAACCTGGTGGAACTGAAGGATCTGAAAATCCCCAATCTTCCGGTGCAGGAATACACGCGTCAGGAAAGGGCAAGACTGCAGAAAGCATTCGGATATACATACGAGGAATACCGAACTTCCATCCGAAATATGGCGCTGAATGGCTCCGAAGGAATCGGCGCCATGGGTGTGGATACGCCCCTCGCCGTATTGTCCCATCAGCATCAGCCGCTGTTCAATTACTTCAAACAACTGTTTGCTCAGGTGACCAATCCTCCCATTGACGCCATCCGGGAAGAGATCGTCACCTCCACCAGCGTATATGTGGGACGTGACGGAAATCTGCTGGAGGAAAAGCCGGTCAACTGTCAGGTATTGAAGATCAACAATCCGATCCTGACCAACACGGATATGCTGAAGATCAAAAACATGAAAATCGACGGTTTCAAAGTCATCACGGTCCCGATCACCTACTACAAGAGCACCCCGCTGGACCGGGCGATCGACCGTCTCTTTGTGGAAGTGGACCGTGCGCACAGGGAAGGGGCAAATATTCTTGTCCTGTCCGACCGCGGCGTCGATGAAAATCATGTGGCGATCCCGTCGCTTCTGGCTGTCTCCGCCGTTCATCAGCATCTGGTGAAGACGAAAAAGCGTACCTCCCTCGCCATCATCCTGGAATCGGGAGAACCGCGGGAAGTACATCATTTTGCGGCCCTGCTCGGCTACGGCGCCTGTGCCGTCAATCCGTATCTGGCGCTGGATACCATCCATGAGCTGATCCAGGACAAAATGCTGGAAAAAGATTACTACGCGGCAGTGGAAGATTACAACCATGCGGTGATCTCCGGAATTGTAAAAATCGCTTCCAAAATGGGTATCTCCACCATTCAGTCCTATCAGGGATCACAGATTTTCGAGGCGATCGGCATCTCACCGGAAGTGATCGACAAATACTTTACAGGAACGGTCAGCCGTGTGGGAGGGATCACTCTTCAGGATATCGCTGAGGAAGCAGATAACCGTCATTCCCAGGCGTTTGATCCGCTGGGACTGGATGTGGATCTGACCCTGGACAGCATTGGACGTCATAAAGAGCGCAGCCAGGGCGAGGAGCACCGTTACAATCCGCAGACGATCCACGCACTGCAGACTGCCACCCGCGAGGGAGATTACGCTCTGTTCAAAAAATATACCGAGATGGTGGACCGTGAGGAAACCGGATATCTGCGCAGTCTGATGGACTTCAATTACCCGGAACAGCCGATCCCGCTGGAAGAAGTGGAGAGCGTCGATTCCATCGTCCGCCGTTTTAAGACCGGCGCCATGTCCTACGGCTCCATTTCACAGGAAGCCCATGAGACACTTGCCATCGCCATGAATATGCTGCATGGCAAATCCAATTCCGGAGAAGGCGGAGAGAGTGACGACCGCCTGGAATCACCGGAACGATGCTCAGCGATCAAACAGGTGGCTTCCGGAAGATTCGGCGTCACCAGCAAATACCTGGTCAGCGCACAGGAAATCCAGATCAAAATGGCACAGGGAGCAAAACCGGGAGAAGGCGGCCATCTTCCGGCAGGAAAAGTATATCCCTGGATTGCGAAAACCAGACATTCCACACCCGGCGTTTCCCTGATCTCTCCGCCGCCGCACCACGATATCTACTCCATCGAGGATCTGGCTCAGCTGATCTATGATCTGAAAAACGCCAACCGGAGCGCGCGGATTTCCGTAAAACTGGTATCTGAGGCAGGGGTCGGAACTGTCGCTGCCGGTGTTGCAAAAGCAGGGGCGCAGGTGATCCTGATTTCCGGTTATGACGGCGGAACCGGAGCGGCTCCGCGAAGCTCGATCCACAATGCCGGACTTCCCTGGGAACTGGGACTTGCGGAAACTCATCAGACGCTGATCATGAACGGCCTGCGCAACCGCGTAGTGATCGAAACAGACGGAAAGCTCATGAGCGGACGTGACGTGGCGATCGCCGCACTGCTTGGCGCCGAGGAATTTGGCTTTGCAACGGCTCCTCTGGTAACTATGGGCTGCGTGATGATGCGTGTCTGCAACCTGGATACCTGTCCCGTAGGCGTAGCGACCCAGAATCCGGAGCTTCGCAAACGGTTCCGCGGAAAACCGGAGTATGTGGTGAATTTCATGCGGTTTATTGCCCAGGAACTGAGAGAATATATGGCAAAGCTGGGCGTGCGCACGGTGGATGAAATGGTCGGACGGTCCGATCTGCTGAAACGCAAAGAGGCTCCGAACGGCTCCTTTGCTTCCCGCGTGGATCTGGATGCGATCCTCAACAATCCATATGCAGGAACGGATCAGAAGGTAACCTTTGATCCGAAAGCAGTCTATGATTTCAAACTGGAACAGACCCTGGATGAAAAAGTTTTCCTGAAACAGCTGGCTCTGAAGCCGGGCGAGAGCAAAACACTCCAGGTACACGTTTCCAATACAGACCGGACTCTGGGAACCATCCTCGGATCTGAAATTACGAAAAAATTCAAGGATACCCTTGCACCGGACACCTACGTCATCGAATGTAAAGGAAGCGGCGGTCAGAGTTTCGGCGCGTTTATTCCCAAGGGACTGACGCTCCGCCTGGAAGGAGATTCCAACGATTACTTCGGCAAGGGTCTTTCCGGAGGAAAACTTGTGGTATATCCTCCGAAGAACAGCGGCTACTGTCCGGAAGAAAATATCATCATCGGAAATGTGGCGCTCTACGGAGCAACCAGCGGTGAGGCATATATCTGCGGAATGGCAGGAGAACGGTTCTGCGTCCGCAATTCCGGCGCTGTCGCGGTGGTGGAAGGCGTTGGAGAGCATGGCTGTGAATATATGACCGGAGGCCGTGTGGTCATCCTTGGAAGCACCGGAAAGAACTTCGCCGCAGGAATGAGCGGCGGAATCGCTTATGTACTGGATGAAAAGAATCATCTCTACCGCAACCTGAACAAAGCGATGATCTCCATCGAGGCGGTGGACAGCAAATATGATATCGCCGAGCTGCGCACCCTGATCGAACGCCATGTGGAACATACCGGTTCGCCCAAAGGCAGACGGATCCTGGAAGATTTCGACATGTTTTTGCCAAAATTCAAAAAAATCATCCCCAACGACTATAAGCGCATGATGACACTCAGCGCGAAGATGGAAGAACGGGGACTTGACAGTGAACAGGCGCAAATTGAAGCATTTTATGAAAGTATGCGCAGATAGGAGGATACCATGGGAAAACCAACTGGATTTTTAGAATATCAACGTGTGGACGGGGCCTGCGTTCCTCCTCTGGAGCGCATCAGGAACTTTAACGAATTTCACCGCGGCCTTGCGCCAAAAGAACAGCAGCTCCAGGGAGCCCGCTGTATGGCATGCGGCGTGCCTTTCTGCCAGTCCGGACGCATGATTTCCGGCATGGCTTCCGGCTGCCCCCTGAATAATCTGGTGCCGGAGTGGAACGATCTGGTGTATCATGGAAACTGGGAGCAGGCGTACTATCGCCTGGAAAAAACCAACTGTTTTCCGGAGTTTACTTCCAGAGTATGCCCGGCACTGTGCGAGGCTGCCTGCACCTGCAACCTCAACGGAGATCCGGTGGCGACGAAAGCCAACGAGCGTGCCATTATTGAAAACGCCTGGAACACCGGACTGATCCGTCCGAACCCGCCCAAAATCCGCACAGGAAAAAAAGTAGCCGTTGTCGGCAGCGGCCCTTCCGGGCTTGCCGCCGCCATGCAGCTGAACCGCAGAGGACACCAGGTGACAGTGTTTGAACGCCATGACAGGATCGGAGGTCTTCTTCGGTATGGAATTCCGAACATGAAACTGGAAAAGGATGTGATCGACCGAAGGATCCGCCTGATGGAAGAGGAAGGCATCACCTTTGTGACAAACACGGACATTGGAAAAGACCGGAAAGCGAAAGAGCTTCTGAAAGAATTTGACCGCGTTCTGCTGTGCTGCGGCGCCTCCCACCCAAGAGATATCCAGGCTCCTGGAAGAGAGGCAAAAGGAATCTGGTTTGCGGTGGACTTTCTCCGCACCGTGACGAAAAGTCTGCTGGATTCGGAACTTCAGGACGGACAGGTGCCGAAGATCCGCGGAAAACATGTTGTCGTCATCGGAGGCGGCGACACCGGCAACGACTGTGTCGGCACGGCAATTCGTCTGGGCGCAAAATCCGTAGTGCAGCTGGAAATGATGCCGCAGCCGCCGCTGACCCGCGCGGAAAACAATCCGTGGCCGGAATGGCCGAGAGTCTGCAAGACAGATTACGGACAGGAAGAAGCCATCGCCGTTTTCGGTCATGATCCAAGGATTTATCAGGCCACCGTCTCTGAATTTATCAAAAACAAGAAGGGAGATCTGACCCATCTGAAGATCGTTCACCTGGAACCGCAGAAAGACGAAAAGACCGGACGCACTGTGATGACACCCGTTCCGGAATCGGAAAAACAGATTCCCGCCGACCTTGTACTCATAGCCGCCGGCTTTCTGGGCGCGGAAAAGTATATTACCGATGATTTTCAGGTAGCGCTCACCGCCCGCACCAATGTCATGACCGACGACGGCGGCTATCAGACCAGCGTTCCCAACGTCTTTACCGCCGGAGATATGCACAGGGGCCAGTCTCTGGTAGTCTGGGCAATCCGCGAAGGCCGTGAGGCAGCAAGAACAGTGGATGAATCTTTGATGGGCTACTCTAACCTTTGAAATTTTATATGTTTTAATGACAAAACCCGGCAAATCGGGATATAATGAAATCAAAATCGCTGCTGTTCGGCGCAGTATGCCGAACAACAGCTGAAAAATTCAGGAAAGGAGAGTGCCTTCCGGGTTCCTTGCCGGCTTTGGCAGAAACCGGAAGGCCGCCGTCAGGAAATGTCAGAATACACGAAAAAACAGATCCTCGCCATGGCGGAGGAAGAGGATGTGGAATTCATCCGCCTCCAGTTTACCGACATGAGCGGTACGATGAAAAACATGGCGATCACTGCCGGACAGCTGGAAAAAGCACTGGAGAACAAATGTACCTTCGACGGTTCTTCCTTCGAAGGGTTTGCCGGAATTGAAGAATCCGATATGTATCTCCATCCGGATCCGGATACCTTCGCCATCCTGCCATGGCGTCCCCAGCAGGGCAAAGTGGCACGCCTGATCTGTGATGTTTACGACCAGAATGGGAAACGATACGAGGGAAGTTCCAGAGCCATCCTGCAGAATGTACTGGAACAGGCAAAAGCAATGGGAATCGAAGCGCAGACAGCGCCGGAGTGCGAATTCTTTCTCTTTCACACAGATGAAGACGGGATGGCAACCGTGACCACCCACGACAAGGCAGGCTATCTGGATCTCGGTCCTCTGGATCTTGGCGAAAATGCCAGAAGAGATATGGTGCTTACCCTGGAAGAGCTGGGGATCGGGGTGAAATCCTCCTTCCATGAAGTGGCTCCCGCTCAGCATGAACTGGATTTTCTTCCCGTCTCCGCCCTTCAAAGCGCAGACCAGATCATGACTTTCAAGTTCGCTGTACGGATGATCGCCAAACGGCATGGCCTCCACGCAACGTTTATGCCAAAGCCGAAGACCGGCGTGCACGGGTCCGGCATGCATCTGCATTTTTCCCTGGAAAAAGACGGACGGGATCTGTTCCGGGATGAGAAAGACCCCATGGGTCTGAGCCGGGAAGCTTATTTCTTTATCGGAGGCATTATGCAGCATATCTGTGGGATCACCGCGATCGCCAATCCGCTGGTCAACTCCTACAAACGGCTGGTGCCTGGTTTCAGCGCGCCGGTCTATGTGGCGTGGTCCGGACGCAACCGCAGTTCCCTGATCCGGATCCCCGATGCCCATGACGGGCTGACACGCATCGAACTGCGTTCTCCGGACCCGTCGGCAAACCCATATCTTGTGCTTGCCGTCTGCCTTGCCGCCGGCCTGGATGGAATCCAGAAGCAGACCCTTCCGCCGGAACCCGTGACGGAAAACATTTTTGAAATGAGTGAACGGGAAAAAGCCAGCCAGGGAATCACTATGCTTCCCTCCAACCTGGGAGAGGCGCTTGACGCTTTGGAGCAGGATACCTTTCTCTGCAGCGTACTGGGCGAAACCTTTGCCTCCCAGTATATCAGCGCGAAAAAACAGGAATGGCTGGAATACATCCCTCAGGTATCCTCCTGGGAGATTGAACGGTATCTGCACCGTATCTGACAGACATAAGGGGCGATTCGAATGAGCAGTATTTTTGTGGCATTTCCAAAACAGGAGGACGGGAAACGTATCGCTCGGCTGCTTTCCGGATATGGATTTTCTGTCGACCACATCTGCACGACCGCCGCTCAGGCGCTGAGCGAAATGAATCTGCTGAGCGGCGGCGTCATCATCTGCGGCTACCGGCTGCCGGACATGTTTTTTTCAGAGCTGGTGGAATGTATGCCGCCCACCTTTGAAATGCTTCTGGTGGCTTCGGAGCGGACCCTGGGACAGATGGACAGCAGCGGCGTCATGGCGCTTTCCATGCCGCTGAAGGCATGCGATCTCGCCGAGACGCTCCAGATGATGCTTCGGCCGAGAAAAAAGAAACGTACGCCCGACCGGAAAAAGAGAAACCCGAAGGAACAGCAGACGATAGACTCAGCCAAAAGCCTGCTGATGGAACGGAATCATCTGACGGAGGACGAGGCGCACCGTTATCTGCAGAAATGCAGTATGGACAGCGGCACCAATCTGATGGAGACCGCACAGATGGTGCTGGCATTAATGGATTTTGAAAGGAACGGATAACATGTTTAAGATCAACGATAATTACCTGAAACTTCCCGGCAGCTACCTTTTTTCCACGATCGCGAAAAAAATAGCCGCCTACTCCGAAGCGCACCCGGACGCGGACATCATCCGTCTGGGCATCGGAGACGTCACACAGCCCATTGCTCCGGCAATCATCGAAGCCGTTCACAAAGCGGCGGACGAAATGGGCACAGAAGCAGGATTTCACGGCTATGCACCGGATCTCGGTTATGAATTTCTCCGCAGCAAAATTGCGGAACATGATTTTAAGGCACGGGGCTGTGAGATTTCTGCCGATGAGATCTTTGTCTCCGACGGTGCAAAATGCGACTGCGCCAACATCCAGGAAATCTTCAGCCTGGACAACCGGATTGCCGTATGCGACCCGGTGTACCCGGTCTATGTAGATTCCAACATCATGTCCGGACGTGGCGGCGTATATGACGAAACCACCGAACGGTTTTCGGATATTATTTACATGCCGTGTACCGCGGAAAACAATTTTGCTCCGGATCTTCCGTCGGAAACACCGGATCTGATCTATCTGTGCTTCCCGAACAACCCGACCGGATCGGTGCTGACCAAAGACCAGCTCCAGCAGTGGGTGGACTATGCCCGCCGGGTAGGAGCTGTGATCCTCTATGACGCGGCCTATGAAGCCTACATTTCCGAAGATCACATTCCACATTCCATCTACGAATGCGAAGGAGCCAGAACCTGCGCCATCGAGTTCCATTCTTTCTCAAAGAACGCAGGATTTACCGGAATGCGCCTTGGCTACACCGTCGTGCCAAAAGACCTGAAAACCCCGGACGGCGTAATGCTGCACACCCTCTGGGCGCGCCGTCACGGAACCAAATACAACGGCGCTCCATACATCATCCAGAAAGCGGGAGAAGCCGTCTATTCACCGGAAGGAAAAGCACAGCTGAAAGAGCAGGTCGCACACTACATGCGCAACGCCCACATCATCTACGACGGGCTGAAATCCTCCGGATATACGGTTTCCGGAGGTGTTAACTCCCCGTACGTCTGGATGAAAACCCCGGATTCCATGACTTCCTGGGAGTTCTTTGACTACCTTCTGGAGCACGCCAACGTTGTCGGAACGCCAGGCGCAGGTTTTGGTCCAAGCGGCGAAGGCTACTTCCGCCTGACCGCCTTCGGCACCTACGAAAACACCGTGAAGGCTGTCGAGCGTTTTAAAAATTTGTAAAATTAGGGCTTTACAATTGGCAGTCTATTTGCTATGATGTAACACAATTAATAGCTGTGAAGGAAACTCTGTAAGTGAAACCTGACAGGAAGCGGATGTCACCGACTGAGAGCATCGGCATGGGGGAAGCTTACAACAGGGAACATTCCGGAGCTGGTCTGTTGAACATTCCAAAGTAGGCAGATCCGTGAATACGCGTTAAGTATACAATGAGATGGTGTCGAAGACGACACAATGCGGGTGGTACCGCGGGAATCTGAATCAACTCCCGTCCCGGAACAGAAAATCAGAATTCTGTTCCGGGGCTTTTTTATTTCTGCCGGCAAAAAATAATGCAAGCCCAGACACGGTCTGCTGCTTTGCAGACAGAAACGAAAGAGTTCCGGAACAGGGGAAAAGGAGAGAGAGACTATGGAATTTGTAACAGGTGTAACCAAACGAGACGACTGGTGTATTGCTGATCTGGCTGCCGCTCCGGAACATTCCCGGGGAAAAATCCGGGGTGCAGTCCACAATATCCGGAATATGGGAGAGATTTCCTTCCTGATCCTACGCAGATATGACGGACTGGTGCAGTGTGTCTTTGAAGAAATGAATTCCGGCTTTTCTCTGAGATCTCTGAAGGAAGGCGCAACGGTGGAAGCTGAGGGTATTTCCCGGCGGGAATCCCGTGCGCCGGGCGGGACGGAGCTTCGCCTTACCGGCCTTCGGATCCTTTCAGAGCCGGTGGAGCCGATGCCCCTTCCGATCAGCAAGTGGAAAATGAACACTTCCCTGGAAGCTTTGCTCAACACCCGGCCGGTTTCCCTTCGAAACCTGCGGGAGCGGGCAAAATTCCGCATCCAGGAGACCATCACCCGTTCTTTCCGGGATTTCCTGTACAGCCAGAACTTTACGGAAATCCATACGCCGAAGATCGGAGCCCGCGGAGCAGAGGGCGGAGCGAACATTTTCCGTCTGGACTATTTTCATCATCCGGCGGTGCTGGCACAGAGCCCTCAGTTTTACAAACAGATGATGGTTGGCGTTTTCGACCGGGTGTTTGAAACAGGACCGGTTTTCCGGGCGGAAAAGCATAACACCAAACGCCACCTGAACGAATATACCAGCCTGGATTTTGAAATGGGATACATTGATGATTTCACTGAGATCATGGAGATGGAAACCGGCTTTCTCCGCTATATGGTGCAGGAACTGAGAGAGCGGTGCGAAAAGGAATTGAAGCTGCTGGACGTTACACTTCCCGATACGGAAAAAATTCCCTGCGTCCCCTTTATGGAAGCCAAAGAGCTGATCTTTGAAACCTACGGACGCCCGATCCGCAGTCCCTATGACCTGGAACCGGAAGAGGAAACTCTGATCGGACAGTATTTCCTTGAAACTTACGGAGCAGATTTCGTGTTTATTACTCATTATCCTTCGAAAAAGCGTCCGTTTTACGCGATGGATGATCCTTCGGATCCACGGTATACACTGAGCTTCGACCTGTTGTTCCGTGGACTGGAAGTCACCACCGGCGGACAGAGGATCCACGACTACCCGACACTCTCCCGGAAGCTGCAGGCAAGGGGCATGAGTGAAGAGGGAATGGAACAGTATCTGAGCGCATTCAAACACGGGATGCCGCCTCACGGAGGCCTTGGCATCGGCCTGGAACGGCTGACCATGCAGCTCCTTGGCGAGGACAACGTCCGGGAAACCACGTTGTTCCCGAGAGATATGAACCGTCTGGAACCGTAACCGGCAGACAGAAACGCAGGAAAGGAAAGGTAACGACTTATGACAGAAAAGATCACACTGGGAACCATCGAGGATGTCAGTATCCTTGCCAAACTGAAACTGGATCCGGAAGTGGCGGAAAATGCCCGGAAGGATATGCAGAAGATGCTGGACTACGTGGAAAAACTGAACGAACTGGATACAGACGGAGTCGAGCCCCTGACACATCTGTTTTCTTACGGCAATGTATTCCGTGAAGACATCGTCGCAAACGGGGACGTCAGCGAGGAGATGCTCGCCAATGCCCCGAAGGCAAAAGACGGACAGTATCAGGTGCCGAAGACCATTGAATAGCAGGAGGGAAGAGAAGATGATACAGACAGAAACAACCGCCCTTGCCTTATCCCGGGAAATCCGCGAAAAGAAACGGACGGTCCGGGAAACCGTGCAGGAAACATTGAAAAAGATCCATGAGACAGACAGCAACGTTGGAGCATTCCTGACCCTGCGCCCAGAGGAAGAGCTTCTGGAACATGCCGACAGGATTCAGCAGCAGATCGATAACGGAACCCTCAACAGCCCGCTGGCAGGCGTGCCGGTGGCTGTCAAGGATAATCTCTGTACCAGAGGGCTGCGGACCACCTGCGCCTCCAGGATCCTGGAGCATTTCCTCCCTCCTTACAGTGCGGGAGCAGTGGAACGGCTGGAAGAAGCCGGTGCATTGATCATCGGAAAGACGAACATGGACGAATTTGCAATGGGAAGCACCACGGAAACTTCCGCCTTTCAGATCACGAAAAACCCCTGGAACACGGCGCATGTCCCCGGCGGCTCCTCCGGCGGCTCCTGCGCAGCGGTGGCAGCGGGAGAGGTCCTTCTGGCTCTGGGAAGCGACACCGGCGGGTCGATCCGCCAGCCCAGTTCTTTCTGCGGAGTGACAGGCATCAAGCCTACTTACGGAACCGTCTCCCGCTACGGACTGATCGCTTACGCTTCCTCCTTGGATCAAATCGGCCCGGTAGCAGGAAACGTTGCCGACTGTGCGGCGCTCCTGCAGGCCATTGCCGGGCATGATCCAAGAGATGCGACCTCCCTGGTGCGAAAAGATCTCGATTTCACCTCCGCCTGTGTCTGTGATGTAAAAGGAATGAAGATCGGAATTCCGAAAACTTACTTCCAGGACGGCATCGATCCTGAAGTGAAAGAGGCGGTTCTCCGGGCAGCGGAAACCTTCCGTTCTCTGGGCGCCTTTGTGGAAAGCTTCGACCTCCCGCTGACGGAATATGCGATTCCCGCCTATTACCTCATTGCTTCGGCGGAGGCGAGTTCCAACCTGGAACGATTTGACGGCGTCAAATACGGCTACCGTGCTTCCGAGTACGAGGGACTTCATGACATGTACAAGAAAACCCGTTCCGAGGGCTTCGGAGCGGAGGTAAAACGCCGCATCATGCTGGGAAGCTTTGTCCTGAGCGCCGGCTACTATGACGCCTACTATCTGAAAGCCCTGCGGACCAGAGCGCTGATCAAACAAAGTTATGACCATGCCTTTACGACATATGACCTTCTGCTGGCGCCGGCAGCGCCTTCCACCGCGCCCAGGATCGGCGTCTCCCTGGAAGATCCGCTGAAAATGTATCTCGGCGATATCTATACCGTATCCGTCAATCTGGCAGGGCTTCCGGCGATCAGCCTTCCCTGCGGTTTCGATCGCAGCGGCCTTCCCATCGGGATGCAGCTGATCGGGAACGCTTTCGCAGAAAAAACTCTGATCCGTGCAGCTTATACGTATGAACAGACTGCACAAAGTTTAAAGACCACACCGACAGCAGAAAAGGAGGCACATCGATGAAACAGACATACGAAACCATCATCGGACTGGAGGTCCACGTAGAATTGGCGACGAAGACCAAGATTTTCTGTTCCTGTTCCACCGCCTTCGGCGGACGTCCCAACACACATACCTGCCCGGTCTGCACCGGAATGCCGGGAACACTGCCGGTCCTGAACCGCCAGGTCGTCGAATATGCGCTTGCCGTCGGCCTTGCCTCCAACTGCAGCATTCATCAGATGTGCCGGTTTGACCGGAAGAATTATTTCTATCCGGACAACCCGCAGAACTATCAGATCTCCCAGCTCTATCTGCCGATCTGTCACGACGGTTATGTGGAGATTGAGACGGAACACGGTCCGAAAAAGATCCGGATCCACGAAATCCATATGGAGGAGGATGCCGGAAAACTGATCCATGACGAATGGGAGGACTGTTCCCTGGTGGATTACAACCGAAGCGGCGTTCCTCTGCTGGAAATCGTCTCGGAACCGGATATGCGTTCCGCCGATGAAGTGATCGCCTATCTGGAAAAGCTGCGGAAAATGATCCAGTACCTGGGTGCTTCCGACTGCAAGCTGCAGGAAGGTTCCATGCGCGCGGACGTGAACCTTTCTCTGCGAAGAGCCGGGTCCCAGGAGTTCGGAACCAGGACGGAGATGAAAAACCTGAACTCTTTCAAGGCGATCCGGCGTGCCATTGAAAATGAACAGGAACGCCAGGCGGAACTTCTGGACGCAGGGAAACCGGTGGAGCAGGAGACCCGCCGCTGGGACGACAACAAAGAGTTTTCCCGCGCCATGCGTTCCAAGGAAGACGCGAAAGATTACCGGTATTTCCCGGATCCGGACCTGCCTCCCGTGCTGATCCCGGACGAATGGATCCAGCGTGTCAGAAACAGCCTGCCGGAATTTCAGGAAGAGAAGGCGCAACGTTATATCCGCGAGTACCAGCTTTCCGCCTACGATGCAGGACTTCTGACCGAATCCCGGAAGATTGCCGCTCTGTTTGAAGAAACCGCCGCCCTCAGCGGAAAACCGAAAAAAGCAGCCAACTGGCTGATCGGCGAAACCCTTCGCCTGCTCCGTGAGAAAAACATGGATCCGGAGCAGCTGAATTTTTCACCGGAACATCTTGCCGCCCTGATCCGGCTGGCGGAGGACGGCTCCGTCAATAACCAGGTGGCAAAAAAAGTGTTTGAAAAAATTTTTGAGGAAGATATCGATCCTGTCGCTTACGTGGAAGAACATGGACTGAAAACCGTCAGCGACACGGGAATGCTGGAAGAAGCCGCCCGCAGGGTGATCGCCGCAAACGCAGACGCCGTGGAGCAGTATCGCCAGGGTAAGGAAAAGATCCTCGGTTTCCTGATCGGCCAGCTGATGCGGGAGACAAAAGGCCAGGCGGATCCCTCCCTCGCCGGAGAAATCCTGCGCAGTCTTTTGTAAATTCTGGAATTCATGTATATTTTTTCTGTCAGTGGAAATCCTATGGAAGAAAAGGAGGTACTGACTATGAGAGGACTGGATTATACAGCTCTTACCATTGTGATCATCGGAGCTGTCAACTGGGGACTGATCGGTTTTTTCAGTTTTGACCTGGTAGCTTTTATCTTTGGAAACATGAGCTGGATCAGCCGCATCGTGTATGGACTCGTAGGCATCTGCGGACTGTATCTGATTTCTCTTTACGGCCGTATTTCAGACCGTTCTTCCGGTGTCTGATACCGCCAGCGCGTACAGGAAGATCGCCGGAAGGAATGTCCAGGCATATTCCGGAAGATAAAAAAACTCCCCGAAAGTTTCCCGGGATGCGGATGCATCTCCAGAGCCTTCGGGGAGTTTTTTGATTTCTTATGAGTTTTTCATGACAACGCTGGATACGATGTTTGCCACATGTTCACAGGCATCCGCGCATTTCTCCAGATAATCATAGATTTCACGCCATGCAATGATCTGCAGAGGATCCGTACATTCCTCATGAAGCCGGTACATACTGTCGATATACAGCTGATCGGCTTCTTCCTCCAGGGTATTGATCCGGATGACATGATCCTTCAGTGTCTTCGAATGACGAAAATCCGGCAGTTCCTTCAGCAGGCTGCAGGTCTCATTGCAGCAGCGGATCACAATGTCCAGCATCTCCAGCGCTTCCGAACGGATCGTCTGGATATGATTGATATAAATACGGATCAGTACCTCCTCAACCTTGTCTGTGATATCATCGATGTTCTGGCTGAGCAGAAGAATATCTTCACGGTCGATCGGAGTAATAAACGCTTTGGCAAGATGATCGGCAAGGTCATGCTGCTTCTCATCCGCCTGATGCTCGATTCTGTGGATCTCATCCAATTTTCCGGACGCTTCTTCCGGATGGTAATCTTCCAGAGTTTTTTTCAGCAGATCTGCGGCAAGGCAGGCATCCTCCGCACATGCAATAAAATGTTCAAAATAAAAGGTATCCTGTTTCTTAGACATCTTTTTTCTCCCTTCACTCTATAAAATCAGAACAAAACCATAAACAGCTTCGCCATCACAAAGCTGATCATTCCGCAGCCCGGAAACGTAAAAATCCAGGTCAGCATCATATCCCTGACGACACCGAAATTAATGGCAGAAAGCCGGCGGACCGCGCCAACACCCATGATCGCGCTGGTTTTCGTATGGGTCGTGGATACGGGGATTCCAAACAGACTGGAATACAGCAGGCAGAACGCGCCGGCAAGATCCGCGGAAAATCCCTGATACCGCTCCAGTTTTACCATATCCATGCCGACGGATTTAATGATCTTTTCTCCGCCGACGCTGGTTCCAAGAGCCATAACCACACTGCAGAGCAGCATCAGCCATACCGGAATCTGCACTCCCGAAACATTGCTTTGTCCATTGGCGAACGCAATTCCAAGGAACAGAACACCAATAAATTTCTGACCGTCCTGGGCGCCGTGCATAAAGCTCATCGCCGCAGCTCCGATAATCTGGGCAGCGCCGAAAAAGCGGTTCGTCTTTCTTCGATCCATACGTTGGCAGATAATGGTGATTCCTTTGCAGATCACCCAGCCGGTGGCAAAACCAAGAAGCAGGCTCAGCACAAGACCGTACAGCACCTTTACCCACTCATCAAAATTGATGCCGCCGATTCCCTGCTGGATCGCGATTGCCGCGCCGGAAAGTCCGGCGATCAGGCTGTGGCTCTCACTGGTCGGTATTCCGAAGAACGAAGCCGTTACACTGTAAATAACGATCGACAGAAGAGAAGCGCACAGAGCGATCAGTGCGTTCCTGGAATCACTTCCGAAATCCACCATGTTGCTGATCGTGGATGCCACGGAACTGTTGATCTGTGTCATGACAAAAACTCCGAGAAAGTTAAACGCCGCGCTCATCCAGATGGCAGTCCGGACATTCAGACAGCGGGTGGTCACACAGGTGGCGATGGCATTGGGCGCATCGGTCCATCCGTTAACGAAAATCACACCCAGTGTCAGAATGATCGTTATTGCCAGCACCGGGTTGGAGAGCATTGCCTCCAGGAAATAGGAAAATGATATGTCCATGTAAATCTCCTTCGTTTCTTTAGTTTTATCCTCCGCATGCCGCGGCCCATTTCTTTCCGTCTTTTCTCAGGCGGACCGAAAGATCCAGAAGGAAACGGGAACAGTAAAAGGGCAGCAGTTCCGGATTTATGTATTTGCTGCTTCGATGAAACGCCAGCCGTCTCCAGAGAAACAGAACGAAAAGCAGAAAGAACAGAAGCATCTGCCCTTCATTGTTTACGATCCGAAGCCGGTGAGACATCCGATTATCCGTCTGAAAAGAATTCCGCATATGCCACAGAAGATCCGGCAGCCGGCTTTCTCCGGACCACACGCTCCGGGAAACCATTCTCCCGATGACGGCGTTTTCGCTTTTCATGCTTTGATCCGGAACCACATCGGAGACTTCCTGTATCGATCCGGCGTAGACCGGAGACGCCGTCCTGCCCATATCGGGATATTTCTGCACACAAAAAAAAGAGAGCAGAAGAAACAGGATCAAAACGCTCCCTGCCATCCGGTAAAACCGTCCGGCATTCCCGCGCATCCCGACACCTGTGGGAATAAAACCATGATTCCGTCTCATCTGCTCTGCCCTCCATTTTCAACCGTGCAGCTGTCCGGCTTTGCCTTCTGTATGCACCGCCGCTCCAATCCAAACTTCTTTTAAAATATCATTGGAGTATTTTTTTGTCAATACCAATTCTTTACATTCCCTTTACCTTCTCTTTACTTTTCAACCGGATAGCAAAGTGTTTTTTTTCGAATATTTTAATAAAGAATACCATTGGAGGAGGATGTTTTGAAAAACCGATATGGACTAACCGGCCGCGGGGTCTCCGTCGCAGTCCTCGATACCGGGATCACGCCCCATGTGGATTTTGACGGGAGAATTGCTGTCTTTCTGGATCTGATTTCCGGACGTGTACGTCCCTACGACGACAACGGACACGGCTCCCATGTGGCGGGGCTGATCGGCGGAAGCGGAAAAGCCAGCGGCGGAAGATATCAGGGTATGGCTCCCGAATGCAGCTTCATCGTCCTGAAGATCCTGGATCATCAGGGCAACGGAAGAAAACAGGATGTTCTGAAAGCGATCGCCTGGGTCCGGAAGATGAGAGTGCGCTACAATATCCGGATCCTTAATATATCCGTCGGCACGACGGAGCAGGAAAAAACGCTTCACGATCTTCTGATCGAGGCAGTGGATGAGGCGTGGGACGACGGTCTGGTGGTTGTGACTGCCGCCGGGAATCTCGGTCCCGGCAGTGGCACTGTGACCGCCCCAGGCAGCAGCCGGAAGGTCATTACCGTCGGCTCCAGCGATCTTCTTACCGGTACGGGAGGAATCTCCGGCTGCGGACCGACCAGAGACTGTGTCTGCAAACCGGATCTTGTGGCTCCGGGAAAAGACATCATTTCATGTGCTCCCGGGATCAGCCGCAGGGAATACGCGAAAAAGAGCGGAACTTCCATGTCGACGCCGCAGATCTCAGGCGCCATCGCCCTTGCGCTCCAGAAAGCTCCCTATCTGACCAACGTGCAGATCAAGATGCTTCTGCGGGATTCCGTCCGTGACCTGGGACTTCCCCATAACCGGCAGGGATGGGGCGAATTTGACCTTGACAAGTTCCTTTGCAATCTATACAATTAAAATCAGCTGAATTGTGAGAAAACAATCGCTGAAAAAGGCAGTACAAAAAATACTGGCAGCAGCCCGGCAGGAAGATCCGGGACTGCTGCCTCACGATTATCCAAGGAGGACATTATGGAAAAAATTCAGATGACGACCCCTCTGGTCGAGATGGATGGAGACGAGATGACCCGTATTCTCTGGAAAATGATCAAGGACGAACTTCTTCTTCCTTTTATTGACCTGAAGACCGAGTACTACGACCTGGGACTGGAGCATCGAAATGAAACCAATGACCAGGTAACGGTTGATTCTGCCAATGCCACGATGAAATACGGAGTAGCGGTGAAATGTGCGACCATCACCCCAAACGCGGCACGCATGACTGAATATAATCTGAAAGAAATGTGGAAGAGCCCCAACGGTACGATCCGTGCGATGCTTGACGGAACCGTATTCCGCGCGCCGATCGTTGTAAAAGGCATTGAGCCATGTGTCCGAAACTGGAAGAAGCCGATCACCATCGCAAGACATGCCTACGGTGACGTCTACAAAAATGCAGAAATGGTGATCCCGGGACCTGGCAAGGTCGAGCTGGTTTACACCGCTGAAGACGGAACAGAGACCCGTGAACTGGTACATAATTTCACCAACGCCGGCGTTGCCCAGGGAATGCACAATCTGGACGATTCCATCGAAAGCTTTGCGAAGAGCTGCTTTGAGTACGCACTGGACACCCGTCAGGATCTGTGGTTTGCCACCAAAGATACCATCTCCAAAAAATATGATCATCGATTCAAAGATATCTTCGCGGAGATTTATGAAAAGGAATACAAAGAGAAATTTGAGGCGGCAGGCATTACTTACTTCTACACGCTGATCGACGATGCTGTCGCAAGGATCATGAAAGCGGAAGGTGGGTTTATCTGGGCGTGCAAGAATTACGACGGAGACGTGATGAGCGACATGGTATCCTCCGCCTTCGGTTCTCTGGCAATGATGACCTCCGTGCTGGTTTCCCCTCACGGATATTATGAGTATGAGGCGGCGCACGGTACCGTACAGCGCCACTATTACCGCCATCTGAAAGGAGAGGAGACATCCACCAACTCCGTAGCCACCATCTTCGCGTGGACCGGCGCTCTGAGAAAAAGAGGAGAGCTGGACGGCAACGAGGCGCTCTGCCGTTTCGCAGACAAACTGGAGGCCGCTACGATCCATGTGATCGAATCCGGAAAGATGACCAAAGACCTGGCGCTGATCACCACCATCGAAAATCCTGTCGTTCTGAACAGCAGGGATTTCATTCTGGCGATCCGTGAAGAAATGGAAAAATAAGAAACTGAAAACAGCCGCAGATCCGGTGCAATTATATGCACGGTCTGCGGCTGTTTCTGTATTGGAAACTGTCCTGCTTACTCCGCCAGCTCTTCCCATTTTTCATAAAGCTGTTCCAGCTCCGCGGCGATCTCAGCTTTTTCATTGCTCAGCGCCACACATTTTGCGACATCGGTCGCCACCTCCGGCTGGGACATTTCTTCATCAATCTCTGCGTCGCGGGTCTCCAGTTCTTCAATCCGGGCTTCCGTCTTTTTCAGATCATTCTCCCGTTTTCTCTGACGTGCCTGCTCCTCCTTCTGGGTTTTCCAGTCCAGTTTGACTGCGGACTGCGCCGGCTTTTCCACATTGTCAGCAGCAGCGGAAGGCGCATAGATACTAGTCAGTTCTTCTTTCTTTTCCAGATAATAATCATAATTTCCAATATAATTGACAAGCTGCTGGTTGGTCAGTTCAAGGATCCGGGTGGCTGTCTGATTGATAAAATAACGGTCATGGGAAACATAAAGTACGGTTCCCGTATAATCCCTCAGCGCCTGCTCCAGAATCTCCTTGGAGACGATATCCAGATGGTTTGTCGGCTCGTCCAGGATCAGAAAATTGGCATTGGAAAGCATCAGCTTCGCCAGGGAGATCCTTCCCCGTTCCCCGCCGCTCAGCGTATGGATCGGCTGGAAGACATCATCCTCCGTAAACAGAAACGCCGCCAGCACATTGCGGATTTCCGTGTTGGTCAGATACGGATAGGTGTCTGAAATCTCCTGAAAGATCGTCTTATCCATATGGAGCACCTGATGTTCCTGGTCATAATAGCCGATCTGCACTTTGGTTCCCAGCTCAATCTGCCCCCCGTCCGGCGCCACGACACCGTTCAGGATCTTCAGGATCGTCGTCTTTCCGGTTCCGTTGTTTCCGATGATCGCCACACGCTCCCCACGCCGGATCTCAAAATTCAGGTCAGAAAACAGCGGTTGTCCCGGAAAACTCTTGGACAGATTTGAAACGCGAAGGACATCGTTTCCGCTGGTCACTCTTGGTTCCAAACGGATCCGCATATCTGCGCGAACCTCCGAAGGTTTCTCCAGCACTTCCATTTTGTCCAGCATTTTTTCCCGGCTTTCCGCCCTGCGGATCGATTTTTCACGGTTGAAAGATTTCAGCTTCGCAATGACTTCCTCCTGATGGCGGATTTCCTGCTGCTGGTTCATCCATGCATGGTAGGCCGCCTCACGGAGCATCGCCTTTTTCTGGCTGTAAGCAGAGTAGTTTCCTTCAAAGGTAGTCACTTTGCCCGCGTCAATCTCAACAATCTTTGTCACGACGCGGTCCAGGAAGTAACGGTCATGGGAAACGATGAACACGGCCCCGCTGTAATTCAGCAGATATCCCTCCAGCCAGGCGATGGATTCCATATCCAGGTGGTTGGTCGGCTCATCCAGCAGGATCACGTCCGGTTTTGTCAGCAGAAGACGTCCCAGAGCGACGCGGGTCTTCTGACCGCCGGATAGTGTTGATACTTTTTTTTCAAATTCTTCCGGTTCGAATCCCAATCCTTTCAGTACGCCGACCACCTCACTGCGGTAAGCATATCCGTTTTCCAATTCAAACGTGTGGGAGAGGCGTGTATAAGTATTCATCAGTTCTTCCAGCCGTTCTCCCTGCTCATGTTTCATTTCCTCCTCCAGGGCGCGGAGCCGTTCTTCCATGCGGATCAGATCCTGCTTCGCCTGAAGTACTTCCTCATAGATCGTCAGATCTCCGGTCAGGTCCTGATGCTGCGCCAGATACCCAAGCGTCTTGCCTTTGGAGAGGATAACTTCTCCGGTATCCGCCGTCATTTCCCCGACAATGATCTTAAACAGTGTAGATTTTCCCGCTCCATTGATCCCGACCAGAGCCGCCTTTTCCCGTTCTTCTATATGAAAGGAGGCATCTTTCAGGATCTCGTTGGTTCCAAATGCCTTTGAAATATTCTGACATGCTAATATCATATGTTCCTCCTGTGACCCTGACTTTTTTTGAAAATCTCCGGCATCTGCGATTCCACACGGTGATTTTCGATCAGAATCTCTCTTATTATAGAGAAGAGCAAAGAAAATTTCAATAAATCTTTGACAATTTTCTCACATACATATATAATAAACTTATATTTTTGTATATATATCCATAAAATCTGAAGGCCGGAACCGTTGGAAACATCAAATTTTCGTCTGATTTTCCGGTACAGAATTTACGGATATGGCAGTTAGGAGGAAACGATCTTGGAAGAAAAAGGCATTTCACGAGCAGTCATAAAAAGACTTCCACGATATTATCGATATCTGGGGGAGCTTTTGGAGGATGGAGTAGAACGAATTTCATCCAGTGAGCTCAGTGAACGTATGAAAGTGACCGCCTCACAGATTCGACAGGATTTGAACAATTTTGGCGGCTTCGGACAGCAGGGCTACGGATATAATGTCCGTTACCTCTACACAGAGATTGGAAAGATCCTCGGTCTGGACCGTACCCATAATATGATCATCGTCGGTGCCGGTAATCTCGGACAGGCACTGGCAAATTACGCGGCGTTTGACCGCAGCGGTTTTAAGACCGTGGGCATCTTCGATGTCAACCCGGTGCTGAAGGGCGTCAGCGTCCGCGGGATTCCGATCCGCATGACCGATGAACTTCCTGACTTTATCCGCGAAAACAATGTGGAGATTGCCGCTTTGACTCTGCCGAAAGCAAAGGCGCTGGAGATGGCAAAGCTCCTTACAGACTGCGGCGTAAAGGCATTCTGGAATTTTGCACATACTGATCTGAACCTTGCCCTGCCGGGTGATTTTATTGTAGAGAACGTTCATCTTTCCGAAAGTCTGATGCGCCTTTCCTACAATCTCACCCGTTATGAGTCTGAACACAAACAGTAGAGATCGTAATATTGGATTGCCGGAGCTGTCCGGCAGAAATCTTGTTCTGAAATGCAGTTTCCAGACAGCTTTGACTGGCCTCGCATTTCAGAACTTTTTCTTTTTTGGCACAATGAAAGCACCGCAGAAGAGCCTTTTGCCTCTTTGCGGTATCTGATTGATGCATTCGAGAGGAGGAAACATCATGCAAGAACTGGTGACTGCCATTCAGATGCGCCGCAGCGACGCACATACCATAGAACAGCAGAACATGCCGTCGGCGGTCCTGATGGAACGTGCCGCCCTTTCCGTCGTGGACGTGCTCCTGCAGAACCATGATCCAAAAAGGATCCTTGCCGTATGCGGAACGGGAAACAACGGCGGGGATGGGGTTGCTGCCGCCAGGATCCTGACGCTCCGTGGGTATCAGGCGGAAATTTTCCCGGTGGGAAATCCTGACCATTACAGCGAAGGAATGAAGGCACAAATGGAAATTGCTGAAAAATACCGGATACCAGTGGTTAAAAATCCTGTATTTGCGGAATATACTGTTATCATAGACGCGGTCTTTGGCACCGGACTGTCCCGTCCCGTCACCGGCGTCTATGCAGCGGTGATCGATCAGATCAACGAAAGCCATGTCCCGGTGATTTCCGTGGACATCCCCTCCGGCATACATACCGACACCGGCAGAATTCTGGGCACAGCGGTGCGCGCCAGCGAAACCGTTACTTTTGCCTTTGAAAAGCCGGGTCTCTATCTTCCGCCCGGAAGTATCTGCGCCGGAACCATCCATACAGCAGACATCGGCATCACCGGCTGTTTCGCTCCGGGAGAAACACGTTATTACCGGATGGAGCAGGAAGATTTAGTCCCGTTTCTGCAAAGAGATCCACTGGGGAACAAAGGAACCTTCGGCAAGATCCTCATCGCAGCAGGCTCCAGAGAGATCTGTGGCGCGGCATTGCTCTGTTCCGAAGCCGCGTTCCGCTCGGGCGCCGGCATGCTCCGGATCCTGACGGAGGAACACAACCGGCTGCCGCTTCTGATGAAGCTTCCGGAAGCCATGCTGAACCTTTACCGTGAGGGAGAGTCTCTGGAGCAGGCGCCGCTCGCCCAGGCGATGGAATGGGCGGATCTGATCCTTGTGGGACCGGGAATCGGCACCGGAAACACCGCCGGAGAACTTGTGGCATACCTTTTATCCAACAGCCGCCTTCCGGTCGTTCTGGACGCAGACGCGCTGAACCTGATCGCCCGGGAGCCGGCACTTCTGCAGCAGGCGTCCTGCCCGACAGTCATCACACCACATCTCGGTGAGATGGCGCGGCTGACCGGAAAAAGCATCGCAGAACTGAAAGAAGATCTGCCCGCCGCCGCACTTGATTTTGCGAAGAGGTTTCACACCATCTGCGTCCTGAAAGACGCCCGCACGGTTGTCGCCTCGCCAGAGGACCGCGTTTACATCAATACATCCGGCTGCAGCGCTCTTGCGACAGCGGGAAGCGGAGATGTCCTCGCCGGTATTCTCGCGTCTCTGCTGGTACAGCAAAACCATGCGCCCCATCCGCAGCCGGCAGACCGCACTGCGGCAGCGGCAGTCTTTCTCCACGGGCTGCTGGGAGAACTTGCCGCCAGCCAGAGAAACGAAGCCTCCGTGCTCGCCGGCGACCTGATCCAAACCCTTACTTTCGACCCACTGTTCCGGGGACAGGAAACTTTGGAACGCCACAGCGTCTTTTAAAGCCTTCCGACGGAACCTCCCGTCCCTGCAGGTATACCTCCGAGAAAAAACGGGAATACTTAAGCCAGACCATAAAAATCGGAGAGTGAACAACATTGATGATTAAACGAGGCGATATTTTTTATGCAGACCTGCGGCCGGTCGTAGGAAGCGAGCAGGGCGGTGTGCGCCCGGTTTTGATCATACAAAATGATATCGGCAACAAACACAGCCCCACCGTGATCTGCGCAGCCATCACATCCAAGATGAACAAGGCAAAACTGCCGACGCATATAGAAATCGAAGCTTCCGCCTACGGGATCATGCGGGATTCCGTGATCCTGCTGGAACAGCTCCGCACCATCGACAAGCGGAGGCTGAAAGATAAGATCTGCCATCTGAACAAAGAACAGCTGGCTTCTGTGGACGAAGCCCTGAAAATCAGCCTGGACCTGCTTACATAAGGCTGATGAGAATCCTTTCCCGATTCTTGACGAATGTCAGGGAAAGTGATATATTTTATTAATGGCTTTACGCTGAAGCACAGATTCGCTGAAACAGAGAAAAAGGAGAGAATAAACATGTCAGGACATTCCAAGTTTGCCAATATTAAGCATAAGAAAGAAAAAAACGACGCCAAAAAGGGCAAAATTTTTACCATTATCGGCCGTGAGATCGTGATCGCCGTAAAAGAGGGCGGTCCGGACCCGGCAAACAACAGCAAACTGCGTGATGTAATCGCCAAGGCAAAAGCAAACAACATGCCGAACGACACCATCGAGCGCGGAATCAAAAAAGCTGCCGGAGATTCCAATGCCGACAACTATGAACGTATTACATATGAAGGTTACGGTCCCAACGGAATCGCTATCATCGTTGAGACCCTGACCGATAATAAAAACCGTACCGCAGCCAACGTAAGAAGCGCATTTACCAAAGGAAACGGAAATGTCGGAACTCCGGGATGTGTTTCTTATATGTTCGATCAGAAAGGACAGATCATCATCGACAAAGAAGAGTGCGAGATGGACTCTGACGATCTGATGATGATGGCTCTGGATGCCGGCGCGGAAGATTTCCAGGAAGAGGAAGACAGCTACGAAATCCTGACCGCTCCGGATGATTTTTCCGCCGTGCGCGAGGCGCTGGAAAAAGAAGGAATCCCGATGGCAGAGGCTGATATCGCGATGATCCCTCAGAACTATATTGCCCTGACGGATGAGCAGGCGCTGAAAAACCTGAACCGTACTCTGGACCTTCTGGAGGACGACGACGACGTTCAGAACGTATACACCAATCTGGACGAATAATTTGATTCAATGATGCAGATACTTTTCCTGACAGACGGTCAGTATTACTATGGGATCCCGAAAAGCTCCGATGCCCTGGGATCCGAACAAACAGAAAGGAACATCTGCATCATGATGGAACAGGAAAATCTCACATCAAAAGAAAATATCGTAGAATTAAAGAGCAACATTTACCTTCTGTCCATTATTGGAGAGGTAGAAGGGCATGAAGCACTGGGAGAGCGGGCAAAGGCCACCAAATATGAGCATATTCTGCCGACTCTCGCACGGGTCGAGGACAACGATGAGATCGACGGGCTTCTGATTCTTCTGAATACCGTAGGCGGAGATGTGGAGGCGGGACTTGCCATTGCAGAGATGATCGCTTCCATGCAGAAACCTACGGTATCTCTCGTTCTGGGCGGCGGACACTCCATCGGCGTTCCGCTGGCGGTCTCCGCCGACTATTCCCTGATCGTTCCAAGCGGTACAATGGTCATCCATCCGGTCCGCACCAACGGAATGTTCATCGGCGTCGCTCAGACCTACCGGAATATGGAAAAAACCCAGGACCGTATCACCACCTTTGTCTCGGAACATTCCCGGATATCCAAACAACGGCTGGAAGAGCTGATGTTGGACACCAAAACCCTGGTCAAAGACGTGGGAACCATGCTGGAAGGCCCGCAGGCGGTACAGGAAGGACTGATCGATGAAGTCGGCGGTATTGCACCGGCTCTGAAGAAGCTTCATGCCCTGATAAAAAAATATAAGGAAGAGAACGGTAAATGACAAAAATTTAACGCCGTGACACCAACCTCCCCATTGTATTTGGGGAGGTTTTATGCTAAAATTAAAAGTCGTAAATTACACCTAAGAGAAAGACAGAGGAATCTTACATATGTCAATTTTAGAAGCTGTCCTGCTGGGTATCATCCAGGGTATAACCGAATTTCTCCCGGTGAGCAGTTCCGCGCACCTGGTTCTTGCTCAGCAGCTATTGAATATACAGAACAACCAGACCATTCTGTTTGACGTGGCTCTTCATATGGGTACGCTCGTCGCAGTCTTTCTGGTATTTCGCAAAGATATCCGCAGGGTTGTTTTATCCCTGTTCGGAATCCTTCAGGATCTGATCCATAATTTAAAGCTGAAGTTTCGCCACCGGCATTCCATGGAGGAAGTCCCCTACCGGAAGATTCTCTCCACGAACTACCGGAATCTTGCTTTTCTGCTTGTGATCACCACAATTCCTACGGCTGTGATCGGATGGCTGATGCGCGATATTGCGTTTCTTGCCTTTGATTCCCTTCTGATGCCGGGCGTTCTTTTTTTCATCACAGCAGTCATGCTTCTGGTAGCGGATATGGTTCCCAGAGGAGAGAAAATACCAAAAAACATGAAGCCTGGGGATGCACTGATCGCCGGTATTTTTCAAGGTTTTTCCGTACTGCCGGGAATTTCCAGATTCGGTACCGGCCTGTCCGCATGTCTTCTGGCAGGTCTCGGCCGCAAATTTGCAGTCAAATATTCCATGCTCATGTCCGTGCCGGCAATCATCGGCGGTATGATCCTGGAAATCACAAAGGTCAGCGAACCGCTTTCGGTGGGACCCGGACCTTATATCACAGCCATCCTGGTTTCCGGTATCGTCGGATACTTTACGATCCGCGTCATGCTCCGGATCGTCACCAGGATCAAATTAAAAGTTTTTGCTTTATATTGTGTAATCATCGGTATTATTTTTATTGCCGTTAATTTTGCACTGTAAAGACGGAACGATAAGGGGAGGAACGTCTGCATGGCAAATGCAACTAAAAATAAATCTGCCGGATCCAAAACCGGTACTGCACGAAAAACAACGGCAGCAAAGAAAACCACAACAAAGAAAAAAACAACCGCTTCCGGAAAAAGACGCGGCCGTCCGCCGAAGAAACAGCCGTCGGACGGCATCCGTGTGGAAATCGTCCTTCTGACAGTCCTTGCCGTTTCCATCCTTCTGATGCTGAGCAATTTCGGCGTGGGAGGAATTGTAGGCAACGCAGTCAGCGATTTCTTTTTCGGGCTTTTCGGAATTTCCGCATGGATCTTTCCGATTCTTCTGTTTGCTCTGACGGCATTTTATATCGCCAACAAGAAGAATTCTCTGGTCATCTGGAAGCTTTCCGGGTGCATCGCATGTTTTCTTCTGTTCTGCGCCTTTATGCAGCTGCTGACATCTGGTTACAGCGATACCACAAGGGTCCTGGACTATTACACTGACAGTGTCTATGATCATCTGGGAGGTGGTCTGTTCGGCGGGATCCTCGTACGGATTTTCGGTGCTGCCTTTGGAGCAATCGGTGCTTATGTGATCGTTATCATCGGAATCATCATTTCCGCGATCATCATGACACAGCGGCCGGTTCTTCGCAATCTTCATGAGGGAAGCAGCCGTGTCTGGAACTCTGCAAAAGAGCAGAGACGCCAGGCGGTACAGCGGAAACAGGAGGATCATAAAAAACGTGCCGCCCGTGTGGCTGAAGAGGACCTGTCCGAGGAAGACGAGGAACCTGTATCCTCTTTTTCGAAACAAAACGCTTCAAAAAAGAAACGGGCTTTCTTTGACTTTAACCTGAAAGAAGAGGAAAAAACACACCAGATGGCGCTGCCGGAACTGTCCATTCACCGGGCATCTGAAGAGGAAGCGGCAGATTCCGCGGAAACCGCCGCGGCAGAGGAACCGGAAAATATCCCTGCTCCTTCCAGCCGGGGAAAGCATCTGAATCCAAAATCTTCCCCCGGGGAGATTGCGGACAGCGTCTCCAGCATCCGGCAGGAAATCAGCGGCAATTCCGCGCCGAAAAAAAGTGTATATAAATTTCCGCCTCTGTCCCTTCTGAAGAAAGGGGACCGCAAAATCTCCGGAGACTCCGACGCTCATCTGCGGGAGACTGCCCACAAGCTGGAACAGACGCTCCGGAACTTCGGAGTAAACGTGACCGTCACCAATGTGAGCTGCGGTCCGACTGTCACCCGATACGAGCTTCTGCCGGAACAGGGCGTCAAGGTCAGCAAGATCGTCAGTCTGACGGACGACATCAAACTGAACCTGGCTGCGGCGGACATCCGTATTGAGGCCCCGATCCCGGGAAAAGCGGCAGTGGGAATCGAAGTTCCCAACGCCACCAATACCCCGGTCATGCTGCGGGATCTGCTGGAGTCCCAGACGTTTAAAAAGCATCCGTCCAACATTGCCTTCGCGGTTGGGAAAGATATTGCAGGTCAGCCTGTGGTCACAGATATCGCTAAGATGCCTCATCTGCTGATCGCCGGCGCAACAGGCTCCGGTAAATCTGTCTGCATCAACACGTTGATCATGAGTATCCTGTACAAGGCAAAGCCGGAGGATGTCCGTCTGATCATGATTGATCCAAAAGTGGTGGAACTTTCCGTATACAACGGGATCCCGCATCTGCTGATCCCGGTTGTGACCGATCCGAAGAAGGCTTCCGGCGCGCTGAACTGGGCAGTTTCGGAGATGACCGACCGCTACAACAAATTTGCGGAATATAACGTCCGCGATATCCGCGGATACAATGCCAAAATCGAACAGTCAAAATTTTCGGGCGGTTCCGATGCTCCGGAAAAAATGCCTCAGATCGTTATCATCGTCGACGAGCTTGCAGACCTTATGATGGTCGCTCCCGGCGAGGTCGAGGACGCGATCTGCCGCCTGGCACAGCTTGCCCGTGCCGCCGGCATCCACCTGATCATCGCGACCCAGAGACCGTCCGTCAATGTCATTACAGGGCTGATCAAAGCCAATATGCCGTCCCGGATCGCCTTTTCTGTTTCCTCCGGCGTGGACAGCCGTACCATCCTGGATATGAACGGAGCAGAAAAGCTGCTGGGCAAAGGTGATATGCTTTTCAAACCTCAGGATTATCAGAAACCAGCCCGTCTGCAGGGCGCATTCGTCTCTGATAAGGAAGTTTCAGATGTCGTCGCTTTCCTGAAAGAACATATCGGGGAAGCTGCCTATAATCCGGAAATGGAGCAGAAGATCAACAACAGCGTTGCCGAATCCACGGCAGCTGCCGCCGGACACGGCGAAGATCAGGATGCCTACTTCGCGGATGCCGGAAAATTCATCATCGAGAAGGACAAGGCATCCATCGGAATGCTCCAGAGAGTCTTCAAGATCGGTTTCAACCGTGCCGCCCGGATCATGGACCAGCTCTGTGAAGCCGGAGTCGTCGGAGAAGAAGAGGGTACAAAACCCCGTAAGATCCTCATGACGATGGAACAGTTTGAACAGTATCTGGAATCACGATACTAACATACTGCCCCGGAACGTATTTACAGGCATGCCGCCTGTGGATACGCTCTGTGACAGTGTGTTAAAATAAATCATTTTAGGAGGACATTATGTACAAAATTGTAAAAGCGGAAAAACTCGCTGCTAACATTTTTCTCATGGAAGTAGAAGCGCCGCGGGTTGCAAAGCACTGTCTGCCAGGACAGTTCGTCATCGTCAAGATGGACGAAGAAGGGGAACGCATTCCTCTGACTATCTGCGATTACAGCAGAGAAAAAGGTACGATTACCATTGTTTTCCAACCCATCGGTGAATCCACAATGCGTATGGCTGAGCTGAAGGAAGGCGACGCATTCATGGACTTTGTAGGCCCTCTGGGACAGCCGTCCGAATTCTGCAAAGAAGATCTGGACGAACTGAAAAAGAAAAAAATCGTGTTTGTTGCCGGCGGCGTCGGAACCGCTCCGGTTTATCCTCAGGCGAAATGGCTCCATGAGCACGGCATCGAAGCAGATGTCATCATCGGCGCAAGAAATAAAGACCTGATCATCCTGGAAGATGAATTCAAGCAGGTCTGCAACCTGTATATCACCACAGACGACGGTTCCTACATCCGCAAAGGCATGGGTACTGATGTGCTCCGCGATCTGGTAGAAAACCAGGGCAAACACTATGACGTCTGTGTAGCGATCGGTCCTATGATCATGATGAAATTTGTCTGTCTGCTGACAAAAGAACTGGGCATCCACACCATCGTCAGCATGAACCCGATCATGGTAGACGGAACCGGCATGTGCGGCGCCTGCCGTGTGACCGTAGGCGGAGAAGTGAAATTTGCCTGCGTGGACGGTCCTGAATTTGACGGACATCTGATCAACTTCGACGAGGCAATGAAGCGTCAGCAGATGTACAAGACAGAAGAAGGACGTGCGATCCTGAGATTAAAAGAAGGCGACACGCATCACGGCGGATGCGGACATTGCGGAGGTGACAAATAATGGCAAAAGGATTAACAAGAGTACCGGTCCGTGAGCAGGATCCAAAGGTACGTGCGACAAATTTTGACGAGGTATGTCTCGGATATAATAAAGAAGAGGCGATGGAAGAGGCTTCCCGCTGCCTGAATTGTAAAAATGCAAAATGTATCACCGGCTGCCCGGTAAACATTGATATCCCTGGATTCATCTCCCAGGTAAAAGAAGGAAACATCGAAGAAGCTTATAAGATCATCGGAGAGTCCAGCGCTCTTCCGGCAGTCTGCGGACGTGTCTGCCCGCAGGAAAGCCAGTGCGAAGGAAAATGTATCCGCGGTATCAAAGGTGACCCGGTTTCCATCGGAAAACTGGAGCGTTTCGTTGCGGACTGGGCGAAAGAGAACGGGATCAAACCGGCTGCTCCCACGGAAAAGAACGGACACAAAGTCGCTGTCATCGGTTCCGGTCCTGCAGGCCTTACCTGTGCCGGCGATCTGGCACGTCTGGGCTATGACGTAACCATCTTTGAAGCGCTGCACAAAGCCGGCGGTGTTCTGAGCTACGGAATTCCGGAGTTCCGTCTTCCGAAGGATAAAGTCGTTGCAGAAGAAATCGAGAACGTAAAATCTCTCGGCGTAAAAATCGAAACCAATGTCATCATCGGAAAATCCGTGACCATCGACGAACTGATGCAGGAGGAAGGCTTTGAGGCTGTCTTCATCGGTTCCGGCGCAGGTCTTCCGATGTTCATGGGAATCCCGGGAGAACAGGCAAACGGCGTATTCTCCGCAAATGAATATCTGACCAGAAACAACCTGATGAAAGCATACCGCGAGGACTATGATACCCCGATCGCTCACGGCAAAAAAGTCGCTGTTGTCGGCGGCGGAAACGTGGCAATGGATGCTGCGAGAACTGCCCTGCGTCTTGGCGCGGAAGTACATATCATCTACCGCCGTTCCGAGGCTGAGCTTCCGGCGCGTGTGGAAGAAGTACATCACGCAAAAGAAGAAGGCGTTATCTTTGACCTTCTGACGAATCCGGTAGAGATCCTTGTAGACGAAAACGACTGGGTAACCGGTATCCGCTGCATCCGCATGGAGCTTGGCGAACCGGATGCTTCCGGAAGAAGACGTCCGGTAGAGATCCCAGGTTCCGAATTTGAGATTGAAGTGGACACCGTCATCATGTCTCTGGGAACTTCTCCGAATCCGCTGATCTCCTCCACCACCTATGGACTGGATGTGAACAGAAGAAAATGTATCATCGCAGATGAAGAGTTCGGAAAGACCTCCAAAGAAGGCGTATATGCCGGCGGAGACGCAGTAACAGGAGCCGCTACCGTTATCCTGGCAATGGGCGCAGGAAAAGCCGGAGCAAAAGGTATCCACGAATATATCATGGGAAAACAGGAGTAGCCTCTATGGTACATCATATTGTGATGTGGAACTTCCGTCCGGAGGTTCCCGAAGAAGAAAAAAGCGAGCGTATGAAAGAGATGGCGGAACACCTGGAAAGCCTGGTAGGCAAGGTTCCGGGGCTCCTTACCGCAAGATTCGTACCGGCTCCGCTGTCTTCCAGCACTCATGACATGGCGCTAGTGACAACGCTGGAGAAACCGGAGGATGTGGCAGTCTACGGCAGCCATCCGGAACATGTAAAAGTCGCTGACACCTATGTAAGGCCTTTCGTCTGCGACCGTGCCTGCCTGGACTATGAAGAATAGTCTCTGGATATGATCGTTTGAAAATGACAGAATACGTGTAAAAAAAAGCCGGATTTACAGCGGAAAAGCAGGCGTGTGCCGCCGCGTAATCGTCAGACAGCTGAACGGTTACGCCACCGCTGCAGATCCGGCACTTTTCTTTTCTTGCCAGTCATTCTTTTCGCTGCAGCTATTGCTTTGCTATCGTACTTACCGAAAGGAGAGGATCCATTGAAAATTACACTGCTCACAGTTGGAAAAATCAAGGAAAAATATCTGAAAGACGCGATTTCGGAATATGACAAACGCCTTGGACGCTACTGTAAACTTGAGATCATCGAAGTCGCCGATGAAAAAACCCCGGATGCAGCCAGCCCTGCCGTGGAACAGGCGATCCGCCAGAAAGAAGGAGAGCGGCTCTTAAAACACATCCGGGACGACGCCTATGTGATCACACTGGAAATCGACGGTCATATGCTGGACTCTGTAACCTTTGCCCGAAAGATCGAACAGCTGGGAATTCAGGGAAAGAGCCATCTGATGTTTGTGATCGGAGGCTCCATCGGCCTTGGAGATAATGTGCTTCAAAGATCTGATTACGCGCTGAGTTTTTCGAAAATGACCTTTCCTCACCAGCTGATGCGGGTGATCTTGCTGGAACAGATCTATCGCGGATACCGGATCATCGAGGGAGCGCCGTATCACAAATAATGGACTACAGGATATCCTCGTTTTTTATCCGGCTCATCCGGCTGCGGAAGGAAAGGATGACCGGCACCATAAAGGCTGCCACCAGCCCGCCGGCAAATCCGTTATTGTACAGATTCATCCCACTGTACACAATCCCCACATTCAACGCAACGGAGGAATGCAGGAAACCCGCCACAAGGCCTGCAAAAACGCCAAATTCCCCGGCAATGGGCGCCAGGGTCGTAGAAAACAGCAAGGCAAGCAGAGGCGCCGGTTCGTTGATGGACCAGTGCTTTGTCAGACTTGCCAGGTACACCCCGATCATGATCGGTGCAATATTTCTCAGATGCTTTCCGGTAGAGGAAAATCCAACGATCGTAAAAATCCCCCCGATGGTCGGTCCGTTCAGATCGCCGCCCACAGCCAGCACAAAACCTGTGGCGAACAGACCGTTGACCCCCATATTGAAAAGAACCGCATAGTCCCCGTAGTCTTTCCAGTAATCCGTTCCTCCGATTCCGGAGCATTTCAGGATCTGCCAATATTTTTTCAGAACGCATGTCTTCTCCCTTGCCAGCGCAAATACGATCATTCCCGCAAAAAACACGCTCAAAAGGATACCGAACAATGTATTGTGGCTTTCATCCCAGATCAAGCGATTCTACCGTGATCCCAAAAGATTTGAACAGAGAAATGACCACCGGCGCAATGATACCGGCGGAGAACCCGACATTGTATAAAGAATAGCCTTTATGAATATCGCGGAAATGAGCGGAGAGGGGCGGAAGGACAAATCCGATACAGATCCCCACAACAACGCTCAGGACAAGCCTGCCCGCCAGCGGAAGATGGCCAATCTGCATCACCTGGGTAATGATCGGTGAAAGACTGGTGCCGTAGAGGCCAACATACAGGTGGTTCCGAATAGAAACTCTGTGGCAGCGTGCATACAGGAACACACCAAACAGAATCGCCCAGATATTCAGCAGATTTTTTCCGAACAGAGAGAAGCCGAAGAGCAGACAGCAGGAAGTAATCGTGTGACCGTCAAACTCCATTCGGATACAGTAAAGAAACACCAGAAGGATCAGAGTGATCGTTCCTGCATTAAAAAAAGCCGCACCTACTCCACCGACTACAAAGTAATCGGTGATCAGAAAGTCCGGCTCACGAAGGATGGCAATCAGCCCGCTGAAAATCTCATCCACAGGCTGACAAAACAACCCCGCGATCATAAAATAAACTGGCATTACCGCCAGCAGAAGGTATTTTCCCCGATACGATAAAGGTTCTTTCGTTTTCACCTGTTCCCCTCTTCTATGTACGAATTTTTCATGGTTTGTCCACTTTGTTTCTCATTTCTTTCATCATACCACAGAAGCGGGAGAACAGGCAACTGAAATTGTCCCTCCTTATGCCTGTGAAGCAATCGTTCAGCCAGATGAACTGTTATGTGTATTTTCATCGTCTGTGAGGAACCCGTTCCGGCCAGCCGGAAATCTTGCCGTTCAGGACAGCAGAAAACATCCGTTCTTTAACGCCCGGATTTTCACGGTTCAGCTGGGCGAGCAGTTCTTTGACATACTGTCGTTTCGTATATCCGTCCGCCGGGCACGGACTCTTTTCCACCGGAAGCTGATACTTGTTCCGGAACCCGATCACATCCGCTTCGTCCACGAACATCATCGGGCGTATCACCGTCAGATTCATCCGGTCCAGATAGGTTCTCGGAGAGAAGGAGTGAAAACGTCCCTCATAGATCAGTGACATCAGCATCGTCTCCACAATATCATCCTTGTGGTGCGCGTAAGCGACCTTGTTGCAGCCCCGTTCTTTGATCGCCTGGTTCAGAGCTCCCTTGCGCATTTTTGCACACAGAGAACAGGGATTGGTTTCCTTCCTTTCATCAAAAATAATCTGAGCAATCTCTGTCCGGACGATAGTATAGGGAACCTCCAGTTCCCTGCACAGCGCCTCGATACGGCTCAGATCAAAGCCTTGGAACCCCAGGTCTACGGTAATGGCCTCCAGTTCAAAATGCTTCGGATAGAACCTTTTCAGACCGTGCAGCGCGTAAAGCAGCGTCAGGGAATCCTTTCCGCCGGAGATTCCCACCGCGATCCGATCCCCTTCCTCGATCATCTGATATTCATCTACGGCTTTTCTTGTATAGCTTAAAAGCTGCTGAAGTTTCATAAAATTTTCTCCAATCTAGTTAAAATATAAAAACATGTACGGTTTATTATATCGGAAAGTCTTGCGTTTGTAAATAATCCTGAACCTGTCCGAACAGTTACTTTGAAAGTATCCGCTCAGCCAGGTCTGTGCATTTACTGCCGTAACAGTTCAGCTGGCTGAACTGTTGCCTTTGAAAATTGTTTTCTGCCGTCGGGAACTTGTCAAAAATCGTCTTCTCTGGTATCATTATTTATCATCCATTCAAAGGAACAGAAAAGGAGACAACCAATGAAATTTGTAGTACAGCGTGTCACGGAAGCATCCGTGGAAGTGGAACATAAGATTGTCGGAAAAATCGAAAAAGGCTACCTGGTCTTCCTTGGGGTAGGGCAGGGGGATACGGAGGAAATCGCTGACCGGTATCTGAAAAAGCTTCTCGGTCTCCGCATTTTCGAAGACGAAAATGGAAAGACCAATCTCTCTCTGAAGGATGTGGACGGGGAACTGCTTCTTGTGTCACAGTTTACCCTTTATGCCAGCTGTAAAAAAGGCAATCGCCCAAGTTTCACAGATGCTGGTGATCCGGAATCTGCACAGCGGCTGTATGAATATATCATTCAGAAAGCGAAAGAGCAGGTACCTGTGGTGGAAACCGGCATTTTCGGCGCTGAGATGAAAGTTTCGCTGGTCAACGACGGTCCGTTTACCATATTGCTGGAGGATCTTTGATCCATGCGTACCCTGGAATACCAGGCAATCGAACAGGACGACGGAGTTCGCCTGGAACTGATCCTGAAACGCCGTCTGGGACTGTCTGTCAGACAGATCCGGCAGCTGAAATTTCTTTCCGACGGAATCACCGTTAATGGGCAAAAACAACGGATCGTCTATTCCGTTCACAGCGGTGACAGGATCCGCGTGACTTTCTCCGAGCAGAACCGAAACGTGCAGGAACTGCCTTTTCTGGAAAAACCATTGCACATCCTGTACGAAGATGAAGATCTGCTGGTGGTCGACAAGAAAGCCGGAGAGGTCTGTCATCCTGCGCACGGACATTATCAGGATACCCTTGCGAACCAGGCTGCCGCATATCTCGCCGGATGTGGGTCGGAAAAGGCCCCAATTCGCTGTATCGGCCGTCTGGATAAGGATACTTCCGGAACGCTGCTTTTTGCCAAAAACCGCCTTGCCGCCGAGCGTCTGGCTCGCCAGAAAGAGGAAGGCGTCTTTCGAAAGGAATACCTGGCGCTTGTGAACGGTATCTTTCCGGTATCCAATCGTTCCGGTGAGATCTGCCTGCCCCTTGCGCCCCTTCCGGGAAGTCTGATGAAAATGCAGGTTTCTGGCAACGGGAAAAGGGCATTGACCCGATATGAAGTGTTATGTTCCGACCGGCACTGTTCACTGGTTCTGTGCCGCATCGAGACCGGACGGACCCACCAGATCCGTGTCCATATGGCTGCGATCGGTCATCCGCTGGTGGGAGATCCTCTGTACGGAAATGACACCCATGTTTCCTCCACACGAACGGCGCTTCATGCCTGGAGGCTGTATTTAAAACAGCCGGTGACCGGAGAGGAATTGATGATTGAAAGTTTTCGGGAGAATATGTTCTCCTAAAAAAGAAAGGAGCATTCAATATGACAAGAAAAGAAGAGACGATCTCAATCAATGGGCACCAGCTGCTTCTTCGAAATGCTGTGGAAGAGGATGCGGAAATGCTGCTGGAATATCTGAGAAAAACAGCCGAGGAAACAAGATTTCTATTGAAAGAACCGGAAGAAATCCGTATGACTCTGGAACAGGAGTGCCAATTCATCCGCAATGTAAACGCTTCCGAACACAGCCTGATGCTTCTTGGATTTCTTGACGGCCAATATGTCGGAAACTGTTCTTTTATGGGCATGGAACCGCTCAGATACCGGCACCGCGCCAATATGGCCATCGCGCTGTACCAAAAATATACCGGTATGGGAATCGGTACGGCAATGATCCAGGCATTGATTTCAGCAGCAGGAGAGCACGGGTTTGAACAGTTGGAGCTTGAAGTGGTGACCGAAAATCGCAGGGCAATTTCCCTTTATCAGAAGATGGGCTTTCGCATCTGCGGAACCTTGCCGGATAATATGAAATATAAAGACGGGACTTATGCGGATGTTTATTGGATGATGAGAAAGTTGTAGCATTGTTAAATCACGCTTTAAGTTTACATAATTTTAATATGTAAACTTAAAGCGTGATTGATGAACACGGACAGGACATTTATAAAAGTTAAGCATTATCAGCCCAAGATTTCCATGACCTCTTCAAACTTGTCTTGATAATATTTTTTGCTTTCTGCAGATAGTTTTTGAAAGCTTCTTGCTAATTTAGCTTTTACAAACTCCCTACCATCTTCAATCCCCATTCCTTTTTGGACATAAGCTAAATACAATAAACTGGGCACGCTATCGAAGTGCGAAATTGCATCGGCATCCGCAACACACACTTCTTCAAGAGTGTTTTTCGCCCAATTCACACTTCCCCTGTGGTTTCTAATGCATTCTTGCACCAAACATATTTTTTTGCTATCATAATCGTATTTTTTTAAAATATCATATGCCATTTTTGCTCCATGCACATGATGAAGCTCATATAAACTATAATCTGTAATGGATGCAATGTCATGCAACCAAGCAGCAATCATAACAACTTCCTTATCTGCACCATATTTGTCAGCCAGAATTTCTGCATTTTTAACTACCGCCACAATATGATAGTAACATCCCATTCCAAATTTGTTTGTTTCTTTTTGACATCTATCATATATTTCTTGTTGCAAATTTCTCAAAATATCATCTCGCATATTTTACCTCCGCAAATTTATAAATTTTGTCGTTTATTTCTTTCATTCTATCATATTTCCCAGAGCGTGGAAATACCCTGACAAACCGGAGAAAGCTCGGCAAAAGTTAAAATCTTGAACAATTGATTGTGGCAAAAGTAGGTAGTATTGTAGGTTGTATGACTTGGAAACTTGATATATAATAAAGATTAAGCAGTCAAAAAGACTGGTTACAGGACGATAACAGTAAAAATTGTTAAGGTGAACTTTATGAATATTATCAATCAAAACATAGACGGAGGCAAACCCTTTGACTGGGGAAGAACATCTTCCGATTACGCAAAATATCGTGATATCTATCCGCAACTCTTTTATGACAAGATCATTGACCGCGGTCTGTGTACCGCTGGTCAGAACGTTCTTGATCTGGGAACAGGCACAGGCGTATTGCCGAGAAATTTATATCGCTATGGTGCAAAATGGACAGCAACCGATATCTCGGAAAACCAGATTGAACAGGCCAAACTTCTTTCCAAAGGCATGGACATTGATTATTACACTGTTTCCACGGAAAACATCCGCTTTCCGGACGAATGCTTTGATGTCATTACCGCCTGCCAATGCTTCTGGTATTTTGACCATACGCAAGTGATGCCCAACCTGTCTCGTATGTTAAAGCCGGGAGGCAGTCTTCTTGTGCTGTATATGGCGTGGCTTCCCTATGAGGATAAGATTGCGGAAGCCAGTGAAAAACTCGTGTTAAAATATAGTCCGAAATGGAGCGGAGCGGGAGAGACCGTTCATCCGATCGAGATCCCTGATTGTTACAGAGAAAACTTTGATTTTGTATCCCATGAGGAATATCTGTTAAACGTACCCTTTACCCGGGAAAGCTGGAATGGAAGAATCAAAGCCTGCAGGGGAATAGGAGCCTCTCTTATGGCGGAAGAAATTGCCATGTGGGAACAGGTGTTAATGCTCTCCTGGGCTGTCATGATCTCGCTCTGTCATGCTGACATGAGATTACCAGGATATCTGTCATGGAATGTTTCCTTTGATGGGGCGGATCTATCCGCCCCATCACGGAAGGAATTAGTTCATACATCCATGCTCTGCCAGCACTTTAAGCGCCGAGACGATGGTACAGGCATCTGCCTTTTTCATTCGGCTGTAATGCCGGAGGCGTTCCTCATTCCAGAAGAGATCTGTCAGTGATGAGAGTTCTGTACCAACATCCCAGTTGGGAATACAGAGATAGTTCCCGTAGGAATGCTTTCCTACGATCAGGTGGAAGCGGCTTCCCCTGGCACAGAGTTCTGCCTCACACGGGTTTCCTCTCTGCAGGATCTCAAGACTGCCTTCCCACTGCCGGGGAGAACATCCTTTTCCTTTACAGGTAAATGTGATCATTGGCGTGTGTCACCTCCCAGCATTTCATGTTCAATGATATAGCGCACGAGATGTTCATCGATCAGGCGTTTTCCCTGCTGGCTGGCATACATCAGGCTCTTTTCACAGATCCGGTTGATCCGGCGTGGGATCCCGGTGGACTCCTTATAGATATCATCCAGCGCTTTGTCTGTGAAGATGTCCTGCCTGCCGCCGGCATAAGCCAGATGTGACTGGATGTACCGTTCGGTTTCCGCACGGTCCAGATGGGGAAGGACACAGTTGATATCGATCCTCTGCCGGACAGCAGCATACCGCTGCATCCGGAGTTTATCCCACAGTTCCGTCTGCCCGACAAGGACAAGCGCCATCGGGCTGATAGAATCAAAGCGGTAATTCAGCAGAAAGCGGAATTCCTCAATGGTCTCCTTCTCCAGAAGATGGGCCTCATCCAGGATGCAGACCACTTTCTTCTTCTGGACGCCGCGGATGATCTCCACTTCCTTCTGGAGCTGCCGCTTCGCGTCACCGCGGTAAAACTTTGACTCGATCCCCAGCTGATCCAGCATCCCTTTATAGAACCACCGCGGGGTCAGTTTGGAATCCGACAGATACAGGAACAGGTATTCCTCTTTTGGCAGGCTGGTCACAAACCGGCGGATGAGCGTGGATTTCCCGCAGCCCGCGTCCGCAGTGACTACCGCAAAAAGCTGGCGGTCTGCCGCATAGGCGAGTCTCCCCAGGGTATCCGACATGGCAGGCGACTCATAAAGGTCGGCAACCGGTGTGGCCCTTGAAAAGGGAGTGTGATCCATCTGGAAAAATGTTTCATACATCGCTGCCACCATCCTTCCTGTACTGGCCGAAGGAGATCGCGTCAGCTACCTGCTGTCTGCTCTTTGCATGTTTCTTCTCCAACGCAGAAAGGAACCGGGAAGCTTCCGTTTCCTGTTCCTGCATGGAGACCGGCAGCGCCGGAGTTTTGGAGCAGAATTCCCCGATCTTTACCGGTTCTGCCTCAAAAGGCGTGATCCCCGGATAGGATACCCTGACCACTTCCGGAGACATCGGGTCGTAGGAAATCTCCACTTTGCAGCCGATCAGGGAAGGTTTTGTCTCATATTTTCTGCCCTGGAAGCTGATGCACGCGCCTTTGTCTACCAGACGGGTCTCGTGATGGAGAAAAGCTTCTGCGACTACGCCGGTATCCAGGAATGTCAGGGGACGGCTGTCCCTTCCCCATTCCTGCATTGGTGTGATCCCCTGGGCGGGAACGGGGCTGCCCAGGCTTTCGTAGTACTCACGGATCCCTTCATGGGGCTTCTTGTGGTAGTACTCTTCGAGGAAGATCTCCCAGTACTGGTTCAGCTGTTCCAGTGTCCGGATCTGATGCGCTTTTGCTTCCCTCAGGTACGAATCTACAACCTGATGGAATTTTTCACATTTGCCTTTCGATTTTCCACTCGCCCTGGGCGCATGGCGGATTGTGATCCCAAGTTTCCCCAGGGAGAGTTTCAGCTGTTTTGCTATGTACTGTGATCCGTTATCAAAGTAACAGGCATCAAATTTTCCGGCTTTGAGGACCACTTTCCGGAAAGTATCCTCCACAATGGATTCTTCCTGGCTGGCATAGAATTCAGACTGGATCACATACCGGGAATGGTCATCGATCGCGGAAGAGAGATAAGTCTGGACCATAGCCCCATTCCTGCCGATGGGAAGCTTTATGCCGTATTTAATGTCGCCCTGGATCAGCATCATCCGGTGCGGTTTGCAGAACCGTTTTGCAGAACTTTTCCGAGCATCGTTGTACATCTGCATCTGCCGGACACCGAATCCGGCTTTGTAGAGATAACGCTCCATCGTGGAGCGCTTCAGGACTCCCGGGGCTACGCGCCCCTCCAGTTCCAGGATATAGATGATCTGACGGACCGAGCGTTTTGGGACTTCCCGCTTCAGCTGGATTGCCTGTTTCAAAAGCTCATCGAAGTTTTCCGGGAGCTTCGGGGAGCGTTTCGTTTCCCGGTCCTGTGGCTTCAGTCCGGGGAATCCGCCCTTTCTGTAAGCCGCCTCATAGCGGTACAGGGTTCGCGGGGACAGTCCGTTCTGTTCTGCGATCGCCTCCCGCATCTGGATCCGTTTTGCATTGTCCAACGATTCATCCAACAGGGGCGCGATCAGCTGGTACCGCCGCAGTGCCTGTTCTTCCTGCCACTTTATAGTTTCGTTTGTTTTCATTGGTATAACCTCCTTTGCAGGGAGGGTACCACAGGGCAGTGGTGACAGCAAAACAAAGTCGGTGCAAAGCAGGAATGTTAAACGTGGACAAGAAAACCTCCGGAAATGTCCGTATTTACATATTTCATATCGTCCTCGCCCTGAACCACAGGATAATCAATGTGGGTTCCATCAATGGTAAGCCAGCCCCGGGTTTCCGGATTCAGCGCCATCAGCTCCTCCAGGGAAAGATTATCCTCGGCATCACTGTTTTCCGGCGGCTTGTATTTCAGCAAGTCACTGGTCAGGAATGCTCCGCTGTTAATCATGTAATTATCCCAGAGAGAATATCCGCCGTAAGCCAGCATCAGAATCATCATGCATACGGCCATCAGGCTTAATATAAAATTTCCAATTCGAGCAAGCTTAACAGCTATTTCCACTCCAGTCCTCCTGTTAATCCAGAATTCTGCGCAACTGTTCAGTACCTTCGCAGTCACGAGCAAAAATCCCATGCTTTCTCACAGTCGGCGCAGCAAGTGCGCAGACCTGCTGAACAGTCACAATTATGCCTTATTTTCACTGCTCCCGCGTCGTCTCCCCTCCAGAATATCCGGTGGGGAGACAACGCTACCAGAGCAGCTTCTTTTAGGTTTTAAAATTTATGTTTTCTTAAAATCCTGTCATTCACTTTGATTAAATCTCATCGTCCTCGCGTTTCTTCTTGCCCAGAACCACTGCGCCCAGACCGCCTGCTGCTGCTACTAAGAGAACGTAGGGAGCAAAGGTCATT
>OLQE01000092.1_pt1 | contig 78637 bp, 77 predicted proteins | sample 1643161 | NCBI WGS metagenome assembly OLQE01 (sample SAMEA3136650, study PRJEB25190) | human gut metagenome
ACGGGCAGCCGGGCAGTCCCCGGCCTTCGCAACTCCGAGATGCTCCCCCTCAGGGGTTTTCTTAGGTTGTCAAACCATTGACGGGCAGCCGGGCAGTCCCCGGCCTTCGCAACTCCGAGATGCTCCCCCTCAGGGGTTTTCTTAGGTTGTCAAACCATTGACGGGCAGCCGGGCAGTCCCCGGCCTTCGCAACTCCGAGATGCTCCCCCTCAGGGTTTTCTTAGGTTGTCAAACCATTGACGGGTCCTAGGGCATTTCCCTAGAAGAGTGGTCTCAAGGCGGGGTATAACTCCTTGAACTTCTGGTAACGTTCCTCGTACTTCGCCACAAGTTCTTCTTCCGGCTCTACGGTATCTACGACATGCGCCATCTTTTTACCAATCGTCTCAACATCCGGATAAGCTCCGCATCCAACGGCTGCAAGCATTGCGCCACCCATGGATGGACCTTCTTCTACTTCCAGTACATCGACTTTCAGGTTCATGACATTTGCAATGATTTTCTTCCACAGAGGGCTCTTTGCACCGCCGCCGCAGATCTTTGTACGCTCAATCTTAATACCAAGTTTTCTTGCAACTTCCAGAGAATCACGAAGTCCAAATGCCACACCTTCCAGAACAGCCTGTGTCATATCAGCTCTTGTGCTGTCCATGGACATTCCGAAGAAAACACCTCTTGCATCCGGATTATTATGCGGAGATCTTTCTCCCATCAGATACGGAAGGAAGAATACATTGTTTTCACCAAGTTTCTGAATCGGTGCCTGCTCCGCTGCGAAATCTTTTGTCTGAAGAATTTCTTCTGCCCACCATTTGTTGCAGGAAGCCGCACTCAGCATACATCCCATCAGATGATAACTTCCGTCTGCATGGCAGAAAGAATGCAGTGCATTGTTTTCGTCAACACCAAAGTTTTTACTGGAAATAAAGATAGTTCCGGAAGTACCAAGAGAAATATTACACTGTCCGTCACCAACAGTTCCTGTTCCGACAGCAGCTGCCGCATTGTCACCGGCACCTGCTACAACTTTAACGTCTGCTGAGAAACCAAGCTCTTCTGCCACTTCCGGTTTCAGTGTACCGACAACTTCCCAGCTCTCATACAGCTTTGGAAGCTGTTCTTCTTTTACATCACAGATTTCCATCATTTCTTTTGACCAGCAACGATTCTTCACATCAAGAAGAAGCATACCGGATGCATCAGAAACATCTGTGCAGAAAGATCCGGAAAGTCTGTATGCCAGATAATCTTTCGGAAGCATAATCTTTGCGATCTTTGCAAATTTATCAGGCTCGTTTTTCTTCATCCAGAGGATCTTCGGTGCTGTAAATCCTGCAAATGCAATGTTTGCTGTGTATGCAGATAATTTATCTTTACCGATCTCATTGTTGAGATATTCTGTTTCTTTCTGGGAACGACCATCGTTCCAGAGAATTGCAGGACGGATCACCTGATCATTTTCGTCCAGTGTTACCAGCCCGTGCATCTGTCCGCCAAAACCGATTCCGGCTACCAGAGAGCGGTCAATTCCTTCTGTCAGTTCTTTCATTCCCTCAACACTCTGGGTAAACCAGTCTTCCGGATTCTGTTCTGACCAGCCCGGATGCGGGAAAAACAATGGGTATTCTTTTGATACGATATTACAGATCTTTCCGGATTCTTCCATCAGAAGAAGTTTTACCGCGGAAGTACCAAGGTCAACGCCGATATAATACATGTCTCCTCCTAACTGTGCACTCCATCATATGTATAAAACTCATGCACATTCTGTTTGCGATTGCTATTGATTTTTTATCTTTATTTTTCTTTTTGCCAAGACATCCCAGGAAAACTCCCGGGATGCCTGTATTGTTTTATTTTGTTATAGTCAGAATGTGTAGATTAACCCCATGGATTTTCTGTCGGATATCTTACACCTGCCGGCTGGTTGTAACCAATCTTCTTTACGTCCAGTCCGAGGAATTTCACTACTTCGAAGAACTGTTTTCCATAATGTCCGAACATAACTGCTCCGTGATGCGGATAGTTGCCCTCGATCAGTACGTGACGATAGAATCTTCCCATTTCTTTGATAGCGAAGATACCGATACCACCAAAGGATCTTGTCGGTACATCTAAGACTTCTCCTTCTGCAACGTATGCTACCAGTTCACCTTCGGAGTTGCACTGCAGACGATAGAATGTAATATCAGAAGCAGCGATGTCACCTTCAAGAGTTCCTCTTGTAAAGTCTGGATCAGATCCTGCCGGCTCAAGAAGTCTGTGCTGGATGAGCTGATATTTAACGGCTCTGGATTCGCACATCTTGCATGCAGGAGTATTTCCACAATGGAAGCCCATGAATGTATCTGTCAGTTTGTAATCATATTTTCCTTTGATATCTTCGCCATAGATATATTTCGGAACAGAGTTGTTGATATCAAGCAGAGTAACAGCATCGTTGGAAATGCAAAGTCCGATGTACTCACTGAGTGCGCCGTAGATATCGACTTCACAGGATACCGGAATACCTCTGGAAGCAAGGCGGCTGTTTACATAGCAAGGTTCAAATCCGAACTGTGACGGGAATGCCGGCCAGCATTTATCAGCAAATGCAACATATTTTCTTGCACCTTTATGAGCTTCTGCCCAGTCAAGAAGGGTGAGTTCGAACTGTGCCATTCTTGCATTGAGATCTTCGTAATATCTTCCTTCACCCATTTCTTTTGCCATATCTGCACAAACTTCCGGGATACGAGGATCGTTTTCATGCTCTTTGAAAGCAACGAGAAGATCAAGTTCGGAGTTTTCTTCGATCTCAACGCCCAGTTCATAAAGACCCTTGATCGGTGCATTACATGCAAAGAAATCCTGCGGACGTGGTCCGAATGTAATGATCTTGAGGTTACGAACACCGATGACAGCACGTGCAACCGGTACAAAATCACCGATCATTTTTGCAATGTCATCTGCTGTTCCAACCGGATATTCCGGAATGTAAGCTTCAAGATGACGCATCTTTAAGTTATAGGAGCAGTTCAGCATACCACAGTAAGCATCACCACGTCCGTTGATCATGTCGCCGTCGCCTTCTGCTGCTGCCACATACATGCACGGTCCGTCAAATCTTTCTGCGATCAGTGTCTCCGGTGTTTCCGGTCCGAAGTTTCCAAGGAAAACAACCAGTGCGTTACACTCTGCTTTGTTTACGTCTTCGAGAGCTTTTTCCATGTCTTTTTCGTTCTCAACAGTTACAGGACATTCATAAAGTTCTCCCTTATAAGCTGCTTTGATTGCTGCGCGTCTCTTCTCGGAGAGCTGAATCGGGAAACAGTCACGGCTTACTGCAATGATTCCAAGTTTTACTACTGGTATATTGTTCATGATATAAATTCCTCCATATTATATAGAATATATTTTTGAGTTCTGTTATTTAATACGATCAGTCGATTCCAACATTTGCACCTTTCAGTCCGTTGAATGCACCTTCGATAGCTGCTTCTTCATGACCGATCAGCCATTTGTTCTTCGCTGTGAGAAGCTTGTCTTCTCCTTCGGAAGCTGTTTCAAAAGTCAGTTCCGTGTTGGTTCCTTTCGGAAGGACAACGACGCACTGGAAACCGCTTTCATTTACATGGCATGGTGCATAATGCAGTGTAGTTGCATATACTTCGATTGCAGTTCCTGCCGGAACAAGGAAAGCTTCTACTTTTGATGTGTCATATGTAAAATCTTTCTCCACATCCTGCTGATGTCCGATCAGCAGTACAAGGTCTGTCACTGCAACGTTGATCTCGGAGCTGCGGTGGTATTCCAGACCGTTTAATTTCTTGTTATGTCCGTTGCAATATCCGATTTCGATCGGCAGACCGCCATATCCCTTGTTCTGCAGTTCTTTTGCAACCGGCAGTGCTTCCATTTCTTCTACGGAAGGAACATAAGTCACATCCTCCGGAACCGGCGTGTGTTTCATTTCCTTCAAAAGTTCCGTAAAATCATACCCCTCCAGTACTTTACCATATCTACGGAACGCGTCATCTGCTACATTCTGAATCCTCACCTGAAGTTACCTCCTTTATTTTTTATGCTGAATTCAGTATAGCATGAGCTGCTTTCAATTACGCCAGATTTTTTGTCCTCTTTAGTGCACTTTTTTGACCTTGTATTTTTTTAATTGTCAAAACATTTGTAAAAATTTCAAAAAAACAAGCGCCTGTGAGAGCGCCTGTTTCCATCTTTTTTTATTCTTTATCTGCTTTGCCGAGTTCACTCGGCAAAATGCCGTAACGCTTCTGAAATTCCCTTGTAAATGCGCGGCTGCTGCTGAATCCGTTGTCCAGTGCGATCTGGCTGATCGTCTTGTCTGTATTCAATAATTCTCTGTACGCGTAGGTCATGCGAATATCCTGCAGGTATGTCTTAAAATTGACATTTGCATATTTCTGAAACATTCTGGATAAATATGCATCCGAGTAGCCAAACATATTCGCAACTTCAGCCAGTTTCAACTCTTCCTGATAATGTTCTCTCATATAGGAAGTGATTCTTGCAAGCGCATCCAGACGTCGGCTGTGACGTACTTCCTGCTCCCCTGCCTCATCAAGACGATAATAATTGACCAGAAGATACAATACATCATAATAAAAAGAACGGATTTTAAACTCATACCCGGTTCCGCGTTTACCGTAAAGTTTATACATTTCACGCACAAGTTTTGAAAGCTTCCCGTCCATTTCCGGTAGGCTTCCCGCAAAACGGATAAAACGGTGTGCCGTAAAATAATCTTCAAACTGTTTCAGCGGAATCTGCAAAACTGCCGTATGGTTTTCCTCCGGTGAATCAATTGAATGCACTTCATTTGAATTAATGATCATCAGCTCTCCCGCCTTAAGCGGATGCTTCTCGTCATTCAGGTAAAATGTCAGCGAACCTTCCATTACCGCAAAAATCTCGATGGATGTGTGCCAGTGCTTTTCCCGTACATAATTACCCTGACTTCCCTCAAACAAAAAGAATTTAAATGGCAGCCCCTCATCCGGGATCACCAGTTCATGCTGGAATTCCATGCCATACCCCTCTCACCTGTATATAGTATTTACTCCCACTAATAATAGTTTACTAATTCATATCATAACATGAAGAAGTTTCATTTACAAGCAAGCGAAAATGGCGAAAATTTTATAAAAATTAATCATTTGTTATATGACGGAAAACGGTACCTCATGTACAGGTACATTAAATAATGCTGCATTTTCGATTCCAACACATTACCCAAAATAAAGTCCGGTGCACCGGGACAGCAAAAAACTCCGGCGGCAGGGCGCTCTCCCGTGAGGTATCCTCTGAATCTGGTTCGCTTGAAAAAATTCGTCCAAGTATCGGAATGTACAGGTTTTTGCGTTGATACAGAAAATGCTGCTGTCTGAGCATCTTTGATGCGAGTTCAGCACTTTTCTGTATCGCTTCTAGCAAAGTTCTGTACTTCCTGATACTTTAGAATTTTTGAATTGAACCACGTTCAGAGGATACCTCACAGGTGAGCCCCTCCACTGGAGTTTTTAATATCAATCCCCCTCACCGGGAATCCTTTATCTATCTTATTGCATCTTTCATGCTCTTCACATACTCTCCGACATACGGCACGCAATCTTCCCCATAGGTTTCACACAGCTTCACAATAGCTGATCCTACAATCACGCCATCCGCCTGGGCTGCCATCTTCTTTGCCTGCTCCGGCGTGGAAATTCCAAAACCGACCGCACACGGAATATCCTTCTGCGCTTTTACAAGCTGAACCATCGCTCCGATATCTGTCGTGATCTGACTTCTCATACCGGTAACACCAAGAGAAGATACACAATAAACAAAACCTTCTGCCTCTTTTGCGATCATGGAAATACGCTCATGGGAGGTCGGTGCGATCAGAGAAATCAGATCCAGTCCATACTTCTCCGCTACCAATGCAAACTCCTCTTTTTCCTCAAACGGCACATCCGGAAGAATCATCCCGTCCATTCCCACTTCCGCTGCTTTCCTACAAAAACGCTCTACACCGTAAGAAAAAACAACATTCGCATACGTCATAAATACCATCGGAATTGATGTATTTTTACGGATTTTTGCAACCATATCAAATACTTTATCAGTCGTAACCCCACCAGATAAAGCACGTAAGTTCGCCCTCTGAATTACCGATCCCTCTGCTGTCGGATCAGAAAACGGAATGCCGAGTTCGATCAAATCTGCGCCGGCTTCTTCCATTGCATAAACGATTTTTTCAGTAACATCAAGAGATGGATCCCCACAGGTAACAAACGGGATAAATGCTTTTCCTTTTGCAAATGCTTCTGTAATTCTCTTATTCATGGATATCCTCCCCTCTGTAACGTGCGATTGCCGCACAGTCCTTATCTCCACGTCCTGAAATTGTAATAACTACGATTTGATCTTTGCGCATCTGTGGTACAATTTTTCTTGCATAAGCCACAGCGTGAGCACTTTCGATTGCCGGAATGATGCCCTCTGTTCTTGACAGATATTCAAATGCATCTACCGCTTCATCATCTGTTACCGGCACATATTCCGCACGTCCAATATCATAAAGATGTGCATGTTCCGGTCCGACACCCGGGTAATCCAACCCTGCTGAGATTGAATAAACCGGTGCAATCTGACCATATTCATCCTGGCAGAAATAAGACTTCATTCCATGGAAAATACCAAGTTTTCCGGTTGCGATCGTTGCTGCAGTCTCTGCTGTATTTACACCACGACCAGCAGCTTCACAGCCGATCAGACGCACACCTTCATCCTCGATAAAGTTATAAAATGTACCGATTGCATTGGAACCGCCACCTACACAAGCAAGTACGGCATCTGGAAGTTTTCCTTCTTTTTCGAGAATCTGTTCTTTTATTTCTTTAGAAATAACAGCCTGAAAATCACGTACGATCGTCGGGAACGGATGCGGACCCATGACAGAGCCGAGTACATAATGTGTGTCGGAAATACGGTTTGTCCACTCTCTCATTGTCTCAGAAACAGAATCTTTTAAGGTCGCAGTTCCTGATGTAACGGCATGTACTTTTGCTCCCAGAAGGCGCATTCTGTATACGTTTAATGCCTGACGTTCCGTGTCTTCTTTACCCATAAAAACTTCACATTCCATGCCCATAAGAGCAGCTGCCGTTGCCGTTGCAACACCATGCTGACCGGCACCTGTCTCTGCAATGACACGTGTTTTTCCCATTTTTTTTGCAAGTAAAACCTGTCCGAGAACGTTGTTGATCTTGTGTGCTCCAGTATGGTTTAAGTCCTCACGTTTCAGATAAACTTTGGCCCCGCCAAGGTCTTCCGTCATATGTGCGGCATAATATAAACGAGACGGACGTCCTGCGTAATTGTTGAGTAAGTCTGTCAGCTCACGGTTAAATTCCGGATCATCTTTATAGTGATTATAGGCCTCTTCCAGTTCCAGCACTGCATTCATCAGTGTCTCCGGAATGTACTGCCCTCCATGTATCCCAAATCTTCCTTTAAACATTTGCTTGATTTCCTCCTCTATGTTTTCCTTCAAAATATTCTTGTTTCTCTACACTCTCTTCTCTAATCCTGTACTGCTTTTCTTACAATATCCACAACTCTTCGGATCTTTTCCGAATCTTTCCACTTTTCTGTCTCCACACTGCTGCTCAAGTCCACCGCAAACGGGTGAATCTCCCGGAGCGCCTGCTCCAAATTCTCTTCCCCAATTCCTCCTGCAAGGAAAAATGGACGTTCAATCTTTGGAATCAAAGACCAGTCAAATGTCTTGCCGGTTCCACCGCTGCCCTGATCAAGCAGGATATAATCTGCAGGACTCTGCAATGCATTCTCCATATCATCGGCTGTTTTTATGGAAAAAGCTTTGATGACCGGCTTATCTGTATGTGCTTTTAATTCTGTAATATAAGACTCATTCTCCTGTCCGTGAAGCTGTGCCATGGCCAGTGTTCCATCATCTAAAAGTGACCTTACAAGCTCCATTGACGCATTGACAAACACCCCGACCGGCTGAATTTCCGGTGAAAGATTCTTCACCAGTTCTCTTACCTCATCTGCTGTCACACTACGGAAGCTTTTGGGAAATTCAACGATAAATCCACAATAATCAGGATTCGCTTCATTGACTGCAAGGATATCTTCCCTGCGTCTTAAACCACATATTTTAATCTTTGTTTTGCTGAAATTTTCTGTTTTCATTTCCTGTATCTCTATGTACTTATGCTTCTTCTAATGGTGCTCCGTTCAGTTCCTCCAGTGCTACTTTTTTATCTGGACTGCGCATAAGTGTCTCTCCGATCAGCACAGCTTCGATCTGATTTTCATGTAATTTTTTGATATCTTCTGATGTTCGGATACCGCTTTCAGATACAAAAATCACATTGTCCGGTGCAAGTTTACGAAGCCGTATGCTGTTCTGCATGTCCACTTCGAACGTCTTGAGATCACGGTTATTGACACCAATGATCCTTGCTCCACTCTTTATTGCACGCTCTACTTCTTCCTCGTCATGTGCTTCTACCAGCGCATCCATACCAAGGTCTTCTGCCATTTCTCGATATTCCCGAAGCTGTTTATCATCCAGAAGCGCACAGATCAGAAGTACGGCTGCGGCTCCATATGCGGCTGCCTGCAAAATCATATAATCATCGATTACGAAGTCTTTTCGAAGGACCGGAATGTCTACTTCCGATGCAATTTCCCACAGATACTGATCTGAACCCTGAAAATAAAAAGGCTCTGTCAGGCAGGAAATAGCCGCTGCTCCGGCTGCTTTATATTCTTTCGCAATCTCCAGATACGGAAAGTCCGGTGCGATCAGTCCCTTTGACGGGGATGCTTTTTTGACCTCGCAGATATAAGACATTCCCGGTTTTTTCAGTGCCTGGTAGAAACTGTGTGGTGTTTTTGCCGTTTCAGACTGGATCAACGGATTCAGAAGCATCTGGACTTTTTTCTGTCGGATCTCGTTGATCAAATCTTCACGGGGCATTTCTTTTTTATCTCTTTCGATACGCTCTCTCGTCTTTTCGGCAATCTCATTCAATATATTCATAATAACAAATTTCCTTTTCTTATAAAGTTCAGATATCCAATTCCTTCATTCGGAACAATACTCTGATTTTTCTATTATAGCACCTACTCATTCGAGCAGGCGATAAATTCATCCAGTTTTTTCAGTGCCGCGCCACTGTCAATCAGTTCTTCTGCCATACGGACACCGACTTCCATTGTCTCAGCTTTGCCTGCAATATAGAGTGCTGCACCCGCATTTAAGCATACTGCCTGACGCTTCGGTCCTTTCTCTTCTCCTCTTAAAATTGCCTTTGTGATCTCAGCATTTTCTGCCGGAGTACCACCTGCAAGATCATCTTTGGAACATCTTTCGTAACCGAACTGCTCCGGCGTGATCTCATAAGACTGGAACCAGCCATCCTTGATTTCACAAACAAACGTAGGTGCGCTCATTGAAATCTCATCCAGCTTATCCTGTCCGAATACAACCATTCCTTTTGTCACACCAAGCTTCGCCATTACCTGTGCCAGCGGCTCTACAAGTGCCTGATCAAATACTCCCATCAGCTCCATATTTGCGCCCGCAGGATTGCTTAAAGGTCCGAGAATATTGAATACTGTACGGATTCCAAGTTCTTTACGGATCGGTGCCACATACTTCATTGCGATATGATAATTCTGTGCAAACAGAAAACAGATATTGATTTTTTTGAGGAGTTCTGCACTCTTTTCCGGTGGAATCGTAATATTTACACCAAGTGCTTCAAGTACATCGGCAGCACCGCTTTTTGAGGATGCTGCACGGTTTCCATGTTTGGCAACCGGCACTCCGCCAGCTGCAATAACCAGTGAAGAAGTGGTGGAAATATTGAAAGAATTGGCCCCGTCACCACCTGTTCCGACGATTTCAAGTACATCCAGATCATGCAGTAATTTAATACAGTGTGCACGCATTCCTGCTGCAGATGCAGTGATCTCATCAATCGTCTCGCCTTTCATAGAAAGTGCCGTCAGATAGGAAGACATCTGTACCGCTGTCGCCTGTCCGCTCATGATTTCATCCATAACTGTTTCTGCTTCCTGATATGTCAGATTTTCTTTTTTTGAAAGTTTTACGATTGCTTCTTTAATCATTTTAATTTCCTCCTGATTATTTTTTTATACCAAATTCCTATAACTATGAATACTTACGAATTGTTTCGTTGCTCTGCAACTCTCACAAAGTTTTCCACCATCACTTTTCCATCCGGTGTCATGACAGATTCCGGATGAAACTGTACTCCGAAAATCGGATATTCTGTATGTTCAACAGCCATGATTTCACCGTCTTCCGCCTCGGCAGCAACCCTTAAGACATCTGGTAATTTTTCTCTTACTGCTGCCAGTGAATGGTATCTTGCTGCCTGAAAGCTGTCCCCAAGTCCTTCAAAAAGAGGGCTCTTTCCAACCGTATAAATGGTCTTTTTCTTTCCATGCATCAGTTCCTTTGCATAGGAGACTTCCCCGCCGAAAGCTTCACAGATTGCCTGATGTCCGAGGCAGATACCAAGGATTGGAAGTTTTCCGGCAAAGTATCGAATTGCCTCAATGCAGATTCCTGCTTCTGCCGGTCTGCCCGGTCCCGGTGAGAGAATCAGTGCTTCCGGCTTCATTTCTTCGATTTCTTTTACGCTGTATTCATCATTTCGTACAACTTTTATATCCGGTGCTACGGAACCGATCAGCTGATATACGTTGTACGAAAAGCTGTCATAATTATCAATCAGTACGATCATTCCAGTCCCTCCTGTGCTTTCTCGATTGCCAGTACAACCGCTCTCGCCTTGTTGCAGCATTCCTCGAATTCTTTTTCCGGAACACTGTCCGCCACAATTCCGGCTCCGGACCGGATACAGATCTCACCTTTTTTCTTGTATACCAGTCGTATTGCAATGCAGGTATCAAGGTTTCCGGCAAAATCCAGATAACCGATAGCTCCTCCGTAGATTCCTCGTTTACTCTGCTCCAGTTCTTCGATAATCTGGCATGCACGGAACTTCGGCGCTCCGGAAAGTGTTCCTGCCGGAAGAATGGAATCAACGGCGTCTATTGCATCTTTGTCCTCTCTGAGTTCACCTGCAACCGTGGAACCGATGTGCATAACCTGTGAAAAATGTTCCACAGTCATATATTTTTCTACTTCAACCGTTCCGATCTTACTGATCCTTCCTATATCATTTCGCCCAAGATCGACCAGCATATTATGCTCTGCAAGTTCCTTTTCATCTTTTAAAAGTCCGGCTTCCAGTTCCTGATCTTCTTCTCTTGTCTTACCCCTCGGTCTTGTTCCGGCAAGAGGAAATGTTGTCAGTTTTTTGTCTTCAAGCTTTACCAGTGTCTCCGGTGATGCACCTGCAAGTTCGATATCATCACTGGAAAAATAGAACATATACGGTGACGGGTTTGTCGCTCTTAAAACTCTGTAAGTATCAAATAAGCTTCCCTCTGCTTTCGCCCTCATCGGATTGGAAAGTACAACCTGAAAAATATCGCCTTCATGGATATAATGCTTTGCTTTTTCAACCATATCGCAGTATTTTTCTTTTGGAAACTGTGGTTTGATCTCAGATGCCAGCTTCAATGAAGGAAACTCCTCTTTCTCTCCATCGCGTATCAGATCTGCCATTTCCTGAAGCTTTTTTTCTGCTTTCTGATAAGACTTTTCAAGGTCATCAAGCATCACTCCTGTAATCAGAAGTACCTTCTGGCGATAATGATCAAACGCAATTACCTGATCAAATAACATCAGATCCATGTCCCTGAAATCTGGATCTTCATGCTCTCCCAGCTTTAATTTCGGCTCGCTGTATTTGATATAATCGTAAGAAAAATATCCTACCAGCCCACCGGTAAACGGAGGCATTTCTTCCATCACCGGGCTTTTATATTCTTTCAAAATCTCTCTTAAAGTGTCTCCCGGATGTGCAACCTGTTTCGTAACCACCTCATCATTGCCCACTTCTGTATGACGGATCTTCATGTATCCATCTGTGCAGGTAATTTCCATCACCGGTTCGTATCCGAGGAAAGAATAGCGTCCCCACACTTCTGTCTGGCTGGCACTTTCCAGCAGATAACAATGTCTGCTTGCCTTCCTTAAAGTTCTCATAACTTCTACCGGTGTATATCTGTCTGCATACACTTCCCGGCAGACCGGAACTCTTTTGTACTGTCCTTTTGCTGCAATCTCTCTGATGTTTTCCAGTGTAGGATACATGTATCTTTACCTCCTCCTGATGCATTTCTTAGAATGTGTCTGATAAAGCGGAGCATTTTACGTTATTGGAATATTACAGAATAATTTCCTGTAACATAAAAAGCCCGTCCATGACAAAGATTCCTCTGTCAAGGACGAGCAATAAACTTCACCCGCGGTGCCACCTTGATTCACGAAATGACTCGTGCGCTTTGCGGAATACCTGCATATTCCCGGCAACTTACGTATGCCCTACGTCACAGAATACTAAGTTACTACCTTTCCCTGTGCCCTCAGCGGTCCATTTAGCAGCCTGCATTTCCATCCGGCTCTCACCCACCCGGATTCTCTGTGCGCGCATAGCAGCTTTTATCTCCGCTTCAACGGTTTAACTGATTAAATTGAATTTTCTATAAAATACCATGATTTTTTTTAATTGTCAATAGGGTTAGACAGATTGCACATTTTTTATTCTCAACTTTGTGATTCCCCCCTTTTAAACTTCGGAGAATATGATATAATAAGCAAAGAAAAAAGCAGTGTCATACAGGCACTGTCGTATCATAAAAAGGAGTTTATCCACTATGAAATTTATTTATCCTGCGGTTTTCCGCAAAACTGACAAAGGAACTTACCGGGGATTTTTCCCTGATCTTGAAGACTGTTATGGTGAGGGCGACACACTTGACGAGGCCATCGAAGAGGCTAATGCAGCTGCCTACAACTGGATCACACTTGAACTTGATGAAGATGACTGCCAGCTTCCGCCGGTTTCCGATGAGGATGATCTGGAACTTCAGGATGGAGATATTGTCCGGAATATCTCCGTCAATATCAGATTTTATGAGGGTTGGGATGAATGATCATTCCAACTTTTTTTGTTCAGGGAATATTTACCAGAACTACAGATACCGGTGGAACGTTGATTCGATTCCACCGGTATTTTTGTATTATGATATTTTCAGAAACATTGCCACAGCAAATTTCTACTTCTCTTTTACTGCTTTTTCTGCCGTTTTCGGAGTACCAGTATCGCCGCTGCCATCACTCCCGAAAGTACAAGGATTCCGACAAATACTTCAAGCGGTGTATTGTCTCCGGTCTTCGGACTGGATGCTGTTTTCACACTGTGTGATACAGCCGTCGTACTGTCGCCCGGTCTTCCCTGCACCGTTGTCGCTCTTTTAAGCGCTGTAGTTGATTTGGTTGTCGGTATCCGGGTAATGACCGGTGTCGCAGCAGGCTTTTTTGCAATCAGTCTTGTATTCACAAACTGAATTGCATCCGTTTTACTTCCACTTCCCTTCCTTGATGCCCAGACTTCTGATTCGAATCCTCCCTGTCCATCATTCAGGACATATACCGTCACTTCATAGGAGCTCTGGTCATATCGTATATTCTTTACGGAACCGGATTTCTGAGATATTTCATAATGATATTCCCCGGGTTCCGTATATTCGATTGCTCCAAACACACCTCTGCCCGCTCCATTTGAGACTGTAATACAAAGTTCCGTTTCCTGTGGTATCGGTACCCCGCTTTCCTTTGCGGAAAGCACATACTCAAAAACTCTGCTGTCTGCGCTGTTCTGGTTCCTGTAAATAACCGAAACCGGAAGTGTGACCCGGCAGCTGTTTCCTCCCCTATCCGCCATCACCTGACCCGGCAAGAGCAGTATCCCGATCAGCGCCGAAATGCAGAGCAGCCTGCATAACTTTTTTATTTTTTTTATCATGTCTGATTCACCTGCTTTTCTTTTTCAAGCCGCCCAAAGAGGATCACACGGCCATTTGTTTCTGCCTCAGCACAGGTTGACAGCCCGATCAGCCGGTCCTGCCTGGTAATTCCGATATCCCGGTACTGCACAGCTTCTTTTTGGATATATGCAAGCAGTTCTGCCATGTTTTCCTGCTTTCTGACTTCCGGCCGGTACACCAGCCTGTCATAAGCATCCGTCTGAAGACACGCATACAAAGTGATTTCAACGCTTCTTCCATCCGGATAAAAAAGCCTCCCTGTCTGATGCTTTTCAAAATAAGTCCTGTCAGTAAACCGGACCACATCCCCAAACATAGCACCATTTGCCATATGATGCCCAAAGAGCAGATTATAACAGTCGCTGAAATCTGATGTGTTTTCACTGTCCAAAAAAATGGTCCCGGACAATGCAAACTCTCCATACACACCTTTGTTTACATATTCCATATCGTCTTCGCCCTGTACGATTGGATAATCCACATGGGTGCCGTCTATCGTCAGCCATCCACGGACATCCGGATTGATTGCCAGAAGTTCATTAAGACCTGCATCATCCTCATCCACTGACACAGACGGTTTATACTTCATCAGATTCTGAGAGACAAACGCCCCCTGATACAGCATTGCCGTATCCCACAGGGCATAGCCGCCGTACAAAAGCATCACAGTTGCCAGAATTGCCGCCACGAAGCTGACCAGCCAGTCACCTGTCTTTGATACAAAAACAATTATTTTCATTTTTTTCCGTAATGTCTGACGCGAAGGAACGCAAAACCAAGGATAAAGGCTGCTGCTACCATGATCGCATATGGAGCGATATCCATTACGATACCCATCGGAGGTGTTGCATCTTTTGTATTTGTATAGCTGACATTCGTATCTGCCGTAATTTTTCCGGTAGCCGTACCATCTTTAGAAGAACCTGCATTTGCAATGCTGGTTGTATAACCATTCGCATTTGCCTCAACCTCTGTAATAGTATAAGAATCATTTGCAGAAAGGCCATAGATTGTAACACTGTCGCCTGATTTCAGTGTGATTGCTGTACTGCTTCCATTCCACTGTTCAATTGCTGTTTCATCATTTTTTGTAACATAATATACTTCATCGTTATTGCTGCTGTTTATTGCAATATTAAACGCAAATTCTTTTGATAGATTACCAAGCTTCCCGGTTACTGTCTTTGATACCGTCAGATCCTGTATCTGACCTTCTGCATGATTATATGTGTTCGTAAAATTTGCTTCTGACAGTTTGTCTCCGGTTGCCTCATCAAAGAAGCGGTAGTCAAAAGAGTCATCTGAATATTTGTAGATATCCAGAATCTTTTTTTCTGTAGAATAAGCAATGCCTTCAAATCCACTTGTCGAAGTCTCTTTAATCACATAACGGTAAATTCCCGGTTCAACGAACGATGATGCATTGACCATAAGTGCTGTATCCTTCGTTTCCTGTTTACTCCCGATATCACTTTTTGCAGATGAAAAACCAATGCTTCCTGTTGTAGATCCATTCGCAAAAGTTACACCGCCTGCAGGGCCGACTTCTACTTTATTGTCCGGATCCGCAACTCCCGGAGCAATCTCAAAACCAAAAGTTGTATTCGGTATATATGAATTTTCATATTTTTCCAGTGTTTTTGAAATTTTAAGTCCGTCAACACCTTTGCCGATTGGACTGGTTGCTGCCATGACCGGCACAGCCATTACCGTCATCATTGCACCAGCTATTACAACAGCTGCCATTTTTTTCATAAATTTCGCTTTGCTTATCATACTTACTTCCTCCTTAAATCTTTTTACTGCTACATCTCTGCCATCCTCTGCGGAACTTCTTCCAGATACCTGTTTTTTTCTTCCATGTCTGTCTTCAGCTCTTCCAGAAACTGACGGATATACAGAATCTCATCATTCCTGTTCAGTCCTTCCGCCTGTTCTTTTTCATAGATTTTCAGACTTTCAAGAAGTGTCCCGCATACATTGTGGATTGCCTCCCCGTTTCCGTTAAAGCCACGGTACAATCTCCGTATCGCCTCATTTTCCGACATCTGAAATGCTGTCGCATAAAGTTTATGGAGCATATAGGTTCTGCGCCCACCCTCTTTCCAGAGTGCAATGTAACGTGTCCCTTTTTTCGTACGTGAAGACACAACTACATGCGTAGAAACCTTTCTCCCGTCAATTCCTGTGCCGTCTACTCTGCGGACAACTGCATTTTCGTTTATCTCATATAGTCCTTCATATCCTTTTATATCCCGCCACATACTCTCACCTTATCCTGTCTGTAATCTTTTTTACTGCCCCGTCACTCATCCATCAGATACCCGAACGCCGTACTATGGTAATGACTTTTCCTTTTATTTCACTTGTATCAACTACCCCAAAAGACCTGCTGTCCTTTGCTCCTTCCCTGTTGTCGCAGAGAATAAAATACTGATCTTCTTTCAGCGCCAGAGGATATTCCACCTCTGAATCATATGCCGGTGTCGTATAAAAAATATTATCTTCCATCACCGTGCTTTTATTGACCATTAACTCGGACTCATCCGTGATCTCCACAACATCGCCGGGCACTGCCACGATCCGTCCGGTATACTGTATACCTTCCTTTTGGAATACCACAACATCATCACTTTTCAGATTTTTGTCCAGTCTGTAATAAAGCATCAGATCACCCGCACATACCGCCGGCTGCATATCTGCATTTGCCATAGGTGTTAGCCCAAAGACCACTCCAAAAAGAATCCCGATAACCGTGATCAGCAAAAACAGCCTGACCAGAAAATTACGAAGTGCTCTCATATTTCTCTCCGATTTTTATTTTTTCCGCCGTGCCGGTTTCAGAAGAAGTCCGACCACGCCGATTCCTGCAAGTGACATCACAGCAAACGGAAGTGGCTCATCTGTGATACCCATCGGAGCCGGTGTTTCTTCTTTCCACTGCGCATAAAGCACGTTGCTATCTTCATCCAATGTATCGATTCGGATCACATCACCTTTCTTCAGAAGGACTCCATCGCTTCCGTCCGCAGAAGTGCTCCAGCCGGCGAAGTAAAATCCGCTCATCTTTACATCAACACAATCGTTATTGATTGTATAGTTCTCATTCGGATTTTCGATTTCCACAACATCGTCTGCTTTTTTCTCTCCATTTACCATACCGCCGTTGTAATTATAGGTAAGAATTGTTTTCCTTTTTTGTGTCCATTTTGCATAAAGGATCACATCCTCTTCCGGCATCACAAATTCATTCCCCGGGTAATAATCCATACCGGTACCATCTGCCTCTGTATTCCAGCAGAGAAATCCTTTCGAGTTTTCCGGCACCGCCCAGTCTTTCGGAACTCCCGCCATCTTTGCTTTGGCACCGCCCGCATAACGTCTGGTATCAAGCAATGTCGGAGTATTTATTTCTCCGTTATTTGCATCATAAGTAAGTGTGTAACTGCCTTCATTTGCCCACTGCGCATACAACGTAAGATCTTTCGTGAGAATCTGGTCAAAGTTAAACGGCTGCGTTCCTGCTTCATCCATTGTCCATCCGACAAACCTGTAGTGTGTCCTCTCCGGATCTTCCGGCTTCCGTGCCACATGATTTGCTTCAAACTGTTGTTCCGGAATCTGTGTTGCATTCTCCCCGGTCACAAACGTAACTGTAATCGTCTTTGCTCTCCACTGTGCATAAAGTGCCAGATTAGATGCCGGCATTTTTGCATTATCAAAAGAAAATTCAGAACCCTCTTCACATCCCGGAGTTGTATACCATCCTGCAAATTCCGTCATATATTCCGGAAGTGAATCCGGCGGCTGCGGTGTCCAGTTCTGATCGGAAATATTCTTCTCGAAACGAATAGATTGAACTGTTTTTACCGGTTTCTGACTTACATTGTAAAATTGGAGGTCATATGTTTTTCGTGTGTAATAAAAATTATACGTTTGGTCTGCATTTTCCCGTCCACCATCGGTCACTTCCTGCTTCTCATAATCATATCCCGTAATATTTTTGGGATTAAAAGATCCTGCCGCATATACAAACTGACTGTAATCTGTTAATTCTGTATATTCATCATTGTCTACGTTCTGCCCCCAATAACGTACATCCAATTTATACAGATTCGATTGCCAGTCTGCTGTATAATTCTGTATTTCATTGTCTTTATCTGTCCTTATTAAGTCCTCTGTAACTGTCTGTCGCTTTGATGTTTTAAGTATTTCTGTGTTTTTTCCGCCTTTCCATCCATTAAAATACCAGTTCCATCCCCAACCACTGTTATTGTACTGTACCTCATTTCCGGCCGGCCATCTGTCTGCGATCGCTTCACCGTATTTTGCGGTAAACGAATAATTACTTCCTGTATATGTCTTTCCTCCGATCTGAATACTTCCATTTCCGTCATTCAGATGGAATTTAAAAACATAAGAATTTCTCGCATACCGTACATTCAGTACCGTAGACCCGTCACCTGCGATCGTCACATCTTTCGATGCCTTTGAATCATAATGAAAGCAGGAATACCTGGTGGCATTTCCATAAGTCTCTGCTTTCACAGTACTTCCAGTCGCACCGCTTGCCGACTCCTGACTGACATAATCATATACACCTGTCGTCAACGTTTCTTTCCAGTACACAACCTTGTAGCCGGCAGTTCCTTCTCTCCATTTCGCATACAAAATAAGATCTGTTTCTACCGTCTGTCCAAATGTGTATGCCTGACTGCACTCCTCATCGTTGAACCATCCGTCAAATATATATCCGGCTTTCACAGGATCAGAAGGCTTCTGTGAGTTCTCACCATAGGAAACCAGCTGCGGATCTACTGCCGTTCCACCATTTGATACAAAGCGTATCCAGCTTGCTTTTTTTACTACCGGATAAAGGACAAAATCACCATCTGTGCTGCTGATCGTATATTCACTATCCGGTTGATTGGACTCTGCGTTCCCGGACCAGCCGACAAATACATATCCCACCTCTGCTTTGTATCCATAATTTTCTGAAACAGGTATAATTTTTTCACCATCTGCCAATGCTTCTGTATGAAGGATTCTTCCATACTCTCCATTATCTGTTTTGTAATAGACATAATGTACATTACTGAACTTTGCAAAAAGATCGAGTTCCACATTTTCTGTGAGATTACCGTCCTGTTTTCCGGCAATCTGTGCACCTGTTTTCAAAAAATCCTCTGCTGTAAATTCCGTTCCGTCTTCCCGAAACCACCCCAGGAATTTTTTCTTATCTGCATTTTCACCGGATGCCGCCGGTGTCTGCGGTTTTACCGGAATTTCATTTTCAGAAAGAATCTGGGTATTAATCGGATCTTCTGATTTATCTTCTGTTCTGTAAAAACGGCAGGTTACCGTAAAGTGTGTTTCCGGATCAATAAGGATTGTCTGTACGCTGACTGAACCCGCTTCATCCGAACTCATCTCTGCATTCCCGGATACCTCTGTCGAATCAGCCGTTTCCTGCTTCGTTACCATCCCCCGATGCTCGTCCGCATCTGTGTCCTGCATCTGCGTCGTCTCTGACACTGGAGTTTCTTCCTGCGTTTCTTCTTTCGTAACTTCTTCCTGTGCCGCTTCTTTCGACTCCTGCTGCCCCTCTTCTGCCGTCTGTTCATCTTCAGGGAGTGCCGTCTCATCAGATTGAACAGCCACCTCTGCTTCATCGTCAGTAACATCCGGACTCTGTGCAAAAATCTGCGGATCTGTCTGGCAGATGAAGGATAAGACTACAGCCAACGTCAACAGGAATGTCATTATCTTTCTTATTCCTTTTAACATTCCGTTTTTCTCCCTTCCTTCTTTTTCATATTTGTCACAGTTTTTATGTCTTTCTGTTTCAGCATTACCCCGTTTTCTGTGACACTTATAGTTTATCAGCGAGCAATTGAGTATACAACTTCCAGAATTGCAGCCTACAGCGTCATTTTTGCATATATTATTCGTGTTTTTCATATAAAGTTCGACATTCATTCTTCGGTCTTTCCGGATTTTTCAGAAATTATTTTCACTGTTTTTCAATAAATACAGGACTTTTCGGGCATCTCATGCTATGCTTATATCAACGAATAATCTACGAGGAGTTTTCTTATATGTCTGCTTTTTCCGACACACTCAGTCAATTTATCGATGACAAAAAAATCAAAGTCTATTCCATGGCCAAATACTGTGATACAGACCGTTCAACTATGTACAAATTTATCAGTGGAAAGCGTAATCCTCCGTCTGATGAAATCATAAAAAAAATGGCGCAGTTTATGCACCTCTCTCCGATGGAATGGCAAAAGTTTAAAGAAAGCTGGGATGTCGCCAGAATCGGCGCAGATGCGTATTATAAAAGAAAAAGTGTGGAAAGTTTTATCTGCAATTTTCCGGATCAGCCTTCTGCAGAATTCTACGGCTGTTCTTTTACTCCGGATCTTACTTATGCAGAAAACCGGTCCGACTGTATTTCACTGACTTCTCTGCAGCATATAAACTATTATGTCCACCAGATGATCCTTTCGGAAGCAGACCGTGATTCCGGTGAGATCAGTCTCTTTTTGCAGCCGGACTACAAATTCCTGTTCAATCTTCTTGCAAGCCTGAATCCTTCCGATTCGCTGAAGATCAGCCAGATCATGTGCGTCGGAACCAAGACAACCTTTACAGATGATCATCAGCTCATCAACCTGAAATACCTGCACAGCGTATTCCCGCTTTATATGGCAGGGCATGACTACTCACTGTACTATTATTATGACAATATTGAATCACATTACCAGAGCTTTAATCTTTATCCGTGCATGATTCTTACTTCAGATGAAGCGCTTCTGTGCAGTTCAGACTATCAGACCGGCATCTTTTTCCGCTCCGGAGAAGTACTGCGTATGCTTAAAAATCTGTACATATCCTATCAGGAACAGTGTACACTGTTCTTCACTCCTGCTCCGCTTACTCCGGAAAATCATGCCGTTGTAATCGGCAACATGTTTGATTCCGATTTCGCCGAAAATGACCTGCTCGGCATCCAGCCGGAATCCTGTCTGACACCATTTTTTACCGGTACTCTGCTGCGTGAGATGTTTAACCACGATCTCCCGAATGCAGATGCGATCCTTGCCATGGCTGAACAGGCATTTCAGATGAGTATGGACAAAATAAAAAATCAGCAGTTTTTTATCTATTCTACATATGAGGGACTTCTGCAGTTTGTACGTTCCGGACGCACAGATGAGATTCCGGAGATTTTTTATCATCCACTGACTACTAGACAGCGCATACAGGTTCTGGAAGGTGTATGTGCATGCTGCGAATCCGGTGCGTACCGTTTTCTTCAGAAACCACTGAATCATCTCCCGGGAAATCTTCATTTCTGCATCCGCGGAAATTCCGGTACAATGATCTTCAAAAACAATGCCGGTGAAATTTTTGTACTGAACATAGAAGAGACAAAGCTGGTAGAAATTTTCCGTGACTATCTGGAAAATATGGAAGAAAGCTGTTTTTACAGCAAAGAAGAAAGTGTTGCCATGATTCGGCAGATCATTGATTATCTGAAAAAGAAAAGAACCGAAACAGAATGATCTTCTGTTATTTACATAAAAACACCCTGATGTATACTGAAATGCTCAGTACTCATCAGGGTATTTCTTTTTCATTTTCATACTCGCCGGATCATTTAACTGTTTACAGTATATAACATTTTTCCTGCATGAAACAATATGTGGCATATTGTGTGGGCAATTTTTTTACCTTTTTCGTCAAAAATCCTCTCTTTTGGTCTGACCGGTTTGTATTTTGGTTTTTATATACTGCGAAATTTATGATTGACATCTTTTTTTCTGTGTGTTAATATAATCCACGCAAAATTGAATATGGTCTAATTGGAAACGCACATTCTCTTTGAATGATTAACGAACAACACATGCTCACGTAACTTACTATGAACAGTAGTGTATCAATTTAATCATTTTAAGGAGGTTTTTTTATGCCTAAAAACAAATTTCAGGAAGTTATTTTTACGATCATTATGGTATTTTTTATGGTTTATGCGATGATCTGTTACAACATCTCTCTCAACATCGGCGGAATGTCAAATGAAGTTTTTCTCTCCGCATTTCATGAACTTGTGATCATGGGCCCGATTGCTTTCATCCTTGATTTCTTTATTGTATCCAAGCTTGCTTTCATGTGCGCTGCACGTATGGTTGATTTCAGAAACAGCCATCCGTTCAGCAAGATCCTTGCAATCTCCGTGGCATCTGTTGCTTTTATGTGTCCGCTTATGAGCCTTGCCGCAACAATCCTGTTTAAAAATGCCGGCAGCCAGTTCGTCGCTGTATGGCTTCAGACAACCGCAATGAATTTCCCAATGGCATTCTTCTGGCAGCTGATCTATGCAGGTCCGATCGTACGCTTTATTTTCAGACATATTTTCAGAGAAAATGAAGCTGTACAGGCTGTCTCTGCATCTGCTGAATAAATCTGATATAAAGTATTTCAATACAGTGAACTTGCCACTGGCAACTTCTCTTGCATACTTTGGCATAAAAAATCTGGTCTGTGGAGATCTTAGAAGACTCTCTGCATGGCCAGATTTTTGTTTTCTTTGATTTCTAATTCAGAAGACCTGGAGTCGAAATCTTCTCTTATTACAGAAGATATACAGGAAGATCTTCATTGATATGAACCGGTCCTGCAACAGTTTCCGGCTCTGCATTTTTTACAAAAGCTGCCTGAAGTTCTTCAGAATTCTGTGGTGTAAGAACGGATGTCTTCACAGTTTTCTTTCTTGTCGTTGTCTTCTTTGTGGTTGTTGTTTTTTTCGCAGTTGTTGTCTTTTTGGCTGCGGTTCTCTTTGCAGGAGCTTTCTTTGCTGCCGGTGCTTTCGCTACCTCTGCTTTTGCCGGAGCTTTTACTTCTTCTGCCGTTTTTGCTTCTGCTTTTACTTCTGTTGTTTTTGCATCTGCATTTGCTGCACGCAGGATGCTGTCTTTACCTACTGACACGATTCATGACCTCCTCTGCCAATTCCATATATTCTTTCGCACTTCTGCTGGATTTCTTATATTCAACTACCGGAACACTGTTATCCTGGGACCATTCTACGGAACTGTCTACGCGGATCACATGTTCAAATACATAAATACTTTCCAGCTCATGCAGGGTTTCCATCGTCTGTTTGAAGTAATTTTTACGGGTATCGACCTTCGTAACAGCAATTCCGGCAACCTCAAGTTCCGGTGAAATCTGCTTTACTTCATTCAGAAACTCAAACATATTTGCCAGACCAAACATTCCCCACGGGCTTGCTTCCACAGGAATGATCACCTTGTCCGATGCACACAGGATATTCATTACCCAGCCGCCAAGTGTCGGTGGTGCATCGATCAGGATGTAGTCATAAACTTCGGAATCTTTGATCTTCTGCAGGCATTTTCGCAGGATAAATTCTCTCTGCCACTTTGTAAAAAGCTCATATTCGATTGAACTCATCAGTGTGGAAGATGGAACCAGATCCAGATTTTCGTACGGTGTATGCACGATATAATCTGTCAGATCCGCCTGTTTCCCAATTGCATAATAGAGATTATTTTCTCCCTGTGCATGTTCAAGTACCCAGTCCTCCGGAAAGAATGCCAGCGACAGATTCAACTGCATATCTCCATCCACCAGAAGTACTTTTTTGCCGGCACGCGCCATCGCCGCACCGAGGTTCGAACAGGTTGTAGATTTACCACTGCCTCCTTTGTTATTGGTAAAACAGATCGTCACGGTCTTTCCCATCGGAATCCCTCCATAAAAAATGTCATTTCATATGTCACATTATAAGGGATTCTGTCGAAATTGGCAATGCTTATTGTTTATTATTTCAACAGACATTTGTTGTTGGGTTGTTGTTATTTCAGTCCAGAATTTTCCCGTCAACGGAGATTGTGACAACCTGCCACGGAATGAATTTCCCGCTGTTCTGAAGAGCCTTTTTTGCTGCCATTTCCAGTCCACCACAACACGGAACTTCCATACGTACAACCGTCACGCTGCTGATGTTGTTGCTTCGGATGATCTCCTCCAGTTTTTCACTGTAATCCACGCTGTCAAGCTTCGGACAGCCAACTAAAACAACCTTTCCTCTAATAAAATCCTGATGAAAATTTGCATAGGCATAGGCAGTACAGTCCGCCGCGATAAGCAATTTTGCCCCTTCAAAATACGGAGCCTGTGTCGGCACAAGCTTGATCTGTACCGGCCACTGCTGAAGCTGAGACTCCATCTTTGCTGTTGCCGGAGCTTCAGTTGCCTCGCGTTTCATCTGACGCATACGGCTTCCCGGACAGCCCCCTTTTAAATGATGTGCAGCTTTGTTTTGTGCTTCTTTTTTGCGCTGATTTGCAAGTACGGCTTCTTCATCATAAGCTGCCGCTTCTCTCTCTACGAAGGTGATCGCGCCGGTCGGGCAAGACGGCAGACAGTCCCCAAGTCCGTCGCAGTAATCGTCACGCAGAAGCTTCGCCTTACCGTCAACCATTCCGATTGCGCTTTCGTGGCAGGCGGCCGCACACGCTCCACACCCGTTGCATTTTTCTTCGTCTATGTGAATAATTCTTCTGATCATAAAATATCCTCCTGTTTTTGTTATTTTTTGGTTTCTTCTTACTCTTTTTCTTTTTGTGCCTTGACCTTACACCCAAAGAATACTAAACTAACAAGGAAAAATCCGTGGTTATAACCACAAAATAAGCAAAAACGGAGAATTTTTATGGATTATGAACTGATTTCCCGCACAGCACTGTTTCAGGGGTGCTCTCCCTCCGCGACGGAAAACCTTCTGTACGGACTGAAAACTTTTACAAAAAAATATAAAAAAGGAGCCCCGGTTTATCTTGCCGGAACTCCTGTCACTGATGTAGGAATCGTATTATACGGTACTGTCCAGATTGAAAACAATGACCTGTGGGGCAACAAAAATATCATAAGTCTTGCACGCGCCGGGGAAGTATTTGCAGAAGCTTACGCCTGTATTCCCGACGAACCGATGATGGTTGATGTCATCGCTATGGAAGAAGCAGAAATCCTTTTTCTGAATGTAGCGGAACTTTTCAGGCTTGCAGCCGCCGGAAAAGGCGAATATTCGCATCTGATCCACAATATGACGATGATCAGCGCACGCAAAAACCTGCTGCTGTCGCGCCGTATCCTGCACACCTCTTCCAAAAAAATCCGCGACCGTCTTCTCTCCTATCTTTCTTATCAGGCCGGACTACAGAAAAGCTGCTATGTTGACATCCCGCTTAACCGTCAGCAGCTTGCTGATTACCTCAGTCTGGACCGCAGTGCCCTTTCAAAAGAACTCGGTAAAATGAAAAAAGAAGGACTTCTGGATTACCATAAGAACAGTTTTGTGCTGAAGGATATCGAATAGATTTCATTTGTTTGTATTGCCTTTTGCAGTGCTTTATGCGACAGCTTTATCAGAATTCAAAGGCCTGTTTGATACTGTCATAATGAAGGAATTTATCCTCTGCTGCAAAGGCTTTGATCTCCTCCAGAGTTGCAAACATATAGCCATCTGTCTCTGCTTCCTGCAGGTGCAGATCTTCGTCTTTAACGTCCATGATAAAGCGATATACATCGACGAAATAGTTATCTCCCTCGCCCGGATTTTCACGTTTGTAAGTAAACAAATAACCGCCGTCGGCATCCCGTGCATCAAGCCCGGTCTCTTCTTTTACTTCACGAAGTACCGCCTCGAGGGACTCTTCACCTGCCTGTGCAGCTCCGCCGGAAACCTCCCAGCATCCCGGTGCCCATGCTTTCGTCATGACTCGTTTCGTGATCAGAAATTTGTGATCTGGACGCGCTACCACACCAAGTACCGTCAAGTGGTATTCCCCGTCCTTCAGGCACCAGTCGTTACGTTTCATTGTACGGCCTGTTGGCTTCTTATCTCTATCATAAATGTCCCAGTATTCCATTTTTTGTCTCCCTGTTAAATTTTGTATTAAACTTTATATTGAATTTTTATATTGTATTTCTGGTGAATTTCCCAGTCATGCTTCTGGTGTTTATCATAGCATCCCAGAAAGGGGATTGCAAATGGGAGTTTCGGATTTCCATTGACAGCTTCTGCTCTTTCGGCTACTATAAATCCAGAAAATGTACTTGCATGGGAGAAGATCGACATGAATTTTAAGAATCTGGCAGAACAAAACGAGAACTGGATCATCGAGCAGAGGCGTTATTTTCATGCGCATCCGGAGCTTTCTTTTGAGGAAAAAAATACCACCGGGCAGATTGGAAAACTTCTTGAAGAAATGGGGCTGACTCCTCACTATTATCCGGATTATAACGGTCTCTGGGCGATGATCGAGGGAGGCAAAGCTACCCCTGAGAGCAAGACAGTCGCTCTTCGTGCAGATATCGATGCACTTCCCGTTGATGAACACACCGGACTTGCTTTTTGCAGTCAGAATCCAGGTGTCATGCACGCCTGTGGACACGACTGCCATATTGCCATGCTTCTGGGCGGAATCCGTATGCTGATGGCAAAAAAAGAAGACCTGAAAGGAAATGTAAAGATCATCTTTCAGGCTGCTGAAGAATCCTGCCACGGTGCACAGTACTATGTCGAGCATGGTTTTCTGGACGATGTAGATGCCATTTACGGCACACATATCTGGGGAGATCTGGATGCACCTTATATGAATTTTGAATCTGGCCCACGTATGGCAAGCTGTGACAATTTCCGAATTGAAATCGAGGGTGTTTCTTCTCATGGTTCCACCCCGCATCAGGGTGTCGATGCGATTTTGACTGCCGCTTATATCATCACAGAAATTCAGGCAATCGTTTCCCGTATGAATGATCCTCTGAATCCACTGGTTGTCACCGTCGGTAAGATAGAAGGCGGACAGCGCTTTAATATTCTTGCTGATAAGGTCATTCTGGAGGGAACTACGCGTACCCATTCCCCTGAAATGCGCAAAAAAACGGAGCCTCTGCTCCGCAAAATCGCTGAAAATACAGCTGTTTCCATGGGAGCAAAGGCTACTCTGACTTTTGAATATTTTCCGGCTCCTATCATTAATGAGCATGAAGATCTGGTACAGATTGCAAGAAATGCCGTTGCCAAAATGTACGGTTCTGATTGTCTGAAGCCATTCCCGAAAATGATGATCAGTGAAGACTTCGCCTACTATATGGAAAAGGTTCCGGGTGTCTTTGGGCTGGTCGGAAGCCAGAATAAATCTCTGGGTATCACCGCCAAAAATCACAACGATCACTATACCGTAGACGAAAGTGTCTTAAAACGCGGAGCCGCTATGTACGCACAGTTCGCGTACGATTTTCTGGAAGAAAAATCAAAATAAAAGCTTCACCGACATCATGATATCCATCAAACATCACGTGGACTTTTGGTCAGATTCCATTCGTGCCCTCTCCGCTTATATAATACTGAACATTTGCGACCTGTCCGGCACCTACTTTGAATCAGCGGACGCGCCACCGGGCGCACCGCAAAAAAGGCTGCCGCACTTAGTACGACAGCCTTGCTATACTTCTGTTATATCTTCTACAGCGTATTAAATAATTACGCTGAAATCTCATCGATCAGTTTCAGTTCTTCTTCTGTAAACGGTGCACAGCTGATTGCTTTTACATTGTCAAGAATCTGCTGCGGTTTTGATGCACCGATCAGTACACTTGTAACTTCGTCGTGATGAAGCAGCCATCCGAGTGCCATGTCGGCAAGTTTCTCGCCTCGCTGTGCTGCCAGATCATTCAGCTTACGAGTCTGATCCAGCCTGTGTTCATCCAGTGTACTTTCTTTTAAAAATCTTCCATCTGTACGGATACGACTGTCTTCCGGAATACCGTGAAGATAGCGGTCCGTCAGCTGGCCCTGTGCAAGAGGACTGAATGTGATCAGACCTTTTTTCAGTTTGCCCGCCATATCTTTTAATCCATTTTTTTCTACAGTTCTGTCAAAAATAGAATAGCGATTCTGATTAATTACAAACGGACAATGCAACTCTTTCAGGATTGCAGATGCTTTTTCCAGTGTAGGTCCGTCGTAATTGGAAAGACCGACATAGATTGCTTTTCCACTCTGCACTGCGCTTGCCAGCGCTCCCATTGTCTCTTCAAGAGGAGTTTCCGGGTCCATTCTGTGATGATAAAAAATATCGACGTATTCCAGTCCCATTCGTTTCAGGCTCTGATCAAGACTTGCAAGAAGATATTTGCGGCTTCCCCAGTTCCCATAAGGGCCCTCCCACATATCATATCCTGCTTTTGTTGTGATAATCAGCTCATCTCGGTAAACTCCAAGATCCTCTTTCAAAATACGGCCGAAGTTTTTCTCGGCGCTTCCCGGTTCCGGTCCGTAATTATTTGCAAGGTCAAACTGTGTGATTCCGTTGTTAAATGCAGTAAAACAGAGTTTTCTCATATTCTCATAATTTGCTGTATCACCAAAATTGTGCCACAGTCCCAGAGACACCTTCGGAAGCATTAAGCCGCTGTCTCCGCAACGCTTATACTCCATCTGTGTATATCGTTCTTTCGATGCTGTATACATTTCCTTCACCCTCCAAACTGATATTCAAATTCCTTCTATAGAAGATTATCCGTTCAAATATTTCGAAAGTCAAGAAATTTTGTAAGGCTTTTACTTTTCCGAAAATGGAATAGCCATTCGATTTATTTGTTGCTATAATCAAGATACATAAAAACACGAAATGGAAATACTATAGAGGAGTGACAGATCATGGCATCAGAACGTACTGATGAATTATATAAAATTTTACTCAGCAAAGGATATCCCAAAGAACTTTGTGCAGAGATTGCATACAAAAATATGAATACAGATTATACTGCCACCCGGATGCTCGGATATCTCTATCGAATAAGCAATCCGCGGATTGAAGACCTCATAGATGAAATGCTTGCGATCTTAAGTGACCGAAATGCGATCATTCAGAAAAAAGAAGTGGAACAGGCCCAGAGCGTGATCAATGACGTGTATCAGAATGGGCTCTAAAACTGATTTAGAAAGGTAGAAAAATGGCTCAGATTATATTAACTTTCGGACTCGAAACAGAAAAACTCAGAGCGGTTCGCAGTACTGCCCTGAAAAACGGAATGCAGGTAAAAGAAATTTCCCGGATAAATTATGGGCAGAAGCTTGGCTTTCTTGCCGGAATCCAGGGCTTTCACAAAGAAAAAACAAATTATATCGGCCCGGATTTCCCACTCGGAATGATGGTATTCTCCGGGACCGACTCCACACAGATGGATGCCTTTCTCGCCGACTATAAGCAGACCGGCGCAGCATCTATTCCATTAAAAGCTATCATTACCCCACACAATATCTTCTGGACTGCGGAAGCATTGTATCAGGAGCTGTTTAAAGAACATCTGCGTTTTATTTAGTTTTACTGTATCGGTTCAAAATCCACAGCTCCATGCTTGCACAGCGGGCAAATGATGTCTTCCGGAAGTTCATCGCCTTCGTAGACATAGCCGCAGACTTTGCAGACAAAACCTTTTTTGCCTTCTGTTTCCGGCTTCGGTTTTACATTCTGCTGGTAATAAGTGTAGGTCATGGTATCCTGATCACTCATAACACGGGCTTCTGTAACGCTGCATATGAACATTCCATGCGTATCAAGGTCGACATACTGTTCTACTTTCAGTGACATGAATGCATTGATATATTTATCCAGAAATACAAGTCCGTTTCCGGAACGGTTGATCTTCTGTCCTGCAAATTTGTCGACAGTTCTGCCGGACTGGAAGCCAAACTGCTGAAAAACAGAGAACGGTGCATCTATGGACAGGCAGTTTACATTGAGAACACCTGTCTGCCGGATTACATGATGAGAATAATTTGCCTTGTTGATATTTACAGCCACACGATAAGGATTGTCCGTCAGCTGAGTAACTGTATTTACAATAAGACCATTGTCTTTTCTTCCATCATTGGAGGTGACTACATAAAGGCCATAACCGATGCGGAAAAGCGCAGTCATATCATTTTTGTTTGCAAGAGTATCATCTTTTGCAATATATTCTTTGCAAAGTTCATCTGTCATATCATCGATCTGTTTACGGTTTTCTTCTTTTACAGCAGACCAGATGTGTACAGAGTTTTTCAGCCAGTCGATTTTTTTGCACTTAGACATCATTTCTTTCATAATCTTTGCTGCCAGAGGTGCCCATGAACCATTTTCAATGAGACCGACGGTACGATTCTGGTAATTGTGTTCTACCAGTCGGGTAATAAAATCATTCATAAACGGATAGATACCTGAATTGTAAGTTGTGGTTGCCAGAATCAGTTTTGAATAGCGGAAAGCATCACTCAATGCCTGGGACATATCATCTCTTGCAAGATCATAAACCAGAACCCTTGGACATCCTTTTGCTTTTAATTTTTCAGCAAGAAGAGAAACTGCCATTCTGGTGTGTCCATATACGGAAGTATAGGCAATCACAATTCCGTCATCTTCCGGCGTATAGGAAGACCATGTGTCATAAAGCCCGATATAATGTCCGAGATCTTCTGTAAGAACAGGTCCATGAAGCGGACAGATTTTCTGAATATCGAGAGTGGCCGCTGCTTTGAGAAGTTTCTGTACCTGTTCACCGTATTTTCCTACGATACCGATAAAATATCTTCTTGCCTCGTCATCCCATGGTTCTTCCACATCAAGCGCTCCGAACTTGCCAAAACCATCTGCGGAAAAAAGAACCTTTTCTGTGCTGTCATAAGTAACCATAACTTCCGGCCAGTGAACCATCGGTGCAAATACGAAAGTAAGCTGATGATATCCGAGAGAAAGTGTACTGCCGTTTTCTGCTTCTATTTTCTTTCCTTCCAGATCCAGTTCAAAGAAGTTGCGGATCATGCCAAACGCTTTACCTGTGGCAACTACTGTAGTGTCCGGATATACTTTCAGGAAATTTGCAACATTGGCTGCATGATCAGGTTCCATGTGCTGTACAATCAGATAATCCGGTTTACGGCCATCCAGAACCTGCTGGATATTGTCAAGCCACTGGTGAGTAAAATCTGCATCTACGGTATCCATAACCGCTATTTTTTCGTCCAGAATCACATAAGAATTATAAGACATTCCACCCGGAACTTTGTACTGTCCTTCAAAAAGATCAATGCGGTGATCGTTTACACCTACGTATTTGATGGTATCTGTGATTTTCATATAATTTCCTCCGTTTCTTTTAGATTGAATAATTAAGTTTCCGTTTTTTCTGTTTACTTGTGCTGGTTTAGTTTTATTGTTTTACTTTTATTTGTTTTATAGTCTTTGTTTCCTGTATTCTGTAACTTTGTTGTAATCCATAACTTTGTTAAAAGAATAACAGAATGGCGCAGGAATTTCTGTTGCAAAAGTCACAAATTAATGATCTACCTGAAAAAATATGTTATAATCTGGAAAAAGGGGGAAACATGATGGAAAAACATATTACACTTTTTACGGATATTCTTCCTGAAGAGCAGGAAGGAATGCGCGTCTGTTTTCATGCAAGAGAAGATATTTTCCGAAATGGAGAGACGATCATGGAATATTCCCGTTCTATGAACAAGATCGGCCTGGTTCTTTATGGCAGAGCAATTCTTTACTGCTGCGACGAAGAAGGAAATGAATATATGATCGATGAGCTTAAGAAAGATGCTGTTTTTGGAGAACCGTTTCTTCTCCCGGCAGACTCTCAGCATTATTATGTGACCGCCGAAGAAGAAACAAAGGTAATGTTCATTGATTATGATCATGTGATCAAAAGATGTGAAAAAGCATGCCACCATCACAGTCAGATGGTCAGCAATCTGCTGCAGATGGCGGCTATGCAGTCCAGGCAGCAAATGGAACGGATTTATGTATTATCCAGAACCACGACCAAAAAAAAATTACTGGCATATCTGAACAACCTTTCCAGCCAGACTCACAGCCATAGCGTACAGATTCCTATGTCTTATACCGCACTGGCTCAATATCTTACCGTGGACAGAAGTGCCATGACCAGAGAGCTGAAAAATCTGGAAAAAGAGGGGATTCTCACCAAAAAAGGAAGGAATATCCGTCTGCGGGAGTAACTGGATTTTCTCATGTCTGGAGCATCCAATTTACACGGACTTTCATTTGACTTACTCTCCGCACGGTTTCCATCTTTCATGCAGTTTTTACCTTATCCAGATATTTCCGCACCACTTCCAGGCCTCCGGTGGGTACGCAGAAGATATCTCTGTATTTTTCGCATTTTTCACAGACTTCCTCCAGATCAAACCACTGAACGCTCTCTACTTCTTCTGTCTGAAGAATAAGTTCGTCTGTATTTACAGGTTCGTTGAAGATATAAACAAAAGCAATTTCTTCATCGCGAAACATTTTCCCGTGAAATTCTCTGGCAAAAGATATTGGGAAGGTTCCGGCAAAATGCAGCTGTTCCGGTACTGCACTGATTCCCAGTTCTTCCTTCAGTTCCCGAAGTGCAGATTCCAATGGTTCATCTCCTGCCTGAATATGTCCGGCTGAAGAAGTATCAAATTTTCCCGGAAAGGAATCCTTATTCTGTGATCGTTTCTGTAAGAGAATCTGCACTCTGCCTTCTTTTTCACGGATGATCCATATATGAGCTGTCCTGTGCGGAATCCCCTCTGCATGCGCCTTTTCCCTTGACACAATCTGTCCTGTTGGATTACCCTTGCTGTCTATAACATCAAATAATTCCATTTCTACTCTTTCCTTCTTATCCGTATCAGTTTTTATTTCTCAATGAAATGTATTCTTTCAGGTGCAAATCGATTCTGCTGAGGTCTGGTTTCTGCCGGATAGCCCAGTGCAAACATAGAAAACACCTTCACATTTTCCGGAAGCTCCAGAAGGCTGTGTATTTCTTCCATATGTTCTTCCACTGGTGCGATACCAAACCATACTCCTCCGAGGCCCAGCGCATCTGTTTCCAGCCAGATATTCTGCTGTGCAATCGCCATATCAATTTGCGCAAAAGATGGTGCAACAAGTCCTTCTGTATGATATGCAGGAACAATAACTACAGGTGCCCCTGCTGCACATCCGGTGTATGGAGTTACTTTGGATAATTTCTGGATTTTTTCTTTATCTGTCACCACAAAAAATTCCCACGGCTGCTGGTTACATGCACTTGGTGCCTGCATTCCCGCCTTCAGAATCTCCATGATTTTTTCCGTTTCTACTGGTCTATCTTCATATTTTCTTACACTGATTCTGTGAAAAATACTGTTCATATTACATGGTCCCTTGCTTATTATTTAAGATAGTTCCATTATAACATGTATATTTTATAAAGCTAACAAATATCTTCACTTCATCCGCAATTAATTCTCACAATAACAGTTTTTTCTATCATATTTTCCTGATTTTTTTTGTAAAATCATTTTAATTATAGGGTCCATTATATATTCATTTTATTGGCTTAAATTGGTGTTGCTCATATACAAACCATCCAATTTTATTACCTTCAATGACCTGCAAGATACTTGCTCTATCACTGGCCAACCATTTTATCTAAATCATGTTGGTTTCCAGCAGACTGACTCTTTCCCAGGTCATCTAGCACCACAATTTTGGTTGGTCTCCAAACAGCTTATCCTTTCCATAGTCATTCCGCACCTATATTTTCGTTGACCTCCAGACAACTTACTCCTCTCGCAGTCATCTTCTACACAACACCACAACAACATTAGGGTATATATACAATCCACTGACTCCTGAGGAAAGTCTGAGTATCATGGAAAAGGCATTTTTCCAACTGATTTTATCCAAAATTCCCTTGTCACAGGAAGTCACAGGTTCGAACTCAAATTGACAAGTACAAAAAAAGCCGGAAACCATTGTTCAAGGTTTCCAGCCTTTCACCGCAGCGTGCGTTAGAGGTTGCTGCGTGCCAGTGGCACGCGTTTAGCAACGACCGAAGCGGAGCGGAGATCGAACCCGTTCGAGTCCGAGCCGGACTCGAACAAAAAATAAGACACAGCTTAACGCTGTGTCTTATTTTTTATTAGCGTGCGTTAGAGGATTCGAACTTTCACCCTTACCCCTAAACCCGCATAGAAAGGAGGTTTCCGCTACCGTTTTTTCCCTTGTCACAGGTAAGTCACAGGTTTTTACTATCATATTCTTCTTTCAATTCTTCAGCCAGATATAAATCACTCATGCAGTGCATATCAGATACACCGTCGCGCATTAGCTGATAAGTCTCTGAATGATAAAAGAAATCCAATGCTGCGTCCAATGAAATTCCCTGCTGTTTTGCAAAACATTCAATAACACGACTATACTTCTTTTGAAGTAGAATTGGATTCGCGTTCATACTTCCACTTCCTTTTCTTTCATCACATCAAGAAGATCATTTACGATATATTCCCGGCTCTGAGTATGCAACATTTCATATTCTGGCACAATATAGCCATTCAGAATATCACTCTTTTCTGTATATGCCTGATAAACACGGGCTGCATCCACCCCAGCTTTGCTGCAACATTTTCAATACAAAATACAGCAAATTCCAGTTCATTGGAATTTTTGATTTTTTCATCTGTCATTATAAACAGAACCTCCTACCGATTTTCATTCCATTTATACACTATCAAATTTACACATATAATCCCGCAACATTAACAAATTCCAACATGTTATGAACTATCTCTCCAGTATTCAAGATTTTCATCTCAAATTCATCATCTCCAAATTCCATAATATACCTGAGATTAATTGTCAAATCCTTGCTTTCAGCAATTTTCAAGATCCATTTTGCACAGTTATCTCCACATACAGATGCATTAAATATTCTTCCTGTTTCATCAAATAACATTAACATAATAGTTTTTACACTACCAGATAATTCTTCAGGAGAAATAGGACCAAGAATTGGACTTTCAATCAGGTGTGTACTTATCACCTCAGATTTGTCCACATCTTTAATAAACTCAACAGACCGCTTGTCCGTGATCCATTCATCCTCATATCGATTATCAAAATAAACAGGAGGGTAATAAACCGCTTCTTCCATTTTCCCCAGATATACGCTTAACATTCATCTCATCCTTTATCAATCCATATACATCTATTTGTATTAGAATACAATCTCATTACGCTTCATCAATAACATTTCTATCAATTTTTATACAAATTGAAGAACATATCTGATTCTAATATTTTCTTAGTAAATTCTCCTACTTTTGCTCAATAAAATCAATTTGTGGGTTTTCAGAATAACTTTTTTCAATAAGTTTATCTTGTCCAATTATTTTCACAACATTTGCAATCTTATCTGCAAGAGCTTTTTTATTATGATATATAATATGTACATTTGCATCAGGACATAATAATAGTTCGCTCAAAACATCCCTGTCAGAAACGTCAAGAGAATGTCCTAGTATATATATTTCATCTGCTTCATAATGTGCTGTAGGAAATTCTTTTTTCTTCCTCTCTATTCGATGAATCCATTTTTTATATTCTGCACCTGTTCCTTTGTATATTCTTTGAAAAAACTTCTTAAACTCAATAAACTCATTATCGCTATCTCGTTCAGTATCCGTAAGATATTCATCAATTCCAAGAATCATATTGCAAGTATCTGCATTATTTTTAATATCTGCTTTTCCATGTATAAAATGATACTTCACACCATCTCTGCAATTTCCATATATTCTTTTAAAAGTATTTGTATAATTAAAACTAAGAACATGATTAATTTGTAAGTTCTTAAGCATCTCTATTTCTTTTCCATCAATCTCTATTTTATTTACATATTGGCAGAGATAAATTTCCAAACAATGTGTAAGACGATTTAAGTCCCTTAACAAATTCTCTTTAACCAATTGCATTCCCTTTGGATTATCCCAAACGTCATCTAAACTAAATTTCTCACTAAATCCAGCATATTGATTTTCAATCTCTCTATAATACTTAGCTTCTTCCATTGGATTTCTTCTAGCTTCATTTATCAGTTTCCGAACTGCATCTATTTCTTGAATTACTTTTGAAATTTCCGTTTCAAAATCTATCCAATTTTCTCCACACTCAGAAACTTTTTCAAAATGATTAATCCAAAAATTATCTTTTATCATCTCTTTAATTTCTGCAGCAGCCGAAGCACTTTCCTTAGCTCCAAGTCCATTTTTTTGAAACCAAGAACACATATCTTCACTTTCTAAAACAAACTTCAAAAACTCCTTATAAGATGTTGGAAGTCCATGAGCAAGATCAAATCCATTACCAATCACTAAAATATTCATATGCACCCTTACCTTATTCCGTATCTTTTCGTAATTCATTTTCAATCTCATCAATTGATGGAGGTGAGACTTTAAAATCTTCTGGAATCAATTTTGATAATTCACATGTCGCCACACCCAACGACTGACTATTTGAAATCTTCTCCAACTTGTGGAAAATTTATATTATTTTAACTATGCCACCTTATCTTTCTTCCGTATTTCTTACATAAACCGTACTTCGTGAAGCACCTTCTTTTTTCAACCAACCACTCTCAACCATTTTTCCCAATATTTCTCTGGTTCTACGCTGTTTGATACCAAGAAGTTCCATCGCCTGCGTCGTTGTAATGCCGACATTTTCCAACACATACTTATAAATTTGCTGTTCCTGTTCATTTACCGGCACTTTATCGGCGGTTTTCCGGCGGTTTAACGGCATTTTAACGGCAGTGCTACGGTCATTAATGTCAACAGTATCGTCAACCTGACCTCGATATATATTGATACGCAGATCAACTTCGCCACCAATAAACTCTGGCTCCCTCAGTCCGGCAGCTTTTACTTTTTCAATAATCCTTGGAATACCACTGCCTCAATGTTCAATCAGATTCATATAGGAAAACGCATGTGCAAGTGCTTCATTTCTGATTTTGGAATAACCTTCTTTCATACGCTCCAGAGTCTGTCCCATCGGCAGTTTTCCCGGTGAAGTAATTTCTAATCTGTTATCATACACCGCAACCTGAATCATGCCATGATCCAGATAGCTGCGATGCACCATTGCATTTACGATTAACTCACGAATCGCATCCGGTAGGATTTCATAAATATCCTGACGGTAAATACCAACAATCGTCGCACCCAGATGAATGTTCCGCAAAACAAACTGAAATGCTTCCTCTATTTATTCCCAAAGCGGTCCTGTATACTCCCGCCGATCGACAAAAACAGCTTTTGTCGTTCCCTTGAACACACCGCATTGCGTTGCGACATGAAGTCCTCCCTGCCCTGTTAAAATGGCATAAGCATTGGACGGATAATCTTTTCCATCGCGCTCAATTAAAATTCCCCAGGTACGAAGCTGCTGCCTGCCAACATCTTTGATGGAGGCTTTCTGACCTTCAGTATGTGCATTTTTAACTGCCTGTTCTTTCATAGATTTGCAAAGTGCATCAATTTCTTCATCTGTGATAGTCAAACCACTGCACAAAGCCTGGTCAAAGTAACGATTGCTACCCTCAAACATCAGCTCTCTTACCATATACTCATCAGCCAGGCGTGTTGTTCCAGCAACTCGAACATATACACCGCCTTCTCTGCCAAGCGCCTTTATATAATATGGTCTCTGTCTTCCCTCAAAGATTTCTGCTACAATGACCGTTTTACCATCAATTGTCTGTAAGCTAATATCCGGAATAATTGCCGGCTCACAGCTATCTGACACAGCATTGGCAATTGCATCCATTTTCTCAAACACATCTTCCTTGTCAAAACCTACAACTTCTCTGGTTTTATCAGCTATCCCAAAAATAATTTTGCCCCCGGTTCCATTTGCAAAAGCAACTACGGATTTCATATATTTTATACTTTTCTCCGGTAGATTTTCCTTGAACTCCACATTCTTTGATTCTCCTGCAAGAATTTCTTCTAGGGTCATTATAGCACCTCGCTCCCATTCTACGTTCACTCTCAGTTTTTCCTCTATATTTTCAATAATTCATAAATCTTTCTCGAGAAAATCAAATCATTTTCTATTTCTTCATCTGCACAAAAAAATTCTGCACATACTTTATTTTTATATACATTATCTAATCCAGCAATTATAAAAATCATTCCATCAATAAAACTATCAGCTTCACACACTATTTTGCCATTAACTTTTGGATAATACTCTATAATATATTTTACACGTTCTCTTATAGTATTAAAATATTCTTTTCCAACTTTTCTTTCAACATTTGGATATCCAGACATATCAACTACCCATCTCAAATCAACCACAGACAATTTTTCTTTTATACACAAGGTAAGTATTTCAAATGCCAGAACGCCACTATCCATTTTTACTTGAGTTGCCATCAATCTATGTAGATTTTCCGCTTTCTCAAAAATTTTTTCTTGTGTACGAATATCTATATTGGCAGTAATTTCTTTAAGAAATTCTTCCAGTTCATCCCTTTCTTTAATATCAAACATCTCCATATAACTTGTGTATTTCTCAATAAAATTATGAGCAGATCCATTGTCAAGTTTAAAGCTGAATGCAATTATTTTTTTCAGATATCGGTCAACATCCATCTCATCCCCATAGATTTGATGTAATGAATTACTGATTTGTTTTTTCTCCATTGCAACTATAACTACTACATTTTCCATCTCACTGAATACATGATGAATACGTTCTAAAACTTTAATTGCATATAAAGGTAAACATCTATCCAATTCATCAACCATAATGACTACTGTTTGAGTTTGCGATATTTTCTCAATTTGATTCTGTACTTTTTTAACTACTTTCTGGAAGCCAAAATATTTATCATATATTTTTTCATCCCCCTCTGGAACTTCACCAACACCATCTATGTCAATTCCCGTCTTTGATTTTATTGCCTCAACCGCAATTTTTGTTATTGTATTCTTAACAGTCTCTAATAATATCCTTTTAGCATCATCAGTCAATAAATTGATATACTGATCTATCTGATCCCTTAGTACAGAAATAATTGCAACTATCGGCTCTTCATAATAATCATATTTCCAACAGTCATACCGAACAACAAGGAATCGATCAGTACCCGTTTCCTCTGATTGTTCTGGCTGAAGGCATTCTTGTATGTTTTCCAACACAAAACTTTTACCGCTTCCCCATTCTCCCTCAATAGCAAAGCAACAATTTTTACGTTTTTCTGAAAGTACCATAGCTAAATCTACTATCTGTTTAACAAAAGCTTCCCTATCTAAAACATCTTCTTTTGAAATCACCACTTCACCATCTTTCTTACTTTATTTTAGCCAAAATATTCTGGAAAGTTACATAATTCTTCATGATATCGTTTGGATTAATAGAAATCATTTGGAAATCATTTTATCATTTATAAATTTATTGTAGCATGCAGATTTTGGACCAACAACTATATTTTTACAAATAAAAAAGACAAGCGCCCTATTAATTTCTGGGAATATATCCATAATTTAATCCCCAACTTCAAATCCATACACACCTTATACTTATAAACTAAAAGCATAACTACTTCGAGATCAAAAAACTTCTTGATACACCCTTCCAAGAGTTTCTGAGATGCCGGATACTCTACCCACCCGAAATAATTATGCTTTTTATTATATTATCGAATACAAGCTCTCTTTCAAAATCTTTATCACTTCATCTGATAATGTCCGAATATATTGTTTTCGTATAAGATCCATAAAGTGGATTCCCACTACAGACTCTGCTCTTGAAACTGCCACATAAAACTGCCCGGAATCCCAACACTGAGGATCAATGTTAACTTGGCTAAAGGTTTGTCCCTGCGACTTATGGATGCTCATTGCCCATGCAATTTTAATTGGAAACTGTTTAAAGGATCCTACTATTTTTCTGACTATCTTTTTTACAGTAACAGTTTCACCGTTTTCCCCTTTTTCTTTGCGTTCTTCTATATCTTGTCTCTCAATTTCTCGTTCATATCTGTACTCTGATTGCTTTCCAGATACGCAATCACATTCTGAAGATTCCTACCATATTTTATATCATTCAAAATGCCAAGAAATTCTGCATCTTTCTGTCGGCAAACTTCTTCTAACTTTACGCAATGAAACTCCATTTCTTTCCATACCCGGAAGTGCAGTCACTGCACCTGTCAGAATCGCAATAATATCAGCATCACTGCCTGCATTATCTGTAATTAAATCAAGCTTGCTATATACATGAGCAACCAAATATTCAAGAGACTGATCAATCTTGCTCTTGGCATTTCCCGCTTTAATTTCCAAATGTTCACCGTCTACAAAAAACTGTGCCCTTTCAATGGCATTTTCTAATTCAGTTCTGGCACTCAGTTCATATTTTCCGGCTTCATCTTGTTGGTTTTCAATAATTTTCTGAACAGGCTTGGGAAGCTGACTTACATTTCTCTGTTTTACATACTTACGAATCTTCATGGCAGATTCCAGAGATTCATAATAAGGCGTGTCAGCCAGAACAACGATTGCTTCGTTTCCTTTGGATTCTGCCATCAGATGGTAATCTGTTTTTTCAATAGCATCCGTTGCTACGGTCAGGAAACGTAGACGCATACCACCTGTTGCCACACCAACTGTAATACCATCCACCATCTGATCGAAAGCAAAGTCATATTTTTCATAACGGAACTTCTTGGTTGTGAAAATATCGCCATAAATCATCTGGGCGATACGCTCCACGATAGAAGCGGTATCCACATTGGTATCTCGGATTTCACGCTGAATGTCCTGTTCTTCATCTGTTAGGAAGTTATAAGTGTCGCTGGTTCTACCGATATAGTTCTGGCTCATCAAACGGTCAAGGCATCCACGGACAGCTTCACGCATGATAATCTTATCCACACGAATATCGTCTGCCATGAGGATAACGATATTGTCCAGATTGGAAGGAATATCATCAATATATCGAATCAAGTACAGAAGTTTCAGTACATTCACATCCTGCTGTTCGATACCATCGCCGTTGTCGGCAGCTTTCTGACAACGCTCGATCACCCGACGGATAGAACCGTCCAGGAAAGTATGTACGGTATCATAAAAACAGAAGAACGGAACAAGTGCGTATTCATCCTTGCTGTTTTATCATTAAACCAACTCCTGGCATCTTCTTCACTCATATCCAGCACTTCCATTAAAGTCGGAATAATAAACTTGCCATTAAATGCAAACACGCGACGCATTTCCAGCCAGGACTTTCCTCTTTTTTCTTCAAATATCCTACGAAACTCCTTTGTCTTACCCTGTTGGTCAATATATCGCTCCATCATGGCCACTTTAAGATTTTCTCCATAAAATCCCAGATGATTATAGAACATCTTTGCGAAAACACGAAGAACAGCCGTCTTGTCTTTATTGCTGAATCCCTCAATATCAATATTGAACAGAATTGTCTCCGTTGTTCCCTTGGTTGCACGATCAATCAGCATAAAAGTTGCAGGATCATCCTCAAACTTTTTGCGGAAACGCTCAACACTGCGGATGCCTTTTACCTCTTTATTCTCCAACAGATAAGACAGCATTTTCAGGAAATGAGATTTACCACTTCCAAAGAAGCCAGAAATCCACACACCCATATCAGCAGTCGGCTGGTCAAACGCATCTCCGTAATAATTGAAGAATGTAATGAAATGTTTCTTCAATTCTCTGGTGATGACATATTCATTTAACTCCTGTTCAATTACATCGTCAGCATCCTGATCTACTTTAATTACACCATTGATTTTACGGTTGATGTCCTCCGCAAACATATCTTGAATTATCATGGTTTTATCCCCTTTTATATACTATGAATTTCATTCAATCCTATCGAACGCCCTGTAATAATCGTTTGGTTTAAGTCGATTAAATAATTTCAAATGATGGCCATCAAATTCTCCTGGATACATAACTAAAACTGGAATATCTGAAAAATATGGCTGTAGTGCCTCCAGCAAAGCATGCATTCTTATAAACGGAAACACTTCTCCAACACCTGTCAGCATTAGTACGTCCCCCTGTTCATGAGGTGCATACTGAATTTTGTCAACAAACTGTCTATTTCCAATTGAAGAATTCAACTCTTGCAAAAGATAAGCACTTCCATCCGCTTCTTCCATATCTGGAATTGCATCTGTAATATCCATATCATCACAGATAGCAAGAAATGTTTTATACAAATTACAAACCTTTAAATGACATTCTAAAGACTGATCTGTTTCCAGTTGATTCACAAAATGCCTAACTATCATTTCATCTTCAGGATTATAACAGAAGATTCTGATATTCACCTCATTACTCAACCCTTTACCTTCCAGAAAATCCGATTTTTGAATCAATACACGAACTTTATCCAGACGTTCTTTTATGTCACTCATGAGATACCTCCTCTGAAAAGCAATTAAACGCTGGCAGTACTGCCATATCACCATTGCTTCTGATTGCATTCTCCAAAACAGGATACAGCCATACAGGATTCAAATGATCTGCTCCCCGATTATCCAGATATTCTGTTTCAACAAGAACTCTGGCAATGATCTGTTTTAACTTCGTTATTGTTGTATCGCTCCAGGAAGCTACAGTATCATTCTGTTCCTGCAAGCGCATAAAAAATATATTCAAATCTATTTTTCCAAAAGACAAGTCCCTTAATCGGTATTTCTCGCCAATGACTGTTATCATAAATTCCCGGACCAAACGACTCTGCTTCATAAGTGCATAAAGGCAAATCTGTTTTGCTACATCTGTTGGCTGTGATACAATCGCAGAAATTAGTGAGTCATCTCCCAGTGCATGAAGCCGTTTGATACAAGCTTTTGCCATGCGTGTGATAGATTTTTCCGTTGGGTACTGAAAAAGATTCTGCTCTACAATTTCTTTCACAATCGCATCATCTGAATTTCCTTCTGACATTAGCTTTTGCATTATGAGAAAGCTTTTAGCAGACACTTCTATTTCTAACAATCCAAAGATTATAGAAGAATTAAAAAAAGCTGGATGGAAATCCACCACAGCTTATCGCCAGGAAAAAGGAACTCGTTGTTATCAATTTGGTGTTTTATACAGGTTTGAAAATTCATCCGTTCTTAAACAGACAAGTTATTCAAAACGCGTAACTGATAAACAAGTTACGCATTACGCCACAGGAAAAACCGCAGAGAATAAGGCTTTTGAAGCGGGTTCAAACCAGACTATGGGAAACCCATCGTCCCGGTTTGAACCCCAGTATCCTGATATTGCATTTTCTTTCAGCACGTTACCTTCCATAAAGAATATGCTTTCAAACGAGTTCCGCATCACCATTGCCCTTGATACCGAATATGTTACAGTTTCTGAGGATGATGAGATTTCTCGCGAAATTATCACCTGGCAGTTTGCATTCTGGAATCCTGTTAATATAGATCAGATTGTGGAAGTTATCTTCTACTCTCTCAATGGTAACAGACTTCCTCTTTCTTTTGCCCTGTCATGGTTGATTGAGAACTTCCATTTAACGAATTATCCTCAGGTATTTCTTTCCGAAAAGGGCATTGACTATCGCGAAACAAAACGTTGGGTTTCTCATTCGCGAAAGTCCAGAAAAGACTCTCATAACTATGCCAGACAGATTTACTCTACTTCAAAAGAAGCAATAGAATGTTGTGATAATCCTGCTGAGAAAGAGGCTCTGTTGAACTGTAACCTTAACAGGCAGGACAAGAACTACAATCCTTCTGACCAGTCTGCCTGGTGCCTGGGATATTACAATTCCTTCGGTGACTCTGATAAATCTGCTATTCCTGTAACATTGATCTGCCACTCAAACAAAGCAGATCTTACTTCTTTTGATTTAACAGGATGGAATTTTTTACATAAATTAAACGATATACAAGGTGGGATGCTTTCCCTGCAACCACAGTATATCCACCCTCGCACCTGTTCATGGCACTGGCGTTTTTATCCCATTCAGATCAGTTTCCGTGATACGTTGTGCTACGCACCACCCAAAAAGAAAAAGCTTGAATACCTTGGCAACATCGTTAACATACATAAACATGAAATATCCAAAAAGGAACTTGCTGACATGAGCTCTTTCCTTCTTTCTAACCCCGTTAAGTATATGGAATATGCCATAACAGACAGTATCATCGTACTTCAATATTCCACAGCTTTATGGGGACAAAACCAAACTATGCCTTTGACTATTTGCCTTTATGACTAAAGTTCTCTCCCGAACAGGTCCTTTATCCTGTACCACAAAAAAATTCACTGGATTTCGTGATCTGGCAAAAAATAATGATGCTAAAGATTTTAGTGCAACAGACATCACCCGCTCCATTCGAATGGATTTTGATTTAAAAAGGCTTCCGGATCAGCCAACATTCCATACAGTATATCCCGTGATAAATGAAACCACTTATGAAATAGCAAATTTTGAAACACGACCTTATACATCAATCGAACAATACAGAAAATATAAGTCAATTGGTAAAAGCTGTGTGGTTCTCCGCACTGAGAATGACTGGTCTGTTTTCTTTAGGAAATCTTATGCAAAAAAAGGCGGAAGTGAGCATCATATTGCCGATCATGATGCGTACGCCTTCCGCCAGTTATTTACCATTATTATGGGATACCGTCTCAGGATGTGGGATATTCCATATCTGAGTAATAATAAGCTTTCTGTTAATCAGGTTCTTGACTGGATAAACAAATTCAATCCTTCCTCTCGGGTCTTCAAAAAATCCGACTGGAAAAATGCACGTAATGCAATGCGTGCTGCTCAGATGTTAACCATGCAGGAAGTCTCTGATTTGTTTACCAAAATGCAGTGTATAATGTTGTAACTACTCTACAACATCATCCACCACAACTTCTGCAGGAGATTCTTTAATATCTCTTGCCTGAAGTTTGGTATCGTATTCTGCCAGCGCGCTAACTGCCTTTTTAATTGCTGCATCCGCAGCTTCAATATAATCAGAAAGAATAGCCGCGCATTTGACAATTTCCTGGCTCTCAAAGTCATACTGAAGAGCATTCTTTGCGTGCTTTGTCTTTTCACCTGCTTTAGTAGAAATCTGTGTTGTCAGGTATCTCATCTTGTCGATCTGGATAGTCGTCTCATCCAGTTCAGTGATTAAAAGATCAAGTTCCATATGATTGACTCCTTTTGTACATAATCGGCTGTCAGATTTTTTCTCCGGCAGCAGTTAATAAGTTGCCAGAAGCCTCCTCACGGTGCTATAATCAGATTTAGCTGCAGGGAAACTCCTGTGGCAGACTCATATAAACCAGTTCACGTTCTTGCAAGGGCCGTTGGACTGGTTTTCTATTTCTTCGGCAGATACTCATCTAATGCCTTTCTCACAACTTCTGCTTTTGTCACATTTTTTTCTTCTGCATAATCCACAATACGTTCATGTAACTTAGCATCCACTCTGACTTTCAAGGCAAATTCTTTTCGTGCATCTGTCGGTCTGCCAGTTCTTGGGGACACTGTATTTTCACCTCCAGACTTTTGTGCTCCATAAATACATTATATACTTTTGTGCTCCAAAATTCAACTAAATCTGATAAAAATCTATATGTTTTAAAAGCACATTCCTTTTTCAGACACCCTGCATCTTAAAATCACATATTAAAGATAAAAAGGTGATGAACTATGCAGACTGAAGTAAAAAAATCAAGACTGGAAAATCTTTTTATCGATGGTACAATTGATGATGAAACGGTAGCGGACATTGAAAAAATGTTAACCAGAAAAAAAGTAGAAAAACTTCACAAGTACAATATCTTATACAACCCAAAAAGAGATGCCTGGTACACTGCAAACCCGCAGAACTATGACAAACGAATTCAACGAAAAACCCGCGGTGAATTGTTGGATGCATTAAAACCATACTATATAGAATCCACTTCTGTTTGCCTGCAGGATATTTTCGAAGAATGGCTCGCCTACAAAAGAACTATCACAGACAGCCCTAACACTATCTGTGCCCACAGAAAACACTGGAAAAGATTTTTTGACGGAACTGATTTCTTTCAGATTCCCTTACAGGAAATAAAGGTCTCAGATATCAATTCCTGGGCCAATCAGCTGATCAAAAAATATAATTTATCCAGCCACACCTGGCAGACAATAAAAACTATCCCCAAGCAAATGTTCGAGTATGCGAAAGACCATAGATATATTGCTACTAACCCATTTCCGGAGCTCAAGGTAACTGTTAAATTCCGTCAGGTGTCCAAGCCAACTAGCGAAACTCAGGTTTACAACACCGACGAATATCATAAAATTATTGAGGATCTGTGGAAATCGTACGATAAGAAACACGAGCCGCGCTTTTTATCTATCGTTTGCAATTTTTTGATGGGATTACGTGCCGGAGAATTGTGCGCCCTTCGATGGCAAGATCTGGACATGAAGAAATGGGAAATATCGATTGTACAGGAAATGGTACATATGGATGCTATAGAACTGAGTAATCCTTATTATGATGTGTATAAGGCTTCCGGACAGATTGTTATTCTTCCTGGTCAGGAAGGCAGAAAAGGTGTGTATGTATTGCTCGATCATACAAAGACCCATACAGAGCGTGTCATTCCTGTCGTGCATAAGGCCCAGGAAATTTTTCAATTATTAAGAGCAAATGCTCCTGATGCCAGAGCTGATGACTTCATTTTTGGATACGGAAGCAAATACTTGAATCTGCGTTCAATTAACAGTATGCTGGAATATGCCTGCAAGCACATCAGTACAGATGTAAAGCGCAGCCACAAACTGAGAAAGACTTACGCAAGCCGCCTGAACGCAGCTGGTCTTCCTCTGGATCAGATTCGTGCCTGCCTTGGCCACAGCAACACCACAACAACATTAGGGTACATATACAATCCCCTGACTCCTGAGGAAAGTTTGAGTATCATGGAAAAAGCATTTGCCAGCTGATTTCACCCAAATTTTCCTTGTCACAGGAAGTCACAGGTTCGAACTCAAATTAACAAGCACAAAAAAAGCCGGAAACCGTTGATTTTTCAAGGTTTCCAGCCTTTCACCGTAGCGTGCGTTAGAGGATTCGAACCCCCGACCTTTTGGTCCGTAGCCAAACGCTCTATCCAGCTGAGCTAAACGCACATTTTATTAATTTGCAAGTACTTGTCGCTCGCAACAAAATGTATTCTACTGTAAATAAAGCAATTTGTCAACACCTTTTTTTAATTTTTTTACAATTTTTTTTATTTTTATTTTAAACAGTTTTATATATTCTATTCTGTTGCTTTTCTTTTAATAAATTTGCTTCCTTCTTCAGGGAATGATACAATACAATCACAAGGACATCCATTGTATTTTTTTACATAAGTGTAAACACTATTTTTATACAAATTTTAAGGAGAATGAACATGTCTTTTATCAGTGTATTCGATGTCATGGGTCCAAATATGATCGGTCCGTCCAGCTCCCACACAGCCGGTGCCGCCCGCATTGGTTTTCTTGCGCAGAAAATGATCAACGGGCCTCTGAAAAAAGTAGAATTTACTCTTTACGGCTCTTTTGCCCGCACCTACAAAGGCCACGGAACGGATCGAGCTCTGCTCGGCGGCATCATGGGATTTGCCACAGACGATATGCGCATCCGAAATTCTTTCGAGATTGCAGATCAGAAGGGACTTGCCTTTTCATTCACGCCAAATGAAATCGAGACGGATGTGCACCCGAATACAGTTGATATTCATATGATCAACGAAAAAAATCAGGAAATGACTGTCCGCGGCGAATCACTCGGCGGTGGCAAAGTACGCATCGTAAAGATTAATTCCGTACAGGTTGATTTCACCGGCGAATACAGTGCTGTAATCGTAACTCATCAGGACAAGCCTGGAGTTGTGGCATACATCACCAAATGCCTCAGCGACCGCAACGTCAATATCGCCTTTATGCGTCTTTTCCGCGAGTCCAAAGGTGAAATAGCTTATACGATCGTAGAATCAGACGGACATCTTCCGGAGGATATCGACGATACGATTCGTTTGAACCAGAATATCCACGAAGTTATGATCGTGCAGATGTAAGGAGAGAAAATCATGAAAGAATTTAAAAATGCTGTAGAACTTCTGACATTATGTACGGAAAAAAATCTTCCGATTTCTGAAATTATGCGTCAACGTGAGATTATCCTCGGAGAAACAACTGCCGAAGATGTAGATGCACGTATGGCACGTGTACTGGAAATTATGAAAGACGCTGCTTTTTCACCGATTGAAAAACCAGTCAGATCTATGGGCGGTCTGATCGGTGGCGAAGCAAAAAAACTCTCTCTTCATCAGACTTCCGGCAAAAGTATCTGCGGAAACCTTCTGGACGATGCAATCACTTATGCCATGGCTACACTTGAGACAAATGCTTCCATGGGACTGATTGTTGCCTCTCCTACTGCAGGTTCTGCCGGAATCGTACCGGGACTTCTTCTGGCTGTCCAGAAACATTATCATTTTTCTGATGAACAGATTCAGCAGGCGCTTTTTAATGCCGGTGCGATCGGTTATCTTGCAATGAGAAATGCCACAGTTGCAGGTGCTGTGGGCGGTTGTCAGGCTGAGACCGGAATTGCTGCTGCCATGGCCGCTTCTGCTGCTACGGAATTACTGGGCGGCTCCCCAAAACAATGTACTTACGCGGCCTCTACCGTTCTTATGAATATGCTCGGACTGGTCTGTGACCCGGTCGGCGGTCTTGTCGAATATCCATGCCAGAACCGCAATGCCGCCGGTGTTGCAAATGCCCTCGTTGCCGCAGAAATGGCGCTTGCCGGAATCACACAGCTGATTCCACTCGATGAAATGATCAACGTCATGTACACCGTCGGCAAAAAACTTCCGGCTGAACTGCGAGAAACTGCACTCGGCGGCTGTGCGACCGCACCGTCCGCATGTAAATCATGTCATATGTGTAGTTAAACAAATACAGGGAAAAAACCGTAAAAAACAAATAACGAATCTGTCTCTTAATCCAGATTCGTTATTGTTCTTCACTTACATTTTCCTATATTTTATAAAATCAATTCACTTAATTTCTCCTTAACGCTTCGATTGGGCTCAGACGCGCCGCTTTTTTCGCCGGATAAATACCAAAAAACACACCGACTGCACAGGAGAACAATGTTGCTACAAAAATCACAGTCGGACTGATTCCCGGGATGATCGTCATTCCGATACTTCCGCTTATGACAGAACAGATTCCATATGCTGCCAGTATTCCCAATATAATTCCAATCAGACCGCCGATTACCGTCAGTATCGCAGCTTCTGCAAGAAACTGAAGCATAATTGAGGAAGTCTTTGCGCCAAGGGATTTACGGATGCCGATCTCTCTTGTCCTTTCGGTAACTGAAACAAGCATAATATTCATAACACCAATACCGCCAACCAGAAGCGAAATTCCTGCAACAAACGAAATAAAAGCAGTCACCATACCAAGCATTTCATTCATTGACTGCATCACATCCTGAAAACTCTGCACCTGAAAATACTCTTCACCTGCACATTGATGACGTTTTTCAAGTACGTGTACTACCTGATCTGCAATAATCTGAGAATCCAGCGTTTTATCTCCCTGTATCATCAGTGAATAAAACTCATCCGTCGCGCCGACCAGATCTTCCATAGACGAATATGGGATATTGACAGTAACAGGCATCCCATCATATGTATAGCTGACAAACGTTCCATTTTCCTTTTGTGTTGTCACACCCATGATGCGAAAAGATTTTGATGAATCATAGCAGGTGATATCGAGATTCATTCCCACAACGTCATCTGTCCCAAACAGACGCTTTGCATCAGCATCCGAAATCACACATACATTTTTACCTTCCTCTATCTCATTTTCGCCAAAATAGTTTCCATATTTCATCTCGGAATTATTGAGCAGCTTTGCATCCGGACCTTCTGCCGTCAGCATGATGGAAAAATTTCCTTTTCCTGTCACAGTTTCTCCATCATAGCTCTCTGACACATTGACTCCCTCTACGGTAGCGATCTCTCGGACGGCCTGCACATCCTCTGCCGTGATAAACTCCGATTCTGTTATTGCATCATTACTGACACTGACTGCAATCTGCCCGCCACCGATACCGTCAATTTCACTGTTCATCTGATTTTTGGTTCCTTCGCCGATAGAAACGATTGCAATAACCGACGCAATACCGATAATAATACCCAGCATCGTCAGAAAGGAACGTCCCTTATTGGCACGGATATTCTGAACAGCCATTTTTATATATTCAAATAAACCGCCCATCAGGCACCTTCCTCTGCATCTGTCAGATTACTCTGGCTTTCATTATCAGCAGATTCAGACAAAGTCGCTTCTGCCTGCATTCCTTCTTCAAGTGAGCCGAGGTCTCGAATAACCTCATCTCCCTCTTTGATCCCTTCTGTCACTTCTACATAATCGTCTGAGCTGATTCCTGTTGTAATATCCCTTCTGGTGATAACACCGTTTTCAATAACATAACAGAAGGAACCGTCTTTTCCGATATTTACTACCTCTGACGGAAGCACCACAACATCATCGGCCTCTTCTGCATGAATTGTTACTTTTGCATCAACACCGAGGAAAATATCGTCATCCGGATTTTTGATACGCACATCTGCCGAAATCAGCGATGCACCTTTTTCATTCTGTGTTGCCACATGGCTGATACTTGTTACTTCGCCTTCATACGTCTTGCCGGCCAGAGTAATATCTGCACTCTGCCCTTCTTTCAGCTTGTCATAATCATATTTAGAAACATTGACATTAACATTTATCTTATCTGTATTCTGAAGGGTAAAAAGTTCTGTCCCGAGAGCAGTCGTTGCACCTTCTACTACTGAAACTTTTGTGATGACTCCGTTAAAATCCGCTTTAATACCCTTTTTCGCCGCCTCGACAAGTTCCTGTGCAGACATCTGATCCAGTTCAGAAAGGTTATTTGTAATCTCCATCTTTTCTTTTTCTTCTGCAGTGACTGCTGATGGATCAGACTCCGCAACTGCCTGCTGTGAAGACAGTCTGGACTGCAGTTCAGCAAGTGTGTTGCTTGCCTTTTCAAGTTCAGCTTCCAGAGCAGAAGTATCTGCCGTCACAGTCGTGTCTGAACCGTTATTCGTAACAGTCTCCGCAGAATCTGAAAAAATACTGTCTGCCGTGTTTCCGTCTGAAATGATTTCACTGTTTACATCATTCATCGCAGGCGCTGCCGGTTTCTGTGTCTTGTAATCTTCATAGGCACTTTTGGCATTCTGATATGCAATCTGCGCATCGTTTCTGGCACTCTCCGCCACGTCTAAAGCCGCGGCATTCTCATCACTCTGCTCACTGCTCCATGTCTGGAATGCCATCTGATAATCTGTTTCTGTCTGATTGTATGTAGTCTGTGCCTGATTCATTTCATCAGCAAGCGTATTCAGCTGCGTCTGATATGCCGGCAGTGTCTCATTCTGATATTTCTTCTGCGCTGCCGCATATGCCTTCTGAACAGCCTCTGCCCGAGCCGCCTGAGCCGCGGTCGCATCCGCCTGTTTTCTTGCCTCTTCCTGCGCTGCTGCCACCTGTGCATTCGTATTTGCCTGAGAAATCCTTGCTTTTATATTTGCTATGTAATCCTCCTGCGCAGCTACCTGCTGTTTCAAAGATACAGCATTGCCCTGCGCATTCTGCTGCTTCTGTACAGCTTCAGCTGATTTATTCAGCGTATTCTGCATATCCAGCTTTCCACTTTTTACATTCAGCTCTGCTTTCTTTTCTTCGCGCTCAAGATCCTTCTGGTCAAATTCAATCAGCTTTGTCCCTGCTTTTACCGTTTCGCCTTCTTTGACATCAGCTACATCAACCTTCGCATTGACAGGTGAAAAATAAGTCTTCTGTTCTTCACTTACAACCGTTCCACTGGTTTCCACTGTTTGCTGTACATTATCACGTACAGCTTTTACTACTTCAATCTGTGGCACTGCATTTTCTGCTGCATTTCTGCTTCCGTAAATATTGGCACCTGCCACAGCAGCAACCGCCAGTATACCGACTCCGATCACAAGCTTCTTTTTTGATTTTTTCTTTTTCCCACTTACCTTCATTCAGCTGCCTCCTGATCAAAATCCGGGTTGATCATATCTGATTCTATTTTGCCATCCATTATCCGCACCACGCGTCTTGCCTGTGCAGCAATTCCGTTGTCATGCGTAATCAATATGACCGTTCTTCCAGTTTTGTGCATTTTTTTGAGAATTCCGAGTATTTCCCTGCTTGAGGCAGAGTCCAGATTTCCGGTCGGTTCATCCGCGAGAATAACCGGCGGCTGTGCAGCAATCGCCCTTGCGATCGCCACACGCTGCTGCTGTCCTCCTGACATCTCACTCGGTTTATGGTCCATACGTTTCTCAAGTCCGACCATTTTCAGAGAATCGATTGCCAGCTGATGTCTTGTCTTACGGTCAATGCCACGGTAGATCAGCGGCAGTTCTACATTTTCAATCGCATTCAGATTCGCGATCAGATTGAATCCCTGAAAGATAAATCCGATCTCACGGTTTCGAACCTCAGACAATTCATTGTCCGACATTTCGGACACATCCGTTCCATTCAGATAATATTTACCGGATGTCGGCACGTCCAGACAGCCGAGCATATTCATAAATGTCGACTTGCCTGATCCGGACTGTCCGATAATTGCCACCAGTTCTCCCTTCTTGATTTCGAGGCTGACATGATCCAGTGCCCGCACTTCGTTTTCGCCGGGATTGTAAATCTTGCACAAATCCTCTACTTTGATTAACGTATCATCCATTTTTGTTCTCCTCTGCTGTCAGCTTTTATGCATTTTCAAGAAATGCCTTATATGCTTTTTCTGCCTCATAAATATCAGCCTTGCTTGTCACTTCCCACGGTGCATGCATGCTCAGAACAGCCACCCCACTGTCAATGACATTCATACCGTAAAGTGCAGCGATATAAGCGATCGTTCCACCGCCACCGACATCAACTTTACCAAGTTCTGCTGTCTGGAATGCAACATTGCTGTCATCAAAAACCTTGCGTACCTTTGCCACGTATTCTGCATTTGCATCATTGGAACCGGATTTTCCTCTTGCTCCTGTAAATTTGTTAAGAACGATACCACGGCCAAGATATGCTGCATTTTTCTTTTCGAAGCACTCACCATAAGCCGGGTCATAGCCTGCGCTTACGTCAGAAGAAAGCATAAAGGAATTGCCGAGTGTTCTGCGAAGTGCAAGATCTGAATAACATCCCATTCCGCCAAGGAGCTCTGCGACTGTATTCTCAAAGAATCTGGACTGCATGCCAGTTGCTCCGACGCTGCCAATCTCTTCTTTGTCTGTCAGCAGACAGCAGCTTGTACGTTTCGGTGTTTCCATTTCCATCATTGCTGCAAAGGAGGTGTATGCGCATACGCGATCATCCTGTCCGTATGCTGCAACCATGCTCCTGTCAAGTCCACAGTCACGGGCTTTTCCTGCCGGAACGATTTCAAGCTCTGCGGAAAGGAAATCTTCTTCCTCTACATCATATTTTTCTTTCAGGATGCGAAGAACATTGTTTTTGACTGCTTCTTTTTTCTTCTCATCACTTTCCTCATTAAGTGGTCTGCTGCCAATCAGAATGTCAAGGTTCTCGCCCTCAATTACTTCTGCTGCTTTTTTCTGAAGCTGTTTTCCTGCAAGATGGATCAGAAGATCGGTGATATATACAACCGGATCATCCTCAGCTTCACCAACTGTCACGTTTACAACTGTACCGTCTTTTTTGACGATCACACCATGAATTGCAAGCGGCAGTGCTACCCAGTGATATTTCTTTACACCGCCATAATAATGTGTATCGAGATATGTCAGATCTGTATCTTCATATAAAGGATTCTGCTTCACATCAAGACGCGGAGAATCGATGTGTGCGCCCAGAATATTCATACCTTTTTCCATCGGATCTTCTCCGATATGGAACAGTGCCATGATCTTTTTCATGCCGACTGCATAAATTTTATCTCCTGTCTGGATCTTCTCACCGGAAGCAAGTTTTTTATCCAGTGATACATAACCGGCAGCCTCCGCTTCTCTGGACAGTTCGCTCACGCATTCACGTTCTGTTTTTCCATTATCGAGAAATGTGCGATAATCCTTTGCCAGCTTCTCCAGGGCTTTTTCATCTGCTTCATTGTAAGAAAGCCATGCATTTCTTCTTTCCATAATATACAAAACCACCTTTCGTTTGATTCTCAAAATTCTTCCAACATTATACCCCAATATTTTACGTATTTCTACATGCTTTCAGATTCTTAATAAAGACATAAGAAATTCAACAGCCTTTATTATAATTTATGTTTCTTATTATGCCCCAAACTGCTTGCCTTTTTTCGTATTTGAGAATTATAATAATTTAAGTTATTTTGTAACTGTTCAGCAGGTAGAAGGTACTGAACAATTACGTTATTTTTATAGTTACAGTCAAACTTTAAATGTACTTTAAATCTGTAAATATATCACAAATTTTTCATAAAAGGAGTCTTTTCATGCAGAACGCATCTGATTTAAAAACACAGCTTCAGGCGATCCACCGCAGAAGTTATCCTGCGTACAAATCCCTGAAAGGCAGCTATCAGTTCAGGGATTTCATTCTTCATATTGACCATGTACAGGGGGATCCTTTTGCATCACCTTCACATATCCGTATCCGTCTCAGTCACAAAACCGCAGGCTTTCCAGCCGCTTATTATAAAGATACGCTTACGCGTGTGACACTTGCAGATTATCTGACCCGCCAGTTCGAAACTCAGGTCAATCACTACACTTTCCGTGCAAAAGGCTCGGGTAAAAGCGGCCTCATCTCCGTCAGCCACTGCGGGCAGGAAGTGCTTTCACGTTCTGCCTGCGAAATTACGGACAAAGAAATCACCTCACGTTTTTTTATTGGATTCCCGGCAAACGGACGTACCATTAATGCCACGGAACTGGAAAAAATCCTCTTTGATTTTCTCCCGGCCTGTATCGAGAAAGCTTTTTTCTATAAAAACACCGACCGCGCCAAACTGGAACAGGCAATCTTTCTTGCCGAAGATCAGGATTCGATTCGCACACAGCTAAAAGAAAAGAATCTTGTTGCTTTTGTGGCGGATCACTCTGTCCTTCCGAGAGAAAGCGGTATTTCTTCCCGCCCTCTTAAGGATTCTGTCCCATTTATGTCACCGCAATCTCTTCGTGTATCCATGGAACTTCCACATGAAGGAACAATCTACGGTATGGGCATTCCCGCTGGAATCACCCTGATCGTTGGTGGCGGTTATCACGGCAAGTCCACGCTTCTGAATGCGCTGGAACTCGGTGTATACAATCACATTGCCGGTGACGGACGAGAATATGTCATCACGGATGCCAACGCTTTAAAGCTTCGCTCCGAGGACGGACGTTTTATCCGCAATGTAGATATTTCACTTTTTATTAATGATCTTCCAAACAAAAAAGACACTCGTTGTTTTTCTACGGAAGATGCCAGTGGAAGTACCTCACAGGCCGCAGGTATTGTGGAGGGAATTGAATCCGGAAGCAAAGTTTTCCTGCTGGATGAAGATACCTCCGCGACCAATTTTATGGTGCGGGACACCTTCATGCAGGAAGTCATCTCCCGTGAAAAAGAACCGATCACCCCGTTTCTGGAACGCTCAAAAGATCTCTATGAAAAAGCCGGGATTTCCACGATTCTGGTAGCTGGAAGCTCCGGTGCATTTTTCCACATTGCCGATACGGTTATCCAGATGGATTCTTATCATCCTGTGGACATTTCCACAAAAGTCCGTGCGCTTTGTGAAAAATATCCTCTGACCGAAGAAAAAGCACCTGCATTTTTCATGCCCCAGAGTCATCGGATACTGTCCAAAAAATCGCCCGGTATTCGAAGCCATGGACGTGGAACCGACAAACCGGAACGCCTGAAAATAAAAGTACATGGAAAAGATGGATTTCTTCTCGGACACGAGAACGTTGATCTGCGCTGTATCGAACAGATTGTAGATACTGAGCAGACAGCTGCTCTCGGTCTGATACTGAAATATGCTATAGAAAATCTGGTCGACGGACAGCGTACTGTCTCTGAAATCGTTCAGCTGCTGTCCAAAGAATTACAAAAGAAGGGACTTGCCGCATTTGCAGACGGTTCTTCCCTTCCATGTGGGTATGCAGTTCCGAGAATCCAGGAAATCTATTCCTGTTTTAACCGCTACCGCGGATAAAGTGATATCATGTCGCGCTACAAACCCACTATAATATAGAGACTATACAGACATGCGAGAGAACCTGTCACTGGCAGCTTCTCTCGCATACTTTGTTCAAGAATGCCTCGGCATTCTTGTTGCGAGATGCGCGTCATGCAATGCATGACATACTTCTTCTGCGCATCTCTGCAATCCTGCCGGAGGCTATATCAGATAGGGAATTGACTCCCACCACTGATACTGATTTGTTGCTCGCCACCTACAGAGGTGGGAGTCATTTCACATCTGGTATAACGAAAGCAGCCGCCCTCCCGACGTTTCTTGTCAGGTGGCGGCTGTTGAGTTTTCGTGTTCTGTTTTATTTTTAGGGAAAGGAAAGAGTTCCGGCAACTCTTCCGGCATTTGAAGTGTTACCGGAGATCTTAAAGGGCTGTTCCTTTAAGACAAGTACATCATACAATATAAATGTGAGAAATTTTTGTCCTTTTTCTAATAAAAGTATAAAATTTCTAAAATAATCATTACGCTTTTCTTTTATCAAGCTTTCTTGAAAGCATCATACCCAGTCCCTGAAGAATCTGTACGAGAACTACCAGAATAACAATCGTCACGATCATGATGTCTGTCTGGTAACGGTAATATCCATAGCGGATCGCGATATCACCCAGTCCGCCGCCACCGACAGTTCCTGCCATTGCAGAATATCCCAGGATCGTTCCCACTGCGATCGTCACACCTACCAGAAGGGAAGTTCTGGATTCTGCAAGAAGTACTTTCCAGATGATCGTCCGTGTTCCGGCGCCCATGCTGACGGCTGCCTCAACCACACCCGGATCAACTTCCTTGAGTGAGGATTCTACCATACGTGCGATAAACGGTGCGGCAGCGATTACAAGTGGTACAATCGTTGCTGTAGATCCATATGTCTTGCCCACCAGCAGTCTCGTAAGCGGAATGACGAGAATGAGAAGAATCAGGAATGGAATACTTCTGAGAATATTCACGATCACATCCAGAACTTTATAAACAGCAGCATTCGGGTGGATACCTTCTTTGTCTGTCACTGCGAGGAGGATTCCCAGCGGCAGGCCAAGTACGTATCCGAAAAAAGCGGACACAAGTGTCATATATAAAGTATCTCTGGTTCCTTCCAGAAGCATTGTAATTGTTGCATTATCCCACATCAAAACTCAACTCCTCTACTCCCATATTTGTTTCCCGCAGATATTCGATCATTTTTTCTGCTGTTTCCTCGATCTCGGGAAGCTGCAGAATCATTTCGCCCTCTGCGGATCCGCCAATATTCTTAGTATCTGCATACAGGATATTGACCGGTGTGCGATAAGTCAGAACCAGATTTGCAATCACCGGTTCAAAAGACGACTTATCTTTAAACGTTACACGTACCAGACGCTTGCCGTTCATTTTCTGAATCTGTGCACGTCCGCTGAATACCAGTCTCCGTGCCGCTTCTGTCTTCGGGCTCCTGAAAAGTTCTTCTACCGTTCCGGATTCCACCAGAACTCCTCGTTCCAGTACTGCCACGCGGTTACAGATTTCCTGTACAACACTCATTTCGTGTGTGATCACAACAACTGTGATTCCATACTCTTTATTTATTTTCCTGATCAGCTCAAGGATGGATTTCGTCGTCTGGGGATCTAATGCACTTGTTGCCTCATCACAAAGCAGGATTTCCGGATCACTTGCAAGCACACGGGCAATCGCCACGCGCTGTTTCTGTCCACCTGAAAGCTGAGACGGATAAGAAAGGGCTTTTTCCTCAAGTCCTACGATCTTCAGGTACTCCAGAGCTTTTTTACGTGCTTCCTTTTTACTGATTCCGACAATTTCCATCGGAAAACATACATTGTCAAGCGCTGTTCTCTGCATCAGAAGATTGAAATGCTGAAAAATCATTCCGATATTCTGTCGTTCCTTACGAAGCTTCCTTTCGGAAAGCTCCGTAAGATTCTTACCGTTTACCCAAACACTTCCTGAAGTCGGTCTTTCCAGTAGATTCAGACATCGCACAAGTGTGCTTTTACCTGCACCGGAAAGACCGATTATGCCGAAGATCTCTCCTTTTTCAATGGAAAAACTGATGTTTCTGGCTGCCTCTACGGTTCCGCTTTTTGTAGAAAAACTTTTACAGAGGTTTTCGACCTGTATCATCGGTTCCATTCGCCTGTTTCCTCCCATCCCTGTGTTACAATTTTATTTATTCTGCATCCTCTGCTGCATCCGTATCTGCTGTGCCGTCTGCTGTCTCTTCTTTGGCAGCATCTGCATCATCTGTGGATTCTTCAAAAGGTACAACTGCTCCGTCATATGTCTCGTTGATGTAATCCTTGATCTCGTCGGATTTCAGTGCATCTACCAGAGCTTTGACTGCTTCGCTGTCTTCGTTGCCTTCTTTTACTGCGATGATGTTTACATATGTTTTTGCTGCTTCAGAATCAGATGCCTCATGTGCAATGGAATCTTTGGATACGGAATATCCTGCCTGCAGTGCATAGTTTCCATTTAATACAACAAATGCAACTTCATCTTTTACACGGGAAACCTGTGCAGCTTCCAGTTCTTCGATCTGGATGTTCTTCGGATTTTCTTTGATATCTTTTACAGTTGCTTCCAGTCCGGCTCCGTCTTTCAGAGTGATCACTCCGTTGTCCTGAAGGAGAAGAAGTGCTCTAGCTTCGTTTGTGGTATCATTCGGAACTGCAATGGTATCGCCATCTTCCAGATCATCCAGTGCTTTCTTTGTTCCCGGATAGATTCCGAATGGCTCGTAATGGATTCCGCCAGCATTTACAAGATGTGTTCCCTGCTCTTCATTGAAGTTGTCAAGATACGGAATATGCTGGAAATAGTTTGCATCGAAATCGCCGCTCTCTACTACGAGGTTTGGCTGTACATAGTCATCAAATACGGTAACTTCCAGATCCCATCCTTCTTTTTCGAGGATTGGTTTTGCTTCTTCAAGGATCTCTGCATGTGGTGTTGCGGATGCTGCGACTTTGATGGTTCCTTTTTCTGCGTCAGCACTTACCAGTACGCCGTTTGCTGTGATTGTTCCGATTGCGAGTGCTGCTGCAAGTGATACTGTGACAAATTTTCTGTTTTTCATAATTATTTCCCTCTCTTATTCTCATCCATTATTTTTTATTTGATTTGTTTTATTACTTTTTTTCCATATTCAGTTGTAAGTTCAGGATTTCCTGTTATCCTGACGTTATCTGCCTGATTTTGAACAAAGAAAAAACAGGAACTCCCTCGGAATTTCCTGTTCATGTAATCTACATTGTATCTGGTTGATACATCTATATTCACATTCTTGACATCTCACCTCAAACCACTCTGCCATGATTCTCTGATGTCACAGGAAGTTTCCGATACATTGAAGCACAGTTTAACATAGACATGCACATGTACATACCCATTCGCATTTCCTTATCCATCATACACATGACATTTCTCTGTACTGATTTCTCTGTAAACATGATTCTTCCTCCTTAATGTTTTTTCTCGGTTTTTATTTCCTATCTTTCCGATAGGTTTAATATACTACTCTTCTTTCTGTCTGTCAACACATTTTTTCATTTTTTTATTTACACTCTGTTTTCCTTGCTTGACACTGTTTTTCTATGATGATACCATGATACTGGTTATTTGGGGCTTCCCCCCTGTAAACAGATTTTGCAGCTAACTATATAAACCATATATAATGTAAAACCAATTTATACAACAGGAGAAAATATATGCAGAAAAAAGCAATGATCGCCATGAGCGGCGGAGTTGATTCCAGCGTAGCTGCCTACCTGATGGTTCAGGACGGCTATGACTGTGCCGGTGCCACTCTGAAGCTTTATGATAATCCACAGTGCAGTTTCCCGGGGCATCGTGCCTGCTGCACACCGTCTGATACCGAGGATGCAAAAAGTGTTGCTGCACGACTTGGCATGCTCTACTACGTTTTCCCGATGCACGATGAATTCCGTCACAGTGTTATCGACAAATTCGCAGACACCTACCTTCACGGAGGCACACCAAATCCATGTATCGACTGTAACCGTTTTTTGAAATTTTCCGCACTTCTTGACAAGGCAAGAGAACTCGGATGTGAGTACATCGCAAGCGGCCATTATGCCCGCAGAGAGCAGGATCCGGAAACCGGACGTTTCATTTTGAAAAAAGGTCTTGATCCGACGAAAGACCAGAGCTACGTTCTTTATGCCATGACACAGGATCAACTTGCACACACTCTGTTTCCACTCGGCGGCTATACAAAAAAAGAAATCCGCCACATTGCACAGGAGCAGGGCTTTATCAATGCTGATAAGCCGGACAGCCAGGATATCTGCTTCGTGCCGGACGGAGATTATGCTTCATTTATTGAACAGTATACCGGTCAGTCATCCGAACCGGGAGATTTTGTAAATAAAGAGGGAAAAGTTCTCGGTAAACATAAAGGCCAGATTCATTATACGATCGGCCAGCGCCGCGGTCTCGGTATTTCCGCACCGGAATCTCTCTATGTCTGTGGCAAATCACTGGATTCCAACGAGGTTATCCTCGGCGGAAAACAGGATCTGATGAGTAATTATTGTTATATCAACGACATCAACCTGATTCCATGGGATCATCTCGATGCACCGATCAAATGTAAAGTAAAAACGCGTTACCGTCAACCGGAACAGCCGGCAACTGTGGAGCAGATCGGAGAAGACCTGATAAAGATCACCTTCGATGAGCCACAGAGAGCCGTTACTCCGGGACAGGCTGCTGTCCTTTATGATGACGATATGGTACTCGGCGGAGGAACCATCCTTCCGGAAGGTCTCGCCTCCACCATGACCACATCACAGGGAACAAATAATTAACCCATCTGTACCGTTACATGGTATTCTTTCTTGCCGGGGATCAGAGGAATCTGGTTTCCGGCAATTTTTTCGCCGTCTACTTCCATCCATTCAACACCTTTTTCCACACCGTCCGGTTTGCGGATATCAATATAATATTCCGCATCTCTGTAGCGGCGTTTGATCTGCAGATCACCAAAAGCTTTCGGCAGACATGGATTCACTACAAGACCATCATATTCCGGCTGGATTCCGAGAAGCGCCTGTGACAGGTTAACAAATGTCCAGGCTGCCGTTCCGGTCAGCCAGCTGTTCTTTGCCTCGCCGAATCTTGCTGCGTCAGCACCTGCTATCATCTGTGAATAAATATATGGTTCTGTGCGATGTACATCACTGATCTCTTCAATATAGGACGGGCAGATCTTACGGTAAACATCAAATGCAAGATCTCCTCTTCCGAGTACAGCTTCTGCAATAGAAATCCACGGATTGTTATGGCAGAAAATTCCGGCATTTTCTTTGTATCCCGGTGGATAAGAAGAAATTTCACCAAGTTCCAGATGATATCTGGTATATGCCGGCTGGAGTATCATGATACCATATTTCGTTTCCAGATGTTTATGTACGGAATCCAGCGCTTTCTCAGCAAGTCCTTCTTCTTTTCCGATTTCAGCCATAACGCAGAATCCCTGTGGTTCAATATAAATCTTACCTTCTTCACATTCTTTTGATCCGACTTTTGCAGACTGTGAATCATATGCACGAAGGAACCATTCTCCGTCCCATCCTGCATCCAGAACCGCCTGATACATATCCGCTACTGCACTCTCTGCTTCTTTTGCAAGATCTTCATGTCCTGTACGCAGACAGATTTCTTTGAATTCTTTACCATATTTGACAAACATTGCTGCAATAAATACAGATTCTGCCACCGGTCCTTCAGATGGTCCGGTCGTCTGGAAAGATTCACCAGGTTCACTGGAGAAACAGTTCAGATTCAGGCAGTCATTCCAGTCAGCTCTTCCTATCAGCGGAAGTTTGTGCGGTCCGAGATGTGTTGCTGTATAATGGAACGATTTGTTCAGATGTTCAAACAGCGGTACTTCAGAACCTTTTTTACAGTCAAATGGTACCGGCTCATCAAGAATACCATAATCACCGGTCTCTTTCAGATATGCAGAAACCGCCGCAATCAGCCACAGCGGGTCATCATTAAATCCGCTTCCGACATCGAGATTACCCTGCTTTGTCAATGGCTGATACTGATGATATGCGCTTCCGTCCGGGAACTGTGTGGATGCAATATCAATAATTCTTTCCCTTGCGCGTTCCGGAATCAGATGTACAAATCCGAGAAGATCCTGACATGAATCACGGAATCCCATGCCTCGTCCAGTGCCGGATTCATAATACGATGCAGATCTTGACATATTGAATGTTACCATACACTGATACTGGTTCCATATATTTGCCATACGGTCAACGTGTTCGTTCGAACTTGTGACTGCAAAACGTGCAAGCAGTGTCTCCCAGTATGTTTTCAGCTCCGCAAATGCTGCCATTGCTTTTTCTGCTGTATCAAATCTTTCAATAAGCGCTTTTGCCGGTGCCTTACGGATGACGTTCGGCGCTTCCCATTTATTGTCTGCAGGGTTTTCACAGTAACCCAGCATAAATACAAATGTCTTTTCTTCGCCAGGAGCAAGTGTCAGATCGATCTGATGTGCTGCGATCGGATACCATCCGCTTGCTATAGAATTGCTGCATTTTTTTCTGCGGACAGCTTCCGGAAATGCGTTGCCGTTACCGGATCCAAGGAATTCATCCCTGCTGGTATCAAAATTCTGAACCGGTGCATTTACAGTAAAGAAACTGTAATGACGGCGGCGTTCTCTGTATTCAGTCTTATGATAGATCGTACTTCCATGTACCTCCACTTCTCCAATACTTAAGTTTCGCTGGAAGTTCGTTGAATCATCCACTGCATTCCAGAGACAGAACTCTACATAAGAAAATAAAGAGATGTTTTTTGCGACATCTGAATTGTTTTTCAAAGTCAGGCAATTGATCTCGCACGCTGCATCTACCGGTACAAATGCCAGCAGATCCGCTTCCAGATTATTTTTCGTTGAATGGAAACGGCTGTAGCCCAGACCGTGACGGCATTCATATGTATCTGTCTCTGTACCGGATGGCATCGTGCCCGGATTCCAAATTACCCCGTCATCATTGATATAGTAATATTTTCCGTTGGAATCTACCGGAATGTTATTGTAGCGATATCTCGTAATACGTAAAAGTTTCGCATCTTTATAGAAACTATATCCACCGCAGGTGTTTGAGATCAGTGAAAAAAAATCGTTGCTTCCGAGATAATTGATCCATGGCTGAGGAGTATGTGGTGTAGTGATTACATATTCTTTGGCTTTATCGTCAAAATGTCCGAATTTCATAAAGAACCTCCTTCAAAAAACAATATAAATAAAGTAAAGGGTATGCGATCACGAATTAAAGACTGAAAACAGAATTGCGAAAACGAATAAGTTTAGAAATTTTATAATAATAATATGATTAGATTGGATTAAGCTCAGTATAATTCACTTATTCAAAAAAATCAACTACATTTTCGCTTACGAAATCGCGTGCAGACATGTTTTCGTAAACGTTAAGTTTTTTACGAAATTTTTCGTAAAAATGAAGCACCTTTTTTGTGAAATTGGTTAATTATCGTCAATTATTTTTTGTGAAAGAGGGATAAATTATGCAAATATAACAATTTATTCTTGCAAATTGTCCGAAAATACAGTACGATGAGCTTGCGAAAACGATTTAGAAACAAAAACAGAAAAGGCTGGACATGCATATGGTATCCATGAAAGACATTGCAAAACAATGCAACGTATCTGTTGCAAGTGTCAGCAAAGCTCTCAATGGTTATCCGGATATCAGCGAAGAGACCCGGCAGCTTATTTTAAATACTGCATCAGAAATGGGATATCTTCCTAATTCCTCAGCACGGTCGCTGAAAACCAAGCGAAGCCACAATCTCGGCGTACTATTCGTAGACGAAGCCATGAGTGGTCTCACACATGATTATTTCAATCATGTATTAGAAAGTTTCAAGCGCACGGCTGAATCCAGAGGATACGACATCACCTTTACCAGCGGAAATCTTTCCGGTCAGCACATCAGTTATTATGATCACTGCCGTTACCGGGGAGTCGACGGAGTTGTAATTGCCTGCATCGACTTCTTTACAGAAGAAGTACAACAGCTGGTGCGATCCGAAATTCCGGTGGTTACGATTGACCATGTATTCGATGGAAGAATTGCTGTTGTTTCCAACAACATTCAGGGAATGGAAGATCTTGTCACCTATGTTCTGCAACGGGGGCACAGAAAAATTGCCTATATTCACGGAGAAGATTCTTCTGTTACACGAAGTCGTCTGGGAAGCTTCTACAGAACGCTTCAGAAAAAACATATCGATGTACCCGATGAATATATGCCGGTCATCCCCTATCGCGATGCAGAAGCCGCAGCGATGGCGACCTCAGAACTTCTTGATCTGAAAGATCCGCCTACCTGCATTCTTTATCCGGATGATTTTTCTGCTCTGGGCGGTATCAACGAAATCCACGAACGAGGACTTCGGATACCAGATGATATTTCCATCGCAGGATATGATGGACTCACTTTTGCCCGCATCCTTGAGCCCCGGCTGACAACGCTGTGCCAGGACACAGAAACGATCGGACAGCTTGCCGCAAAGAAACTGATTGGCCTCATCGAAAATCCAAAAGCAACGATCATCGATAAATTCACAGTTGACGGAAGGCTTTTCCCCGGTGCTTCGGTCAGGAATCTGGCAAAATAAAATGCAAAACATATTTGCAAAAACTAAATAATGAAAATTTAATATGTAAAAAAATAAAAACCAAATTATTAAATCACAGGGAGGTAACAACATGAAAAAACAGATTATGGCAGTCACATTAACAGCAGCTATGCTCGCAGGTTTGGCAGCAGTTCCGGTATGGGCTGATGACGCAGGCTCAGACGAAGGTAAAGTTTTAAACATTTACTGCTGGAACGAAGAATTCAAAACCCGTCTGACCGATCACTATCCGGGATATGAAGAAGTAGACGGAACTCATGGTAAGATCGGTGATGTAGATGTTGTATGGAACATTACTCCATCTGATGACAACGCTTATCAGAACAATCTCGACGAAACACTTCTGAAACAGGCTGATGCAGCTGCTGACGACAAGATCGACCTCTTCCTCGTAGAAGCTGACTACGCACTGAAATATGTAAACACAGATTACACAATGTCTGTAGCAGATCTTGGAATCACAGATGATGAGATTGCTGATCAGTATCAGTACACTAAAGACGTTATGACAGATTCCGACGGAAACCTGAAAGGTCTTTCATGGCAGGGCTGCCCAGGAACCATGATCTACAGAAGAGATATCGCCAAAGAAGTATTCGGAACAGACGATCCGGCAGAGGTTCAGAAGAAAGTTGCTGACTGGGATACCTTCAAAGCAACTGCCGCAGAACTGAAAGAAAAAGGTTATCAGATGACCTCTACTGTAAACGACTCCTACCGTGTATTCTCCAACAACGTAACCAGCCCATGGGTAGTTGATGGAAAGATCACAGTTGACGACAATATTAAGAACTGGGTTGACATGTCCAAGGAAATGGTTGATGCAGGCGAAACAGCTACATACGAACTGTGGAGCGATGACTGGAGCAAAGGCTTCTTCACAGACAGCAATGTATTCTCATATTTCGGACCGGCATGGTTCATCGACTTCTCTATGAGTGCTGATCAGGATGGCTCCGTTGGTAAAGACGGCGGCTGGGCTGCAACAGAAGGACCGCAGGGCTTCTACTGGGGCGGAACATGGATCACAGCAGCTACAGGTACAGACAACCCGACACTCGTTGCTGATATCATGAGAACTATGACAACAAACGTTGATGTAATGAAAGAAATCGTTACAGCTGACAACGACTTCGTAAACAACAAACCGGCTATGGAAGAAATGGCTGCAGACGAAAGCTACGGCGACGCAGTTCTCGGTGGACAGAACCCACTGGCTATGTTCTGTGCAGGTGCAGACAAGATCGACCTCAGCAACATGAGCATCTATGATCAGGGCTGCAACGAAGAATTCCAGAACGCTATGAAGAACTACTTCGAAGGCAATGCAACTTATGAAGAAGCACTCGACCTGTTCTACAAAGCAGTTGTTGAAAAATATCCGGAACTTTCATACTAATTCAGACAGACTGACTTCATTTTCAAATGAACATTCTGAAAAGAACATGATTATCTAAAAATGTGCCTGCCTGAGGTTCAGGCAGGCACACTTTAACTTATGGAGGAAGATAATGGCAAAGAATAATAACCATAAAGCGGTCAGCTATAACAAATGGGGCTATATCTTTCTGATACCGTTTGTAGTAGTATACCTCATATTCCAGCTCGTTCCGCTTATTAGTACAATTTATAACAGCTTTTTTGAAAATTACAGATCTGGATTGACGCAGATTGGACCGAACTTTGTGGGATTTGCCAATTATGTCAAACTCTTTGAGGGTGGAGAGATCTGGATTTATTTAAAAAACACAATGATTATGTGGATAATGGGATTTGTTCCTCAGATCCTCGTATCCCTGCTTCTCGGTGCATGGTTCTCCAACCCGAGTCTCCGGCTGAAAGGTCAGCGGTTCTTCAAGACTGTGATCTATCTCCCGAACCTGATCATGGCATCTGCATTTGCAATGTTATTCTTCACATTGTTCGCAGATGGCGGTCCGATCAATGCCATGCTCGTACATGCAGGCATCCTGAAAGAAGCATATTCTTTCTTCAGCCACGCCTGGAGTGCAAGAACGCTGGTTGCGATTCTGAACTTCCTGATGTGGTTTGGTAACACGACCATCCTCCTGATGGCCGGTATGATGGGTATTGACCCTTCACTTTATGAAGCTGCCGAAGTAGACGGAGCTACATCTTCACAGATTTTCCGTAAGATCACTCTTCCGCTGCTTCGTCCGATTCTGATCTACGTTATGATCACATCTCTGATCGGTGGTATGCAGATGTTCGATGTACCACAGATCCTGACAAATGGAACCGGTGATCCGATGCGTTCAACTATGACACTGATCATGTTCCTGAACAAGCATCTGTTCAGCAAGAACTATGGTATGGGCGGTGCATTGTCCGTATTCCTGTTCATTATTACCGGTATACTCAGTATGATCGTATTCCGATTCAACAAAGCAACTGACGGGAGGTGAGAAAGTTGAATGAAAAAAATCAAAAAACCAAAAAAGGAATGAGCATGAAAGGTCAGCGTACCCTTGCTTATGTGGTACTGATTATTCTCACTTTCTTCTGCCTGTTCTGGTTTTATGTACTGTTTATCAATGCAACAAGATCAAACGGAGCCCTGAAAAAAGGTTTCACGGCGATCCCGGGAGGTCAGCTTATCACAAACTGGAAAAATCTTCTCGCAGGAACCCTTCCTGTATGGAACGGTATGTTCAACAGTATCTTCATTGCTACATGTTCTGCTGTTTTATGTACATACTTCTCCACAATGACTGCATATGCTATTCACGCATACGACTTTAAAGGCAAAAAATTCATGTTCACCTTTATCCTCGCAGTCATGATGATCCCGACTCAGGTTACCGCACTTGGTTTCCTGCAGTTACTCGGCAAAATGCATCTGGATGATTCCTTTATTCCACTGATCATTCCGAGTATCGCCGCTCCGGTTACTTTCTTCTATATGAAACAGTACATGGAAAGCAACCTTCCTCTGGAGCTTGTGGAGGCCGCCCGTATTGACGGTTCCGGCGAGTTCAAGACTTTCAATACGATCGTCTTCCCGCTTATGAAACCAGCTATCGCCGTACAGGCAATCTTCACTTTCGTTCAGAGCTGGAACAACTACTTTATTCCGGCGCTGGTACTTCATTCTGACAAGAAGAAAACACTTCCGGTACTGATCGCACAGCTTCGTAGTGCCGACTTCCTGAAGTTCGATATGGGCCAAGTTTACGTAATGATCGCATTTTCGATCTTCCCGGTAATCATTGTTTATATCCTTCTTTCCCGATTTATCGTAGAAGGTGTTTCTGCAGGTGCTGTCAAGGGCTGATCTTCCCTTTCAGAAGAACCCCTTCATTTTTGGACATGTTTTCTATAGTGTCTATTGCATCCAAAAATACTTTGTGATTAAATAAAAAGTAGATAAAATACAGACGGTGAATGTATTTTGCCGTCTGTAATTTTTTTATATATGCATATTGAAGGGATCAAAAATGACAGCAAAAACTTCTCGAATCATTATAAAAACATTCGTCAAAACCGCATTAAAGGATGCCGATGAAGCACCGGAGCGCTGTACCAGAAATCTGGTCGATATGGCGCTTCATTTTTCGAAGGGGCGTTTCCAGATATCTTTTTTTGAGATGGCACGTACAATGTTAAACAACGAAAACAGCCCGTACTATCCACTGATTGAAGATGCACTCAAGCACATGGATAAAGACAAACTGATCGAATTCGGTCTGAATCTGGGATATAATGGCTGCACAATGGGCGCACATATCGTCCGTAAGATCAAACGTACCGAAAATATTAATGTTCCGTGGCTTCTGTTTTTGAACATTGATTCCGCACATGAAAATCTTACAGAAAGTTATCAGCCGATTTTCGATCAGGGCAAAGAACTCGGTATCTACGTATATTTCCTTTATACAAACAAAGATCCGGAGAGACTGCTTCCACTCATCCGCCAGAATGAAGACTGTGCCATCATTCTATTGTGTGGTTCTGACTGCATCACAGAAGATTTCGCAGATTCTGCAAAGGACATCAATCATCTTCTGATCGGTGTCAATTATGACGATCATACGGATGCTGCATGCCTCGTACTCCGCGATCACAGACTTCTTTATTCTGTATATCGCATGTTTACAGAAGATGAAAGTTCCGAAATTCTTTCCGGTTCATACTACCGCTATGCCGAAGAACTTCACTGTCCGTTTTCCGCAGTCATTGCGGATCCGACATGCAGCAGTGAAACCCGTGGAAATGTCTACAAAGCAGCCGTCGGTACACGTGTTGCACAGAAATACCGTACTATTCCGATTGATCTTATGTATGATGCAGAAACTGTCGGAAACATTATCTCTCCGCCGTCCAGTGTAATCGGTTTTCAGCCTGACGGTACGATCTACAATCTCAGGAATAATGGCAGGCTTTTATCCCATAACATCTTCAAAGAATCTCTTCGTGATATTCTTCAGAAGTCATTCTCTATGGGTGAATAAAAGTCACTGACCAATAAAGAGCAATCTTTTCACATATATGCACAGTGAAACAGCTCCATAAATCATCCGGTAATTTCCGATATGTTTTATGAAGCTGTTTGCTTTATATTTTATTATATTTTCAAGTTTTAACTGTTCATACGCTCCTGCGTGAGCACCACAACCTGAATACAGGATTTCAGTAATTCTACAAATTTTTGCGGCGGAATCGGCTCTTTCTGTGAGATCCATCGTCCAAATGCACAGATAACCGCATCGCAGAAAAAGTTTACATAAAAATCGGCATCTGTCTGCTCTCCCAAAATCTCTCTGATATCCTCTGCCATCAACGGGCTTACCAACTCACGGAAGTGATTGATAAAAGAATTCTGGTCTTCTACTTTCATTGCCTTTCTGTAAAAATCTTTATTCTCATAAAAATAATTGCAAAGATGAAGCACACTGTCCCATCCTATCAGATTCTTCCCGATCTGCACATGATTCAGATATTCTACATCAAATATCCAGTTTACCAGATCAAATTTGTCCCTGAAATGATAATAAAAACTTTTTCGGTTCATATTGCATTTTGCACAGATATCCGAGACGGTGATCTTTGCAAAAGGTGTCGTTTCCATCAATTCTTTCAGAGCTGACGCAAGTGCACTTTTTGTAATATTGGAATCAGCCAACTTTCTTTCCTCCCCTTTTATCGGTTCGTCAATATCCGGTTCCCCATTTTACTATCTTTATATATCAGTTGCAAATAAGGCTGCCCCTAAGGCTCCGCAGAGCTGGGATTTCTCGCTGATGACCATACTCGTTCCAAGACGCTCTTCAAGAGTTTTTACAAGGCCTTTGTTCTGAGCAACACCACCGGTCATCATATAAGCCTCTTCACCGCCTACACGTTTGACCAGCGATGCCGTCTTTGCAGCGACAGCTTTGTTCAGTCCATGTACAATATCATCGGTACGCTTATTCTGTGCGATCAAAGAAACTACTTCGGACTCGGCAAATACTGTACACATACTGGAAATTGTAATGTCCTCCTGATAAGAAAGCCCCACCTGACTCAGCTCATCGAGAGACATTTCCATCGTCTTTGCCATCATTTCAAGGAATCGTCCGGTTCCTGCAGCACATTTGTCATTCATAACAAAATTCTTTACACTGCCATCTTCGTTCAGACGGATAACCTTGCTGTCCTGCCCTCCGATATCAACGACTGTACGTACTTTCGGATCGAGGAAATGCGCCCCTCGTGCATGGCAGGTAATCTCTGTAATGCTCTTATCTCCATCTGAAATCGCGGTTCTGCCGTAACCGGTAGTCACAACTGCATCCAGATCTTCTCTTGCAATATCAGCCTGTTCAAGAGCTTCCTCCAGGGCTCTTTCAGCGCCATTTGCCGCACCCGCTCCGGTCGGCATGATCACACTGGAAATTATTTTTCTGTCCTTATTCAAGATTACCACATCTGTACTTGTGGATCCACTGTCGATTCCAGCATAATATCCTTTGCCCATTGTTCTCTCCTTTTTTGTTTCCTTCTGAATACCGAGACTCTCTGCAAAAGCTTCCAGACGCGTACTCAGCTGCCCGCTGCTCTGCAAAGTAAAGTCTGATTCAATCTTGAGAAGCGGCACATCGGTATGACTTTTGATATCCGCATACTCAAAGCTGTAAAAATCACAGAATTTTACAGTATGATAAATAATTCCTTTCAGTGAAGGATCCTGATATAACTGTTTACGTCCTGCATGATCCATCATACGCATACACGGAATCTGATGAAGCAGTTCTCCAGCATACCATTCCATCAGTGCATCAAAATCCATATCTTCCGACGGAAGATTTTCGCCTACGGAACGGTTATAAACACAAGTTTCATTCACAACCGGAAGCGGCATGGAATTACTTGTCATCTCAAACAGTTCCTGCCCCATACGTGCTCCAAGCACCGCCAGATGTGGTGCCTGCGTACGTTCTTTTGGCTGAAAAGCTTTCAGAAAAGCAGCTTTATCAAAAGTAGTTCCTTTATAGGAAGCATATGCGGATGCCAGTGCCTTTAACTGCATTGCCGTACGCTCACGGCTGCATTCTATGTCACAATGTAACATATCGATCATATAAAGAAAATCCATCTGTCCACTGTCTTCCAGTATATCATAAACACTGCGGATTGTGTCACAACAGTTTACAAGAACCAGTTCTTTTATATTCCCGGCAAGAACTTCCTCGAGCACAGCTTTTCCAAATCCGCAAATGTTCGGATGTGTGATCTGCTCTGCGCGTTCAAAACCTTCCGGCATTTCATTTAATATTTCGCATTTACCGCCTAAAGCAGTCAATAGCTCCACCGGTGTATATTTACAGACATAATATGTTTTATTCATGAGCAAAATCCCCCAACATTTCCAGAAAAGCACCTAAACGGGTAGATGTCTGACCTTCCCCACCATGGCTTCGGTCGCAGCCGTCTCCGTCCAGGATCAATGTTGGAAGACCTGCTTCCTCAAAACGCTTTTTCGCAATTCGAGAGCCACCAAGTGTATGCTTACAACCCCAGTGATTAAACCAGACAACACCATCGGCGCCAGCCTGTTTTGCATGACGGATACCGGCATTGATCCTGCGTGAAATCGGTCCGTTCAATGCATGATAGATCAGACGCATCGCCATTTCTTCATATGGATCTTCTGAATGTCTGGAAATATCTGTTGCCTGTGAGAGCTCGCATCCGACGATCTGAACATCATCATTCAAAAGAAGTGCATCTTTTACCGCATCGGACCAGAACGGAATCGTGTGCATCCAATAGATATGTTTGCCTTTTTTAGGCGGTGCTTTCTTTACGTCCTGAAGAAGCTTCTCGGTATATAACGCTTCCTCTTCTGTTCCCAGAAGGATATTATTGGTCATTCCGCTATATAATGGTGATACAAGATCCGACGGAATAAAACGATCCGCACGCGCGCTCTGAAAAGCATCAAACTGCTGTAGTGTTTTGTAACCTCTTTTTACCCTCTGTACAAGCTTGTCTTCATCAATCTGATGTCCTGTGGTCTGTTCAAGAAAGCCGCGCAGAGCTCGAAGCTGCGCAGCCACATAGGCAACATTTTCCGACGTCTGACCGGACGGCACATCAATTGAAAACACCGGCACATGAAAAAACTCCGCCAGACGCTGGAAAGTCAGAAGATTCGCGTCACACGCAAGGTTTGTATATACAATACATTTCGGCTTTGGCAGAAGTCCCTTCTCCGCAGCTCCTATAAATGTCTTGTGGTAACTGCAGAGTGTTTCAGAAAGTCCAGAATCCTCTGCACTCTGAAGAAATGCACGCTCTGCGCTTGATGCTGTCAGATAGCAGGAAAAACTCTCTACATTATAAGGGTATAAACCTGCCTCCTGCATCAGCTCACACGGCGTAAATACGCTGACCAGTACTGACTGATCCGGATGTTTCAACGGCTGAAGCATCACATTCATCATCATACGTGCCAGATACTGATCTGACGGGTTTATTTTTTTCGAAGGAGCCAGACGAAACTTCATATCCTGTGCCTCCCATCCTTTCGTGAGGAGCCAGCGTGCTCTGTCCGGTGTATTCTCACACCATTTCTCTACATAATTTCCGAATGTCTTTATTATGTCCAATTGGTCTGACCGCCTTTCGATGTCTTTCTCCACAGTATATAGCAAATAATCTCATAATACAAGAATAAAAACCACGAGATTGTCAACAAATTATCATAGTTTGTACAACATTTGTACAAAAAAACTCCAAACTCTCTGAAACAGAGAATTTGAAGCCTTTTAAATCGTGCCGCAGACCGGAATCGAACCGTTTTAAGTAATCAAAAATACTGATAGAAAGGGGCTTTGGAGACTTCATCACGGTTGCGGTGTTCAAAAAGTGTTCAAACGTTTGTCGCATACAAACTAAAAAGTTGTTACTTTCTGCATAGTGTATTTCCTAAAATGATAATTACTACGACATCAACCAAAATAATCCCCAATGCAATATATACAAAAAATGCAGGCAAAATATTTTCAAGCAAGCCCATTGTCAATGCAAGAATTGCTATAATAGACATTCCAATTCCCATTGTTCTGCATAACTTCTTTTCATCATATTTTTCCTTTTCTTCTTTTGAAGCCGTATTATATCCGGAAATAAACCAACTCCCGTGTCCAGAAAGTAAAATAATAGAAAATACAGCAAATATCACAAAGACAATCCACACTATCCAATCAGAACCTGTTGCTAAATCTACTAATTTCATTTATAAGCACCTCCTTAAATTCCGTTTTTCTTAATTCGATAAACTGAAATTTATAACAGTCCTTCTGCTTTTACCCGAATTGCATAAAACTCTTGGAATGTATCTGGTTCGTCCATTATTGTTTCTTTCATAATTTTTAATCTCCGTTTACCAACTCGTCTATCCAATACAGCAAATATTTTTACGATTAAATTTTCACTTTTAAGGCTTGTTTCAATATCTTGATTATCAAACTCTGCAAATGCATTATAAAAACAGCGTTGGTCAAAAATTCCCAATTTTATAGCTACATCGTCCATATACGCATTTTCTACTTTTATGCGTTTCTCATATTTTTCGTCTTGGGGAAACATGCCTGCTTTCGACCAATTGTTCCAATAGCATCCTTTGATGATTTCTTTTCCATCATATCTTATTGCCGCCCGTCCCTCATGGTCGGGACTCTTACTATATGATGTTACATAATACTGAATATGACCTTGCAGACTTTGAGCCAGATATTCCGTTTCCAACTTTTTTCTTATACCACTCCATGTTGCCATTCATTATTCTCCCCAAATACCGATTTGTCTGTTTCATGTTATACACAGTATAATTCCATTTTATAAAATATTCAATTAAAAAGGTATGCGAATATTTTTTATTTCCGCATACCCATTATCACTTTATTCTTTTACATATCGAATTAACTCACCAATTTCACATTCAAAATAGTTACATAGTTTACAGATTAAATTTGCATCCAGTCTTTGAAATTCATTTCTGCAATATCTATTGAAATTTGACCTCGGTATGTCAAGTTCCTTACAAATCGTATTCTTACTGATACCTTTTTCTTGTAACAGTTCTTCTATCCTTAATTCTAAATGTCCATAGTTCATGTTCTGCACCTCTACATAAAGTATATTTATTAAATCTTTATGTAGTAATTCACTATATAGTGAGGTACTATATAGTCAGTCCCTTGTTAATAACACAAAAGAGGTATGTACATGAAAAAGAAAATCATAGCAACAATCACAATGCTCTGTTTACTGACCGTTCTCTATAATTATCTCAGACTGCCGGACTATCATATTACTAACAGCATGTCCTTTAGCAGTGCAGATACCAGAGATACTGAATTGACTGTAATTGTTTACAAATGTTGGGGAATTGATGGAGTAATCAAAGACATTGAAAACGAACATAACAAAATTAACGGTACACCTACCACCTTGGAAATCAACCTCTATTATCCAACTTATTACTTGCACAATAATAGCAAGCCGTTCCGAACTGTAACCATTGAATATAATAAAAAGGAATAGCACTCTATTACTGCTTTTGAAGTAGTATCGGCTATTCCCTCTCCTTATATTCTTTTGTTCGTATTTTCGCAAACTAACGTTCCGCAAGGATGCCCAGTGCGACGGTTCCTAACAGGGCGGCGGGTCGACTGGGCAAGTGGTCGGCTGAGAAGCATTTTCTACTCAACGACATATTTAACGTTTGATTCTCTCCGTCCCTCATATTTCTCCTGTGCCAACAGTTTATCAAGAAATTCTGACACTTCTTCCATGTCTTCACTGTCTATCAAATCCAGTTTTATCAATACATCAAGGTCTGTCTGATTCTTCGGTTGTATTGAGATCGTCTGAGATGTATCCACAACCACTTTCAACTGTTTTGTCTTATTTGCTGTTTCAATATCCGTAGTTAATCCCATAACGTGGCTTTTACTCACGCCGAATATCTGTGATAATTTTTCCCATATAGATTCATCTCTCGGCGTTCCGTTTCCATTTTCATAGTTCGTAAGCATACTTTGTGAAATGCCTAATTCTTTTGCAAGTTCCGCAACGGTTATATTCTTTTCTTTCCGCAATTCTTTTATTTTATTCATAGCGAACCTCCTTTATAAGCACATTATATTTCATCAAATTTTCTCTGTCAATCTTTTTATCGGATATTCAGATATTTTCTATTGACATTCTGCAATGCTTGTTTTATCATAAGATTATCTTAATATCTGATAATCAGATATCTATAAGGAGGTGAAACGATGATTAGAGGAAATGACTTTATTTTAAATCCAGACAAACTGCAAGAGGAATTTCAGTTAGTAGAAGTTTCTGACTGGGTAGACTTTTCTACAAAAGAAAAATTAGGATTCTACTATACAGTTCTTCTTCCAAAATTAAAGTTTGAGAAAGTCAAAGTAGGCATTAAAGCCAACACAGCGATTGTTACCAACGAGGAACTTGAACAAAAAGGGCAGATTCCAGTCTCATTTGATGGCTTACATACTTGGGCTAGTCTCTATAATGGACGTCTTTCTGTCAAAGCAGAAGCTTCCAATATCAGAAAAGTGGGAATGAAATAATTTTTCCCATTATGTCAGCCAGTCAGTGCCGGACAACGTCATAGGTGCTGAACTGGCTGACCTCTATACTTGATATATAAAACAACATCTTCCGAAAATAATCGGAACATTCATTACAAAAATTGGGATATGAGGTGAGATTCGTGAGCAAAACAAAAGAGTGTTTTGCATACAATACGAAAATCATTGAAACTCCTACTACAAAAGAAGTATATATTTACGAAAACCCTATTTTTATTCACTCGAAAGAAAAGTCAGATTTAACAGACACAAGTAACCGAAAAAAATCTGATGAAATGTCAGCTCATAAGCAATATGACAGTTTAAAACGCAAGCAGAAGCATTACGAACAGGCTCGTTGGGATATTGCCCGTATTGTTGACTGCAACTTTGATAACAAAACAAAATTTGTAACGCTGACATTTAAAGAAAACATTCAGGAAATCCTGATAACCAACAGAGAATTTAAATATTTTATCCAGCGATTAAATTATTATTTGTACCATACCAAAACCCAGTTATTAAAATACCTTGCAACGTGGGAGAAACAGAAGCGTGGAGCAATCCATTATCATGTTATTTTCTTTGATTTTCCGTATATAGCAAAAGAAAAATTACAGAATTTATGGTCACATGGATTTATTAAAATCAATCGCATTGATGTAGACAGCAAAGAAAACAGAGGTCGTTATCTTAGCAAGTATTTTGGAAAAGACCTTGATTTGAAAGAACATAAGAAAAAAGCCTTTTTTAAATCTCAAAATCTGAAAGTTCCACACGAAACAAAAGTCATGCTGACCGAAGACATTTTACATGACTTACAAAAAGAAAATATCGTCTTTCAGAAAGAATACACAAGGCAAATTTACGATACCAACGCTTTCTTATCTACTGGTTCATGCTTAAAGGACAGCAGTGTTATCTACATCAAAATTAAAAAAGAAAATCCTTGCGTAAAGGGGGAATCTTATGGATAATCCCGTTACGTTTTCAGATATAACATTATTGAATACGTTAGCCACCTGTGCTAACATGACCACAGATGAAGTCTTCAAAGATTTTAAAATTATGGCAAATAAAAAAATCTTGAAGAATCACAAATATGAAATTTATTACTCGGAATCAGAAAAAAGCTGGCGTACTTATTTACCCGATGAAACCAAACCTAACAAACGCCGTCCTGTTAAGAGGAAGAGTAAAGAGAACCTTGAAAAAGAAATCATCAGATTTTATATCGAAAAGCAGAAAGCTGAAAACCGTCAGAATGTCACACTAGAAGAATTATATGCTGAATGGCTTTTGTATAAAAGAGATTATACTTCCGTAAAAGCAAAAACAATTCAAGAATATGTATCTGAATGGAATAGATTTTTCAAAGATACAGAACTTGTTAAAATGAAGATAGGCGAAATCAAACCAATCACGCTTATCCGCTTTTTCAGAGAAGCTACAAAAGACCGACAGTTCACGCACAAGCGAGTCAGTAATGCCCGTTCTGTTTTGAATGGAATCATGAGTTATGCGATCGAAGAAGAAATTATATCACATAATCCTGTCTCTGATGTGAATTTCAAACAGTTTACCTATAAGCCAGTAGAAGTACAAAGTGACAATGTATTTTCCCGTGATGATACGCATAAGTTATTAAATTATCTTCGGTGTATCATAGAGCCATATTCTCTTGCAATACAGTTATCTTTCTATCTGTTTATCCGTGTTGGAGAAACAAAAGCTATCCGTTGGGAAGATATTGACTACAATAACAGGCTTGTATATCTTCACAGACAGGCGACCTGTGAACGTACATTGAATGACGATTTAACATTCTCAAGCCGAAAAGTAAAAGTAGTAAATCAAATGAAAGGAAATACTTCTCATGGATTCCGTAAACAGTTCCTTACAGACGAAGCACTTAAAATTCTTCACAAAGCAAAGGAATTAAATCCAAATGGAATATATGTCTTTGAACCCAACGGCGAGATTATGACAACAGACAGCTTTAATCGCCGTTTGAAGAAATATTGCAAAGAAGTCGGTGTTCCTTATCATTCCAGTCATAAAATCCGCTTTTACAATGCTTCAACAGCTTTTGACGGAAATAATCTTACAACCCTTAGTTATTTAATGGGACATAGTGAGACAGCTACAACATTGCATTACTTGCGGAATGTCAATAAGAGGAAGAATGACAGGCTTGCTTTTCAGAATCTTGGTATTTCATCATAAAGTGTTCAAAGGTGTTCAAACTTTTAGAAACAAAAAAATAAGAGAAACGCTGTAAATTCAACGTTTCTCCTACTTTTCACTAATGCCGCAGACCGGAATCGAACCGGTACGGGAGGTTAGTCCCGCAGGATTTTAAGTCCTGTGCGTCTGCCAGTTCCGCCACTGCGGCATTCCAACATCAGTCACATTTTGCAACTGAACTATCTTAAAATCTGCAACAATCTCTTGTTGCAAAATGGGACCAATAGGGCTCGAACCTATGACCCTCTGCTTGTAAGGCAGATGCTCTC